>Ga0075424_100004424_pt1 | contig 13263 bp, 11 predicted proteins | sample SoiMethybrSBSTD3_FD_75301 | JGI IMG/M metagenome (GOLD analysis project Ga0075424, IMG submission 75301) | Bulk soil microbial communities from a Populus tree surrounding site in Tennessee, USA - Soil MetaG P. TD hybrid SBSTD3 | ecosystem: Environmental > Terrestrial > Soil > Tree plantation... | reverse complement strand
GCGCACGAGTGCCCCAGGCGCGGCTGCGTGTCGTCGGGAAAGCCATGCCGGAATCGCTCACAGAGGCCGCGCGGGACGCGGGCGCCGAGCCGGTGGGCTACGTGGAGAGCATGGCGCCCGAGTTCGCGCGCGCCGCGGTTCTGGTCGTGCCGCTCTGGATCGGCGCGGGCGCACGGGTCAAGATCGTTGAAGCCATGGCGGCGCGGCTCCCGGTCGTGACGACGACGCTGGGGGCGGAGGGCCTGGGTCTCGAGCCGGGAAGGCACGCCGCGTTTGCCGACACCCCCGAGGCGCTCGGCGACGCGATTGCGGACCTCCTGCAGGAGCCCGGCCAGGCCGGTGCGATGGCGGAAGCGGCTTACGGTTTCGCCCGCGAGCACTTCGCTCTCGACGTGGTGTCCCGGCGGACGCTCGATCTGTGCGCCTCCGTCATCGCGGAGCACGAGGGGGCGGTCCGATGACCCCCCGGGCCGCCATGCGGGAAGTGCTGCTCCGTCTCGGGCTCCTCGGCCTGGCGCGACGCGTGCAGTCGCGGTTTGCGCCGATCCTGAGTCCGTACGCGATGGAGTTTCCTCCGTTCGGACATGAGATCCAGGGGGCGGCGTTCGCGAGCGGAGACTACGCGCGCTACGCCAGTCTGGCACTCGCCATCCGCCGGATCGAAGAGGAGGGGATCCCGGGAGCCTTTGCCGAGGTCGGAGTGTATCGCGGAGCGACGAGTCGCTTTCTGATCCGGTGTGCGCCGGGGCGCGAGCTCTACCTGTTCGACACATTCGAGGGGTTCCCGCGGGCCGACCGGGAACCGGTGAACCCGGGCGACGAGCGGTTTCAGGACACGAGCGAGGAGCGGGTGCGCCGTGCACTGGGGGATGCGGCCAACGTCGTCATTCGTAAGGGCCGCTTTCCCGAGACCGCCGCCGGACTGGAGAACGTCCGCTTCGGGTTCGTGCTCCTCGATCTCGACTTGTACCAGCCCACGCTCGCCGGGCTGCGATTCTTCTACCCGCGCATGTCCCCCGGCGGCTACCTGTTCGTGCACGATTTCAACAGCCCCGAGTCGGACAAGGCCTGCCGGCGGGCGGTGAGCGAATTCATGACGGACAAGCCCGAGAAATTCGTGGAGCTGCCGGACGTGTGGGGCTCCGTGGTGATGCGGAGGATCGGGTAGAATTGTCAGGCGGCCGCGCTCGAACCCGGTTGGAGCTTCCGAGTGATCCGTCAGCTGTACTCGCGTCTTCCGCCCTCCCTCAAGCACGGGCTGAAATCCCTCCTGTCGACTGCGGGGCACGGGTCGAGCTGGCTCGATTCCGTGAAGGCGCGGGACCATGCCGGGTCGAAGAAGCGATGCGACCAGGTCGCGGTCCGTGCTGCGGAGATGCTGCGATTGGCCGGAGTCGCGTCGCTGGACGGCAAGGACTGTCTGGAGTTCGGCGCCGGGTACGCGCCCTCGGAGCTGTTGATCTACCACCTGCTCGGCGCCAAGGAGCTGTGGGCGCTCGACAACAGTCCCATCGCCCGGTTCGGGGTGCTGCGACTCGCACTGCACGCCAGCGGTCCGCAGGCCGTCTCGGCCGCCCTCTCCGGACTCGCGGACCGCGACACGATCGAGCGCCGCTTCGACGAGCTGCGCAGACTTTCGGAATCCGAGTTCGGGGAGTTCCTGAGTGGGCGGATCACGTATCTTGCGCCGTTCGACGTCAGATCCTCCGCCATTCCGCGTCCGTTCGACTTCATCGGCTCGACCAGCGTGCTCGAGCACATTCCACCGCTGGATCTGCCGGGAGTCGTCCGCGCGCTGGCCGCGGCGCTCGCCCCGAGCGGCATGATGATTCACTCGATCGACCTCAAGGATCACTGGGACATGTTCAGCAATCCGCTCCGGTATCTGGCGGCCGACGAGCGGTTCGATCCCCGGCGTGACGCGGACACGCGCGGCAACGGGCTCAGGAGATCCGACTACCTCGCATGCTTCTCGGACGTGGCGGAGCTCGACACCCGCGTCATCTTCGAGCGCTTGGTGGAGCCGAGATTCCTCCCCCGGAACCTCTCCGCCGGTTATCGTTCCTACTCGAACAGCGACCTGCTCGGCGGCGAGGTCGTGCTGGCGTCAACGTGGACTTCGTGAGAGAGAGTCGCTCGTGAGGATCATCCAGCTCTACAAGGACTACTATCCCCCGACCGTCGGCGGCATCGAGCAAACCGTTGCTCGCATGTCCACGTGGCTGGCGAAGCAGGGCGCGGAAGTCACCGTACTGACGTCGAACCCGGGCTCGCGGCAGACCGTCACCGAGACCGTGGACGGCGTTCGGGTGATTCGTTGCGGAGAGTGGATGCGGGCGCTCTCCGCCCCGCTGTGTCCGGCCATGCCGGCCACGCTCGGCCGGCTTCGCGCCGACATCTGCCACCTGCACTATCCGAGCCCTCCGGGAGAAGTAAGCTGGTTCATGGCGCGCCCCCGGGGCGCGATGGTGATCACGTGGCATTGCGACATCGTCCGCCAGAAGGCCGTGCTCCCCGTCTACGGTCATTTCATTCGATCGGTTTTGAGCCATACGAGCGTGGTCATGCCGACGTACGAGGGTCAGGCGGAGCAGTCCCCATTCCTGCGGCACATACCGGAGAAGATCCGCGTTCTGCCGCTGGGGATCGAGCTTCCGGCGGCCGACTCCCCATCCGACGGGGATCCGTTCCGGCGGAAAGCCCGGTGGGGCGACAGGCCGGTAATCCTGTTCGTCGGTCGCCTGGTGGCCTACAAGGGCCTGGAAGTGCTGCTCCAGGCGATGCGATCGGTCGACGCGACCTGCGTGATCGTGGGCTCGGGCCCCGAATCCGAGCGGCTCAAGTCGCTGAGCGGGGAATGGGGCCTTTCGGGCAAAGTGAACTTCGTGGGGCGCATCGAGCCCCGGAGCGTGCCGGAGTACATCGCGGCTGCGGACGTCGGAGTCCTGTCGTCGATCGCGCGGCAGGAGACCTATGGTCTCGCCATGGCGGAGATGATGTCGCGGGGGGTTCCGATGGTGAGCACCGAGCTTGGGACGGGGACATCGTTCGTGAACCTGCACGGAGTGACTGGCCTAGTCGTGCCGCCCCACGATCCGGCGGCGCTGGCGGCCGCGCTGAACCGCATTCTCGAGGATACGGCGCTTCGCGTGCAATTCTCGCATGCCGCACGCGATCGGGCACGCGCCCTCTTCTCCGCGGACGCGATGATGCAGGGCCTGCTGAGCATCTATCAGGCGGTCCTCGACGGAAAGCTCATGCCTCTGGAGCGGGCCGGGAGCGGTGCCGCGCGCGAGTGGGAAAGCGCCCGGTCCACCTAGCCTTTCACCCGGGCCGCGGGTTCGCTATCGTCCGGAACCATCATGTTCTCCCGCCAGCGCCAGCTGCTCGCGACCGGCGCCTTCTTCTTCGACGGCGCGCTGTTCTTCGGCGCGTGGATGCTGGCCTACGAGCTGCGCTTCCGCTGGCTCTCATGGCCGGCGCCACTCGGCGTTCCGCCGCTGTCGCTCTACCTGTGGTTCGGCGTGGTGGCGACACTGGTGGCGCTGCTCGTCCTGCGCACCTTCCACATCTATCGCTCTGCGCGCACCGCGCGACTCGGCCCCGAGCTCTACGCCGTGACGAAAGGCGTGGTGGTGACAGCGGCCGTCGCGGCGCTGGCGTCGTTCTTCGCCCGCGGCGAGCTGGCGCGCTCGGTGCTCCTGCTCTTCGCCGTGCTGGCGTGGCTCGGCTTGTGCGCGAGCCGGATCGCGATCCGCGTGGTGCTGCGCGAGCTGCGCCGGCGCGGGCGCAACCTGCGGCACGTGGTGGTGGTGGGCTCGGGCGAGCTGGCCGCGGCGTTGCTGCGGAAAATTGCCGCGCACCGCGATTTCGGATTCGCGGTCGAGGGTCTGGTCGCGGCCGACCCTTCAGACGTGGGGAAGGTCGTCGAGGGCGTGCCGGTGGTGGGCACGGCATACGAGCTCAAGTCGATCGTCGAGGAGAAGCGTGCGGAGCTGGTGTACCTGGCGCTCGGCCGCTCCGAGTACCGCGCCGAGGAGGAGGCGCTGCACCAGCTCGCCGACTCGACCGCAGCGGTGCGCATGGTGCCGGACCTGGCGCGCGCGTTCACGCTCAACGCCAGCGTCGAGGACTTCGACGGCCTGCCGGTGGTGCTGGTCACCGAGAGCCCCGATCTGGGATGGAACGCAGTGATGAAGCGTGCATTCGACCTGGTGTGCTCGGGCCTGGGGCTGGTGGTGCTCTCGCCGCTGATGCTCGCGGTCGCGCTCTGGGTGCGGATCGACTCGGAAGGTCCGGTGCTCTACGCGCAGGAGCGCGTCGGGCTCTCCGGCCGGCGCTTCCGCATGCTCAAGTTCCGCACCATGCGCCTCGACGCGGAGTCGGAGGACTCACCGGGCTGGACCACGCCCGGCGATCCGCGCCGCACGGGCGCGGGCGCCGTGCTGCGGCGGCTCTCGCTCGACGAGCTGCCCCAGCTCTGGAACGTGCTGCTCGGCCAGATGAGCCTGGTGGGCCCGCGTCCCGAGCGGCCGGTCTACGTCGAGCAGTTCCGCGCATCGATCCCGCGCTACATGCTGCGCCACCACGTGAAGGCCGGGATCACCGGCTGGGCGCAGGTGAACGGCCTGCGCGGCGACACGCCGCTCGACCGGCGCATCGAGTACGATCTCTACTACATCCGCAACTGGTCGCTTTTGTTCGACGTGCGCATCATCCTGCTTACGCTGCTCCGCGTCTTGCGGGATGCCAGCGCGCACTAGGCTCCGCTCGAAAACGCCCGAGGGCAAGGCGCAACGCACCCATCGGGCGTTTTCGAGCGGGAGCTAGCGCGCCGGCAGACGCCGCGCGCGCACCCAGCCCCAAAGCCATGCTCGCACCATCACCCACGGGACCAGCACCACCACCGGGAGCTTGAGCGGGTCGAACCGCCACTTGCTCCACACCAGAAGGAGCGCGGCCAGCGCGGCGAGCACCAGCACCAGGGCGGCCTGTGGCGAGCCCGCGAGCAGCGCGGCGGCCGCCGCCACCAGCGCGATCACGTGGAAGAAGCAGGCGCGCACCACCGGGCGCCGGATCTTGAACGGTCCGAGCTGGTGGACCTCGATGCGCTCGCGGAACCGGTCCGGATAGCGCAGGGCGAGCAGCGCGTCCATCTCGTAGCGCTCCGCCCAGCGCAGGGGATCCCAGAAGCCCGGGTGCTCGATCGGGTGGGTGACCACGGCCAGCGGCTCGCGGCCGACGCGCGCCCCGGCCTGCTCGAGCGTGTAGCCGAGATCGGCGTCCTCGCGGAAGAAGACGCCGTTCTCCGGATCGTAGTAGCCCTCGTGGAATCCACCGATGCGTTCGAACAGGCTGCGCCGCACGAACAGGTTGCACAGGATGTACTGCGCCGATTCGTCGGCGCGCACCCGCACCGGGCGGCCGCCGGGCTTCACGGTCAGCCCTTCGATCACGTCGAGATCGGGCTCGGCCGCGATCCGCTCGGCGGCGCGCGCAAGCCAATCGGGCTCGGGCACGATGTCGTCGTCGGCCGAGACCAGGAACTCGCCGCTCGCCAGCTTGGCGCCGCGGTTGCGCGCGATCGGCGGGCCGCTGCGCGCCTCGAGCTTGAGGATGCGGGCGCCGATCGCTTCGAGCGCGCTCCGGATCGCGGGCGCGGGCTCCAAACCGTCGAACACCACGATCACCTCATAGTGCTCGCGTGCCAGCGTCTGCCGCGCGAGGCCTGCGATCAGCGGCGAGAGTTTGGCTTCGCTGCCCAGCGTCGGAACGACGACGGAGAAGAGAGGCGGCATGTGAGGGGAGCCGCGGCTCCTACCCGATGACGGGAAGCGTCAGCGCCGGCCCGCGGCAGTCGTGGCGTGCGCGCGCTGCTCGCGGTACCAGGCGACGGTTTTCGCCAGGCCCTCTTCGAGGCCGGTGCGCGCGCGCCAGCCCAGCATGCGCGCGGCGCGCGAGGTGTCGAGCGAGCGACGCGGCTGGCCATCGGGTTTGGACGAATCCCAGGTGAGGCGGCCGCGGTAGCCGGTCAAGGCCGCGATCTTCACGGCCAGCTCCCGGATCGAGATCTCGCTCCCCGAGCCGAGGTTCACCGGCTCGCTGCCGTCGAGCTTCTCGAGCGCGCTCACGATCGCATCCGCCGCATCCTCGACGTACAGGAACTCGCGCGTGGCGTTGCCGGTGCCCCAGATCTCGACCTCGCGGTCGCCGCGCTCTGCGGCCTCGAGGAACCGGTGGATCAGCGCCGGGATCACGTGCGAGGTCTCGGGGTCGAAGTTGTCGCCCGGCCCGTAGAGGTTGACGACCAGCACGTTCACCGCGTCGTAGCCGAACTCCTGGCGATAGGCCTGCGACTGGACCAGCAGCATCTTCTTCGCCAGGCCGTAGGGTGCGTTGGTCTCCTCGGGATACCCGTTCCAGAGGTCTTCCTCCTTGAACGGCACGGGCGTGAGCTTTGGATACGAACAGATGGTGCCGACGCTCAGGAACCGCGGCACGCCGGCGAGACGCGCGCGCTCCATGAGCTGCACGCCCATGAGGAGGTTCTTGTAGAAGTAGGTGCCGGGGAACTTGCGGTTCGCGCCGATTCCGCCCACCACGGCGGCGAGGTGAACGATCGCCTCCGGCTCGCGATCGTCGAGCAGCCGCATCACGTCGGCGTTGCGCACCAGGTCGAACTGGCTCGAGCGGAACGTGGTCGCGGAGTGGTATCCGCGGCCGGCGAGCGCGAGCATGACGTGGCTGCCGAGGAAGCCGTGGCCGCCGGTGACGAGAATTCGAGTGTCGAGCTTCATGGGTTTCTCCACGACGGGGAACGGCCCGCACCCTACGGGATGGCCGAAACCGAATCAAGATCGCCCGCGCCGCCACCTCGGGCGATCCGGTGCTCGATCCGGTCCCAGCGCACCGCCTTCGAGCCGTGCAACAAGCGGAGCTCGACGCCGTGAAACGTGACGGAATCGTAGTGCTGCTCCGCCCACCGCGAGAGATCCTGCCGCCCCCACGCGAAGCCCTCGACGTAATCGGGCCGACCGCGGCGGATCGACCATTCGAGGTCGTACTTGTTGTGCCCGGGAACCGTGGACATGCCGTTCCACGCGATCGCGCCCGAGAGGTCGGGCGGTAGCCGCGCCACGTGCGGATCGGTCTTGCCGAGGAAGTCCACCGCCGGCCGCATCGTGTAGTAGGGGATGCCTCCGGCCCAGAACACCCCGACGCGCGCTTCAGGGGTGGTGAGCGAATCGAGCGCGAGCGCTGCGTTCACGTGATCGCGATTCGCTTCGTACTGATACGCGCGGCGCGCCCCCGTGATCTCGGGGATGAACGCGGCATTGAGCCACAGCGTCATGGCCGCGGTCGCAGCCGTGGCGAGGGCCACGCCGGCGGGGCGCGGCATCGCGGGCGCCGCGACCGAGGCGCGCAGCGCCGCGCGCCCGCCCATGACGAGGGCGAGCGGGAGCGCGGGCGTCACGATCCGCCAGTAGCGCCACGGATCGCCCCCGACCGCGATCTGGTAGGCGGCGAGTGCCACGAGCGCGGCCGGAGCGACGGCGCCCGCGCGGTCCGGGCGCCGCACCAGCGCGGCGAGAGTCACGAGCGTGAGAACGACGATCTGCGGAAGCAACGGGGCGAGGAACGCGATCCCGTTCGCGACGCGCACCGCGAGCGGGAAGCCCTCGAGCTTGAGCACGTAGGTGTTCGGGAGCGCCGCGCCATAGTAGGCGAGCCGGAAGGCGAGGTGCGCTGCGGGGAAGGCGAGCGTCACGGCCGCGAGGCCGAGCGTGAGCGCGCGCGCGCGCGCCGGATCCAGACGCCGGCCTGCCGCATGCGCGAAGGCCGGCAGCACGAGCGCAGCGAACAAGATCCCGTCCGGCCGGCCGAGGCTCGCGAGCCCGCACGCGAGCGGGATCGCGAGCAGCGCGCCGCGCCCGCCGCCCGCCGCCCAGCGCTCGATCGCGACCAGCGCCGCCAGCAGGAGCACGGTCATCAGGCCGGTCTCCATGCCCATGAAGGACCAGTACGCGAGCGGGTAGCATGCGAGCGTCGCCGCGAAGGCGATCGGCGGGAGCGCGCGCCGCACCGTCTCCGAGTCGTTCGCGGTCGAAAGACGCGCGAGCGAGCGCGCGAGCCAGGCCGCCGCCAGCACGGTCGCGACGCCTAGCAGCTGGATCGCGAGCGCCGCGAGACGCCGGTCGAAGAGCGCGGCCGCCAGCGACATCACGAGCGTGGTGAGCAGGTTCGAGTAGCCCTCGACGCGCTCGCCGGGATTCCACACCAGCCCGTGTCCATGCGACAGGTTCCAGGCGTAGCGCATCGAGATCAGCGCGTCGTCGAACAGGGCGAAGTAGCGCCGGCCGTCGATCGCGCGCATCGAGGCGTGGGCGAGGTACCGCGCCGACCACGCGAGAAAGACCAGGGTCGCGAGCGCGGTGGCGATGGTGGAGAGGCGGCGGCCGGGCGCCTTCACGGGTGCGGGGCGTTCCTTGACCGCCTCACGACCGTGGCCCACCATGCCCGCCCGCGCCCGCGCTCGTCCCTGACCCGGATGGAATCCATGCCCCTTCGCCTCCACGTCGGCTGTGGCACCGTTTACCTCGAGGGCTACGTCAATCTCGACCTCGAGGTGCCGGGCTATTCGTTCCTGGCGAGCGAGCGGCCGGACCTCATGGCGCTCAATCGCACCACCGTGGAACGGTACTACAAGAACGAAGAATCACGATCCACGCTCGAGCAGCCGCCGCAGCGCCCGCAGTATTGCGTCGTGGATCGCTACGCGCCGATCGACGCGCTGCCCTATGCGCCGGGCTCGGTGGACGAGATCCGCTCGGTCCAGGTGCTGGAGCACCTGGAGATGAAGCGCGTCCCCGAAGTCCTGCACCACTGGCACGGCCTGCTCAAGCCCGGCGGCGTCGCCCACGTGGACGTGCCCGACTTCGAGGAGACCGCACGCCAGCTCCTCGCCCAGCCGGACGAGCCGTCGAAGGACTGGTACTACCGGCTGATCTACGGCAGCCAGAAGAACGCGCACGCCTTCCATCGCAACGGCTTCAGCCCGGCGCGGCTCGAGAGACTACTGCGCGAGACCGGGTTTCGCGAGGTGCGGCACATCCGGAACACGCTCCACTTCTATCCGGTCACGATCGCCGAGGGCGTGAAGTAGCCGGCGTGCGCATCTTCCTCGCGATCCCCGGCAGTCCCAACCTCGCGATCACGTCGAGCCTGTGGCGCGCCAACCTCTATGATCCACTGATTGCGCTCGGGCACGACGTGGTGCTGCGCGAGGAAGGCATCCTCGCGCTCTTCGATCACAACCCCGAGGCCCGCGCCACCGCGCCCGCGCGCGCGCGGTTCAGCGAAGCCTTCATCGCCGCGGTCGAGGCGGCGCACCGCGCCCGGCCGCTCGACCTCGTGATCACGTACGTGCACGGCAGCCATCTCGAGCCCGCCGCCATCGATCGCGTGCGGGACCGCGTCGCCCCCATCCTCGAGTTCCACTGCAACAACATTCACCAGTTCCATCTGGTGCGGCGCATCGCGAAGCACTTCACCCTGTGCCTCGTGCCCGAGCGTGAGGCGCTGGCGGACTACCGCCGCGTCGGGGCTACGCCGTGGTACTTCCCGATGGCCGCGAACCCCGCGGTCTATCGCCCGCGGCCCGGCCCCGTGCGCTACGGCGCGACGTTCGCCGGACAGCGCTACGGCGATCGCACCGGGCTGGTGCTGGCGCTGCTCGATGCCGGGATCGACACGCACGTGTTCGGCCAGGGTTGGACCTGGGGACCGGGCGGCGACGCTTCGCGCACGCCCGCGGCCGAGCAGGGTGCGGCCGGCGCGCTCGGCCAGCTCGTATCCCAGACCCTCGCCGGGCGATTGCCGTGGCGGGCCGTCGCAGACGGCCTCGCGTGGCGCGCGCTCGGCGGACGCCACGCCGGGTCGCTCCACGGCCCGGTCTCGGACGATGCGTACATCGCGCTCTTCAGCGAGAGCCGCATCAGCCTCGGGTTCCTGATCCTGGGCGACAGCCACCGCACGCTGCGGCCGCTGCGCCAGGTGCGGCTGCGCGAGTTCGAGGCCACCATGGCGGGCGCCTTCTACCTCACCGGGTGGATCGAGGAGCTCTCCGACCTCTACGAGATCGGCAAGGAGATCGTGTGCTACCGCTCGCGCGCGGAGATGGTGGACCTCGCGCGCTGGTACCTCGCGCACGACGAGGAGCGCGAGAAGGTGCGCCGCGCCGGCCACGCCCGCGCCCAGCGCGACCACACCTGGCAGCGCCGTTTCGGGGACCTGTTCGCCGAGCTGAAGCGGAGAAGCATTCTCTCAGCCTGAGAAGCGGCCGGGAGGCGCGACGGGGAGAGCCTCGCGGGCCCCGCGAGGCTCCCCCCGTCGCACCTCCCGGCCGCCGCCCGGCAAGCGGGTTCCCCCGACCCAGCTCACCCGCGGGCACAAACAGAGAGGGTTCCCCCCAGCCAAGCTCAGCGCGTGAGCGTGAACGCCAGCGCCCCGAGCCCCACGAGCCCCGCCGCCAGCAGCGCGAGGTCGCGCGCGGCGAGCGTCACGCCGCGCCGGCTCATGGTCACCGCCGCGAACGCCAGCGACAGGACCTGCGCCCCTCCATACGCGAACGGCAGGCTCATGTCCCCGGCGCCCGCGGCGCGCGCACCGGCGTAGACCAGCGGCATCGCGATCGTTCCCGCGACCCCGATCGGGAACCACAGGCGCACGCCGGCGAGCGGCAGCGCCCCGAGCCCCCAGATCTGCACGCACACCTTCGCGAACTCGCCCGCCATCATCCACGCGAGCATCGGCCGCGCCGGATCGAAGCGGTGCGAGTACAGGATGTGCAGCAGTGGCCCCGCGCACACCATCATGCCCGCGAACGCGAGCGCGGCGAGCCCCGCGAGCGGCGCCCAGTGCTTGCGGGTGTACGCGCGCACGCCGTCGACGCCCGCGACGCCGCTGATCTTCCCGAACGCGTACCCGCCCAGGTAGCTGTAGAAGATCGCGCCGATCTGCTGCGAGATCGCGAGCGATGCCTGGAACAGCCCGTTCGCGGCGAGCCCGCGGGTCCGCACGTAGTGCGAGCGCAGCGCGAGCAGCGTGCCCTGATCCAGCAGCGCCAGCGTCAGTCCCGCGAACGCGACCTTCAGCATCGCGCGCCCCAGCGCCGGGTCGAAGCGCGGGCCCACGGGACGGGCGAGCGCGTCCGCGTAGTCGCGGCGGTGGAACAGGATGGTGAGCAGGATCGCCGCCGGCCAGAACGCCGCGAGGCTCCCGATCGCGCCGGCGAGCCCGAAGCGCGGCACCGCGAAGAGCACGAGCGCAACGACCACGCCGTTGCCGATCAGCGCGTAGGTGAGCGGCGGGCGCACGTCGGAGTAGCCCGCAAAGATCCCCTGGATCGTGCCCTGGAACGCGAGCCCCGCGACCGCGATCATCGAGATCCGCACCAGCCCGGCGTGCTCGGCAGATCCCAGCAGCGCCGTCGCGATCCACGGCGCAAACAAGAGCCCGAGCGTCGCCACCGCGAGCACGCACGCTGCGATCGCGGTGAGCGCCGTCGAGATCGTGCTCCGCACCGCGGCGCGGTCGCCGCGGGCAACGGCCGCCCCGATCCGCTGCGTGACCGGAACGCCGAGCCCCAGCCCGGTGAACGTGGCGAGCCAGGTCTGCCCGGCCACGATCTGGCCGAGCACGCCGAAGCCCGTGGTGTCGAGGTGGAGCGCGAGCCATTTGTTGCGGGCGATGCCGCCGATGGCGCCGACCGCCGATGCCGCCGCCGTGAGCCACAGGCGTTGGGCGCGGCCCCTCCACAGCGCGAAGCGCGACGCGGGCATGAGTCGCGCAGTCTCGGCGAGCCTTGGGCGCCGTGTCAACGATGGCGTGTGCTACATTCGCGCGCTTGTCCATTCGCCCCGACACGAATCCGACCGGACCTCTGGTCTCGGTGCTGCTCGCGAGCAGGAACGGCGAGCGCTATCTCGACGAGACGCTCGCAGGGCTCGCCGCACAGACCTGGCCGCACGTCGAGGTGGTCGCGGTGGACGACGGCTCGACCGACGCCACGCCCGCGATCCTCGCGCGTTTCGCCGGCTCCCATCCGCGTGCCCGCGTGGTGCGCACGCCCGGTCTCGGAGTGGCGGGGGCGCTCGCGCTCGCCGCGCGCGAGGCGCGGGGCGAGCTGCTCGCGCGCCACGACGACGACGACCGCTCGCGCCCCGAGCGGCTCGAGCGCCAGGTGCGCTTCCTCGAGACGCATCCGGCGATCGCCGTGGTCGGCTCGGCCGCCGACATCGTGGACGAGCGCGGGACGCGCACCGGCGCCTACGCGCTCCCGCTTGCGCCTGCGGCGATCCGGCGCGTCGCGCGTCGCGATCCGCCGTTCGTGGGCGGTGCCGTCCTGATGCGGCGCGCGGCCTACGAGGCCGCCGGTGGCTATCGCGCAGCGTTCCGCATGTCGGAGGACCTCGATCTCTGGCTGCGCATGGATCCCGCGACTTTCGCGAATCTCGCGGAGCCGCTCTACCAGTGGCGCCGCCACGGCGCAAGCCAGACCGCGCGCGGGCGCGGCATCATGCTCGACTTCGCCGCGATCGCCCGCGCCTTCGCCGCGGAGCGGCGTGCGACCGGGCGCGACTCCTACCCGCTGCTCGAGCGCGGCGGCGGGCGCGACGCCCTGCTCGCGATCTACCCGCGCGCGCCGCACCTCGCGCTCCAACTCGCGACTGCCTACCTGCGCGACGGCCGCACCGCAGAAGCGCGCAGGTTCCTGCCGCGCGCGCTGGCGCACGGGGAGACCCAGGCGGAGGCCGCCGCGCTGTGGCTCGCGAGCTTCGCGGTCGCGCTCACGCCGCGCGCGGCGCGCGCCCGCCGCGCTGCGCACGCGGATCGCCCCGGAGAGGGCGGCGCAGGCTCCGGCGCCCGGGCCGACGTGGCGCCCCACGGAGGCCGCGCGCGATGAGGGTGCTGCTCATCGCCGGCGTGGATCTCACGCTCCCGGGTGGGCTCGAGACCCACGTGCGCGAGCTCGCGATCGGGCTCATGCGGCGCGGGCACGACGTCGAGGTCTTCGCCGCGCCCGCGCCGCTCGCGCCCTTCCGCGTCGTCGACGGAATCGAGCCCGCGCGTTACGATGTGGTCCACGACCACACCGGGCGCGGGTCGCCGGGGCGCGTGGTGGGCGCCCAGCTCGTGCGCACGCTCCACTTCTGCGTGGCCGCGAAGATGGCGACATACGTCCGGCTCGGACGCCTGCGCACG
>Ga0075424_100004423_pt1 | contig 13263 bp, 12 predicted proteins | sample SoiMethybrSBSTD3_FD_75301 | JGI IMG/M metagenome (GOLD analysis project Ga0075424, IMG submission 75301) | Bulk soil microbial communities from a Populus tree surrounding site in Tennessee, USA - Soil MetaG P. TD hybrid SBSTD3 | ecosystem: Environmental > Terrestrial > Soil > Tree plantation... | reverse complement strand
CGATCCTCTTTGTCGATATCGTCCGTTCCACCGAAAAAGCCGCGCGGCTGGGCTATTCGCGTTGGACACAGGTGAGATGAATCACTATTACGCCGCCGTCCATAGAGAGCTAAGGCTTTGCGCGGAAGAGAAGTCGTGACGATGGGGGACGGTCTACTGGCGACGTTCCGCGCGCCGGCTGCCGGGGTCCGTTGCGCGAACGCGATCCGCGAGGCAGTGCGCACGCTGGGGCTAGAGATCAGGGTGGGGCTGCACGCGGGCGAATATAAGGTGAGCGGTGCTGAGGTGTTCGGTCTCGCGTTTCACATCGGCGCGCGCGTCGCCGCGAAAGCGCGTGCCGGCGAAGTCCTGGTCTCCAGCGCCGTCAAGGATCTGATGTCGCAGTCTGGAATCCGCTTCAAGGACCGCGGCGTTCACCAACTCAAAGGTGTGCCGGACCGATGGCGCCTGTACCGGGTCGAACATTAAGGTGTCCTGCAAGAGCGAACACCGGTTTTGCATCGGTTCGATGTTGCGACGACAGGTGCAGAGAGCCCGCATGGCGACCGGCTGGGCGTTGGGAAGCGTCGGCGGCGAGTCCAGCCAGGGGTGCAGACTTACGCCGGCTACACGGGCGCGATGTATCCGGCAGTCTCTGAGGTTGGGAAGCTTTAATCTAGCTGCGGGCTTTGCATACAGAGCTTAACATGTGTCCGTTTGTGGCCCGTTTCTACGGAATCCAGCGTTCGTACAAATGTCGGCTCTTGAGGGCAGGCGGACCGGAAATGCCGACGTGTGGTCAACACGACGCCGTGACCCGGCATGGACGGGATAGGATCGAAAATTTCGGGGCAACGACCGACAATAAAGTCGATTAACCTTTGATTTATCGTAGTTGTTAGACTGCGGTTCAAATTTTCCATTCAAGATCGCCGCGCTTCTGGCGCGAGATTTGTTGCGAACAGCCGTCGCAATAGCCTCGCTTTGATACGGAACGAACAGCATGGCGATGGCGAGGCCGGCGCATTGTGCAAACGATTGCCGCGATTCCGCAAAGACGCAGCTGAGTCCGAGCGGCCTGTCGTCCTTGGGCCGAAAGCTTCGGGCCACCTTCGTCGTTGTCTGTGCGATTGGAGTCACAGGCTGCGCACGCAACCCGGATCCGCGTGATCTTGAGGTCAGAAGCCCGACGCACCGTGTTGTCAGGGCAGCACCCGTTCGCGTTCCCGCTCGTGCCCAAGTCTATTTTAGAGAACGCCAGCATGCCGAATCGCGGGGTCGGGTAGACCCGGCCCTCCTGGCACCACAGCCAGCTCCTAACTGCGATTTCAAGAGAACCGACATCAAGGCGGTAGACCCTGATGAATGGGCCCGTTTGCAAGTCGAATACGAGCGGCAATGTTATCAAGATGCCGAAAAGGCGGCGCGCGAGCGCATCAGCGAGCTGCAGGCATACCTGCGAGATTGATTCCGTCGAAGCAGGGGCATCGGTCTCAATCTTGACTTGCATCCGATCGCCGTGGGTTGTGTCGCCTGCATGACAGCGTCGGGGGCGGCTCAGTCGTCTTTCTGCCATACCAACACACGGTTTTCTGCCGCAAAAGCACGTTTTTATTGCCAAGGTTTCGGTGATCATTCGGAACGACAACAAGAAGTTGCTGAAAGGAATAGCCGAGGAGATTTTAGTTTCGAGGGTCAATATGAAAACCCTTTACGAGTTGCTTGGTGCACTTCCCGACGACGACGCGGATAGACTGAGGGCGGCATTCCACAAAGCCGCCAAGGCAAATCACCCTGACAGCAATCCCGACGATCCTGACGCCCCGCTTAGGTTTAGGCGGATCGTCCGCGCCAATGCCATTCTCCGCGATGAAAGACTACGCACGACCTATGACTGGTTGCTCGCTGCCGCTCATCACGAGCGGGGCCTGAATTCAAGACGCGGCATCTTCTCTCCCAAGGTCCGCAGCCTTGCCCGCGACGTGATCGTCAGCGCCACGATCTCAATGGTGTCTATCGGGGCATTCTCAATGTTGCTCGGATATGTTTCCAAAGCCCCGATCGTCGCCGCAGAAGTGGAAGAAGTATCCGCGCGTGTACAGGCACTGACAGTTGCTGCGATTGCGATGCAACCATCCGATACAACCGGTCAAGCCGGCCCACGCCACAAGCCGGATGATATGCCGCTTCTCAGCAGTCCTAATCCGGCCGGGACCGCCAACGAGGTGGCAGCACCCAGCTTGGATGCACCGGCGGAGACTATCAGAAGTCTTCCGGCAGTTGCCGTTATCGAGGTGAAGGACGCCAATTACTATCGGGTGCGAGGCGGGCTGGCGTACCGCAGCGGCGACCTTTCCCTTGCACTCGTTGATTACGATTTGGCGATCAATCTCGATCCGAATTTCTCGGACGCTTACATCGATCGCGCCATTGTCTTGCATCGGATGGGTGATCTCAAGCACGCATTCGCCGATATCGCCCAGGCCAAGCGGATCGATGATTCAAACCGAAGCCAGAATCGATCGCTGCGTTGAAGAGCGATAGGCACTCTGGGATGCCGGGCGTAGGTTTCTCGTTGGAGCAGCGCGCCAGCATCTCTGTAGCCCGTTCTAGGGTGCCTTTGTGGCGGCGACTGCAGGCGATGAATGCGGGTGGTCAGCCCGCATTCTGGTGTCGCGCTTCGATGCTGAGCCGCATCGCATTCGAGATTTGACGTCGTCATCGAGAACGTTGAGCCACAACCAGACTAGCTCGCACCGGATCGTCGCATCGTGGCTCGGTTGTTGATGTAAAGCGCTTTGAAGGCAGCGTGATCGGCTTCGTAGCGATTGCGGTTAGCCTCATTCGGCGCGATTTGGGACACTATCGGGTTAATGCGGTCGATATCCTCCGGCACGAAGATCCCGCGGCCTATTCCTGCGAGAAAGGCAGATCCGAGAGCAGCGCCTACCGTCTGCTGGCGCACATTCTGACGCACGCCCGCAATGTCGCTGACGCATTGTGTCCAGAGAGGATTCTGCACGCCGCCTCCGGCTGCATAGATGCTTCGGGCCGGCTGAATTTCGGCAAAGCTGTCGAGATTATGCCGGATCGCGTGTCCGGTCCCCTCGATCAGCGCACGATAGATATCGCCGCGCCGGTGCGCGAGCGTCAGTCCGAAGATCAGGCCCTTGGCTTGCGGATCGTTGATTGGCGTTCGCTCACCGCTGAAATAGGGCAGCATCAAAATGCCATTTGCGCCGGGCGGGCTCTTGAGCGCCTCTTCCATTAGCGTCTGGAGGGATGAATCCTCGTCGGAAAGTCCGGTCATTTCCTTGAGAAACCATTTGGTGAGACCGCCTCCAGTCGCTAGCCCGCCCATGAGACTCCAGGCGTTCTCGAACAGAAACGGCGCGGCCCAGAAACGAGAGTCAACGACGAGATCGGCATTGACTTGGATGAAGAAGGCCGTAGTCCCATACATGATCATCAAGTCACCCGGCTTTTGCACGCCGACGCTGATCGCTTCGCTCGCCGCATCGATGGTGCCAGCGATCACGGGCGTGCCGGCGGCAAGCCCAGTTTGGCGCGCGGCTTCGGCGCTCACATCGCCGACAATCTGCGTTGTCCAGGCGATTTCAGGTAGCCAGTCAACTGGGCAAATCCGTTCGATCGTCTCGCGATGCCAGTCTTTGGCGGCAAGGTCATAGAATGGTGTGTAGCAGGACGCACCGTAGTGATCGACGACCCACCGTCCCGTCAATCGGTGAACGATAAAGGTAGGGCAACCGACGATCCGCGCGGTTTTGCGGAAAGTGTCAGGCTCGTGCTTGGCAAGCCATCGCACCTTTGGGCCGACAGATTGGGTCGTCAGCGGGTTACCGGTTCGGGCGAGCACGGCCTTTGCGCCGAGTTCGGCGTTGAGCTCTTCGATTTCGGCTTCGGCGCGTGTATCCACGCCATATAGGATAGCCGGGCGTAAGGGCTTGCCCGATTCCGTCACAGGCAGCGCACAGGGGCCAATCCCGCTGCACCCGACTGCAGTGACCGCGGACGGGTTGATCCCGCTGTCCAGGATCAGCCGCTGACTCAGCGTGCGAAAGCCAGCCCACCAAACCTGCAGCGCATCATGTTCGGCGAGTCCTGGCCCTGGCACGCGCATGTCGTGCTTGCGCAGCGCCGTTGCCCGAATAGTACCGGATTCATCGAGCAGGACGCCTTTGCTGGAATAACTTCCGATATCGATGCCTAGGAGGTGGCGCATGAATATCTCCTCCGATTGAAGGAGAAAGCTGCTTTCATATCGCGCAGAGCAAAGGCAAGCAGCGCCGCTATCTGTTCAAGATCGGCCAGATCGCAGGTTTCGATCGGCGCATGCGTGTAGCGTGTCGGATAGCCGATATCGATGGAGGGAATTCCTTCGCCCACGAGTTGAACGTAGGAGGAATCCGTGAGGCAGCCGGTATGAGCGCTGCGCTGGATGGGTATGCCGACAAGGCTTGCTGTCTCCACAAGATGGTTGAGGAGCGCGGGATGAGCAAGCGTACCATTGAGCGTGCCGCGCCCGTGGAAGCTGTAGAGGCCAAGCGCCGGGCCGCCGCCAAGCCGCAGTTCACCGTGCTCCGCGAGGTCAGGCGTATCGGAGGCGACCATGATGTCGATCGAAATGGCGGCATCTGGCTTCAGACGCTCGGCCGCAAGCATGGCGCCGCGCAGGTTGAACTCCTCCTGGACCGAAAAGACCGCATGCAGCGTAGCGGGAACGGGTTCATCCAAAAGTCTTTGCACAAGGTCCATCAGCGCTGCGCACCCAGCGCGGTCGTCGATCGCCGTCCCAGACACGCGCGTGCCGGCCAGCCGTTCGAAGGAGGGGCAGTAAGTGACTGGCGCACCGATTTCGACGCCGAGGGCGCGCACCTCTTCCGCTGATCTGGCGCCGAGATCAAGGAAGAGCTTGTCATAGCCGAGCACCTGGCTCTTTTCGTTTTGTGGCGTGGCATGGTGTGCCTTGATGCCGGCGACGCAAGGAATCTGCTTGCCGTGCTTGTTCATGATCACCAAGCGGAGGCCCGGCAGCACACGTTCGGGCACGCCGCCGAGCCGTTCCACCCAAGCGAAGCCGTTCGCTTCAATGCGCCGTATCAATAGCCCAAGCTGATCGGTATGGGCGAAGACCATCACCGATGGAGCTGTGGGGTCGGTCCCCTTCACCGTGAGGGTCAGATTTCCGAATGCATCGCTATGATCCTCAACGCCGCGGTCGGAAAAGGCGGCCCGGATGTAGTCGCTCACCGGATCTTCGTAGCCGGAAAGACCGGGTATCAGGCAGAGCTCTTTGGTCCATGTCTCGATGCGTGTGAGGCTGCGTTGGTCAATCGTCACTTTGATCCAATCCGGTCCGGAACCGGACCTTTGCTGTTCATCAGATTTGGATCGAGCCGGCGTTACGGGCGGCCGGATCGGGCGAGCATTTTTAAGCGACCGCGCGCGAGCCAGAGCGGATCGCTTTGACCTTATCCATGAAGGCCTTGACACGGGTGGGATCAACCGGATTTTCAAAGGCGCCGTCAACCTTGAATGTCGATCCCACGATTGCCCCGTCCGAAACGGCGAGCTGGCGTTCGATATTGTCGATCCGGCAGCCTGTGTTGCAAAGCACGGCTGTGCCAGGCACGGCCTTTTTGACCGCGGAAAGAACCTGGGTGTCCGTTTCGGCGCCAGCGGTGAGGCCGGATACACAGATGCCGTCAGGCCGGTTGTTGAACGCGGTCGAGCGGGCGATATCGGCAATCGAGCGATCGCCTAGATAGGCGGCCGCTTCGGGCACGATGTTGAACAGAAGTCTGAGCTTCGGGGCGAGCCTTGCCTTGTGGCGCGCCGTTTCACCAACATTGGTATTCCACAGCCCGAAATCGCTGGCGTAGACTCCGCTCATGATCTCGCGGATGAAGCTTGCTCCGGTGGCGGCTGCAAGATCAATCGAAGCAATGGGATCCCACAGGACGTTGACGCCAAATGGCACCTTGATGAAGCGCATGAGCTCGCCGATGACACGTGCCATGGCCACGGTAGTTTCGGGGCGCACTTTGGTCAGGTAGGGCAGGCTGAATTCGTTGGAAAACATTACTGCATCGACATCGCCGTTCTGAAGATGGTCGAGATCGGCAAGAGCCATTTCGACCACTTTGCTCAGGCCGCCGACCATATCGTAGCCGGGATCGCCCGGTAGCGCCTGCAAGTGGCACATGGCGATGATCGGCTTGTCGACATGAAAGGTTTCCTTGAGCCACTGCATGAACGTATCCTCTTTCGATCTTGTTCGGCTTAAGAGATGAGGAGAGAGCAACGCAAAAGCACGGCGCTTATAATCTGCCGCAAACGGACGTGAGCCAGATCATCCTACCAGATACGTCAGGCTCAGCGCTCACTCCATTCGCCTGGACCATCCAGTGATATCACTCCCGTGTATTCCATTAACTTTCTGGGGTAGCACAACGCCACCTAGGCCGAACGTCCTTGCAGGTGTCTCGAAGATTTTAGCTTGCCGAAAGTCTCTTCGAGATGCCGTCCAAAACACCGTGCGCATTCGGGACGGTAACGGCACTCGCGACGTTCCCGAGACGGCGTTTTTCCCCTTGCGCGTCCGAACATTGTGTAACACAATTTCAGAAATGGGCGGCGGAGTTAGCACGACGGTCGCAGGATGACCACGCCTCGTCGCGCCGGGAAACCAGAATGATCGCACGCGCATCCGAGCGGCCAAAAATGGTTGTCGATGCGGCGACAAAATTTTACGCAACGCAGTCTGGCTCGGTTCATGCTCTAGATAAAGTTTCGATCGAGGTGCGCGAAGGTGAGTTCTTGTGCATCCTCGGTCCATCTGGTTGCGGGAAGTCCACATTGCTCTGGGCGATGGGTGGGCTGCACGATTTGACAAGCGGGCAAATAAGACTGGGCGAGGAGGTCATCACCAAGCCGCATCCTGAGATCGCCATGATCTTTCAGGATGCGAACCTGCTGCCTTGGCGCAATCTTGCAAAAAATGTCGCCTTGCCCTTCGAGCTCAAGCGCAAGCGGCCCGATATGGAACGAATAGGGCGTCTGCTTGAACGAGTCAGTCTTAATGGATTCGAGAATAAGTTTCCGCGCGAGTTGTCGGGCGGGATGCAACAACGCGCCTCGATAGTGCGTAGTCTCGCTGTCAATCCGTCGGTACTTTTGATGGATGAGCCGTTCGGCGCGCTGGACGCCTTTACTCGAGACGAGATGAATCTCTTGATTCAGGAAATCTGGATGGAGACAGGTAAGACAATCGCGTTCGTAACCCACTCAATTTCCGAAGCCATCTTTCTTGCAGACCGGGTGGTCGTCATGTCGGCGCGCCCTGGCCGCATCACTGCGATTTACGATATCGACGTTCCTCGGCCGCGATCCGTGGAGATTCAGACACGGCCAGATTTCATCGAACGAGTCCTCCAGGTGAAGGCGAGGATCGATCGAGGCCGCATCACATCGGATCTGGCGATTGCGTAGTTTGGAGGGCAGAGTGGACAAGGTTCTTGGCGACAAGATACCGGAATTCAACCGCAAGCAAGAAGCGGACGGACCGGGTCTGGCGGGCTTGAGCTCATTCAGCCTTGGCAGCGGACGAACGCATCTTGAGACCGCGGTCATTCTGCTGGTGGCGGTCGTTGTCATTGGTGGAGCGGAGCTGGCGCTGCGGCTGTTCAACGTGCCGCAGTACATTTTGCCTAAACCGAGCCAGATTGTAAGCGCGCTATTTACAGAATGGCCGTTTCTTTGGCCACATCTGGTGACGACGCTGTATGAATTATTTGTCGGTTTCGCAATCGGCGGTGCAATCGGCTTCGTGATGGCCGCAGTCATTACACAGTTTCCCTTCGTGGAGAAGGTCATTACGCCCTACATACTCTTGTTGGTAACGACTCCGATGCTGGCGTTGGTGCCGCTGTTGATCTTACGCTTCGGCTTCGGCAGCGAACCGCGCATTATCGCCGTCGCATTAGCGAGCGGGCCAATGGTAATGATCAACTCGGCTACGGGCTTCCGCAGGGTCGATCTCGCCAAGATCGCACTTGCGCGTTCGTTCGGCGCTAGCACCTTACAAATCTTCACCAAAATTCGCATTCCGATGGCGATGCCGATGATTATCGTCGGACTGATGGTTGGCTCGATCTTCGGTCTTTTGACTGCGATCGGAGCGGAGATGGTCGGCGGGGCTGAGGGGCTCGGCAATCGGCTCACCTACTATTCTGCGCTCATCCGGATGCCACAATTCTTCGCGGTTATCCTCTTGCTCGCGATCATCGGCATTTCGATTTATGTCTTTTTCTATTGGCTTGGAAAGAAGTGGGCGAACTGGGAGGCGTGAGCGCGCGGGGACCCATTTGGTAACAGTTTGATCCGAATCGCATTCCACGGATTTAGGGAGGAGAGCGTCATGACGAAGCTGAATTCGCAACATTTGCCAATCGATCGTCGACGGCTACTGAAACTAACCGCAAGCAGCGCAACCATGGCTACATTGGGCGGCTTCTGTGCTACCAGGGCACTTGCGGCGGATGCGGTACGCTGGGTTTCGCCGCGCGGAACGATCGAAGTGCTTGACGACTATCCATACTGGGTCGCCAAGAAGTTCGGCTATTTCGGCGATATTGCGACCACACTCGAGCCAGGACCTTCAGACGCCACAGCAACGGTCAAGCTCGTCGATCAGAAGCAGGCCGACATGGGTTTTCCGTCGCCCGGGGTGTTCTCACTGGCGCTTGAACAAGGCATTCCACTGGTCTCGGTCTTCCATATGGGAGGTTCCGACGTCTTCGACATAGCATTTCGCAAGGGCGAGAAGGCGAAGAGCCTGAACGATCTCGAAGGCAAGACGATACTGCTCGGCAGCGCTGGATGGCAGTCGATTTGTGACCCGATGTTGGCTGCAGCCGGCGTCGACGTGAAGAAGATAAAGTATGTTGAAGCGGGGTGGCCAACATGGGGCACGGCGCTCAAGGCCGGGAAAGGCGACGCGGCCCTCTGCTGGGAAGGGCTCCGCGCGCAATGGAAAGGCCAAGGTCTCGACTTTGACTATATCGAAGGCAAAAACTTCTCCAAGCTGCCGGCGAACAGCTTTGTCATCCGAAAGGCCGACTTCGACGACCCCGCCAAGCGCAAAGTCTATGCTCGGTACCTTCAAGGGTGGGCCGCCGGCCTCGAATTCGGCAAACTGAATCCGCGCGCGGCGACGCAGATCGTGATGATGCAGTTTCCAGGCCTCGCTTCGCAGATGAATCCCTCTGTTGCGACGGAGTCCATGATGCAACTCGGTAACGTCTTCGCCGGTCGCATGGACGAGCGCAAGAAGTGGGGATACCATCTCGCCTCGAGCTGGCAATTGTTCTTTGATACTGGTCGTAAAGTTGGGCAGATCACTCAAAACATTAAGGTCGAAGACGTCTGCAAAAACGATCTCATTGACGAGGCCAACGCTTTCGACGCCGCTAAGGTTAAGGCCGATGCCGATGGTTTCGAATTGTCGGCCGACTACAAGTCGGTTGATGTCGACGCGATCAAAGCGGCGCTCTAAGCGATAGGGGTCTCCTCAGCGCACGAACATTCCCACCAAATCGAGTTCCTGCGCTTTGCACGGGCCCTCCTGTGTCCGGAGGCTATTGCGGGCACCGGTCCGCATGTCGCCGCCTCTCATGTTGAAGCGCCAGAGACGCACATGGAAGGCTTGGAAATTCTACTCCTGACTTTCGCCGTTGCCGACTTTGTGCGCGTTGTCTTCGTTCGTAAGTAGTTCATATTCGAGTGTACCGGTATTAGGGCGGCTGGTCCGCCTCTTGACACGCCAAGAGGAGCCCAGTGATGGGCTACAAGGCCATATATGCTTACGCTTGGGATATCGCCGAGACCGGCTGCGAACTCGCCGTCGATCGGTTTCTCGCGCTCGGGCTCGATACAGTCACAGTTGCTGGCGCGTATCATGCCGGGAAATTTCTTAGGCCTCATGGCTCGGGGAAAGTCTACTTCCCTGAAGATGGAACCGTCTACTTTAAGCCCAACTACGCGCGCTATGGCGCGATCAAGCCATTTCCTAATTCGAATATGGGTTCTGGCCAGGATATCGTCGCCGCACTAGCGGCACAGCGCCAACTCGCGACCAACATCTGGCTAGTCTTACTGCACAATACGCGCCTCGGTGTTGCCCACCCCCAATCGACTGTCGTCAACGCATTTGGTGATCACTATGTCTATAGTCTCTGTCCCTCTGCTCCCGATGCGCGCGCCTATGCAATCAATCTCGCGGTAGACGTTACCGAGAGTTACCCCGTCGCCGGCCTTTCTCTGGAGACTCCGGGCTTCCTTCCATATGAGCATGGCTATCATCACGAATTTTCACTTAATCGCCCGAACATTTGGTTGTCCAATCAACTTGGACTGTGCTTCTGCCAGAATTGCGTCGCGGGCGCGAGTACGGCGGGTGTTAATATCGAGAGGTTGCGGCGCCAGGTCGCAAACGACGTCGAAGCCTATCTCAACAGCGATATCGTCTTTCCCGAAGACATGGCGGAAGCCTATTGGCTGGCCGATCTGCGCAGCGATGGCGACTTGCACGCCTTTCTCAACTGGCGATGCACTGTGGTGACCTCGCTTGTCAGCGAGATTCGTAGCTCGGTGCGCCAAGACGCGACGGTCGCCGTGGTTCCGACGGTTGCGCGGCCGACCGGGGGCGCCTGGTATGAGGGCAGCGATTTAAGAGCTCTCGCCGAAGCAGCGGGAATTATAGAAGCATGCTTCTACGAACCGAGCGCGACGCGGGTGGCCGCGGATCTTTTCGACGTCAAGCGCCGCCTAAAAGGCGCGGGACTCTTACGCGGCATCGTACGTCCGGCTTTTCCCGATTTTGAGACGAAGGCCGAATTCGTTGCGGCGATGCACGCGATCGGGACGGCCGGGGTGCGCGAAGTTGCCTTCTACAATTGGGGCCATCTGCGAAACGCGAATCTCGATTGGATCGTCGATGGTCTGGCAGCCTTGGAGAGCGCAGGGTGACATTTAGTGGAAAAATCGTCGCCATTACTGGAGCAGCGGGTGGAGTCGGCCAGGCCTTGTGTCGGCATTTCGGCGGCTTGGGCGCGAAGATCGCCGCGGTTGACCGCAACCCGGCGGTGCACGGCTTCATCGCGGAAATAGCCAAAGAGGGCGTCGCCGGAGAATCCGAGACGGCAGACATTGGCGAAGCCAGCGCAATTGGGAATGCCTTCGCACGTCTTGCGGCGAAGCTTGGCGTTATCGATATTCTGGTCAACAATGCCGGTTACTCACCTCATCCGACCTTCGCCCGGACCGACCCGGCCGGCTGGCAAGACGACATTAACGGCAATCTCAACGGGGCATATAATTGCGCTTATGCAGTCCTGCCGGGAATGCGCGAAAAGGGATCGGGTGTGATCATCAATATCGGATCAGTCAACGCGCTGAGCGCGCTCGGTGATCCAGCTTATAGCGCCGCGAAAGCCGGTTTGGTCTCTCTGACCCGTTCGCTCGCTGTAGAATTCGGACGGTGCGGCATACGGGTCAATATTGTCCTCCCCGGTACCGTGCGCACGCCGCTCTGGAACGTGCGGGCTAGCAAAGATCCGAACGTGTTGGTGAAGCTCGAGCGATGGTATCCAATGGGCCGTATCGTGGAACCGATCGACGTCGCCCGGGCTGCCGCTTTTCTCGCCTCTGACGATGCGTCCGCGATCACAGGGGCTGCGCTGCCTGTCGATTGCGGACTGTCGGCCGGCAACATCGTCATGGCTCGCGAACTGACGCTAGAGAATTTCTAGATTGGGGTAATGGACAGGCCGAGAGACGTCATCGGGTTCGGTTGGTTCGGCGAAATCCTTTGCCATGTGAATGGCGTCATTATCCAGGTACAATAGGGTTGTCTTCGAAATAACGTGCCTGGTGCCGCGGAGTTGAAAATTGTCGAGGAGGGATCACAGATGACAAAGCGTATTCTTGTGGTCGGATTGGGCAATATGGGCATGAGCCATGCTTTGGCTTATACCCGCATTCCTGGCTTCCAAGTCGTCGGCGTTTGCGAAAGGCGAATATCTGATCGACAATTGCCGCCGGAATTGGCGAAGGCAAAGAAATTTGCCAAGTTCGAGGAAGCGTTGGCCGAGCTGAAGCCCGATGTCGTCTCGATCAACACGCTGCCCGATACCCATGCCGATTTCGCCCTTAAGGCGATGGAGGCTGGAGCGCATGTTTTTGTCGAGAAGCCGCTCGCCGATACTGTCGCCAATGCGGAAAAGGTTGTTGCAACAGCTCAGCGCACGCGGCGTAAACTTGTCGTTGGTTACATCCTTAGACAGCATCCGTCGTGGATCAAGTTCATCGAAATCGCGCGCCAACTGGGTTCGCCTCTCGTTTTCAGGATGAACCTCAACCAGCAGTCGAACGGCGAGACGTGGTCCTGGCATAAGCGACTTATGAATTCTTTCCCGCCGATCGTCGATTGTGGTGTTCACTACGTCGATGTCATGTGCCAAATGACAAAGGCTAAACCGGTAAGAGTTCACGCGATTGGGGCTAAGTTGACGGACGAGGTTCCGGTCAACAATTATGGCATGCTGCAAGTGACATTCGACGATGGCTCTGTCGGTTGGTATGAAGCCGGATGGGGGCCGATGATGAGCGAGACAGCCTTCTTTGTGAAGGACGTTGTCGGTCCGAGGGGATCCGTTTCGATTACTATGGCTGAAACCGCGGGATCGGTGAAGTCCGACGACATCAACGCGCACACGAAAACAAACCAGATTCTCTGGCATCACGCGGACTTGTCGAAGCCTGATGAGCATATCGATATGAGCGATGAACCAGATCATGACGCCTTGTGTGAGCGTGAGCAGAGGTATCTTCTCAAGGCGATTGACGAGAATATTGATTTGACCGATCACATGAACGACGCAGTTAAAAGCCTAAAAATCGTCGTAGCTGCCGATCATTCGATTCATACCGGCCAAGTCGTAGCTCTCTAGATCGATCGATGCTGGTGGTAATGTCTCCTACATTAGCCGTCTAACCCGAAAAATACTTCCGCTCGGGATCGCCACTGATGTTTTCGAACGGCAGCACTGCCGTGGAAGGTTTGTCCGCGTCATAATAGAGCGGGCCACTACGCCCACGACCAGCCCAAGCGGGATGAGATAGAACTCATTGCTGCGCAGAAGCGCACGTAACCGGGTCAGCGGAAAAACGCGTTGTTATAGTCTTGGTTTCCGACTGCGGCAG
>Ga0075424_100004422_pt1 | contig 13264 bp, 15 predicted proteins | sample SoiMethybrSBSTD3_FD_75301 | JGI IMG/M metagenome (GOLD analysis project Ga0075424, IMG submission 75301) | Bulk soil microbial communities from a Populus tree surrounding site in Tennessee, USA - Soil MetaG P. TD hybrid SBSTD3 | ecosystem: Environmental > Terrestrial > Soil > Tree plantation... | reverse complement strand
GGCCTCGCCTTCATCCGCTACCTGCTCGGCGCGCTCGCCGAGCATAGAGCCTTGCTATCGCGGCAATGACGACAAGAAATTGGCCGCACGGAACGCACGTCCCTAGACTCGGTCTCTACTTCTTTAGGAGAGACTGAGCCATGCTGCAGAATCGCGAAGGCCAGAGCGTTCCCCAGGCGAGCTTCCGCACGCGCACCGAAAGCGACTGGCAGACGCTGACCAGCGACGAGATCTTCAAGGGCAAGACCGTGGTGGCGTTTTCGCTCCCCGGCGCGTTTACGCCCACCTGTTCCTCGACCCACGTGCCGCGCTACAACGAGCTCGCGCCCGCGTTCTTTGCCAACGGCGTCGACCAGATCGTCTGCATCTCGGTCAACGACGCATTCGTCATGAACGAATGGGCGCGCACCCAGGAGTGCGGCAACATCCTGATGGTGCCGGACGGCAACGGCGAGTTCACGGAGAAGATGGGCATGCTGGTGGACAAGACCGAGATCGGCTTCGGCAAGCGCTCCTGGCGCTATTCGATGCTGGTCAAGGACGGCGTCATCCAGAAGATGTTCATCGAGCCGGAGAAGCCCGGCGACCCGTTCGAGGTGTCCGACGCCGACACCATGCTGGATTTCATCAACCCGAAGGCGAAGAGGCCCGACCAGGTCGCGATCCTGACGCGCGAGGGCTGCGGGTATTGCGCCAAGGCCAAGGCGCTGCTCAAGGATCTCGGCTACGCTTTCTCGGAAGTGAAGCTCGATCACAGCGACCGCTCGCGCGTCGTCGGCGCGATCACCGGCCGGGGCACGGTGCCGCAGGTCTTCGTCAACGGGCGGCACATCGGCGGCTTGGAGGATCTTCAGCGCTGGGCCAAGAAAGCGGCCTGATTGTTCGGCGCTTTCATCATCGGCGATGAAATCATCGTCGGAAAGCGCCAGGACAAGCACCTGACGTTCCTCATCGGAGCCCTCGCCAAGCGAGGGCTGCGTCTTTCCTGGGCCCAGTACCTCGGCGACGAGCCCGCCCGCCTCACCGCCGCGCTGAAGGCCAGCTTTGCCGCGAAAGACGTGGCGTTCAGCTTCGGCGGCATCGGCGCGACGCCGGACGACCACACACGGCAATGTGCCGCCGCAGCGCTTGGTGTTGGATTGAAGCTCCACCCCGATGCCGAGCGTGAGATCCGCGGCCGTTTTGGCGGCGAGACCACGCCCGAGCGCCTGGCGATGGGCGAGTTTCCCGCCGGCGCCAAGATCATCCCCAATCCGGTGAACCGGATTCCCGGCTTCACGCTCGCCGACCACCACTTCGTCCCGGGGTTTCCGCAGATGGCGTGGCCGATGGTCGAGTGGGTGCTCGACACGCGCTACCGGGATCGCTTCGACTCGCAGAAGTGGGGCGAGGGGTCGATCCTGGTATTCGAGGCGGGCGAGAGCCAGCTGATCCCGGCGATGAAGGCAGTCGAGGCGGCGTTCCCGTCGATCAAGGTGTTCAGCCTGCCGTCGATGGGCCAGGACGGCAGCCGCATCCACGTCGAGCTCGGCGTGCGCGGTGAGCCCTCTCAGGTTGCCGCGGCCATGGACGCCCTGCGCCAGGCCGTTGGCAAGGCGGGATTCCCCTACAAATAAAAAAAGGCCCGCCTATCGGCGAGCCTTCTTTTGCTTCCGGTGCTTCTTCGCGCTAGATGCGGCCGGCTTCTTCTTCCGGACCGGTTTGGCGCTTAGGCGGCTTTTTTTGCCTTGGCGAGGCCCCTCACCGTCTCGGTCGCGGCAGCGACATTCGCCTCCGCGATCTCGGTCGCCTGCTTGGTGACCTTGGTGAAGTTGTCGTACGCGGCGTTGCCGGCGGCGAGCATCGACTTCACCGCGGCGACGGCGACGTCCGAGCCGGCCGGGGAGTTCTTCGACACCTTGTCGAGCAGCGAAACGAAGTTCTCGTTCCACTCCGCGACGCGGCGCTCGGCGACCTTGGACAGCTCGCCGTTGGCTTCGGTCGCGACTTCATAGACGCTCTTCGAGTAGGCGATCGCCTTCTCGATGGCCGGCTGGGCGAAGGCGCTTTGCAGGGAAACGAATTCCTGCACGTCCTTCGCGCTCATCAGCGCGCGGGCGTTGGCGATCGAATCTTCGAAGGCGCTTTTGACGGCGTTGGCACTGATGTTCGCGAGCTTCTCGAACGCGGAGAATTGGGCATTCGCCACGGCGAGGAGCGATTCCACATTGGCCTTGTTGGCGGCCTGGATTTGTTCCGGGGTAACGTACATTTGATTTAGCTCCTGGCTGGTTTTGTGCATTGCAACAAAGTGAATTGTACGCGTATCGTGTCGGAAGTCAAAGGGTTTGTGCATAGCAGCATAAGTGATTGATGTGTCGCACAAACCACTACATCTACGCGAAAAGTTAGTGCTTCCTCCGCCCTAAACTCGCGCCATGGCGCTCACTTATCGCCCGGACGACCCTGGCGTCCTCGCCGACCCGTTTCCGCTATACCGGCGCCTCCAGGACGAAGACCCGGCGCACTGGAGTCCCAACCTCCGCGCCTGGGTCCTGACGCGCTACGAGGACGTAAGAGCGGCCTGCCTCGACGTCGACGGGCTTTCCTCCGATCGCCTCTCGCCGTTCTTCGCGGCGTCGCCCGAGGCGAGCCGCATGGTGGCGCTGCAGGCCTGCCTTACCCGCTGGATGGTCTTTCGCGATCCGCCCGACCACACCCGCCTGCGGCGCCTCGCGGCGAAGGTGTTCAACGTCCGCTCGATCCAGGCGCTCAAGCCGGGCATCGAGTCGACCACGCAGTGGCTGCTGGAGCGGATCGGCGGACGCGACAGCTTCGACTTCGTCGCCGAGTTCGCGAGCCCTCTGCCCGCGCTGGTGATCATGGACATGCTCGGCGTGCCGCGGGAAGACCTGCCGCGGCTGAAGGAGCTGTCGGACGAAATGGCGCTTTTCATCGGCAGCGCACGCGAGGTGCGCGGCAAGTACGACCGCGCGGAGCAGGGGACACGCGAGATGATGGAGTACTTCCGCGCCCTCGTCGCCGCGCGCCGCGCCGAGCCGAAGAGCGATTTGCTGAGCGCGCTGGTGCACCTCGAGGACGACGGCGAGCGGCTCGGGGAGGAGGAGCTGGTGGCGATGTGCGTGCTCCTGCTCTTCGCCGGGCATGAGACGACCGCGCACCACATCAGCAACGGCCTGCAGGCGTTGCTGCGTTTCCCCGGGGAGCTCGAGCGCCTGCGGAAAGACCCGTCGCTCGCGCCGGCCGCGGTGGAGGAGCTGCTTCGCTACGACGGGCCGATCGGGGCGCAGGTGCGCATCGTCCAGAGGGAGCGCGAGCTGCACGGCAAGCACCTCAAGGCCAGCGATCGCGTGTTCCTGATGATGAACGCGGCGAATCGCGATCCGCGCGCCTTCCCGGACCCGACCGCGTCGACCTCGGCCGCCATGGCGTACCGCACCTCACTTTCGGCTTCGGCGCGCACATCTGCCTCGGCTTTCCTCTGGCGCGGCTGGAAGGCCAGGTGGCGCTGCCCGCGGTGCTCGCGCGCTGGAAGGCGATCGAGATGGCGGCCGGGCCGCTGCGCTGGGTCGACTCGATGGTGTTGCGCGGCGTTCAGGAGCTGCCGATCAAGGTTTCGCGGTGACCGGCGACGCCGATCGGCTGCCGCCGCGGCTATGGTGGGTCCTCGGCGGGCTGACCCTCGCCTGGGGATTCAACTGGACTGCGCTGAAGGTGGCGCTCAGCGAGGTGCCGCCCTGGACGTTCCGCAGCCTTTGCCTGGGGCTCGGCTCGGCGGTGCTGTTCGCGGCGCTGCGTGCCGGCGGCCAGCGACTGGTACTGCCCCGCGGGCAGTGGGGTCGGCTGTGGCTGCTTGCGCTGCTCAACATCACCGCCTGGAACATGCTGATCGCTTTCGGCGTGGCGCTCATCCCTTCCGGGCGTGCCGCGATCCTCGCGTACACCATGCCGGTCTGGGCCGTGCCGCTCTCGATCTGGCTGCTGGGCGAGCGCATCACGCGCTCCAAGCTCGCCGGGCTCACGCTCGGCATGTGCGGGCTGGCGCTGCTGCTCAGCGAAAGCTTCGTCAGCCTCGGCTCCGCGCCGCTCGGCTCGCTGCTGATTCTCGGCGCGGCGCTTTCCTGGGCTTTCGGCGCCGTGCTGCAGAAGCGCTTCCCCGTCAGCCTGCCGGCCGGCCTCTATACGGCGTGGATCATGCTTCTCGGCGGCGTGCCGATCTTCGCCGGCGCGCTGTTGCTCGAGGACCCGGCCGCGCTGCGCAACGTCGGCCTGCCGGCTGCGCTCGGCACCGCCTACAACGTGTTCATCGCTTTCGCGTTCGCGCACTGGGCGTGGATCAAGATCGCGACCTCGGTGCCGGTGAGCGTGTTCTCGATCAGCATGCTGATCATCCCCGTGGTCGGCGTGTTGTCCGGAATGCTGTTCCTCGGCGAGCGGCCGACATGGGCGGAATACGCCGCGCTCGCGCTGGTGATCGCCTCACTGCTTACGGTATTGCGGCCGCGCGTCGCGCGGGTATGAGCGCCGGATTCCAGGCGCTGACCGCCTGGTCGAGCGTCTCGCTCGGCGGCTGCCCGAGGAAATGCAGCGCGCGCTGCAGGTCGTGCCGGTCGATCGGCCGCGCGCCAGTGTGCTTGGAGAGCTTCCCGCCGCCAGCATCAACCGCGACCGGCACGTGCAAGTACCGCGGAATTGGCAGGCCGAGCAGGCGCTGCAGATAGATCTGCCGTGGAGTGGACTCGAGCAGGTCGGCGCCGCGCACCACATCGGTGATCGCCTGATCGGCGTCGTCGACCACCACCGCGAGCTGGTAAGCGAACTGCCCGTCGGCGCGCCGCAGGACGAAGTCGCCGACCTCGCCCTCGAGATCCTGCGTGAGCGTGCCCTGCACCCGGTCGGTAAAGGACACCGTTCCCTCGACGCGCACCCGCAGAGCACGCGCGCTCTTGCCGGTCGGCACGCCGGCCCGACAGGTGCCGGGATACACCTGGGCGCCGTCGGCGGCGAGGCTGACCGCGGAATCGGCGATCTCGCGCCTCGAGCAGCCGCAGAGATAAGTGTCCCTGAGTTGGGAAAGGGCCCGCTCGTACAGGGCGGTGCGGCGGCTCTGGAAAATCACTTCGCCGTCCCAATATAAGCCGAGTCGCGCGAGCGTTTCCAGGATCTCGTCGGCCGCGCCCGACCGCACGCGCGGCTGGTCAAGGTCTTCGACGCGCACCAGCCAGCGGCCGCCGCTCGCCCGCGCGTCGAGCCAGCTGGCGAGCGCGGCGACCAGCGATCCGAAGTGCAGCGGGCCGCTGGGCGACGGCGCGAACCGACCGATATTCATCGCGGTCTACAGAGTACACTGCCCCCTTTTTCGCGAGGCCCCTGTGGCGACGATCGATCTCACCAAGGAAAACTTCGAAAAAACCGTCGGCGACAACCCGATGGTGCTCATCGACTTCTGGGCGCCATGGTGCGGCCCCTGCAAGGGCTTCGCGCCGGTCTACGAGAAGGCCTCCGATGCGCATCCCGACGTGGTCTTCGCCAAGGTCAACACCGACGAGCAGCAGGAGCTCGCCGGCGCGTTTGGCATCCGCTCGATCCCGACGCTGATGGTGTTCCGCGAGAAGGTGATCCTCTTCCAGCAGGCCGGTGCGCTGCCCGGCAACGCGCTCGAGCAGGTGATCGCGCAGGCCAAGGCGCTCGACATGGCCAAGGTGCACCAGGAGATCGCCGCCAAGCAGAATGGAACAAATCCGGCGCAGTAGCGAGCGCGGCCACGCCAACCACGGCTGGCTAGACTCGTATCACAGCTTCTCCTTCGCGGACTACTACGACCCGCAGCACATGGGCTTCGGCCCGCTGCGCGTGATCAACGAGGACCGCGTGCAGGCGGGCGCCGGCTTCGGCACGCACGGGCACCGCGACATGGAGATCATCAGCTACGTCCTGGAAGGCGCGCTCGGCCACAAGGACTCGATGGGCAACGGCTCGACCATCGTCCCGGGCGACGTGCAGCGCATGAGCGCCGGCAGCGGCGTGCGCCACAGCGAATACAACTACGAGAAGTCGGGCACCACGCACTTCCTGCAGATCTGGATCGAGCCGGCAGTGAGGGGCATGCCGCCGTCCTACGAACAGAAGCACTACAAGCCCGAGGAGAAACGCGGCCGGCTGCGCCTCATCGTCTCGCCAGACGGCGCGGAGGGCTCGGTGACCATCCACCAGGATGCGCTGGTCTACGCCGGGCTATTCGACGGGCGCGAGAACGCGAGCTACGACCTGCGGAACGAAAGAGGCTACGTCCACGTGGCGCGCGGCCGCGTCACCGTCAACGGCCACCGGCTGGAAGCGGGCGATGCCCTCAAGACCGGGACGGGCGTGATCGAGATCGAGGACGGCGAGCAGGCCGAAGTGCTGGTCTTCGACCTGCCCTAGCGGGCGTGTTTGAGCACGTGGCCGATGACCTCGGCGAGCTGGCTCTTGCTGTAGGGCTTGGTGATGTAGCCGTCGGCGCCGAGCGCGAGCCCGTTGCGGATGTCGACCAGCTCGGCCTTGGAAGTGAGCAGCACGATCGGCAGCGTGGAGAATTCCGGCCGGCCGCGCAGCTGGGCGAGGATGTCGAAGCCGTTGCCGTCCGGAAGCATGACATCGAGCAGCAGCAGGTCGGGACGCTTCTGCTGCCGTAGATAGCGCGACAGCGCTTTCGCGCGATCCACGCTGTGCACCTGGTAGCCGGCCATGGTCAGCCGCAGCTCCGCGAGCGCCGACTGGTCCGGGTCGTCCTCCACCAGCAGAATCACGGTCTCGGCTCGCGTCCTGTCGAGCGGCGCCAGGTTGGCGATGCGGTCCGCCGAGAGAAAGGACCCCGAGCGCAGCAGCGTCGCGCCCGCGACCACCGTGGTCTTCGCCAGGCGCTTGCGGTCTTCGTCGGAGAGCGGCGGCAGCAGCGGCAGGGCCGCGCCGGTGAAGGTGATGGCGTCGAGATCGCCCGCCTCGCGCGACTCGATCATTTTCAGATCCTCCAGCTCCTTCAGCCAGTCGTTGATCAGCTGGTCGGGGAAGCGGCGCAGCCGCCCGCGGATCACGTCGATGTGGCCTCCGACCTCGATCATGGCGAGGAGCCGCCGATAGTCGGAGGGGAAATCGACCTCGAGGGGGAAATCCGCGCCGCCGACATCCTGCGCGGAGACGGCCTCCTGTCCTGCGGCGGTGAGGGTATAGACCAGAGGCTTGGCCATGGGTCGCGATTATCGATAGTTTCGGGCCTATCGTCCCGATAAGAACAATCGACTGGACCGGCAGCGGGGCCGGTTTTACGCTTGTTTGCATGAAGATCGATACCGGTATATCCGGCAGGCAGCGGGGCGAGATCGCGCAGGGCTTGTCCCGGATGCTGGCCGACACCTACCTGCTGTACCTCAAAACGCACAATTTCCACTGGAACGTGGAAGGGCCGATGTTCCAGACACTGCACACCATGTTCATGGGGCAGTACACCGAGGCATGGAACGCGATCGACCCGATCGCCGAGCGCATCCGCGCGCTTGGCCACTACGCGCCCGGCACCTACAAGGAATACCTCAAGCTCGGCTCGATCAAGGAGACCGACGGCGTGCCCAAGGCGGAGAAGATGGTGCAACTCCTGATCGCCGCCCAGGAGGCGGTGGTGCGCACCGCGCGCGGCGTGCTGCCGCTCGCCGAGGAGGCCAACGATCAGCCGACGCTCGACCTCCTGACGCAGCGCATGGACATCCACGAGAAAAACGCCTGGATGCTGCGCTCCTTATTGAAGAAATGAGGAAGAAGTAACATTAGGGCCGCCATGGGCGGCACTCGCACCGAGAAGGACAGCTTCGGGCCGATCGAGGTGCCGGCCGACCGGCTGTGGGGAGCTCAGACCGAGCGCAGCCGGCGTTTCTTCCGCATCTCCAGCGAGCGCATGCCGCTGCCCGTGGTGCATGCCCTGGCGCGGGTCAAAAAGGCCGCGGCGCAGGCCAACGCGGGGCTCAAGCTCCTCGACGCCAAGAAGGCGGATGCGATCCGGCGCGCCGCGCAGGAAGTTCTCGACGGCAAGCACGACGAGGAGTTTCCGCTCTCCGTGTGGCAGACGGGCTCGGGCACGCAGAGCAACATGAACGTCAACGAGGTGCTGGCCAACCGCGCCTCCGAGCTCCTCGGGGGCGAGCGTGGGCAGAAGCGTCTCGTGCACCCCAACGACGACGTCAACATGGGGCAGTCGTCGAACGACGTTTTTCCCACCGCGATGCACATCGCGGCGGCGCTCGCGGTGGAGGATCTGCTCTCCCCGCTCGAACTTCTCAGGAAAACGCTGGCCGCGAAGAGCAAGGCGTTCGAGCGCATCGTGAAGATCGGCAGAACACATTTGCAGGACGCGACGCCCCTTACGCTCGGCCAGGAATTCTCGGGCTACGTCGCGCAGCTCGAGCATGCGCAGCAGGCGATCAAGGCCGCGCAGCCGGGCCTGTACCAGCTCGCGATCGGCGGCACCGCGGTCGGCACCGGCCTCAACACGCACCCCGACTTCGCGGCCGGGGTCTGCGCCAGCCTCGAGCTGAAGCTGCCGTTCGCCCCGGCCGCCAACAAGTTCGCGGCGCTTGCCGGGCACGAGGCGCTCGCCTTCGCGCACGGCGCGCTGAAGACGCTCGCCGCCGCGCTGTTCAAGATCGGCAACGACGTACGGCTGCTCGCCTCCGGTCCGCGCTCGGGCCTCGGCGAGCTGCGCCTGCCCGAGAACGAACCCGGCAGCTCGATCATGCCGGGCAAGGTCAACCCCACGCAGGCGGAGGCGTTGACCATGCTATGCGCGCAGGTGCTCGGCAACGACGTCGCGATCAACATCGGCGCCGCATCCGGGCACCTGGAGCTCAACGTCTTCAAGCCGATGATCATCAATGCCTTCCTGCAGAGCGCGCGGCTGCTCGCCGATGGCTGTCGCTCGTTCGAGGAGCACTGCGCGCGCGGCATCGAGCCGAACGAGGCAGCGATCCGCGATCTCGTCGCCGGCTCGCTGATGCTGGTGACCGCGCTCTCGCCGCACATCGGCTATGACCGCGCCGCCGAGATCGCCAAGAAAGCGCATAAAGATGGCACGACGCTGCGCGAGGCTGCCTTGGCCCTCCGTTATGTGAGCGCCGAGGACTTCGATCGCTGGGTGCGGCCCGAGGCGATGATCCGCCCCGGATGAAGCGGCGCGACCTCCTTCTCGCTCTGCTGCTGTCGCCGGTTCTGCCCGCCTGGGGAGAGGCGCGGTTCGAGCGCGGCCTGCTATGGGAAGTAAAGCGCAAGGGAACACCTCCGAGTCACCTCTTCGGCACGATCCACGTCGCCGACCCGCGCCTCGAGACGCTGCCCGATCCGGTGCAGGCCGTATTCGCCCGCGCCTCGAGCCTGATGCTCGAGTTCCTGCCCGACCCCTATGCCAGCGAGCGCTTCACCGAGGCGGCGATGTTTCTCGATCGTCAGACGCTGCAGGACAAGATCGGTGCCGAGGACTTCGAGCGGGCGCTCGAGCAGCTGCGGCCGATCGGCCTGTCGCGCGAGTTCGTCAGCAAGCTCAAGCCGTGGGGCGTGCTGCTCAACCTGCGCGACCCTCGCCGCGCCGGCGGCACGACGCCCGACGCGCAGCTCGCCGGCATGGCGCGCGCGCGCCACATTCCGGTGTTCCAGATCGAAGGCGTCGAGGAGCAGATCTTCACCTTCGACGAGCTGCCGATGGAGGCGCAGGTCGCGCTCCTGAAGCACAGCCTCGCGCACCGTGACGAGCTCGCCGAGCTCGGCGAGCGCACGCTCGAAGCGTATCTCGCCCGCGATCTGCAGGCGATCTGGCGGCTGCGCGAGGAATTCGCCGCGCGCCACCGCGAGATCGCGGCGTATCAGACGGCGCTCACCAAGCGTGTCATCCACGACCGCAGCGTGGTGATGGCGTTCCGCATGCAGCGCGAGCTGCGGCGCGGCAACGCCTTCGTCGCGCTTGGCGCGCTGCATCTCTATGGCGACAAAGGCGTGCTGGCGCTGCTCGAGCAGGACGGCTGGCGCGCGCGGCGGGTGCTCTGATGGCGATCGTGGCGCTGATCTCGGGTCGCGGCAGCAACCTGCGTGCGCTGGTCGAGGCGGGCCTGCCGGTGTCCGCAGTGATCAGCAACGTGGCCGACGCCAAGGGACTCGAGTTCGCGCGCTCGCGCGGCATAGCCGCGCGCGTAGTCGATCATCGGAAGTACCCGTCGCGCGAGGCGTTCGAAACCGCGCTTGCCGCCGAGATCGAAGCCTTTTCGCCGCGCCTGGTCGCACTCGCCGGCTTCATGCGCGTGCTGGGCGCGGGCTTCGTGCGCCGCTACGCCGAGCGGCTGCTCAACATCCATCCCGCGCTGCTGCCGGCGTTCCCGGGCCTCGACACGCACGCGCGCGCGCTCGCGGCCGGCGTAAAGCTGCACGGCTGCACCGTGCACTTCGTGACCGCCGAGGTCGACCACGGGCCGATCGTCATCCAGGCGGCGGTGCGCGTGCGGGCGACGGACACCGCCGAGACGCTGGCGGCGCGGGTATTGGAGCAGGAGCACGTGATCTATCCGCGCGCCGCGCGCTGGTTCCTCGATCGCCGCCTGCTTCTGCAGAATGGGATCGTCACCGTGAAAGGAAACGATGCGCAGCTTGTGCTTTCTGCTGATTAGCGCCGTCGCGCTGGCGGCCCGCGCCGCGCCGCTGCAGGGCAACTTCGAGATCCAGTTCGACGTCAGCTGCGAAGGCACGTCGGTCGCCGAGGTCACCGAGCGCGTGGAACTCTCCGGCGCGACCTACCAGATGACCGAGACCTCGAAAGGGAAGGGCCTCTACGCGTTGCTCGGCTCGGCGAAGCGCACCAGCCGCGGCAGCATCAAGGACGGCATGCTGCAGCCGCTCGAATTCGCCGACGAGCGCACGGGGCGCGATACGGCGCGCGCGTGGTTCGACCACAAGGCGCAGACCATCACCATGCAGTACTCCGGCCACAAGGGCACCGAGGAGATGCCGCCCAACAGCCAGGACCGGCTCTCCTTCCTGCTGCAGGTGACGATGATGCCCGGCAGGACCAAGTACATGAAGCTCAGCATCTTCGACGGCAAGGGGCAGTCGCGGCACGAATACGACGTCGAGGGGCGCGAGCGGGTGCACACGCCGGCCGGTGATTTCGACACAGTGAAGATCACGCGCCGCACCGAACCTGGCCAGAAGGACACCGCGCACCTCTGGGTTGCGGCCGACTTTGGCCTGCCGGTGAGGCTGGTGCATGTCGAGCGCGACGGCCGCCGCTGCGAGCACGTAGCGAAGCGCATCTCGCGCCCGTGAGCGGTGCCGCAGCGAGGCCGACGCCGGGGCTGCTCGGGCACGCCGTCGCGGCCGCCACCGAGGCGCTGCGCTTCTCGGGCCCGGCCGATGAGACGCTGTCGCGCTATTTCCGCGCCCATCGCTCACTCGGCCAGACGGAGCGCGGCTTCGTCGCCGAGACTTTGTTCGCCGTTCTGCGGCGCAAGCGCTCCCTGGAGGCGAGCGCCGGCTCGACGCAGCCGCGGCTGCTGGTCGCGGCGGCGCTGGTGCGGGTGCTCGGCTATTCCGGCCGGGCGCTGTCCGGCCTGTTCGACGACGAGCTGGTCGCGCGGCTGCGCGCCATCGACGGCGAAAGCTTTCCGCCCGCGATCCGCGCCGAGATGCCGGACTGGCTGTGGCAGCGGCTGGCGAGCGCACGCGGCGAAGAGGAGGCGCTTCGCCTCGCGCAGGCGCTCGCCAATCCCGCGCCGCTCGACCTGCGCGTCAATCTCGCGCGTGCCAGCCGCGACGAGGTGCTGGCGCGGCTGGCGGCGGATGGTCTCGAGCCGCGCGCGACGCCCTACTCGCCTGCCGGAATCCGCCTCGCCGGCAAGCCCGCGATCAACCGGCATCCGCTGTTCAAGGAAGGTCTGATCGAGGTTCAGGACGAGGGCAGCCAGCTGATCGCCTGGCTGCTCGCGCCGCGGCGCGGCGAAATGATTGCCGACTACTGCGCCGGCGCCGGGGGCAAAACGCTGGCGATCGCGGCGCTGATGCGCGGCAGTGGCCGTATCTACGCCTTCGACACTTCGCCGAAGCGGCTCGCCTCGCTCGCGCCTCGGGCGGCGCGCGCCGGCATCACCAATGTGCATGCCGTGGTGCTGGCCGCGGGGCAGGATGCGCGCGTCAAGCGGCTCGCGGGCAAGCTCGATCGCGTGCTGGTCGATGCGCCCTGCAGCGGCTTCGGCACGCTGCGACGCAATCCCGAGCTGAAATGGCGCTACGGCTCCGAGGCGGTCGACGAGTTGGTCGAAAAGCAGGGGCGCATCCTCGCGGCGGCGAGCCGCCTGCTGAAGCCGGGCGGGCGGCTGGTCTACGCCACCTGCAGCCTGCTCGCGGAGGAAAACGAGGCCGTGGCCGCGGCCTTCGGGGCGGCGCAGCCGGAATTCCAGCCTCTTTCCTGCGCAAAAGTGCTCGAAGCGCAGCGGATCCCGCTCGATACCGGCGAGCATCTCAAGCTGTCGCCGGATCGTCACGGTACCGATGCATTTTTTGCCGCCGCTTTCGAGCGGCGCAAGCGGTGAACTTTGGTAAAAAGTTCCCTGTCCGTTCAGGACCTTGTAGTTGCTGACACCGGCGACAGGCATTCGCGTAGAATGGCGCGCGCCACTCAATAACGAACCACAGGGCAAACGCTACCGATGATGGAATCCGTGCTGTTCTCCGGCATGCTTGACCTGCCCTGGTGGGGCTACGTGATCGCCGGGCTGATTCTCGTGCAGATCACGATCGCCTCGGTCACGATCTACCTGCACCGCCACCAGGCGCACCGCGCCCTCGACCTGCATCCCGTCGTCTCGCATTTCTTCCGCCTCTGGCTGTGGCTCACCACCGGCATGGTGACCAAGGAGTGGGCCGCGATCCATCGCAAGCACCACGCGCGCTGTGAGACCGCGGAGGATCCGCACAGCCCGCAGGTGCACGGCATTAACCGCGTGCTCTGGCTCGGCGTGTTCCTCTACGTGAAGGAATCCTTCAACAAGGAAACTCTGGAGCGTTTCGGCCACGGCACGCCCGACGACTGGGTCGAGCGCAACGTCTACTCGCGCCACGCGATCCATGGATTGTTCCTGACGGGCGCGATCAACATCGCCGTGTTCGGCCTGCTGCCCGGGATGCTGATCCTGCTGGCGCAGATCGCGTGGATCCCGTTCTGGGCCGCGGGCGTGATCAACGGCATCGGCCACTGGTTCGG
>Ga0075424_100004417_pt1 | contig 13269 bp, 9 predicted proteins | sample SoiMethybrSBSTD3_FD_75301 | JGI IMG/M metagenome (GOLD analysis project Ga0075424, IMG submission 75301) | Bulk soil microbial communities from a Populus tree surrounding site in Tennessee, USA - Soil MetaG P. TD hybrid SBSTD3 | ecosystem: Environmental > Terrestrial > Soil > Tree plantation... | reverse complement strand
CGACGACTGATGTACATGCGCGACCTGGCGTGCTGTGCGGGGAAAATGGCGTTCTATTCCACGCCGTCCGATCTCGTCCGCTTTGCCCTGGCGACGAATGCAGACAGCGTCAACGGCGAGCTCGCAGGCGGAAGCGTGATGTCGCTGATGACGCGCCGCGACAACGGGGTCGTCGTCGCCGTGGCGTCGAACATCGCGCACGCCAACACGGCCGCTCTCGCGGGAAAAGTGGCTGACGCGTTCGCCGAACAGAAATAGACCGCCGCGACACGGCCGGCGGAGAAGAGCCTAACCCTGCGCGCGTTACTGGCCGCGAGGCCTTCGAGGACGCGCGGGCCGCACACGTGAATTCATCGATGCGGGTACGATGAGGTCACTGCATGATGCCCGAGTCGATTCCTTCGACGACGACGGCGATCGATGCGACACAACGGAAACTGATCGTCGGCATCGTCATCGCTACGCTGGTGGTATTTGCTCTTGTGGTCGCCGACCTGGCGCGCGGCGGCCGACCCGATCCGCCGAGCCTGCGAGCCGCAGCTACCCTGCTCGATGGCGCCTGGCGATTTCATGTCGGCGATGACACACGATGGGCAGACGTCGACATCGACGACAGTGGATGGGAGACGATCGATCTCACGGCCGCGCCCGGCAGCCACGACGGCGACGTGGGTCTGCCCGACTACGTCGGCGGATGGATGGCGCACGGTCATCCCGGCTATAACGGTTACGCCTGGTACCGCCGCGCGGTGACCGTACCGCCCGAACCCAGATCCTGGGACATCCTCGGGCCGACCCTGGTCGAGAACGGCTACGAGCTCTATTGGAATGGCCGCCTACTGGGCGGGTCGGGCAGGCTAGGCCCCAACCCGCGCGTCGTCGGCACGCGGCCGCTGCAGTTCGCCCTTCCCGCGGATGCGGCGGGCACGCGTGGCATGCTCGCGGTCCGTGCATATATGCCCCCCGGCTCCGGGGCCAGCGCAGACGGCGGCGGCATGCACAGCGCGCCCATACTCGCTCCGCGGCCGATCGCCGATGCGCTCCATCGCGTGCAATGGGAGCGAACCATCGCCGGCTACATCGTCGACGCGATCGAGCCGCTGGCAATGGTGGCGCTGATCGGTGTGGTGCTTTGGTGCTGGTCTCGCACCAGCAACCAGGGTTTCCTGATCTTTGGCAGCATTGCGCTGGCACTCATGGCAGCCAGACGCCTCAACAACGCGATCGTCGCGTGGACCGATCTGCAGGATCTGGCGACCTACGCCTGGCTGGCGAGAGTGATGTGGGTGCCGGCGGTAGCCGCCTGGGCGTTCGCGTGGAATCGCTGGTGCCTGCCAGCGTGGCGCAGCATCGATGTGTCGGCTGTCGTGTTGGCAGTCGTCGGGATTATCGGGGCCGTGACACATTCGGCGATGGTGACCAGTGGCAGCAGGCTCGCGTCGATCGCGCTGTTTGTCGTAACCGGCGCGCGTATTGCGCGCGGAGGCCCGATGCGGATCCTGGCGCTCGCCACGCTGGCCTCGATCGTGGCCGGGCTGTTTGGCGGCGAGCTGCTCGATCCGATCGGCGTGCCTGGCATCTGGTTTCCGTTCGGCATCGGCGTGTCGCGGACGCAGTACATCTACGCGATCGCCATCCCGCTGATCGCCGTCTCGATCGTGCGCACCGATGCACCGCGACCCACCGCGAAAGCGCCGCCGCCGGCTTGAACGGCTGGTGCCCTGCCACTCAGTTCATCACGCCGTCCTGTGACGTTCGACGTCCGTCCGGTGTAGTGACGATCTGGATCGCTCAGGCTCCGCAGAATGTAGACCGTGCGCGTGCTTTCCATGCCCGATCGCATCGCAACGACTGGGCCGAGGACCGGCGAGCGGATTAGTTGGCGATCGGCGGAAGAAGTAATCGTTCGGCGGCAGTTCTCGCGTACAAGCGGCCGGGCGGATCATGCAAGAACTGAAGTCCGCCTCCGCGGCTCACGCCGCTACGGCGTGACAGACTTCGCATGTCCGAGTACTCGCAGAAAGAGCATGGCCAGCCCGAAGGGCTGGCCTAGACGAAGCTCGCGCGCAGCGCGAGCGAAGTCTGGCGGGGTGGACGGGACTCGAACCTGATTCACCGCGCTTGAGTAATCACCTGACGGCGTGCGAGTTGTGGTCGCAACGCATTAAGGGTCAGCTGATTACACGGCCAAATGCAGTTCGCCCATTTCTTTCCGAGTCCTCGCGAATCGACCCGATTCGTGGAGACATTTTGGAGACGAACGCGCTTGGCGAGCCAAGAGCGTCGCCTGTGAGTGGAAGGGAATTGGGAAGACGCAGCCGTTTTATGTGACCGATCGACCGAATCGTCTCAGCACGCTGATGTCGTCAGCCTTCACCAGGTCCGGCCACGTCCAGCTCTCGAGGTCGTACTCCGCCATCGATCGCACATCCTAGATAACCTCTTTCAGCGACACGTACCCTCCGCCGTAGAACACGAGCGGCACCGTGTGTGCCTCGGTCCGGTGAATGGCGATCACCTCGCCGACGACGATCCAGTGATCGCCTCCTTCGTGAACGGCGTGCGTGACGCAGCCCAAGGCCACCGTCGAGCCGTCGAGGCGCGGAGCGCCCTGATGCCACGCCGTAAACGAGAAGGGCGGCGGCGCCTCGTCCTTCCATGCGCCGGCGAAGTAGGTCGACAGCGGTTGCTGTTCCTCGGTAAGGATGTTCACCGAGAACGCGCGGGCTGTTTGAATGAGGCGTGCCGCCTTCGTCTGCTTGCCGAGACAAAACAGCACGAGCGGTGGCTCCAGCGAGAGCGACGTGAACGAGTTCGCCGTCATCGCGCGGATCTCGCCGTCGAGCTCGATAGCAATCACCGTCACGCCGGTCACGAACTGACCGACGGCCCGGCGGAACGCGCGCGAATCGAATGTGGTTTCGATCGTTTCCAAGAACCAGTCCCAAGCCCCAAGTTCCCAATCCCAAGGCCGCCGCATCGAACAGCAGCACGCCGCAATCCCAGTCGACCGTTGTGACGTGGGACTTGTGACTTGGGATTTGGGAGTTCTCTACGCTTCCGCTCTCAGTCCCTTCAGGATCACGCTGATGTCGTCGGTCTTCACGAGATCGGGCGACGTCCAGCCGTCGAGGTCGTATTCCGCCATGCACTGCTCGGCGAAGCCCTTGTACCGCTTTGCCGCTCCAGTCAGCTCCGCCACCATCAGCGTCTCGAAGCGGATGCTCTCGTGGTTGCCGAAGTAGTTGCGCTCATACAGCTCGTGCCGCCCGCCAAATTCGCTGCCGATCGCATCCCACATCAACTTCATCAACTTCACGCGATCCTCGGCCGTGTAGCCGTTGGACCCGCGCACGAACTGATCGAGATACGGCCGCAGCTCCGGGTTCTTGAAGTCCAGCGCGCTCGACGGCAGATAGATCAGCGCGCTCGCCAGCGTGTTCTCGATGATCTCCTTGATCTTCGGATACGCGGTGCTCGCCATCACGCGATACGCCAGCCCCGCGTCGAGATTCGGCAGCACATACCCCTCCGTCCACGGCGTCACGTTGCGCGCCATCGCGTCGGTCAGCGCCCAGAACAGATTACGCCACGCGAGCACTTCGCCCACCGCCGCCTGCACCCCCCGAAAATCCTTCGCGCCCGTCGCCTCCACGCCTTTCAGCAGCAAACCCGCCAGGAAATCCATTTTCACTGCCAGCCGCGTGCACCCCTGGAACATGAACCGCGGCAGGAACCCCGAGCGCGGGAAGAAGTTGTTCACTTTGTCGATGTCGCCATACGCGAACACGTTCTCCCACGGCACGAGCACCTTGTCGAACACCAGAATCGAGTCGTTCTCGTCCATCCGACTCGATAACGGATAGTCGTACGGCGTCCCCATCGCCGCTGCCGTCATCTCATACGACGGTCGGCAGAACAGCTTCACGCCCGGCGCGCCCGTCGGCACCATGCACACGAAGGCAAACGGCTTCGTCTTGATCGGCAGCGCGCCGTTGTTCGCGATGAAGTTGTAGTGGGTCAGCGTCGATGTCGTCGCCACCACCTTGGCGCCGCTGACGACGAGGCCGGCGTCGGTCTCTTCTTCGACGTGCATGTACACGTCTTTCACTTCGTCCAGCGGCTTGTCTCGATCGACGGGCGGATTGACGATCGCGTGGTTGACGAACGAGACCTCGTCGTTGACCTGCTTGTACCAGCGTCGGGCATTCTCGTCGTAGGGCGCATAGAAGCTCGCGTTGGCGCCGAGCGTGGCCAGAAAGGCCGCCTTGTAGTCCGGGCTGCGGCCCACCCAGCCGTACGTAATGCGCGCCCACGCCGCGATCGCATCGCGCGCCGCGACCATCTCCTCGGCGTTCCGACTCGCGCGATAGAAGCGATGAGTGAACCCGCCGCTGCCGGTATCGGTCGGCATCGTGAGGATGGGTTGCGTCGCGGGGTCATGCAGCGCGTCGTAGAGCCGCGCGATCATCCGCGCGGTGTTGCGAAACGCGGGATGCGTCGTGACGTCCTTGACCCGCTCGCCGTAGATGTAGATCTCGCGTCCGTCGCGGATGCTCTCGAGGTACTCGGCTCCGGTGTACGGTCTCGTTCGGCCCGTCATGTGATTCACCGCATTTGTTTGATGTCGGGGCTGCGTTCAGGCAGCCCCGGGGCTGCCTGAAACGGCCACTACGATCACGTCGGCCTCAATGCATCGGCATGTTTGCATTTTGAATTCTCTTGACGAACAACAACGTCCTGGCGACTCCGGGCATCGACCGTCTCCTCTTGACTCCCAGGGAGGGCTCGACTTGGAGACCGAGGGCCGACATGTCTAGGGAGCTTAGCGCATCAGCGTCCTGAAGTGAACAAAGTTCGCGTACTAAGTTCACAATAGTGGTTATCACCCTCGCCGATTGCGGACGGCCGTTATCTGAGCGGCTCGAAACCCGCGAATACATGCGCGTATGTGCTCCTTCGAAATGCGCGAGGAGACGACGAGTGGGGCAGACTCTAGTGCTCGCCGATCCAACTGTCCAACATCAAGGCGGTGAATAAGTCACATGCGGGATGCGTATAGCGGTGTCAGCACCTCGGAACCGATCAGCGCAGCTGCTCCTGCAGCCGCTGAAAGCGCAAGTCCTCGTCGTCCACCGTTACTTCGAGGAACGGAATGTACATTTCGTTGTTGCCCTGTTCGCCGAACACGACGTCCTCGTTCGGGTCGGGATTCTGCGGATTGGCGGCCGAGTTGTCGAAGTGGCCGTATGCGGTGATCGTGCTGCGGGCCTTGATCTTCTTCGGTCTCGCGAGCTCGTAGACGATCTGCCAGTTGGGATCGTAGCGCCGGACGGCGAGCAGCGTCTCCGGCTTGCCGTCTGGAGCGGTTAGCACGAAGGTCATGTCCTTGCCGCGGAAGTGCATGTGCGGCCACAGCGCATAAAGGGTAATGTCTTCTTTGACCTGCAGCGTGCCGGTCATCGGCCAGTTCTCGACACCCGCGGGGATGTGCGGCATCTGCGGCCGACCTTTGCCGTCGCGCACCACGTCCATCCCGTTCGCGACCAGCCGCTCGTTCACGGTCCACGTGTAGATTTCGTGATGGACCGCTTTCTTCGCCCACCACAGCCCGAGTCGCACCTTGACCGTCTGCCGCGTGCCGATGGTGATGAAGTGCAGTCCCCACGCGAAGTACTGATCCGGTGAGATGCGTTTTGCGAGACCATCGGGAAACTGCAGCGCGCCTCCACCCGGCACGTAGAACAGCAGCGGCTTGCCGAACGATTCGGCGGACGCGGCGCGAAACGGACGGCCATCCGAATAGAGCGGCACGCCGTCGAGAACCGGTCCGCCTTCCCACGCCTCACCGCGCCCCAGCTTCGTTCCCGATGGCAGCGCTCCGACGGTCACGCTCGAGTGGTGCACAACGCGAGGATTGTCGGGCCGCAACTCGATTGCCTGAATGAACCGATCATCGCGGACGGGCACCTTGACCCAGACAGCGAACGTGGGCACCGTTCCGGTAGCGGGCACCTCGAACGTGAACGGCGTCTCGATCACCTGATCGGGAGGCCGATCCATGCGGCTGCTCCACCCTTCGCGGAACATCGGCGGAGCTGGAGGTCGACCATCGCCCTCTGGAGCGCCGCCATCCACCCACGCAACAATCGTCGCGACCTGTTCTTCGGACAGACGCCGGTTGTTCTTGAAGTCACCAAACTGCGGATCGGCGGGCCACGGCGGCATGCGCCGCGTCTGCACCATCCGCTTGATCGATGCTGCCCAGGGTCGTGCGTCCCCGTACGACAGCAGCGACATCGGCGCGACCTCACCCGGTCGATGGCAGGCCACGCAGCGATCGAACAGGATTGGAGCGATGTCCTTGTTGAACGTCGGAGCGAGGGGACGCCGCTCCTGCGCGCTGCCGCCCGCATGCGAGAACATCACGGCCGCGATCCACACGACGAGAACCGCGAACGTCCGACTTCCAACACCCGAAGACGCGGGCCCTAACGGTCCGCGTCGCAACACGCTTGTTGTTATCGCGCGAGTTGAAACAGCCATATAGCCACCGTTGCGGTCACGCCGATTGCACAACTCCGGCAGCAGCGGCGCGGACGTCGAATGAACCTCTCGTCATCGCGTCGACGTGGCCGCCGGAATCGCGCTTTCGAGGATTCCTGAGCACGACCTCCGGCGTCAGTCGGTCTACGACATCATGGCGACGATCCGACGGCTCTCCTTTCAGAAGCTGAACTGAGCGCCGATCTTGGCAAAGCGCGCTAGCATGATCTCCGTCGGCTGGCGAAAGACCGCGAAGTTCGGGTTTTCTCGCGTGACGGCGTTCGCGTTGAATAGATTGAACACATCGAGATTGAGTGAAGTCCGCGTCCTGCCCACCCGGATCTCTTTGCCGATGCGAAGATCCAGCTGATTCAGCCGTTCACCGTACTCGGAGCTGATTGGCTGATTCGCGGCGTTCGGTGCACCTGGCAGCACGCTCACGAGCTGATTGCCGTAATTGAGCGGAGAGCCGTCGGCCCGGGCGGACACGTTCAACTGCGCGAGCACGGCCGGCCCTTGGACGCTGACGACCGTCGCACTCAGCAGCACATCGATCTTCGGGACGATGTACGAGCCGTTCCCTTTGATCTGGAACAGCCAAGGACTCTCCGTGTGGCAATAATCGAACGGCGTCATGACGGTTTGTGCGCCGCTGGCGATCAGCGACTCCGGCACCTTGGCCGCCACTTCGCAGGTATCGAGCATCGTCTTACCGATATCGAAGCCACCGAAGAAGAACACCCCGCCGTTCAAGCGAGCGTTCAGACCGATGTCCACACCATTCCAGTGTTCGGCTTCCTTCCCGTAGTTGCTGGCGAGGGTCGTGAACAGTTGCTGTCCGACGACCTTGTTCTTATCGAACATCGTCACAGACGTGCCGCTCGAGGAGAGGCCCGGTTTGGCCGGCACCTTGAGAGGAAACTTGGTGAAGTCGGTCGCCGCCAACGCGAGGTCGTCGGTCACCTGGAAGTTGCCGTACCAGCGCCGGAAATAGCCAACGTCCAGCGAGACGCGCGGCAGGATCTCCCGTTGAACGCTCGCGCCAAATTCCCAGTTGAATGGACGTTTTCCCCACCCGAAATACAGGTCGCGATCAAACTGCTGCGCGTTCGGATCGTTCAGTCCGAAGTTCGGATTGATGAACGGTTGGCAGATGTCTCCAGTGGTTGGACTGACCTGGAATCCGCCGTTCGTCAGATCGCATTGGGGAATCATGTCGCCGTTGGCGTCGATCCAAACGCGCGGCGTCGAGTTCACGAGACGGTTGATCGGGTTCAATCCGCCGGCGCCGGCAAAGCCGGCCAGATTTCCGATGGTCTGGCTCTGCAGGTATTTGTTCAGGCTCACTTTGACCGCCGTCTTCCCATTACCGTTGACATCCCAGCTCAGACCAAACCGCGGCGTGATGTCGTGCCAGTGGGTGAACTCCGTGTAGGGAAAGTCGACGTCGGGCCGGTTCGGGGTCAGAGGCGTGCGGCCAACCATGTGCTGCGGCGGTGCGCTCGCCTTATAGGTGTCGTAGCGCACGCCGAGATTCAACGTCAGCCTGTTCCGCGTCCAGCGATCCTGTGCGAAGACACCAAGATCGTAGTTCTGATCTGACTTCGTGTGGATCGGCCGCACGTTCTCCACGATCAAATGGACCGGCGCGCCGGGGACGATATTGGTGATGAAGCTGTACGGCGAGAAGTTGTAGACGGTCGAGTCCAGGTAGCCGACGGCATTGGAGAAGCCGACCTTGAACTGATGCCCTCCCGTCACATACGACGCTGCGCCCCGGTAGAAGAAATTCGGGACCCAGTTGTTGTTGTACTGGAGGAAATTGCCGTGGGACCAGACACCGGTGCTGGAATCGATGATCGGGACGAGCGCACCCGATCGGAGCACGACGTCCTGGCCCGCCGAGATGAAATCGTCAGCCACCGACGCATCCGGATTCATGAACCCCCAGCGCTCGGTGCGGTGCAGCAGCAGCCCCTCCAGGAGCAGATTGTTCGATACCGGTGACGACCACTCGGCGTGCAGCAGGCGCTGCGTGGGCGAGCGGAAGTTCGCGGACGCCTCCGGCGTCGTCGTAGCCGACACCGCCCACGGGGTGTACTTCGTGTCGCCGGGACAACTGCAGCGCGTCTCCTGATCCCAGGTGAAGGCGACCTTGTTCTTGGGTGTCGCCTGAATCGTCAAGCGGATCTGGCCATCGGTCCACAGGCTCGCGTTGTACCCTTGACGGCTCTTGTCGTAGTCGACGGTGTACACATTGGGTGTATAGCCGTTCTTGTTCACCCAGACGCCGCCGGCGTACTGGTCGGCGCGATTGACGCGGCCGGTGAAGTAGAACCAGACGCGGTCTTTGCGGATCGGACCGCCGAACCCGGGATTGACGTCGTAAATCTTTTTCACGGAATTGGCGGACGCGAACCCTTTCGCGATGAGATCGGACGAGAGATTGCTGGTCTCCATCCCGCGAGTGGAGTAGCCGAGGACCGTCGTCCCGCTGAATGTGTTGCCGCCATCACGCGGGATGTAATTGATGCGCACGCCGCCCTGCGACTGCTCGGCGGAAATGCCCGAGGTATCGATCGTCACTTCGGCTGCCATGCCCGGATTGGGTACCGCAATGCCGATGTCACCGCCGGCCTGGAGCGTCATCGTGTTCACGCCGTTCTGCATGACCCGCTGATCGCCGGGGCGGCTGCCGTGAACGGTGAGGCTCGGCATCGGATCGCCGAGGGCGCCGCCGCTATCGACATGATTGGTGTTCACCCCGGGAAGCAGCACCCCGAAGCTGTGATAGTTCCGTCCCGTTGGCAGTGCATCGATGACCTCGGTGCTCATCACCTGCTGCTTGGTCGTGCTCTGGGTCTCAACGGTCCGTGCTTCACCCGTGACGGTGATGGTTTCCGTCACGTCGCCCACGCGCAGATCGACGCTGAGCGTCGTCACCTGCTCGCCGGCCAGCTGGACGTTCTCGCGCTTGATTGGCGTGAAACCCGTCAGCGTGAAGCTGACGGTGTAGATGCCGGGCCGAAGATTCACGATCGAGTACTGTCCGGTGTTTTCAGTGACGGCGGTGCGAACCTTTTCGATCAGTGCGGGACTCGCCGCCTCGACGGTGACGCCGGGCAACACCGCGCCGGACGCGTCCTTGACCACGCCCGTCAATGTCGCTTGCGCGGATGCAAGCGAGGGAAGAAGAAGCAAGCATCCGACAAGCAGCACTGGCAGGCCGCACGACCTCCACGCAATCCTCATGGATCTCATCTGGTGCCCCTCCGACACGATTCGCTCAAACAACTGGTGACCAAGGTTGAACGTTGGTACGACGGCAGGAAGCGGTGACGCACTCTCTCTCTCAAAGCGGCACTCCGCTACGGGATGTCGGCCCAGCCCTGAGCGAAGACCGCTCCAGGCAGTCGGGAGAGAGCAGCAATGACGAACAACAACGTCCTGGCGACTCCGCGCATCGACTGTCTCCTTTGAGTCCTCGGGAGGCTCTACTTGGATACCCAGGGCCGAAATGTCGGGGGAGTCTAGCGCAAGCGCGCGCGAAAGTGAACAAAGTTCGCGTACTAAGTTCACAGAATAGTGGTTATTACCCTCGCGATTGCGGAGGGCCGTTATCTGAGCGGGTCGAAACCTTCGAATCGCAGGTCGGTGCTATCGAGTGAGACCTCGATAAACGGCAGGAACATGTCGTTGGAGCTCTGGGGACCCCACGCTATTTCTTACTCCGGGTCGCATCGACCGGTGATAGAAGCGAGCCGGCCAGCGCCAGCCACACCCACGCTGCGGCGACGAAGACTCGTGCGACCTGACCTCGACCACTCTCAGTCATAATGAACCTCGCAGACTCGAGCGAGCGCGCATTCATGCGACTCGACGCCGGCTGCCCCGTTCATGAAAACAACGATAAAGAGAGAAGCCGAGCGCCTCGAAATGCGCCGCATCATCCTCGATGCGGCGCGACGGCTGTTCATCGAAGGCGGTTATGCCAACGTGCCGATTCGCGACATCGCGGCGGCAGTCGACTACAGCCCGGCGGCGCTGTATCGCTACTTCAAGACGAAGGACGAGCTCTTCGCCGCGCTGAAAGAGGAAGGTTTCCGCCTTTTGATGAGCCGCGAGTTGCTCCCGCGTCACCCGTCCGAGCCGTCGCCGATCGAGCGCCTGCGGCATTTCTTCTGGGGCGTCTACGACTTCGCCAAGCTCTATCCCGAGTACTTCTACCTGATGTTCCTGGACCGCTCCGCCCCGCGGGCCCCCCGGCAGTCGCCGGCGCTGCGGGTGGTCAGGGACATGTACGCGCACGTCGGCGAACTGCTCGAGGAGTGCGTTGAGGCGGGAGACGTGATGCCTGGCCTCGATCCAGTGACCGTGTACAACGTGCTCGTGTGGAGCGTGCACGGGATCGCGGCCGGCTACGTCTGCGATCGACTTGCCGAGGGGACCGATCCTGACGCCCTGGCGCACGCGGTGCTGGATACGGCTATTGCCGGCATCAGGAGCGGTTCGTTGGCCGGGATCAACACTGCCATGCGTCATCGCTCGAAGGCCCGGCCGCAGGCGCGTCGTCCGCGACGCAGCTCCCTGCGGCGTGGCAAAGCCGCCCGCCGATCCTGACGTCATCGGCCGCACACCCGCCGTTGACAAGCGCCGTATGATCACGATGAACTTAGTTCACTATTGAGAGATCCTAGCACCGTCGCAATGTGATTTCTGAGGCGACGTAGAGGCACATCTTGAGAGATGTGCGTGAGGCCATGATCACCTGGCTCGAACCTTCACCGGCGTTGCGCGAGTTCGTGCGGTGGTACGTGTACATCCACCGCACCCCGACCGCGCAGCATCCCGTGCTGCCGGTGCTCGAAACGCGGCTCGCGTTCTATCCGCGGAGCGCGTGCCGCGTCTTCGACCATCGGTTGCAGGGGATCGACACAGTGGCGCGCGCGGCGGTGATAGGCCCGCAGACGCGCCGCTGGGTCGACCTCCGTCCCGGTCCTGTCGAGGGCTTCTTTGCGCTGTTCCAGCCGGGTGGGTTCCATCGGCTCTTTGGCGCGGATTCATCCGCGCTCGCCGACTACGCGCACCCGGCGGCGAACGTGATCGGGCCGGCCATCGCCAGCGTCCTGGAGCGCGTCGAAGCGGCAGCCCGGCCCAAAGAGATGGCGTGCGCGCTCGACGTCTATCTGACGACGCGGCTGTCGGGCGCCGGTGAGCTGCACCCCGTCGACCGTGCGGCACAGGCGCTCGCGGCGACGCACGGCGGAATCCACGCATGGACCCTCGCGGCGCGCGCCGGTCTCGGCGATCGTCATTTCCGCCGGCGGTTCGTCGAACACGCCGGCATGGGGCCGAAGCACTACGCCAAGCTCGCGCGATTCACGTTCGCCCTGTCGCTGAAGACGGCGCAGCCGTCACAGACCTGGGCCGACGTCAGTCAGCGCGCTGGCTACTTCGATCAGATGCACCTAGTGAAGGACTTCAAGTCGCTCACCGGGGCGCCGCCCTCGCGGCTTATGAGTCAGATCGGCCCGACCGGAGACGACTTCTTCGCCCCCGATGCGCGCGACACCGAGTACATGGAGCCGGGTGTTTCGCATCAGCGGACGGCCGCCGTGTCCGTTTTTTACTAGCCGCACTAACGACGCGCATGCCATCGTCGCGGCGTGCGCGTCGTCTAGCGACCAGACCACCGTGACGGAGTACTTCGACCGGTTCTCCGAACCCGACGGGCAGGAGTGGTTCACCGTCACGACGATCGTCGATGACCCGGTGCACCTCGCGGCGCCGTTCGTGACGACCACTGACTTTCGCCGCGAGCCGAACGACGGCAAGTTCAGCCCGGTACCGTGCTCGGCTCGCTGAGCCGAGCGGCTCATGCCTCCGGAGGGAGACTCGATGAGATCACGTGTTGCAATTGCGTTGGTCGTCGCCCTGCTGCTCGTCGTGGCCTATGTGCGCGCGCAGCAGTTCGGGAACCAGCCGGCCAAGCTGAACATCGTCAAGGTCAAGGATGACCTGTTCGTCATCCACAACGACTTCGTCCCGGGCAACACTACCGCGCTCGTCACCAACGAAGGGGTCGTCCTCGTCGATGACAAGTTCGAGCAGGACGCGCCCAACATCCTGTCGCTGCTCAAGACAGTGACGAACCAGCCCGTGAAATACGTCGTCAACACACACCACCACGGCGATCACTCGGGCGGCAACGCGCGGATGCAGATGGCCGGCGCGCAGCTGATTGCGTCCGAGCAGGCGCGCCGCTACATGGTGGACGGGAAGCAGCCGGGTCAGCCTGGTGTCACGTTCATCGATCGCGCCTTGATCCACCTGGGTGGCAAGGCGGTCGAGCTCTATTACTTCGGCCGCGCGCACACCGGCGGCGACGTCTTCGCGTACTTCCCGGCGGATCGAGTGCTGGCGTCCGGTGACGCGTTCACCTTCGGCGCCGCGACGCCGCAGCTGGTCGACTATCAGAACGGCGGCAGCGCCAAGGATTGGACCGCCACGCTCGATCGCGCGCTGCAGTTGGACTTCGACACCGTGGTGCCAGGCCACGGCGACGTTACGACGAAGATGGAATTGCGGAAATTCCGCGACAGTACGCTCGCGATGCGGACACGCGTGCACGAAATGCTGATGCAGAAGAAATCGAAGGACGAGATCAGCGCCGTTCTCAAGTCGGACTTCCAAGGCGCGCAGTTGGTGTTTCCCGGTCTGCTC
>Ga0075424_100004415_pt1 | contig 13270 bp, 12 predicted proteins | sample SoiMethybrSBSTD3_FD_75301 | JGI IMG/M metagenome (GOLD analysis project Ga0075424, IMG submission 75301) | Bulk soil microbial communities from a Populus tree surrounding site in Tennessee, USA - Soil MetaG P. TD hybrid SBSTD3 | ecosystem: Environmental > Terrestrial > Soil > Tree plantation... | reverse complement strand
GACGGCATGGCGATCCGCCGGCGCGTGTCGGCGACGTTCAAGGACGTTCCGGGCGGCCAGATTCTCGGGGCGACGTTTGACTACACGCACCGGCTTCTCGACTTCGGTCTGGTCGACGGACACGGCGCCACCCCGCCCGGCGAAGCTGATTCTGATGCCGGGCATGTCGCCGCAGACCTTCCCGCCCTCGAGGGGCGGATGCCGCGCGTCATCGACATTCTCGATCGCGACGGCCTCATCGAGCCCGAAGAGCCCGACTCGGACCGTCGCGCCGTCGGCGATCTGACCCGCGAGCCGGTCGACTTTCCCGCCGGCCGTGATGTCAGGCTGCAGAGCCTGGCGCGGGCGGACGAAGGGTTCGTGCTGGCCCTCGGCTACGCCACGCAGCGGGGCTACGGCCGGAACCATCCCTTCGCCGGCGAGATCCGCGTCGGCGAGGTCGAGATCGAGCTCGTGCCGGAAGAGCTCGGGTTCCCGATCACGATCGGCGAAATCACGGTGACCGAGTGTCAGATGGTGAACCAGTTCAAGGGCTCGGCCACGGCGCCGCCGCAGTTCACGCGCGGCTACGGGCTCGTGTTCGGCCACGCCGAGCGCAAGGCGATGACGATGGCGCTCGTGGACCGGGCGCTTCGCTGCCGCGAGCTCGGCGAAACCGCGACCTCGCCGGCGCAGGACGAGGAGTTCGTCCTCTACCACGGCGATAACGTGGAAGCCTCGGGCTTCGTCCAGCACCTGAAGCTGCCGCATCACGTCGATTTCCAGTCCGAGCTGGTGCTGATCCGCACGCTCCGCGCCGAGGCCGAGGCGCGCGCACGATGAACGCCTACAACTTCGCGTTCCTCGACGAGCAGACGAAGCGGATGATCCGCCGCGCCATCTTGAAGGCGGTGGCGATCCCCGGCTACCAGGTGCCGTTCGGCAGCCGCGAGATGCCGCTCTCGTACGGGTGGGGAACCGGCGGCGTTCAGGTCACCGCGAGCGTGATCGGCCCCGACGACGTGCTCAAGGTGATCGACCAGGGCGCGGACGACACCACCAACGCCGTCAGCATCCGCCGATTCTTCGAGCGGACGACCGGCGTGCGCACGACGACGCGGACCGATGCCGCGAGCCTCATCCAGACGCGCCACCGGATTCCCGAGACGCCGCTCGCCGCGGGTCAGATCGTCGTGTTCCAGGTGCCGATTCCCGAGCCGTTGCGCTGGCTCGAGCCGCGCGAGACCGAGACGCGCAAGATGCACGCGCTCGAGGAATACGGCGTCATGCACGTGCGGCTCTACGAGGACATCACGCGCCACGGTCATGTCGAGACCGCGTACGACTATCCGGTGCTCGTCAACGGCCGCTACATCATGCGGCCTTCGCCGATCCCGAAGTTCGACAATCCCAAGCTCGACCGCAATCCTGCGCTCCTGCTCTTCGGCGCCGGCCGCGAGAAGCGCATCTACGCCGTGCCGCCGTTCACCTCGGTACGGAGCCTCGACTTCGAGGACCATCCGTTCACGATCGAGCACTGGGACCAGACGTGCGCGCTCTGCGGGGCGGCGGACGTCTTCATGGACGAGATCGTCGTCGACGACAAGGGCGGCCGGATGTTCGTCTGCTCCGACACCGATTTCTGCGAGCGCCGCCGTGGACGCTGACCGCCCGCTGCTGCGCGCGCGCGGGGTCACGCGATACTACGGAGCGCGCGTCGGTTGCCGCGATGTCGGTCTCGACCTCTGGCCCGGCGAGGTGCTCGGCATCGTCGGCGAGTCGGGCTCCGGCAAGACGACCTTGCTCGGTTGCCTGTCCGGGCGCCTCGAGCCCTCGGCCGGCACCGTCGAGTTCACCGGGCGCGACGGGACGGTCGTCGACGTGCTGCGGATGCCGGAGCCGGCGCTTCGCAAGCTCGCCCGCACCGACTGGGGCATCGTCCACCAGAACCCGCGCGACGGCCTGCGCCTGGGCGTGAGCGCCGGCGCCAACGTCGGCGAGCGCCTCATGGCGCTCGGCGCCAGGCACTATGGACGGATCCGCGCCACGGCGTTCGACTGGCTCGGCCGCGTCGAGATCGACCGCGAGCGGATCGACGACTGGCCGGAGACCTTCTCGAGCGGGATGCAGCAGCGCCTGCAGATCGCCCGCACGCTCGTGACCGAGCCGCGGCTGGTCTTCATGGACGAGCCCACGGGCGGTCTCGACGTGTCGGTCCAGGCGCGCTTGCTCGACCTCTTGCGGCGGCTCGTCACCGACCTGGGCCTGTCGGCCGTGATCGTGACCCACGATCTCGCCGTCACCCGGCTGCTGGCGCATCGGCTGCTGGTGATGCGCGGTGGCGAGGTGGTCGAGTCGGGGCTGACCGACCAGGTGCTCGACGATCCCCAGCATCCATATACCCAGCTCCTCGTCTCGTCGGTGCTGCAGCCGTGAGCGCAGCCGAGGCCGGAGCGGTGCTCCTCGTCGAGGGCCTCCACAAGACGTTCACCTTGCACACGCAGGGCGGGATACAGCTTCCCGTGCTGCGCGGCGTCGACCTCGCGGTGTACCCGGGCGAGTGCGTCGCGCTGACCGACCCGTCCGGGTCGGGGAAATCGACGTTGCTGCGGGCGATCTACGCGAACTATCGGCCGCAGCGCGGGCGCATCCTCGTCTCGCACGCCGGGGGCAAGGTCGACATGGTCGAGGCGGGGCCCCGCGACCTCCTGGCCGTACGCCGGCTGACGATCGGCTATGTCAGCCAGTTTCTCCGCGTGATCCCGCGCGTCCCGGCACTCGACGTCGTCATCGAGCCTCTCCGGGCGTTCGGCGTGGCGCGCGATGAGGCGCTCGAGCGCGGCCGGGCGCTCCTGGCGCGGCTCCGGATTCCCGAGCGGCTGTGGAGCCTGTCGCCGGTGACCTTCTCCGGCGGCGAGCAGCAGCGTGTGAACCTGGCGCGCGGATTCGTCGCCGACTTTCCGATTCTCCTGCTCGACGAGCCGACGGCGTCGCTCGACGTCGCGAGCCGGGCGCTCGTCGTCGAGCTGATTCGCGACGCGCTGGCGCGGCGCACCGCGATCGTGGGCGCCTTCCACGACGCGGAGGTGCGCGAGGCGTTGGCGACGCGGACCGTCACCCTGCACGGCGCCGGGGCCGCGGCGTGAGCGAGCTGGTCCTCGCCAACGCGCGCGTGGTCATGCGCGACGAGATCGTCCACGGCGCCGTTCAGGTCGTCGCCGGACGCATCGCGGACGTCGACGCGATGCGCGCGGTCGCGCTCGGAGCCATCGATCTCGAGGGCGACTACCTGATCCCCGGTATCGTCGAGCTGCACACCGACGTCCTCGAGAAGCACGCGTTTCCACGTCCCAGCGCCCGCTGGCCGGAGGTCGCGGCGGTCGTCGCGCACGACGGGCAGCTCATCGCCGCCGGCATCACGACCGTGCTCGACAGTCTCGCGATCGGGTACGTCTACGACGGCGGCCAGCGCGCCCGCAATCCGCTCCCGCTCATCGCCGCGATCGAACGCGCGCGCGCGACCGGACTGCTGAAGGCCGACCACCTGCTGCATCTGCGCTGCGAGGTCTCGACGGAGCACGTCGTGTCCGATTTCGCGCCGCACGCCGGCAACCCCCTCGTCCGTCTCGTGTCGCTGATGGACCACTCGCCCGGCCAGCGTCAGTTCACCAACGTCGCGAAGTATCGCGAGTACAACCAGGGAAAATACGGGTTGAGCGATGCCGAGATCGACGCGCTGATCGAGAAGCGGATCGCCGACCGGGCGAAGTACGGCGACGCGCATCGCGCCGCGCTCCTGCGCCTCTGCGAGTCGGGCCGCGTGCCGCTCGCCAGCCACGACGACGCGACGATCGTGCACGTCGAGGAGGCGGTGAAGGCGGGCATGGTCGTCGCGGAGTTTCCGACGACACTCGAGGCCGCGCGCGCGGCGAGGGCCTACGGGCTTGCCGTTATCGCCGGCGCTCCCAACCTCGTCATGGGGCGGTCCCACTCCGGCAACGTCTCGGTTGGCGACCTGGCCATGGCGGGCCTGCTCGACATCCTGTCATCCGACTACGTGCCGGCGAGCGCGCTCCACGGCGCGTTCCTGCTCCATCAGCGTCACGAGTGGACCTTGCCCGACGCGATCGCCTGCGTGACCTCGACGCCGGCCGAGCGGGTCGGGCTCGACGATCGCGGAGAGATCGCGCCCGGCCGGTGCGCCGACCTCCTGCGCGTGCGGGTGGTCGACGACATTCCGCTCGTCGTCGCGGTCTGGCGGGACGGACTCCGAGTCGCTTGAGGCTCGAGGACGATGGCCGCTGAGTTTCTCGACCAGCCGGTGAAGCGGGAGACCGCGATCGGTGGTGATCGGCGGGCCGCGGCGGCATCCGAGGTCGCGCGGCTGGCCGGGAAGATCGCGCTCGATTATTTCGAGCGCGCCGAGGTGTCCTGGAAGGCGGACGACTCGATGGTGACCGAGGCGGACGTCGCGATCCAGTCCTGGCTCGAGGACGAGATCGCCGCGGCGTTCCCAGACGACGGAATCCTGGGCGAGGAGGGGCTGACCAGGCAGAGGCTCCGGCCGGGTGCTCCCTTCGTCTGGGTCATCGATCCAGTCGACGGCACCAACAACTTCGGGCGGGGCATTCCGGGCTTCGCGATCTCGGTCGGCGTGTTGCGCGATGGAATGCCGTACGCGGGTGCCGTGTACGACCCGGTCTCGAGCCAGCTCTTCACGGCGTGCGTCGGTCATGGAGCATGGCTCAATGGGCGCCGCCTCACGGTCGAGCCGATCGTTCTGAGCTCTCGCTCGCTCTTCTCGATCCGCTCGCCGTTCTCGAACGACGTGCCGGGCTACGTCCACGAGTGGCTCAGGCGCTATCGGCTGCGCCGATTCGGATCGACCGCGCTTCAGCTCTGCTACGTGGCCGCGGGCGCGCTCGCGTTCGTGCACGACCATCGCGCCTCGCTCTGGGACATGGCCGGCGCCGCCCCCGTGCTCCTCGAGGCCGGCGGCGTCCTGACCGGCGAGAACGGCGGACCGCTGTTCCCGATCGACCCGAACACGTACGGCGGCGAGCCGATCGCGTTCCTTGCGGGCGATCCGACCGGCCATCGGCTGAGCCTTGCCGATATTGGTCGTGCGTCCATTGAGGAAGGAGACTTTGCCTGAGCTCGTGCTCTAGCGGCGCTATCGCGGAAGAAGAAACGCCCGGTCCGCGTGCTCGGCGAGAAAGCTCGCCAGCTGTCGTATCACGGCCGGCGAGCGAAAGCGCATTGCCAGTCCCTGCTTTTCGGTGTCCTTGATCACGGCCGACGGGTCGAAGTAGGTGAGGGCGTTCTCGGTCGTGAGCACGAAGGGGGGCTCGTTCTCGCGGACGAGGATATAGCTCATGGCCAGCGCGCCCGTCCGATGATTGCCCTCGACGTAGAGCTGTGGCCGACTCAGCATGCGCACGTACACGCCGGCCGCGCGCATCCATACGGATTCGCCGCCGCGCCCTTGGTACCACTCGATCAGATCCCGAATCCCGCCGTCCTGTTGCTCGTAGAACCGCTGCTCGGTCATCTGGAGATGGCGGGCGTACTCCGCCCGATCACTCGGGTCGGTGCCGCACAGGACCGTCGTATTGAGCTCGAGGAGATGTCTGGAGTTTCCCACGGCGAAGAGATCGACGCCGTCGGCGACCAGCGTGTCCACCAGCCCGTAGCCGGCGACCATGTTCCTGATGACGTCGTCGCCCAACGGGTCTCGCGGCGGGCTCAGGCGCCCGTTGATGCGCGCAAACTCCCGCTGGACATCGCGCAGGGCTTCCTCGATGGCAGAAAGGTCGAGGCGCCGGCCGCCCGCGGCGCGCCGGGAATCGCCGCCCGGGTGAGTCGCGGCTACTGGATCCGCTCCAGCGCGGCGCGCGAACGTGAGGCGAAATCGGCCGGCAGCGCGATGTAGCCGAGATCGGCGCCGTACGACTGACCGGACGAGAGTCCCCATGTCACGAACCGCTTGAGCGCCGCGCTCTTCTGCTGGTCCTGGTAGCGCTCGTACAGGAGGAGCCACGTCAACGACACGATGGGGTAGGAGTCGTCGCCCTCTGGATCAGGCAGGTAGAGGCGCAGATTGTCGGGCATCTTCCCTACGCTGCTCGAGAGCGCGGCCTGTCCGCTACGCCCGTTGGGTTCGATGTACTTCCCGCTCTTGTTCTGCAGGCTGGCCATCGGGAGCCGGAGTCGCTCAGCGAAGCCGTATTCCATGTAGCCGATCGCACCGACGCTCGATTTGACGAGCCCGGCGACGCCCTCATTGCCACGCGCCAGCATCGCCCGACCCGACCAATCGACCGCATAGCCGACGCCCGGTCCCTGCTGCCATGCCGGGCTGACCGCGCCCAGATGATTGGCGAGAGCGAACGTCGTCCCGCTGCGGTCCTGACGGGCGGCGATCACGATGCTCCGGTCTGGAAGCGTCAGGTTCGGATTGATGGCCTGGATTCGCGGGTCGTTCCATTTCACGATCTTCCGGAGAAAAATGTCGGGATACACCTGGCGGCTGAGCTTCAGGCCCGGCGCGCCGGGGACATTGTACGCCAGCACGACCATGCCCGCGGTCGCCGGCACCAGACGCGCCCCATTGGCCACGCGGGCCATCTGCTCGTCGGTCATGGCGGCGTCGCTCGCGCCGAAATCGACGGTGTGAGCGAGAAAGCGCTGCACGCCCTCGCCGCTGCCGACCTCCTTGTACTCGACCGCGACGTCCGGATTCTGGGCGGTGAAGACTCCGATCCATTTCTGGTACAGGGGAGCTGGGAATGTGGCGCCGGCGCCTTGCAGGAGCACCTTGCTCCCGGTCGCCGTCTGCCCCGCCACGGGCGCCGCGGCGGTCAGCAGCAGACCGGCCACCGCCCCGACGAGTCTCACCACGCCGTAAGCCACCACCACGCGCACCGTGTCCCTCAGCTGAAGTGTCCGGCGATATAGTCCTTCGTCAGCTTCTGCTGCGGATTCTCGAAGACCTGCTGGGTCGGGCCCATCTCGACGAGATATCCCGTGCGCCCGCCCTTGGACATCTCGACCGAGAAGAAGGCGGTCGTGTCGGCCACCCGCATCGCTTGCTGCATATTGTGCGTGACGATCGCGATCGTGTAGTTCTGCTTGAGCTCGATCATCAGTTCTTCGATGCGGCGGGTCGCGATGGGATCCAGCGCCGAGCACGGCTCGTCCATGAGCAGCACGGAAGGCTCGGTCGCGATCGCCCGGGCGATGCAGAGACGCTGCTGCTGACCACCGGAGAGCGACAGCCCGTTGTTCTTGAGCTTGTCCTTCACCTCGTCCCACAGCGCCGCGCGCCCGAGCGCTTGCTCGACCCGGTCCGCGACCTTTCCACGGTACCGATTGAGCCGGAGCCCGAAGGCGACATTGTCGAAGATGCTCATCTGGAAGGGGTTCGGCTGTTGAAACACCATGCCGATGTGACGCCGCAGAACCACCGGATCCACCGTGCGCGCGTACACGTCCTGACCGTGGAAGTGTACGTGGCCCTCGAAGCGGAAGCCTCGGATCAGGTCGTTCATGCGGTTCAGGCTGCGCAGCACCGTGCTCTTGCCGCAGCCCGACGGCCCGATGAAGCCGGTGATCTTGCCCTTCTCGATCGGCACGTGGCTATCTCGGACGGCGAGGAACTCGCTGTAGTAGACCTGTTTCAATTTGCAATCGATGACGACGTTGCCGCTGCCCACTGCCGTGTGTCCGTTCATCACAGCCGATTCGGTGATCACAGTGAGTCCTCCTGGAATGCAGTCGTCGACTTCATACTCGGCGACGCCCGAGAAGTCGACTGACGATGCTGACGAAGAGCACAATCATCACGAGCACGAGCGAGGCGGCCCATGCCAGCTCGATCTGGTTCTCGAAGGGCATCCCGGAGAAGTTGTAGATGAGAACGGCCAGGGATGCCGTCGGCTGCATGAGCCGCATGACGCCGTGCTCGACTAGCCAGTAGCTACTGAAAAGCGCCGTGAACAGAAGCGGCGCCGTCTCGCCGGCGGCCCGCGCCAGCGCGAGCATGACCCCGGTCAGGATGCCCGGCAGCGAGGTAGGCAGCACGATCTTCCAGATGACCTGGCTGCGCGTGCAGCCCATTCCGTACGCGGCGTCCTTCGTGATCCGCGGCACCATCTTCATGGCCTCTTCGGCGGTCAGCACCACGGTCGGCACCATCAGGACCGCGAGAGCCAGGGCGCCCGCGGGCGCCGAATAGGTACCGGTCACGAGCACGACGCTCGCGTACGCAAACACGCCGGCCAGGATCGAGGGAAGCCCCGTCAGGGTCTTCGCGCTGAAGCGCACGGCGCTGGCGAGCGTGCTGTGGGGCCCGAGCTCGGCCAGAAACACCGAGGAGAGGATGCCGACCGGGACGCTGATCAGCGCCCCGAGGCCGACCATGACCAGGGTGCCGACGATGGCATTGCCGAACCCGCCGCCCATCTCGAAGCCGGCCGGGGGCAGCTCGAGGAACAGATCCCAATGCAGGCGCGCGCCGCCCCTCACGATGAGCATGTACAGCACCGAGACGAGCGGGACGCTGGCGAGGATCGCCGCCGCCCATGCGCCCCCGGTCAGAATCCCGCTGCGCAGCGCGCGGCGCTCCAGGGGCGCTCGCTGCAGGCTCGGGATTCTGGAGCCCGCACCAGCCGGAGCCATCTGCGCCAGGCTGCGCTCTGCCGCGGGGATCGTGCTTGGGCTCATTTCTTGATCGTCCGTCCGGCGACCGCCATGATCGCGCCGCCCGCGATGTTGACCACCAGGGTGATGCCCAGGAGGACCAGGGCGGCGTACATGAGCACCGCGACTTCGCGCGGTCCGGCCTCGGGAAAGTTCAACGCCAGCAGCGCCGCGAGCGTGTTCGCGGGGGAGAAGAGCGAGAGGGTGAGCTGGTTGGAGTTCCCGATGAGCATCGCCAGCGCCATCGTCTCGCCCAGAGCTCGTCCGAAGCCGAGGACGAGCGCGCCGAAAATTCCAGTCGCGGCCGTCGGCAGCATCACGCCCAGAATCGCTTCCCAGCGCGTTGTCCCCATGCCGTATGCGGCTTCCTTCACTCGATACGGAACCTGCCGGAGCGCATCCTGCGACACCGCTGCCACCGTTGGCAGGATCATGATGGCGAGCACGAGCGAGGCGGGCAGCAGCCCTGGACCGCTCAAGGTCGATCCGAAGAGGGGGATCCACCCGAGATGGGCGTACAACCAGTCGGCCGCGGGCCGGATCGCCGGCACGACGATGAAGATGCCCCAGAGGCCGTAGACGACGCTCGGTATGGCGGCCAGGAGCTCGACGGTCGTGCGGAATACCACGGAGAGCCGGGGCGGAAGAAAGTCCTGGGTCAGAAAGATCGCCATCACGACGCCGAAAAAGCCGCCGATGACGAGCGCGAGGAACGAGCTGTAGAGCGTGCCCCAGATCGCCGGGAGAATCCCGAAGTGGCCGCGACCCACGTCCCACGTCGTCGACGTGAGGAAGCCGAACCCGTAGTCGCGCATTCCCGGCCACGCTTTACGACCGATCTGCCAGAGGATGAAGGCGAGCAGCAACAGGATGAGGACGGCACCCGCCTTCGCCAGAGCGCGGAAGGCGCGATCCGCGAAGAAGTCCCACGCAGAGGGCGCGCCCGCCACCGTCCCCGGAACGCCGGCGTGCTCGAGTGAGCTCATCGAATCGTCGCTCCGGAGGCCTCGAGGGTCACTGAACGCTCGCGACGGCTTTTTTCACCGCGCTCGCGATGTTCTCGGGCAGCGGGATGTACCCCATCTGCGAGCTCACCTTCTGACCCTCGGTGAGGCAGTAGTCGACGAGCTCGCGGAGCGCCGCCGCCTTTTTCGGATCCGAGTTCTTTTTGTAGAGCAGGAGCCACGTGTAGGTGGCGATCGGGTAGGCCTGTGCCCCTTCGGGATCGGGGAGCCACGCTCGCAGGTCGGGCGGCAGCTTGACGCTCGCCAGCGCCTCCTCGCCGCCTTTGCCACCGGGTGTCACATACTGACCGGCCTTGTTTTGAAGGCTCGCCATCTCGAGCTTGGCGAACTTTGCGAAGGCGTACTCGACATAGCCGATCGAGCCGGGAGTTTGCCGCAGGGTCGCGGCGACGCCGTCGTTCTTGGGCGACGCGACGAACTTGTCGCTGCCCGGCCACTTGACGGTCGTCCCAACGCCGGGGCCCTTCTTCCACTCGTCGCTGACGGCCGCCAGGTGCGTGGTGAAGACGAACGTCGTCCCGCTGCTGTCGGCGCGACGGACCACGGTGATGTCCTGATCCGGCAGGCTCGCGCCCGGATTGGCCGCCTTGATCTTCGGATCGCTCCACTTGGTGACTTTGCCGAGGAAGATTCCCGCATACACATCGCGAGGCAGCTTGAGGCCCTTCACGCCCGGGATGTTGTAGGCGAGCGCGATCTCGCCCCCGGTCATGGGCACGAGCTGCACCCCACCGGGGACCTTGGCGATCTCTTCGTCGGTCATCGCGGCGTCGCTCGCCGCAAAATCGACAGTGTGGTTGATGAAGTCCTGGATCCCGGCGCCGCTGCCTTTGGCCTGGTAGTCGACCGAGATGCCTTTGCTCGTGCTGCTGAATGATTTGAACCACGCCGAATACAACGGGAACGGAAAGCTCGCGCCGGATCCGGTGAGGCGGACCCGATCCTGGGCTTCCAGCGACGGGGTCGAGACCAAGAACGCGGCGGCACCGGTCGCGAGCAGGAGCGCGATCAGCAAACGCTTCAAGGGGAGATCCTCCGTCGATGAGTCGAAATAGTTGGTGCGCCGTGGCAGGCGGGCACGGCACGACACTACCCGCCCGTTCATTACCGTTCCGTTAAGAACACGTTGAATTCGTGTGGCGGCGGGAGTTAGGCTGCGACTTGTGCCAGAATCGGCCGCCCCTAGGGAGGTGTCCGCGGTGGCGTCCGACTACGACTTCGACCTCGTCTCGATCGGGAGCGGCCCGGCTGGTCAGCGCGCAGCCGTCCAGGCGGCCAAGCTCGGGCGACGGGCCGCCGTGATCGAGAAGCGACGCTGCGTCGGCGGTGTGTGCATCGATACCGGGACGATTCCGAGCAAGACGATCCGCGAGGCGGTCCTCGCCTACGCCGGCGGGTCCAGTCTCGGCGCCCCGCTGCCCTGGGCGCGACCCGCCAGCCGGCCCTCGGCCGAACAGCTCCTCGCCGGAGTCGAAGCCGTCATCGGCCGCGAGATCGAGGTGATCGAGCAGCAGCTCCGCCGCAACGACGTCGCCCTCATCCAGGGCGAAGCGTCGTTTCTCGATCCGCACACGCTCGCCATCCGCTCTGAGTCGGGCATGAAACAGGTGACCGCACGGCACATCGTCATCGCGGTGGGGACGCGGCCGGCGCCGACGCCGGGGGTCGAGGCCGACGGCGTGATCGTGTTCAATTCTGACCAGCTCGTGAATCTCAAGACGCTGCCACGAACACTGGCGGTCGTCGGAGCCGGAGTGATCGGCATCGAGTACGCGTCGATGTTCGCGGCGGTCGGCGTGCAGGTCACGCTGGTCGAGCGTCGCGAGCGACCGCTCGAGTTCCTCGATCGCGAAATCGTCGACGAGCTCATGCACCAGCTCCGCCAGCGCAACGTCACCTTCCGCCTGGGGGAGAGCGTGGAGTCGCTCGCGGTGACCGAGAACGCTCCGCTGCGAGCGGTGCTCAACCTCGAGTCCGGGAAGCGACTCGTGGCCGATGCGGTGCTGTTCTCGGCGGGTCGGCTGGCGGCCACCGAGAGCCTCAACCTCGCTGCGTCCGGTCTGTCGGCCGACGACCGCGGCCGACTCCACGTCGACGACGCCTTCCGCACGAAGGTGCCGCACATCTTCGCCGCGGGTGACGTCATCGGGTACCCGAGCCTGGCGGCCACGTCGTCGGAGCAGGGCCGGCTGGCTGCGTGCCAGGCGTTCGGAGTCGAGGCGCGACCGATGGCGCGCCACTTTCCCATCGGCATCTACGCGATCCCCGAGATCTCGATGGTCGGTCCGCCGGAGCACGAGCTGACCGCCGCGCGCGTGCCATACGAGACCGGCGTCGCGCGCTACCGCGAGATCGCGCGCGGCCACATCCTCGGTGACGGGAGCGGGTTCTTCAAGATGCTCTTTCACCGCAAGGATCGACGTCTCCTGGCCGTGCACTGTCTGGGGACCGGCGCGACCGAGCTCGTGCATGTTGGTCAGGCCGTCCTCGGTCTCGGCGGCGGGCTCGATTACTTCCTCGAGACGGTCTTCAACTACCCGACCCTCGCCGAGTGCTACAAGGTCGCGGCTCTCGACGCCTCCAACAAGATGCGCAGCTGACGCGCACCTGGTTGACGCGCGTCAAAAGCGTACGTAACGATCCCGTAATTTGACTGGTCCCGGGGCGGCTCTCGATACTCCGATCATGTCGGAGCGGCTCGCGGTGCTGGACCTCGGCTCGAACGCGGTCCGTCTCATCCTGGCCAGGGTCACGCCGGGCGTCGACTTCCGTGTGCTCCGCCAGGAGCGCGTCCAGACGAGGCTGGCCGGTCACCGCCGTGGGCTGCTGCCGCGCGCCGGTGTCGACCAGACGCTTCGCGCCGTCAGCCGCTTCCTGGCCGAGGTACGTGAGGACAGTTGCCCACGCGTCCTTGCCGTAGCGACCGCAGCGATCCGCGACGCGCCGAACGCCGACCGATTGCTGGGCGCGCTGCGACGCGAAGAAGGCGTGAACGTCAGAGTGCTGAGCGGCGTGGAGGAAGCGCGGCTGGGCGCGGCGGCCGTCCTGTGGCGGAGACCGCTGGATCGAGGCGCGATCGTCGACCTCGGCGGAGGCAGTCTGCAAGTCACGCGCGTGCGTGCCGGGCGCATCGCGCGCGTCGCCAGCGTCCCGCTCGGCGCGGTGCGCACGTCGCTGCGATTCCTCAGGCACGATCCGCCCCGTTTCCGCGAGATCCAGGCCCTCCGCCGAGAGACGCGCGATCGACTGCTGGGCGTTCTGCCCCGAGCTCGCGCGGGAGACGCGCTGATCGGCCTCGGCGGCAGCCTGCGGGCCCTCGGCCGCATTTTCCTGCGAACGATCGACAAGAACGGCCTCTCGCTGCGGTGGCTGCGGCTGCGACGCGCAGACGTGGTCGAGCTCCGCGAGCACCTCGAACCTCTCACCGCGCGCCAGCGTCGGCGCGTTCGTGGCCTGAAGGCGGAGCGCGCTGACGTGATTCTGGCGGGCGCCGTCGTGATCGAGGAGCTGATGGTGCTCGGCGGTTACGAGATCCTGACGGTCTGTGACGAAGGAGTCCGGCAGGG
>Ga0075424_100004413_pt1 | contig 13273 bp, 14 predicted proteins | sample SoiMethybrSBSTD3_FD_75301 | JGI IMG/M metagenome (GOLD analysis project Ga0075424, IMG submission 75301) | Bulk soil microbial communities from a Populus tree surrounding site in Tennessee, USA - Soil MetaG P. TD hybrid SBSTD3 | ecosystem: Environmental > Terrestrial > Soil > Tree plantation... | reverse complement strand
GACCTGGCGGATGGCTGGATCCGGGACCTTACGGGTGCCTTGGCACGGGGCTGGGCTACGCGATCGGGGCCCGGATCGCCCGGCCTTCCTCCCCGGTGGTCCTGCTGCTCGGTGACGGCGCTGCGGGGTTTTCCCTGATGGACGCGGACACCTTGGTGCGGCACCGGCTGCCGGTCGTGATGATTTGCGGCAACAACGGCATCTGGGCGCTGGAGAAATACCCCATGCAGGCGCTGTACGGCTACGACGTGGTGGCCGACCTGCAGCCCGGCTGCCGCTACGACGAGGTGGTCCGGGCGCTCGGCGGCGCAGGGGAGACCGTGAGCCGGCCGGGCGACCTCGGCCCGGCACTGCGGCGGGCGTTCGACGCGGGCGTGCCCTACCTGGTCAACGTGATCACCGACCCGGCGGTCGCCTACCCGCGCTCCACCACCGGGGTCTGAGCGGCGGAGTCAGCCGGCCGGACGCCTGCCCGGGCGAGGAACGTGGCCCGGTCCACGACGATCCGCTCCACCGTGCCGCCGCCTACGACGAGATCCTCGTCCCCGTCGGTATCGCCGCCCGGCGGACCGCCAGAGCGAGGCCGGACGTGCCGGGCGACGAAGCCGAACACCAGCTTGCGCCCGGTCAGCTCGGTCAGTTCCGCCTCGACCTCGATCTCGGCGCCGACCGGGCTGGCCCGCCGGTGCTCCAGGCCCACCCCAGTGCCCACGGACGTCATCCCCTCATCCAGGTGGGACTCCAGGGCTGCGACACACGCGGCCTCGGCCAGCGCCAGCAGCCTCGGGGTGGCGAGCACCGGGACATCCCCGCTGCCTGCCTCGATCGCGGTATCCCCCTCGGTCACCACGTGCCGTACGGTCGCCCGCAGCCCTGCCGCCAGTCCCATAGCATCACCTTCCATGACGGCCCGGCTTACTCGATTATTGCGATCAGGTCGCCCTCCTGGACGACGTCCCCCTCCGCCACGTGCAGGCGGGTCAGCGTGCCGGGGCCCTCCGCGAGCACCGGGATCTCCATCTTCATCGATTCCAGGATGACCAGGGTGTCGCCGTCGGAGACCTCGGCGCCCTCCGTGGCCACTACCTTCCACACATTTGCCACCATCTCGGCGCGGACCTCGGCCACCCGTGGCTCCTCTCGCTTGTCCGGGCGGCCGCCCGGCCGCCATCCGGTCCGGCACCCGCCCGCCACTATTGTGCTCGCAGCGCGGTCAGGGCCGCAGCCGGGCGACGATGGACGTGTCGTAGTCGCCGCCGGTGAACTCTTCGCTGGCCAGCAGGTCGGCGTGGAACGGCAGGTTGGTGCGCAGCCCGGTGATCTGGAACGCCGCCACCGCGTCCCGCGCCCGGGCCAGCGCCTGCGCCCGGTCGGGCCCGTGCACGCACAGCTTGGCAAGCAGCGGGTCGTAGAACCGGGTCACCTGGTTCCCCGCCGTGTACCCGGCATCCACGCGGATCCCGGCGCCGGCCGGCTCCTGCCACTGCTCGATAGTCCCGGGGCTGGGCAGGAACCGCACCGGGTCCTCGGCGTAGACCCGAAGTTCCACCGCATGCCCCTGCGGCCGCACCGCGTCCGGGTCGAAGCTGACCGGTTCACCGGCGGCGATGCGGAACTGCTGCTCCACCAGGTCGATTCCGGTGACCAGCTCGGTGATCGGATGCTCGACCTGAAGGCGGGTGTTCATCTCAAGGAACACGAACTCGCTCGCAGCCGTGTCCACCAGGCATTCCACCGTGCCCGCGCCCCGGTACCCGACCGCCGCACCGGCCTGCACCGCCGCGGCCAGCATCCGCGCCCGGAGCACAGCGTCGACTCCCGGCGACGGGGTTTCCTCGGCGACCTTCTGATGGCGGCGCTGGACCGAGCAGTCACGTTCCCCGAGCGCGACCACGCGGCCGTCGGCCAGCCCGAGGATCTGCACCTCGACGTGCCGGGCGCGCTCGACGTACCGCTCGAGCAGGATCGCCGGATCGCCGAAGAACCGTTCCGCGCGGGTCCGCGCGGTCTCGAAGGCGGCCTGCAGGCCCGCCGGGTCGCTGACCGCGCTCATCCCGATCCCGCCGCCGCCGGCGGCAGCCTTCACCATCACCGGGTAACCGATCCGGGCCGCCTCCGCGACGGCGGCGTCGGCGCTGGTCACTGGTTCAGTGGTGCCCGCGGCGACCGGCACTCCCGCCTGGGCCATCAGGTTCCGCGCGTTGATCTTGTCACCCATCTGCTCGATGGCCCGGGGCGGTGGGCCGACCCAGGTCAGTCCCTCCGCGAGCACCTCCCGCGCGAACTGCGCGTTCTCCGACAGGAACCCGTAGCCGGGGTGGATGGCCGCCGCGCCGGCCTGCCTCGCGGCGGCCAGCACCGCGCCGGAGTCCAGGTAGCTCTGGGCGGACGGCGGCGGGCCGATCAGCACCGCCTCGTCGGCCTCGGCGACGAACGGCAGGTCCCGGTCCGCCTCTGAATAGACCGCCACCGCCCGGATGCCCAGCCGGCGGGCGGTGGCGATGATCCGGCGGGCGATCTCCCCGCGGTTGGCCACCAGCACCGAGTTCAGCACCCGGGAAGCTTAGGGCATACCCGGTGGATCATCCAGCCTGGCCAAGCCCCATGACGGAAGAGCCGGCCGCGGGCACCCGGGGTCCCCGGGCAGCAACCTTTACCGGCGGCTCCGGTGCCGCCGGCCGGCGACCTGGGCCAGCGCTTCCACCACGCGGGGGTCGTATTCGGTAGCGGTGTCCAGGCGGAGCCACTCCAGCGCCGCCATGGTCCTGCTGGTCTCGGTCGAGGCGCCGACCAGGTCGTCGAAGGCGTTGGCGGCGCGAATGATGCGGCTACCGACCGGGGGCGCACGCTCTTGCCCGCGCCAGGGCCAGCTCTGGTACCGCACGATCTCGGCGACCCCATCCAGGACGCCGGCCTGGTCGATGATGCCCGCGCCCAGCTCGGCGATGCGCCGCTGCTGCTCGCGCGAGGCAAGCACGGTCGCCCCGCCGGGAATGGGGTCGCGTAGCGACAGTTGCCCGATGTCGTGCATGAGCGCGGCGTACTCAAGCTCGAGTAGTTGCGGCTCGCTCATCCCCAGTTCCCGGCCGGCCAGCACGGCCAGTCGGCCGACCCGGCGGGCGTGTCCGTCCTCCACGTACCCGCCGACCTCGGGCACCCGGGCGAGCGCGCGGACGGTCTCCAGGTAGGTGGCCCGGATCCCGGCGTAACGGCGGAACGCCATCTGCGTGACGAGCAGCGGCGCGATGAACACGCCGAGCGCCGCCAGGCCCATCATGTCTGCGGCGAACGCGATCAGGATCGCGGTGGCGGCGACCGCGGCGCCGAGCGGAAGCTGCACCCGCATTTCGTCCCACAGCGCCACGCGGAACCTGGCGCGCAGCGCATCGGCGCTGATCAACGCCCCGAGCAGGCATTCAGCCAGCCAGCCGGCCACCAGCACGACCGCCATGAGCGCCAGCGCAAGGCCCCACTCCCCGGGCCTGGCGATGGCCACGATCGTGCTCAGCGGACGGAACAGCGCCGCCGCCACGGCGACGCCGATCAGCCGGGACGCCATCCTGGCCAGCCCGGCCGGCCTGCCCGCCGCCAGGTGCGGCAGCGCGCCCAGCACCATGCCCGCGGCGACCACCGCGATCACCTGCAGCGCGGGCTGGAGGGCCGGCTGCCCGCCCACGGTCAGCACCACCGCGTAGGCGAACGCGCCGGCGCTGCCGATCGGCGCCGACTCCCGGCCGCCTTCCAGGGACAACCGCAGCACCTCGCCGAGGGCGATCAGGGCGCCGAAGGCCAGCGCGATACGGGGCTGGACCAGCCCCGCCGCCGCGGTCTGCGCGACCGCCGCCACGACCAGCATGCCGGCGGCGGCCACCAGCAGTAGTTCCCCCGAGTCCATGGCCTGTCGCCACGACTCGCCCTGGGCCGGCTCGCCCAGCACGGCGGTGGTCCGGCTCACTTGCTGTCCACCGCCCGCAGCGCGGCAGCCGGGTCGTCGTGATCCGGCTGGGCCACGCCGTCGGCGGGGTGCACCGTGGCCGGCCGGGACTGTTCCCAGCCTTCCCGTCGCAGCGCGGCGACGAAGGCCTCCACCAGCGCCGGGTCGAACTGCGCGCCCGACCACTTGCGCAGGTCGGCGACTGCCTCCTCGATCGAGCGGGCACCGCGGTAGGAGCGGTTCGACGTCATTGCGTCGAAGGCGTCGGCGACCGCGATGACCCGCGCGAACTCGGGGATCTCCGCGCCGGCCAGGCCCATCGGGTAGCCACTGCCGTCCATCCGCTCGTGATGGTGCATGATGCCCGCCAGGGCCTCGTCGAGGAACCCGATCTCCCTGACGATGGCCAGCCCGCGCATCGGGTGCAACTGGATGGCGGCGAGCTCCTCTTCGGTCAGCGCGCCGTTCTTCTGCAAGACGGTCGTCGGCACGCCGAGCTTGCCCACATCATGGAGCATGCCTGCGTAACGGATCGCTTCGACCCGGCGGCCTCGCATGCCCACCTCGCGCGCGATCATGGCCGAGCCGCGGGAGACCCGCTCGCTGTGGCCCCGGGTGTACCAGTCCTTGGTCTCCACGGCCTGGCACAACGCCGCCATGGTGGCGGCGTACGCACGTTCCTGCGCGGCGAACTGGCCGATGGCCCAGCGCGCTACGAACAGCGGCACCAGAACGAGGATCGCGGCGAACGCCCCGCCAACACTCCACAGGGCCGCAATGAGCAGGCCGAGGGTGGCGTACCCGAGATCGGAGAGGGCCAGCATCGGGAGATAGCGCTGCAGCGCGGGGCCGGATGGCCCGGGCTCGGCGGCTGGGACCAGCATCAGCATGCCCCACAGCAGCCCGTGGTTGATGAGCACGTGCACCACGGCCGCGACGGCGAACGGGGCGATGATGCCGGGGAACGAACTATGGCTGGGCGGGCCGACCTCACCGCCGAACGCGAGGTAGGCCTGCCCCGCGGCCCACGCGGACAGCCCGTACATGGAGGCGTTGAATACCCGCTGGGTCAGGCCGAGACCGCGCCGCACGCTGAACAGCGACGTCGCGCCCACCACCAGCGCCCCGACCGGCCCGACGAGTACCACGGCGGCCAGCGTCACCGACGAGCTCGGTGACCAGGCGGACTGCCGGGACGCCACGGCGGTGGGGGTTGAGTCGCAGATGAGGAACAGCAGCACGAGGACCGCCATGGTCCAGGACTGGCCGACCGGACCGTCCAGGTCCGGGTCGGCGCCCAGCGCCTGGGCGAGCACGGCGACCGCGGCCGTCACGACGGCCGCCACATACAGCCAGGCAGCCGGCGAGAGCTTCGAGGTGCGTTCGCCGCGCGACCGGTGCCCGGCCCCGGTCACCATGCCGGCCGGGTCACCGTCAGCCAGATGCCTGCACTTCGCGCGGGCAGGCGCGCGCCGACGGCAGCCCCGAATCCACCCGGGTGCCGCATCGGTCACCTCCGCTGCCGGTGGCGCGGCTAGTCCGAGGGCGTGCCACGGCAGGGCCTCGGCCCAGCCATGCAGGCCCGTTCATCGCCGCCAGCCAAAGGGTAACGTGATCGCCAGATTTGCGCAGGCCCCCGTAACGATGGGCTTCAGGCCAGCGGGGGGTTCCAGGGGCGCCCTTCCCCCTGGCTAACGATGAGCTCGGCTTTGACCTGCTGGATCCGGATAAGCACCTTCTCGCGCAGCGCGTGCGGCACGAGGTCATGGCCGCAGTGCTTATGGACCAGCTGTTTGACCAGTTCGTCGAGGCCGTACTCGGCCAGGCACGGCCCGCATTCGTCGAGGTGCTGGCGGATCTTCGTGATGTCCGGTGCGTCGAGTTCACCGTCCAGGTAGGAGTAGACCCGGTCCAGCACCTCGGTACACGGCGTCTCGTGCGGCTTGCCGCAGCTCATTGCTCATCCTCCCCGGGACTGCTGTCCTCCCCCTGCGCCCCTGCTGCCGACGCCGCCCGGACCATGCCCCGATCGGCCGCGTAGTCCTGCAGCATCTCCCGCAACTGCCTGCGCCCCCGGTGCAGGCGGGACATCACCGTCCCGATCGGCGTGCCCATGATGTCGGCGATTTCCTTGTAGGCGAAACCTTCCACGTCCGCCAGGTACACCGCGATGCGGAACTCTTCGGGCAATGCCTGCAAGGCGGTCTTGATGTCGGAGTCCGGCAGCCGCTCCAGCGCCTCTGCCTCCGCCGACTTCAGTCCGGACGAAGTGTGCGAAGCCGCCCTGGCGAGCTGCCAGTCCTCCACTTCCTCAGCCCCGGCCCGCTGCGGTTCGCGCTGCCTCTTGCGGTAGGAGTTGATGAAGGTGTTGGTGAGGATCCGGAACAGCCATGCCTTCAAGTTGGTGCCGGGCTCGAACTGGTGGAACGAGGCGTAAGCCTTGGCGAAAGTCTCCTGGACCAGGTCTTCGGCGTCCGCCGCGTTGCGGGTCATCCGCATGCCGGCCGAGTAGAGCTGATCCAGGTACGGCAACACCTCGCGCTCGAATCGCTCGCTCCGTTGCTCGAGTGTCTCAGGTACCGGACCCACCTCCTCCGGTGTCTGCATCCGCGACCGGCCACCGATGCCATCTGGGCGGGAGAATACATGGCCCGGCCGGAGTCGGTTGAAGGCAGCTACCGGAGCACCGTCATCCGGCGGTGCGCTTGTGGTCATCAGCACGCCCGGTGCAACAGGTGCCGCACCATGTTCATTCCGCCCGGCCAGCGCCGGGCCGGACAGGATCCAACCTAGCGACGGACAACTGCGCCGGCCAGGTGAGGCGGGCCCCAGACTGGGGAAGATCTGCCATGACGGTTTGCCGGGGGTACGGCCACCGCGATGGCCCTTATGGTGCCAGTGCGAAGCGCTGATCCGGGTTCGCGCCGGTATCGGCGCGGCTGGCTGACCGCGCCGCATGATCGGACGGCGGATGGAGTCAAGCGTGGCGACGTCTGCGGTCAGCCCGCTGGCCGTGCTCCGGCCAGGCTCGCTCACTGCGTACTGGAATTTTCAGCGGGCTGTTACGAAGGCACAGCTCCGGGCGTGGCTGCCGACCGAGCGGCGGCTGCTTATCGACATCTCAGGGCCCGCCGCCAGCGGCCCGGCACAGGCGGCCGCGGCCGGGCACACGGTCGTGCGGGTCGTCCACGTTCACCCCGGCACCCAGGACACGCGGGACGCCGACCAACACCCGCCGCCGTTAGGCAGGGTCTCCCCGGTGGTGGCGGAAGCGGGCAGCTTGGCGTTCCTTGCGGACGGCTGCGCGGACGGCGTCATCGCCGAGGACGGCGCCCTGTCCCGGCAGCTCATGGCGGAAGACCTCGCCGCCGAGATCACCAGGGTGCTGCGGCCCGGCGGCACGGTACTCGCGAGCGTGGACTCGCTGGTCCTGGGCATGGCCATCCTCGCGGAGCAGCATCACTGGGCGCACCTCACCGATCTCCCGCACGCGGAGGTGGTGCTGATCCCGTGGCCGGACGGCACCATCACCCGGTGCTTCGGCCCGGCGCAGCTGTACGACCTGCTGGCCGAAGCGGGCCTGGAGGTGACCTCGATCAGGCCGCGCACGGTGCTGTCCCCGTCGACCGTGGATCACGTGCTGCGCCAACAGCCCGGAGCCATGACCCGGCTGGTCCGTGCCGAGCTTCAGGCGGGGCGGGATCCGGCCGGCGTCAGCGCGGACGAGGCCTTCGGCATCACCCTGGTCGCCACCGCCCGCAAACCGCCGACAGCTTGAGCGTCGTATCAGCGATTTGCAGACGGAAGGAGCACGCCGCAGACACCGGGCCGAACGCCGCATAGTGCTAGCCGCCGCGCCTCCGGCACGACGCAGCCCCAGGCGCCGTTGCGGTGTCCCGGTGCCTAGGACACGCCTCCCACCCTGCCGATTTGCGTGCCTCCGGCACGACCATGCGAAGCGCCCGCGAGAGAGGCAGACAAGCGCAACTCAGTGCTTGCGGTCCCGCTTGGACTGGCACGCCACGCACCGGACGGCTTCCGGCCGGGCGTCCAGCCTTCCCTCGGGAATCGGCTTGCTACAGTCAGCGCACAACCCGTAGACACCCCGGTCGATCCGCACCAGCGCATCCATGACCAGCCGCCGTTGCGACTGGACGGCGGCCAGCACCGCTTCGCTCCGGTCCGTCTCGGACAGCGTGGACCCCGCGTCCGCCGGGTCCTGCGGCGAGTCCACCTCCGCGCGTCCCGCCGGGTGCTCCCCCCGCAGAACCAGGATGGACCTGTCGATCTGGCCGCGCATCTCCTCGAGGCGCTCGCGTGCGGTGGCAGTGTCCACGTGTGTCCTCCTCTCTAGGCAGGGGCGAAGCGAAGCGTCATGACGTGGGCCGCCCCGGGTGTCGCCAGCCGTCCCTCAGACCAGCGGGGCCGGCTCCCCGGCCAATGGCTTGATCAGCGCGGGACCGTTGTTCTTGACGTAGTTCACATCGGTGCCGACTGGGTAAGTCGCAAGCCCGCTGGCCGAGGCGGGCGCCAGCAGCGCGTGCACGTGCGACGCCTCGGTGTTGGCCGGGTCGAGCCAGTCGTCCCACCGCGCCGGGTCGATGACCATGGGCATCCGCTCATGGATGTGGCCCACTTCGTCTTCGGCCCGGGTCGTGATGATCACGCTGGTCCAGAGCCAGGCCTGGGGGTGGTCTTCGGGCGCGGATTTGTCCCGCCATAGCTCATACAGGCCGGCGAAGGCGAGCACCCCGTTGTCGGCGCGGTGAATGTAGTACGGCTGCTTGCGGACCTTGCCCTGGTCCTGCACCTTGAGCCATTCGTAGAACCCGTCCGCAGGCAGCAGGCACCTGCGCTTGGCGAAGGCACGGCGGAACGCCGGCTTGGAGTCCACGGTCTCCACCCGGGCGTTGATCATCCTGCTGCCGATCGAGGGGTCCTTCGCCCAGAACGGCACCAGGCCCCAGCGGACCACCCGCAGTTCCCGTGCCACGTCGTCGGTGCCAGCCCCCGCCTCCGGCCCGCCGCCCTCGCCCGGTTCGCGCTGGCTCCGGGTCACCACCGCGTACACCGGCTTGGTCGGGGCGACGTTGTAGTCGGGTTCGAGGTCGGCCACCACCCGGTCGCGGTCGATCCGGAACTCCTCAAGGAGATCCTCGCGCTTCCGCGCCGACGCGTACCGACCACACATGAGCTCTCACCTGGGGTGTCGAAAAGAAGGCTAGGGGATGTACAGAACGTGCCTTTTCATAGCCAACAATCCAGCGTGCCAAACCTGAGGCTGCCTCCTTCACCTGCCAGCCCAGCACCCACGGCGCCGCCCCTGCGGGGGCGCCCATCGGCCACTAGGCTCAGCTTATGGAGCAGGTGGGACAGAACGGCACACCGGCGGCCGGGCGCTGGCCCGCTCCGGCCGCGACCGGCCCGGTTCGTGCCCGCCTGTCCGTTCCCGGCTCCAAGTCCATGACCAACCGGGCCCTGGTGCTCGCCGCCCTGGCCGACGGGCCAGGGACTATCGCTGGACCGCTGCACGCCCGCGACACGCTGCTGATGCGCGCGGCGCTGACCGCCTTGGGCGCCACGATCACCGACAACGTGCGTGGCGACGCAGGCCCGGCTGCCATGGCCCCGTCGTGGCAGGTGACACCGGGCCGGCCGGGAGCCGACGTCATCGTGGACGTGGGCAACGCGGGCACGGTGCTGCGCTTCGTGCCGCCCGTGGCGGCCCTGACCGGCGTGCGCGTGGCCTTCCACGGCGACACGAGGGCCGCGGAGCGGCCGGTAGGACCGGTGCTTGCCGCGCTGCGCGAACTCGGCGCCGTCATCGACGACGGGGGCCGCGGCGCCATCCCGTTCACCGTGCGCGGCACCGGGTCGCTGCCGGGCGGCGCGGTCACCGTGGACGCCTCGGCCTCCTCCCAGTTTGTTTCCGGGCTGCTGCTCGCCGCTCCCCGGTTCGACAAGGGCGCGGAAATACGGCACCGCGGCGGCCGTGCCCCTTCCGGTCCGCACATCGCGATGACGGTAGCCATGCTGCGGGACGCGGGCGCCGAGGTGGAGGCCTGGACGCAGGGGCCGGGCGGACCGGGCGCCCCGCCCGACACGTGGCGCGTCCACCCAGGGGCGATCAGGCATCACGAGGTCATCGTTCAGCCTGATCTTTCCAATGCGCTGCCGTTCCTCGCCGCCGCCCTGGTCACCGGCGGCACCGTGACGATCGCGGGCTGGCCGGCGGTGACCTGGCAGCCGGCCGCGCAGATCCTGGACCTGCTGTCCGGATTCGGGGCCGACTGCACGCTGGTGACGGAGGAAAGTGAGGGGGGAATGGGGAGGCGGGCGGGGAGCGGGGGGCTGACCGTGACCGGGACCGGCCGGATCCGTCCGGTCACCGCCGACCTGGCCGACGCCGGCGAGTCCGCCCCGGTAGCGGCCGCCCTGGCCGCGCTCGCGGACGGCCCGTCCCGGCTCACCGGCATCGGGCACTTGCGCCGCCACGAGACCGACCGGCTGGCGGCGCTGGCCACCGAGATCGGGGCGCTCGGCGGCGACGTCACCGAACTGGATGACGGTCTGGAGATCAGGCCGCGCCCGCTGCGGGCCACCGGCCGGCCGTTCGCCAGCTACGACGACCACCGGCTGGTCATGGCCGCCGCCGTGCTGGGGCTTGCGGTCCCCGGGATCGAGGTGGCGAACGCGGCCACCGTGGGCAAGACGTTTCCCGCCTTCACCCAATTGTGGGCGTCGATGCTGGAGCGGGTGCCCTGACCCCCCGCGCACGGGACCTGGACGAAGACGACATCCGGGTGCGGCCCGGGCGGGGCTCCCGTCCGCGCACCCGGCGCAGGCCCGCGCACGACGACGCGGTGGAGGGCTTCGTCGCCTCGGTCGACCGGGGCCGGTACGGCGTCCTGGTCGGCGATCGCATGGTCACTGCGATGGGCGCCCGCGAGCTGGGCCACCGGGGCGTGGTCGTCGGCGACCAGGTGGCGCTGGCCGGGGACACGTCGGGTGCGCCGGGCACGCTCGCCCGGGTGGTCCGGGTCGCCCCCCGGACCACCGCGCTGCGCCGCTCAGCAGACGACACCGACCCGGTCGAGCGGGTCATCGTCGCTAACGCCGACCAGATGGTCATCGTCTGCTCGCTGGCCGACCCGCCACCACGGCCGCGGTTCATCGACCGCTGCCTGGTAGCCGCGTACGATGCCGGGCTCCGCCCGCTGCTGTGCCTGACCAAGGCCGACCTCGGCACCGCTGACGAACTGCTGCACGCGTACGCGCCGCTGGGCATCGGCCACGTAGTGCTCGGCCGGCCGCTGACCACGGCCCGGCTCGCCCCGGTGCGCAAGCAGCTCGACGGCCGGACCAGCGTGCTCATCGGCCAGTCGGGGGTGGGCAAGTCCACCCTGGTGAACGCGCTGATCCCGGACGCTGACCGCGCCGTCGGCACGGTCAGCCCGGTGACCGGGCGGGGGCGGCACACGTCCTCTTCCGCGGTGGCGCTGGCGCTGCCCGCGGGAGGCTGGATCATCGACACGCCCGGGCTGCGCGGATTCGGGCTCGGTCACGTCGCCCCGGACCGGGTAGTTCGCGCGTTCACCGACCTGCTCCCCGGCACGGCCGCGTGCCCGCCCGGCTGCGATCACGACCAGCCGGACTGTGCACTCGACGACTGGGTTCGCGACCAGGGCGCCGATCCGCGGTTGGTGGCCCGGCTGGATTCGCTGCGCCGGCTGTTGCGCAGCCGCGACGGCGCCGAAACGTGGTGACGATGGAATATCGCCAGGGCAGGCATGGAGGCGGTACCGTTGCGCGCCATGGCGGGTTATGACGACGACCTGCGGTTCGCCCACGTCCTCGCGGACGTGGCGGACGACATCACCGTGCGCCGGTTCCGTGCGCTCGACCTGCGCGTCGAGGCAAAACCCGACCTCACCCCCGTCACCGATGCCGACCACGCGTGCGAGGAATCGCTGCGCAACGTGTTGCGCCGGTCCCGCCCCAGGGACGCTGTGCTGGGCGAGGAGTTCGGCCGGATCGGTTCGGGCCCTCGCTGCTGGGTGATCGACCCGATCGACGCGACCAAGAACTATGTGCGCGGCGTCCCGGTGTGGGCCACCCTGATCGGCCTGATGGACGGCGACGAAGTCGTGGTCGGCGTGGTGTCCGCGCCGGCCCTGGGCCGCCGCTGGTGGGCAGCGCGCAACGGCGGCGCCTGGTCCGGCCGCAGCCTCACCAAGGCCACCCGCTGCCGGGTCTCCGCGGTCTCGAAACTGCCGGACGCGTCGCTGTCTTATTCGAGCCTGGACGACTGGGAGGCGCAGGGCCGCCTGGACGGGCTGCTCGACCTCGGCCGCTCGGTGTGGCGCACCCGCGCCTACGGCGACTTCTGGTCGCACGTGCTGGTCGCCGAAGGGGCGGTGGACGTGTCCGCGGAGCCAGAGGTCTCGCTGTGGGACCTGGCTGCGCTCATGGTGATCGTGGAGGAGGCCGGCGGCACGTTCACCGACCTGTCCGGCCGGCGGACGCCGGACGGCGGGAGTGCGGTATCGACCAACGGAATCCTGCACCCCGAGGTGCTCAGCCTCCTGGGCGGCACGGAGCGGTAACCTTCAGGCCCCGTTTGCGCACCTACGGCCAGGCGGGCGCCGTAACGGTCTTGCCGTGCACGCGGGCATCACTCATGCTGGTAATGAGAGGTCACAAACGCACAAGCGCTTGGCCCCGTGGCAGCGTGGGCATGGGCCAAGCATTGGTAAAGGAGCGGACCAGGCGGCCGGGAGGATGCCCTATGAAGGTGCGGGACGGGATGAGCAAGATGGTCCTGACGATCGGCCCCGCGCATAGCCTCAGGGAAGCCGCGCGCCTCATGTCGGCCCGGCGCGTCGGTGCTGCGGTGGTGATCGACCCGGAGCATTCGGGGGTGGGCATCCTCACCGAGCGCGACATCCTCGACTCTGTTGGCGCGGGCCAGGACCCGGACACCGAACTGGCCGCGGCGCACCGCACCTCGGACGTGGTGTTCGCGTCCCCAGACTGGACCCTGGAGCAGGCGGCGGCGACCATGGTCCGGTCCGGGTTCCGGCACCTGGTCGTCCTCGACGGATCCGAGGTGACCGGGCTGCTGTCCATGCGCGACATCGTCCGGTGCTGGTCTGACGCCGGGGCGAACTCTGGCGGCGAGCGGGCCACAGCCAGCGCCTGACCTCCGCGGCCCAGCTACCGGGCCCGATCCTTGCTATGACAGCAGCGGTGCGCGAATGACGGGGCCGCCATGCGGCCCAGTGGCCTGTCGCCGGGCCCGATCCTTGCTATGACAGCAGCGGTGCGCGAATGACGGGG
>Ga0075424_100004412_pt1 | contig 13274 bp, 7 predicted proteins | sample SoiMethybrSBSTD3_FD_75301 | JGI IMG/M metagenome (GOLD analysis project Ga0075424, IMG submission 75301) | Bulk soil microbial communities from a Populus tree surrounding site in Tennessee, USA - Soil MetaG P. TD hybrid SBSTD3 | ecosystem: Environmental > Terrestrial > Soil > Tree plantation... | reverse complement strand
GCTACCTGCTCGAGGGGCAGGCTGACGCAGATATTTTGGGGGAACAGCTCGGGAGAGAACTCCCGCTCATAGGTCGCGGTTGTGACGTGGGGAATCCCACTCGCGTCGAGCGCGCCGATCCAGAGGCCGGCGGCATAGAGGTAGTCGTTCCCGGAGCCGGCCGGCCATTCGGCGGAAGGTACCGTCGTCTGGCTCGGATTGCTTTGATTCCCTGTCTCGCCGAAATTCGTGATCTGGAGCTGGAGTCGTCCCACGTTGTGGACGAACTTCCCGTTCAGCCGGAAGAGCTTATGGATATCCCTGCTATTCGTCGGTTCGATCTGGTCCTGGGGAAGCTGGTGGAAGGCGCACATACCAGCCCAGAGAAAGAACCACGCCGCGGTGAGTGCCGTTCGGCGGCACATGCTCATCCGATCCTCCCCCTTGTGCGAATTCCAGACCCGGCTGCTCTCATGTCGATCGGTCCGCGTACCGTCTGCGTCACTAGAACTGCACCCCGAGCCCGACCCGGATGGTGCGCCCCTGCTGGAACACACGCGGATCGTGAACCGGGTACCAATCCTCTCGGCCGTCTCCATCCTGGTCCTGGGTGAGGAACGCGCCTCCGGCGCGGCCCGTTTCCGTGTAGTAGATGTTGTAGGAATTGGAATTGATGGCGCCCGGCGGCCAGAGGTCCGGCTCCAGCTCGGTGATGTTCTCCGCATCGAGCAGGTTCGTACCCTGGACGTACAGCGTGAGGTCCTGACCCCACGCCCGGAAGAAGCGCTCCCCCTGCATCGAGAGCGTCGAGATCGAGGGGAGGCGCCTCGAGTTGGTGAGCTCAGGATTCTGCCGGCGCTCCTCGCGCTGGTGCGGAGTAAACGGAAAGCCCGACCCGAATTGATACACAAAGGACGAGCGCCAGTCCTTTTCGTTTCCCAGACTCAACGTCGCGGAGATGTTGTGCCTCTGGTCCCAGTCGAGCGGCTGCTCGGACGTCGGCTTGAACTGGTCGCGCAGGTTGCCCTGGTTCGGCAGAGCGCGGTTCGGGTCCGAGGCCGTGCCGGTGGTGTTCCCATATGTGTAGTTGAGCTCGCCCGCGAAGCCGTGGCTGAAGCGTTTGATCAACGTGAACTCCACGCCCCGGGAGGACGCGTAATCCGCGTTCACGTAGGTCGGGACGGTGATCGCGAAGCCCGGGATTTCCTGCGGCACGGTCGTCAGGAGGCCGAAGATGTCTTTGAAGTACACGCCGAACTGCCCGTAGATGTCCTTGTTGAAGAGGTGCTGGATGCCGAGCTGATAGCTGATCGTCGTCTGAGGCTCCAGGTTCGGATTTCCACGTGAGGTCGCCGAAATGAGGCGCCCCTGGTAGATGTACTGCCGGTCCGGCACCTGGAACAGGCGACCGTAGTGGAAGCTCATCACGTCCCGATCCGAGATCGGATACGCGATTCCGATCCGGGGGCTGATCTGTGTCTTGACGCGATCGGTCACCTCCGCCGATGAGATCTGGTTCCCCACCGAGAAGTTGTCGTACCGGATCCCCGCGTTCATCACCATTCCTTCGTACTCCCAACGATCCTGCATGAAGAACGAGCCCTCGGGATTGAAGAAGCGGAACTCGTCCCGGTCGGCGCCGTAGAGCCCCTGCCCCGTCAGGATGTTGGGGAAATTGGTCCTGAGAAATCCCAGGTCGTTGTAGTTGATATCCCCGCCGACCATGAAATTGTGGGGGTGCCCCCCTTGGTCCACCGACTTTCCAATTCGTTTCGAGAAGTCTCCGTTCATGGTGTAGGTGACGGTGCGCTTCCGCTCGAAGAAGGGATAGTCCCCGTTGGTCACGTAGTAGGGCCCTTCCAGCCGGTTCTGCGGGTCGTAATAGTTGTTCGGCAGCTGCTGATACTCCCAGGGCATCCGGTCGAGAACGTCCGTCGTCGTTTGCCATTCCTGCCGCCCCGCGCGCAGGTTATAGATCGTCCCGACGCCGAGCGTGTGCTTCCACGTCACCGCCGTCTGGAGGTAATCCTCGTCGGTGACCGGAAGGTGCTCCGCCGTATTCATGGGGATGTAGCTCGAATCCACCTGGAAATAGGACCAGGCTCCGTAGCGTGTCGTGATGGTGCCGTCGGTAGGCGCCGTCGAATCCTGAATCACGTGGACGAACCCTTGCCGGTTCCACCGGTTTTGGAATTCTCCGTCCAAGCTCCGGTTCTTGATGATCTCGAAGTTCAGCTTCTCGTTGGGAGTCAGCTTGAACGTCAGCTTGCTCGAGAGCTTCGCGCTGTTGGACTGCCGATTCCCGAGGCGGATGAAGTCCAAGAATCGATGCTCCCGGTGGGTCGCGACATTACGGAGATACGTGTCGGTGTACGTGCCCTCGAATGAGATGAAGTAATTCGTCTTCGGGAAGAGGAACGGCCCACCGAAGCCTGTGCTGACCCGCTCGAAGTTGTTGAAAGACTTGTCCACCTCGCCATAGCGGTCCGTGAAATACCGGATCTCCCCTCCGAACTTGTCTCCCCCTTCGCGCGTCGTGAGGTTAATCACGCCGGAAAGGGCATTCCCGTACTGCGCGTCCAGGCCACCGAGCACCTGCTCGCTGGACGAAACCGCGAGAAGCCCGAGATCCACGCCCTCGGCGCGGAGCGGATTGCGGCTCGCGATCCCGTTCACGATCGTGAGCACCTCGTCCCCGCGTCCGCCGCGGAAGTGAAGCTCGCCTCCCTGGCTGATGACGCCGGCCTTGAGGCCGATCGCCTCCTTGTAGTTGTCGACCGGGAGGGAGCGGAGATCTTCGCTTGTGACGATCTGCTTCGTGGAGCTGTCCTTCTTGCGGATCGCGATCTTGACGTCTCCCTTGACGTCAATTCCCTTTATCTTGACCGCCTGCTCCGTAATCTGGAAATCGACCGTCGCGGTCTGGTTGGCGTTCACCTGGACGCTCTTCTCAACCGTCGCGTGGCCGACGCTCTTCACGGACAGGGTGTAGCTACCGACGGGCACCTTGGCGATGGTGAACTTGCCCTCCGCGTTCGCCATCCCTCCAAGCTGAGTTCCTTTGATGAAAACGTTCGCATACGGCACCCCGACTCCACTCTCATCCGTGATCTTTCCCGTGATCGAACCGGTTTGTGCTTGGGCGGACGATACGGCGGGACCAACGAGCGTGGGGCCGAGGAGGAGCGCGACGACGCAGGCGAGGACCATCAGGTGCTCGCGACGTCCAAGATGGCTCGGCATGTGCGGAACCGCTCCTTTCCTGGTCGGGGGTGTCACCGGAAACTGGCTATCTTTATGCCGTTTTGGGGGGCTCGAGTCAAGGCAATTCATTGCAATACGCCCGGTTGTCGGGTTCTGGGACGCCGTCTTGGCGAGATCCGAATCTGTCAAGTCCTTCTCACAGCCGGCGATCTGCGGAGAAATGCTGCCTTCGCGGGGGGGAGGAACAGTGCACCACGAGGCGCGGCGGGTCCTGCGCCGCTCGGGCCCGGAGTATACATAAGCATCGGCCGGGCCCACAACAAATATTATCAAAATTCCGTGCCGCTCGACATGTGGAAATCGTGGACCAGAAGGCCCGGGCAGACAACCCCTCCGGACCGCTCCACGCGCCCCATCGCCTCCACCTGACTCAGGAGCTGAATGACGCTCTGATTGAACCTGAAATTCCGGACCGCATGGGTGACCTTTCCCTTCTCGATCGCAAAGAGCCCGTCCCTCGTCATCCCGGTAAGGGTCACGGTCTTGGGATCCACAACGTTCGTGTACCAGACCCGCGTGACGAGTAACCCATGATCCACGCGGCGGATCAGGTCCTCCACGCTCTCTTCGCCCCCCTCCAGCACGAGGTGGCGAGCGAGGGGGCCGTACGTGTTCGGAACCGGGAGCCCATGGCCGGTGCTTTCGCGTCCTTCCTTGGCCGCGGTTTGCCGGTCGTACACGGCGCTCCGGGCGACCCCGCGCTCGATGATCGTGGTCGGCCGGGTCGGCATCCCCTCTGCGTCGAACGGGCTTCCGCGATGAAGCGGGTGATACGGATCGTCACGCAGGGTAATGTTCTCCCCCATCACCTTCTCTCCCATCTTTCCCGAGAGAAAGCTCCGTCCTTCCTGCACCAAAAGGGCGCCGAAGGAGATCCAGGACATGTCCTGAAGGAAGTCGGCGACGGCGGCCGGTTCCAGCACCACCGTATATCGGCCCGGGGCCCACGACTTCGGCTCCCGCGATCGAGTCGCCTTCTCCACCGCGCGGGCGGAAAGGGCGGCGCCGTCGATGTCGCGCGCGCGATGGGACTCATGCCCGGCCCACCCGGAGGCGGTCCCGTCAAGCGCGGATACGCGAAAGGCGGCCGACGTGCCGGTGTGATAGGCGAAGAGCCCGCTCGAGTTCGCGATCGCCAGCGGCCCGATCTCGCCGTAGTCGCCGATCGTCCCCGCTCGGACCTCGTAGATGCCGGCCCCCTCCAGCCCCGCCGCGCGGGACCGCTCGACGGCCCGCCCTACCTCGAGCGCTCGGGCGTCGGCGCCGAGCGATTCCGTCTCGGGATCGAGCGCGTCGACCGGTCGATACTGCTGCGGACCCGGCAACGGGAGGAGATCCGCGATCTCCGGCTGGAGGCGTGCGGCCGAGGAGGCCCGTTGGACGAGGCGATCGATGCCCGCGGGGGTCAGATCGTTTCCGGTCGCCCGGCCGGTGCGCTTCCCACGAACGACGCGAGCCGAGAGGAGGTAGCGTCGTTCAGCGACGTTCTGGGTGATTTCGTTGTTCGCGAAGCGCGTGAGCGATTCGGTCCCGCCGCCCAGAAAGACCTCGATGTCCTCCCCGCGCGCCGCGGCAAGGGCCTGGTCGAGAAGAGCCTTCGCGTCGTCCCTATTCATCGTATCCCACGCCGACACGGACGCCGCGGAATCGGGCCGGTGCGGCGCCGTGCGTGATCTCGGCGACCTGTCCCGGCTGCCCCTTGCCGCAATTCACAACGCCCCAGGGCTTCCACTCCTCGGGACCGCAGATGAAGTCGCACGAGTTCCAGAACTGGGTCGTGATGCCCTGATAGGTTGGGTTCTTGAGGAGCCGGATCCTCTTTCCCTTCCGGATTTCCCAGGCGAGCTCCGTCTTGAATTGGAAGTTGTACCGGAGCTGGTCGATGCTCCAGCTCCGATTCGTCTCCATGAAAATCGCGCGATCGGTATCGGAGAGTAGCTCCTCGAGCGTGCCCGATCCCGGCATGAGGCTCAAGTTCACCATGCGGATCATGGGGATGTGGTGCCACCCGTCCGAGCGCACACAGCCCCTGCTGCGGGACTCTCCGGTTCGGTGCGCCAGCTCGCGCGAGGTGAGGTACCCGGCGAAGAGCCCGTCGCGAACGATGTGCCAGCGCTGGGCTTCGACGCCGTCGTCGTCGTAGCCGAACGTCGCGAGCCCGTGCGGGAGCGTCGCGTCCGCGACCAAGTTCACGATCTTCGAGCCGAAGGCGAGCTTGTTTCGTTTGTCGAGTGTCAGGAAGCTGGTGCCCGCGTAGTTCGCCTCCATACCCAGCACCCGATCCAGCTCGGTCGGGTGGCCCACCGACTCGTGGATCTGGAGCGCAAGCTGGGAGCCTTCCAGGATGAGATCCTGCTCCCCCGAAGGGCACTGCGCCGCGCTCAGAAGCGCGACCGACTCCTCGGCGACACGCCTCGCATTTTCGACGTACGGCGTCGCCTCGACGACCTCGTAGCCGAGCGTCTGGTAGTAGCCCTCAGCCTGGGGATAGCTCCGTCGTTGAACGTCGTCGGCCGAAACCGCGGTTGACGTGAAACCACCCCCCGAGCGCGTGAGCGTCTGCTCGATGTCCGATCCCTCCGTGCTCAGGAAGAACTGGTGCTTCCGCTGAAAGGAGAGGAAGGATTCGGCGTTCTTGACGCCCTTGACGGATCGGATCTCCGCGTCGATGCGAAAAAGGAGATCGAGCTTTCGTTCGAGCGGCACCCCGAAGGGATCGATCGCGCACTCGGAGGCCCAGACCGAGCGATGCGCGGGCTCCGCGGCCAGCCGGACTTGTTCGTGGCTCAGGCTCGCGCTGGCACGACCCACCGCGACGGCCTGGGCCGCGCAGCGCTCCACACCCTGTCGCGTGAGCTCATCCGTGGCGGCGAATCCCCAGGCCCCGTCCACCAGGACGCGGACGCCCAGACCCGCCGACTCGCTCAAGTCGAGGCCACCGACCTCGCCGTTCTTCACCTGCACATCTTCACGGGTGAACTCAATCGCGCGGACGTCGGCGTAGCCCGCGCCGCGCGCGGCCGCGGTGTCGAGCGCGAGACGTGCGAGGTCCTTCAAGCGGCTCGACTCAGGTGTCTCAGAAGAGGTATCGAAACACGACCGAGGCCCGGTCGCCGCGCGAGATCTCCTCGCTGGGGTCCCCCGGCGTGAACCGCACATGCTCGTGCGTGTAGGAGGCGTCAACCTGGGTATCGAGGAAGCGCCAGAAATATCCCAACCCAGCCGTCATGCGGATCCCCTTGAGGGGAGGAACGCCGTCCCTGCGATCCGGGTCACGGCGGATCAGCACAAACCCCCCGCGAACGGGGAGCCAGGCGCGGGCGCGATATTCCGCCCCGAAGTGGTACGTCATCTCGGAGCTTGCGATCTCAGGAAGCGCGCCCGTGTAATCGATCCTTCCCTCGCGGGCGAATTGCACCTCGGTGCCCAGGACCCCGCGGTCGTTCGGCAGGTCGACCGAAACGCCGCCGTCCGCTTGATAGCCGAGGCGCCTTACGTCGAGCGGCAGCGCGGTGGCGAGCACGGTCTCGTTCGGATGGATCCATTCCAATTCGCGGTAGTAGCGGTAGCGGAAGCCGACATGCGCCGGAGTCTTGGGAAGGTCGAACATCCATCGGGACGCCACCTCGTTTCGCCTCAGGCCGCTCAAGAACGCGGACCACTTCCGCTTGAAGGTGCTCTCCGAGGGGTTGTTGTTGTTGATCGGGAGCGGATTCAGGAAGTACTGGGCCGCCCAATTGACCTCGGCAATCTCCTCTCCGTCAAACGACCTGTGGCGGCCGTCGATGATCCCGCGTATCCAACTCTTGTACCGGATGCCGACCTGCGCGTTGTAGCTGACTTCCGGCCGATTCCAATCATAGTGGTCATCGTTGAACGGGCCGTCACTCAGCCCGCGGACGTGATTTCCCATCCATCCCGCCGACGCGGCGAGTGTAAGGGCGAGCGGTCCGAGGCGCGGATTGACGAGGGCGCCGCCCGAAAGTGCGAGCTGGCTCGAGCTGAGATTCACTTCGTACGGATTCGGAACGATGCGCGATTCGGACTCGTGTCGGTAACGGAAGCGCCCCGCGAGGGTGATTTTCTTGAAAAACTTCCGGCCGTACGTGACGCCGAGCCTCGGCGCGGTGATGCTCGCCTGAAGGTGCCGGTCCCCGATGGAGGGATTGAAATTCGCGGGATAGATTATGTCGAAGTCGCGAATGAAACGCCCGTTGTCGGGGGATGGAAAGAGGTCGTGGCGGCTCGCGTTGACGCCACCGTAGATTCCCTCGAGGCCGAGCACCCACCCCTGGGAGTTGCGGAGCGCGGCCTCGAGACCGCTGCGCCGCTGCACCACGCTGTGCGGGAATCCGAAATAGTCGTCCTTGAAGTTGTCGTAGTGTGAGGATTCCTCAATGCTGGAGGAATCCTGGTCGGCGAGAAGACCCGCTGGGTTGTCGGAGAAAGCGTAGGGATTGATCCGATTCTGCGGCTCTTCAACCGACGCCTCGAGCCCCCCCATGGCCTCCAGACGGGCCGAGACAGGCCGGGCGTCGACGTCGACCGTCGAGGCCCTTGTCCACGCCTCCGAGATCTGCGCCTGTGCGACCGCCGGCCCCGCCCAGCCGACGACCATCAGGACCAACGCGCCCGCTGCCGCGCGACGCGGGGTGGGCGATCGCATGCTTCCGATCGATGGCTCCTTTCGAGTCACGACGATGGCGCCCATGCCCGTCTACCTCAACCTTAGCTTCAAGGGGAGAAGTGCGGAGCGACTCCCCCGGGTGGAGGACGCGTCGTAGACCGTGACTCGCATCATGTAGGTCCGCCCCGGCACAAGCTCCACGTCGTCGGGCCACGGGGTCGCGAGTCTTCGTCTGATTTCGAGATTCCACTTTCCTGCGTCCCAGCCCCCTCGCGCGAGCACGTCGAATTGGCTCAGCGTGGGAAAGATCAGCTCATAGCTCGGAACATAGTCCCCGGGATTCCAGGTCTTGTCGCGGACTCCGGAGTCGTCGATTCGGACCGGGTTCAAGCTGTCGCAAGCCGAGAGCTGCGCGTGCACGTAGCTCCATATCGTATAGGCCACCGGGTGGCCGCGATTCAGCCTCGTGTCACGGGATCCTTTCGAGGCGATGAATTTCGGAACGATCCCGTTGGGATAGAGCGTGAAATTCTCGCGGAAGCAGAGCCGGCCCTCGTCGTCCACGGGACCGGTTCCGACATCGTATCGGTCCTCCATGACCCCCGCGGCCGGATGCGTGAACTGGCCGAGGCTGTCTCCGTCGTTGGCTGCGTTGGCGAATTCCACGGTGGAGGACGGGAATACCGGGTCCGTCGTGCCGGCTCCCCAACGCCAGTTGTCGGCGGGATACGAACCGAGGGAATCGGAAAAAATCTCCACGACGACCTGGTCTTCCTCGATGTTCGACCGGTGCCAGGACGTGGGGCGGAGGAGCGCGTCGTTCCCCGCGCGGCAATCGACCAAGAGATTCCCCTGATCGTCCAGAATGTCCACCGAGTCATTGACTACCGGGCGTTCCAAGGCGCTCGCGGACAGATCGGGCCATTGAAGCAGGAAATACATCGCTGCCGGAGCGCCGAAGCGGTCCGTGGACCAAACGCTTCGGATGCTCATATAAAAATCGCCCGCGCCTCCCTCTCCATGCATGAGCACGAACGTCGGGGGCCCGGCGATGTTCCATTCGATCGGCGTCGGACGGCCATTGATCAGCAGCTCGCGCGATTCCCCTTGCGCGGAAGTCAGGAATTGCTCCGGGGCCGGCATCGCCGTGATCGATTCGGTCAACCCCGGCTGCGTGGCTGTCTTGGTGCCGCAAGAGATGGCGAACCAGGGGAGGATGGCAAAAAGAATCCCTGCACGAATCGTGGTGCGTCGGGGCATTTGTATTCCTCGGATCAAGCGGACCTTAGGGGGGAACGACCCTCAGCCTACGTTTCGATTACGAGCACTGTCAAGCAAAAAGCCCCGGATCGAGGCTCGGGAAAATGGGATCAAGCTCTTCCAGCTCGGCCACTTCGACTGGATTGATCCGGTTCGTTTTGAGGGCGTCCGCGAGGTGTCCGAACCGGGACAGATGAAGCTCCGTCCGCCGAACCGCATAGGGAACCAACGTGCCCGTCCGCATGATGAACGCCCAGTCGCTCGCCTGCGCGAGCAAGAGCTCACGACCCGCCTGGCGCAGCGCCCGTCTCGTGAGTGGATCTCCACGATCCCCGGCACTCGCGAGCGCCTGCATCGTTTCCGCGGCGTGGTTCAGGTGACGGTAGATCCAGTCGTTCGAAGGATCGAGCCACATGGCCGAATAGCCGCCCTCTCCCCAGCTCGAGGGGTGGAGCCGGCCTTCGGTCGCGCGCGGAATCGCGCCGATCGCCTCGAGCGGATCGACGGCCAGGATCTCGGAGGCGGGCCCGGCCGCCTCATCGAGCACGTACCCCAACCACTCGGGCCCTTCGTACCACCAATGCCCCATCAGCTCGGCATCGTACGGCGCGAGGAGTAACGGTGGCTGGCCGATCCGCCCCGAAGCCTCCCGAGCTTGAGACGCGCGCCCGCGCACGAAATGCGCGGCATGCTCGCGGGCGCGCGCTTGTGCGGTCTCCGGCTCGTAAGGCTCGCGGTGCGCGCTCCGGCGATCCGTGATTCGATAATACTTGAGGCCAAGGTGCGTCCGGGTGCCGCCCGAGGGCAAGAAACCGCGAACCTCCTCGATCGGAAGGTCGAATCCCTGGTCGCGATAGTACTCCCGGTAGAACGCGTCCCCTGGGTACCCCTCGGTCGAGCTCCACACCTGTCTCGAGGAATCCGCGTCCCTTCCAAGCGCGAAGACACCGCTCTCGGAGCGGAAGGGGGCGTACGTGCCGGGAAGCGGTCGCGGGCAGGCGTGGAGGATCCCGTGGGTATCGACGACGAAGAAGCGGATCCCGAACTCCGCGAGCACCGATTCGACGCCGGGTGTGTACCCACACTCGGGAAGCCAGATCCCGTCGGGCCGGCGTCCCAGCTGACGCTCGAACTCCCCTACCGCGGCGCCGATCTGGGCGCGCCACGACGGAGCGCCGAGGCTCATGAGCGGCAGGAATCCGTGGGTGGCGCCGCACGTGATGAGCCGGACCGACCCCGCATCAGATACCGCGCGAAATGCCGACGTTACGTCCCGCCGATAGCGCTCCTCGAACTGGTGAAGCCGGGCTCGGAACCGCTCCCGGTAGTGGACCGCGAGCGGATGAAACCGCGGCTCATGGCGGGTTCGTGCGACCTCCCGCTCCGCGAGCTCGAGGAGGCGTCCCATATGATACGCGTACCGCTTGCGAAGGAGCGGATCCTCGAACATCGCGAGGAGGGTCGGCGAGAGCGAAACCGTGATTCGGCCCTTCGCTCCGCGTTGCGCGCGCTCCTCCAGCATCGCAAGAAGTGGAAGATACGTTTCGGTGAGGGCTTCGAAGAGCCAGCGCTCCTCGAGGGAATCCTCGTACTCGGGATGCCGGACGTAAGGAAGGTGCGCGTGCAGAAGAATGCACAGGTATCCCTGCGTCATCGAGCGAGCCCGCTCAGGATCGTGCCTTTCCAGGAGGCGGCGCCAGATAGCGCGCGGCGGAGCCGGATCCCGCGCCGGGCGCGGCGCCCGTGCGCGCGCGCTCGAGAAGCCAGGCCCGCGCCTCCGGCGTGAGGTCCCACGGGCCTTCTTCGGCGCAAGGACCATCCGGTGGTACGGGAGTCCACGAGGATTCAAGCAGCGGCTCGAAAGCCCCACCGAGAGCGACGCCAAGCAAGGCGCGGCATTCGCCGCCGCCCTTGGGGAGCCCCAGGTACCAGCGCTCCCCACCCAGGGCATCGGGAATGTCTGCGGTCGCCAGGACCGCGCCCGGCGCGCTCTTGCTTTCCCTGCGTTCGATCCGGATTTGATAGCGCGTCGCGCTCCTTTGGTCTCGCGCGATCACCCGGGCGCGGGCGTGAAGCTCCGGGGTCAACTCCCAGATCGCGAGGACGGAGCGGGGATCACGGACGAGGAGGTAGAGGCGGTCTTCACCGTACCGGCGGCCGCGGAGCGCCGAGGGAGGCGGCTCGACGGTCTTGGGGAGCGCAGGCGCGAGGCGTTCGGATGAGTTCATGAGCGCGCGATCCTGGTCAGCGTGAGAGTACGAGGCGGCGTTTCAGGATGGCGCCGTCGATTTCGATCGAAACAAAATATAGGCCGCTGGGCAACGCGGCGCCACCGGCAACTCGGCCCTCCCAGCGCCAATCGGCCGTTCCCGAGGGGGGCACGTCAAGGCGCCATCGTGCCACCTCGCGCCCGCGCACGTCATGAATGCGGCCCCATCCCCGGCTGCCCGGCGGCGCCGCCAACGTGAACCGTACCGGCCCGCGGCTCGGCGTCGGGCCGACGCGGAGCGAGAGCCCCCGCGACGCCGATGCTCCCCCACCTGCCCCCGCAGGTGTCGAAGGTGCCCTCAGCGATACGGTCGTGAATTGGGGTTCCGCGCTCTTTAGTCCGTTCGAGTTCCAGGCCTCCCACTCCACCACGTAATCGCCGGGTGGGAGCGCGGGAAGAGTCGCAGCGAACAGCTCACGTCCAGAATCGAATGCACCGTCCGACGGCGCGGCCCGATTCGCCGGACCGCCGTCCACGCGGTACAACACGGAATCGATGGTCGCGATCGAGATCGTGTCTCCAAGGGAGTAATGATATGGGTTCTGATTCGGGAGCGCGCCCTCGATCGCCTTGCCGCGGAGTGTGATCGGCGAGCCGGCGACCGCCCTGTATTGGACGGAGTCCGGAATGACGGCGGGGCGCGTTTCGATGAGATCGGGGATGCCATTTCCGTCCCGGTCCGCCCAGCCGATCTGCCGCTGCGTGTACTCGCAGAGGCTGCCCGGATAATTCGCGTACATGAGGCAGGCTAGAGACGGGTAGACGCCGCAATAACCGGGCCCTGGAACCACGGAATTGGAATTGGGCTGGTTCAAATACCCGGTCGTAAGCTGGCACGACCACCACCCGTTCGACGGGAAATGCTCATCGAGGGCCCAGAAGCTGTGCGCGATCTCGTGCTCGATGTAATAGTCCAGGGACGCGCTGGTCGAGTTCTGGTTGTTCACCGGGGTGACGAAGAACGGCCCGCCGAGACGCGCGTGAGAAAAGTATCCGTCCGGAAAGGTTCCGTCGGGGTCGGTGTCGTTTTGCACCGCAAAGAGCAGCACGCTCCACTGCGCCCCGAGTCGCGATCGCGCCGCGTTCGCGACGTCGTACTCCAAGGTCACGGCGTCGCTCCGGTAACCGGAATACCCGGCCAGCACGTCCTCGATCCAGTTGTCCTCCTCGGCGACCGTGCGATCGATCGGCTCGTAGCGCGTGGCGAGTCCCGCATGCACCTCGATCGCGAAGCTGAGCGCGATCCCATGGGATGTCGCGAAGGCGCTCCACCGCGCCAGGCCACGAACCGCGGAACGGATGACCGAGTCTCGGAGCGCCGGGGTCCAATCATACCGGTTGGGATCGGTCGTGCCGTCACTCTCCGGAAAGAAAATCGAGAGGGCGACCCTGCCGATCATGAACTCGCTCGTGTCGAACCAACGCGCTCCGAACGGGAGACCCTGGAGCGTCCCGCCCCGTGCGATGCGGCTCCGAAGAGACAAAGACCCGGGCCGGGTGGGAGGGAACGCGTCGTCCCTTCCCTGGAATGGATCCAGGTCGAGGCCGCCCGGCGCACCTACCTCCGCGCGCCCACCCTCTTGAAACGAGAACCCGATGGGCAAGGGGCTCCCGTTGCCCTCAGCGCGCACGTAATAGAGGCGGGGAGGAAGAGAGACCGCAACAGAGAACCCGGCGCGTTCGAGCTGCTCGAGGGCCGTGGCGGGAGTCTCCGATCCCGCATTCCAGACCAGGCGCAGCCCAGGGGGGGTTGGCGCCGCCGCGAGCGACGAAGCCGCGTCCCATGTCTGCGTCTCGGCCGCGACCGCCTGCCCCGCGGGCACGGCGAAGGCGCAGAGAATCACCGTTCCCGCGAGCCCCCGCCTAACGCAGCCG
>Ga0075424_100004411_pt1 | contig 13275 bp, 8 predicted proteins | sample SoiMethybrSBSTD3_FD_75301 | JGI IMG/M metagenome (GOLD analysis project Ga0075424, IMG submission 75301) | Bulk soil microbial communities from a Populus tree surrounding site in Tennessee, USA - Soil MetaG P. TD hybrid SBSTD3 | ecosystem: Environmental > Terrestrial > Soil > Tree plantation... | reverse complement strand
GCCACGCCGTCTACCGTGGAGATCCGCTGCGCCAGGAACGTCTGGGCGTACTCATCCAGGGCGGACAGGGATAACGTCGACGAGCTCACCGCCATGAACAGAATCGGCGAATCGGCCGGGTTCACCTTCCGGAACGACGGCGGCAACATCCCCTGCGGCAGCTGGCGCAGCACCTGGGAAATCGCCGCCTGCACGTCCTGCGCGGCGGCGTCGATGTCCCGCGACAGATTGAATTGCAGGGTGATCTGCGTGCCGCCCTGTGAGCTCGACGAGGTAATCGCATCCAGCCCGGCGATGGTCGAGAACTGCTTTTCGAGCGGCGTCGCCACGGCCGCCGCCATCGTCTCCGGGTTGGCCCCGGGCAATCCGGCCGACACCTGAATCGTGGGAAAATCCACGTTGGGCAGGTCGCTCACCGGCAGCAGCCGGTAGCCCATCACGCCGAACAGCATGATCGCCAGCATCACGAGCGTCGTGGCGACGGGGCGCCGGATGAAGAGGCCGGAGATGTTCACGGGGCGGCGCGGCTCGAGTCTTCGCTCGCCGGTCCGGCGCGGATATCGAGGCGCGCTTCGGGTGTGAGCCGCAGCTGCCCATCGGTCACCACCATCGCTCCGGGCTTCAACCCGTCGGCGATCACCGCCAGCGTGTCGATCGTCCGCTGCACGGTCACCGGCTGCTGCCGCGCCGTGCCGTCGGAGGCCACCACGAACACATAGGTGCCGCGCTGCGCCGTGACCACCGCCTGGGCCGGGATCACCGTGGCGCCGCGCTGTATCCCCAGAATGAGCGTGACGTCCACGAACTCACCCGGCCACAGCGAGCCATGCGCGTTGGCGAACTTCGCCTTCAACATCACCGTGCCGGTGGTGGAGTCCACGTGGTTGTCGATGAACGACAACACACCGGTGGATGTCGCGACGCTGTCACGGGCGGTCCGGGCCTCTACGCGGAGCCTCTCCCTGGCGCGCCGCTGCAGCTCGGGAAGCTGTACCGCCGGGACGGCGAACCGGACGAGGATCGGGCGCAGCTGGTTGATCGTGACCAGCGGGGCGGTCGCGTTGGCCCGAACCAGATTGCCTTCGTGAACCTGCAGGCCGCCGGTCCGGCCTTCGATCGGAGCGCGAATGGAGGCGTACTCCAGGTTGAGCCTCGCCACGGTCAACGCGGCCGAGTCCGCCTGCACCGTGGCCCGGAGCGCATCCGCGCTCGCCTGTTTCTGCTGGTAGTCGGCTTCGGTGACTGATTTGTCCTGGGCCAGGATTCGGTAGCGTTCGGCGTCCCGGGCGGCGTTCTGGGCCTGGGCCAGATCGCGCGCCAGCGCGGCCTGGGCCTGCTGCACCGCCGCCTGATAGGGACGGGGGTCGATCGCGAACAACAGCTGCCCGGCCCGCACTTCGTCGCCTTCGGCGAATCGCACGTGCTGCAGCATGCCGCCCACCAGGGATGTGACATCGACCGTCCGCATCGGTTCTACCGTGCCGGTCGCCGGCAGCAAATACGGCACATCGACCTGTTCGACCCGCGCCACGCTCACCGGGACGCGTGGAGGACCGCTGGCCGCCCTGGATGAGCAGGCCGCGAGGGCGGCAGCGAGCAGCAGTTCAGGGATGGTCGAGCGTGGCATGGCTGATCCTGTTACGCGCGAGGCGCTTCCGGCGTGGAAGAAACAAGCTCTGTCCAGGGTCAACGACTGTCAACACGGGAAGGGCTTGAAACCGGCTTGAGGCGCCCGCGGCACCTTGTGGCCCATGGTCGACCTCGAATACCGCCCCTTCCCCGATCTGGATGGTCGCAACTGGCGCCAGGAAGCCATCGAGATTCCGGCCATGGCCCGGCTCCTCGGGATTGGCCAGGGCCTCCGCGTGCTCGAGGTCGGGTGCGGCCGGGGGAATGCGCTGACGCCGCTCGACCGGCTGCTGGCCCCCCGACACCTGGTGGGACTCGATATCGACGAGGCCCTGCTCGCGGTCGCCGCTCGGCGCCTCCACACCGAGGGGACCAGGGCGACTCTTATTCCGGGCGACGTTCGCAACCTGCCGTTCCCCGATGCCAGCTTCGACGTAGTGATCGATTTCGGCACGTGCTACCACGTCGCCCGGCAGTGTGACGCGCTGCGAGAGATCGCCCGCGTGCTGACGCCAGGGGGCAGATTCATCACGGAAACCAAAATCAACCAGTTCGTCTCGCATCCGATCCGGTCGCGGGGCCGCCACCTGCCATGGGACGCCGTACCCGGCCTCGTCCCCGGCCGCTGGGCGTTCTTCTGGGAAAGCCGACGTCGATGAGCAGCTGGCCGCTGCTGGGCTCCCTCCCGGCGTTCCGCGCCGATTCGACCGGGTTCTTGCTGCGTCAGGCCCAGCAACAGGGCGATGTGGCGCGGTTCCGGCTCGGCCGGCGCCCGGCGTTCTTGCTGAACCATCCCAATCTCGTCCGGGCGGTGTTGGTCGACCAGGCGACGGCGTTCGAGAAGGGCCGCCTCATCCAGCGGGCCCGCCGGCTCCTGGGCGACGGACTGCTCACCAGCGAAGGCGCGTTCCACGCCATGCAACGGCGCCGTATTCGTCCTGTGTTCACGCAGCATCGCCTCCACGGCTACGGTGAGGGCGTCGCGGAGCTCACGCGGCGGCACACCGAACGCTGGCGGCCGGGAACACGCATCCGAGTCGACGTGGAAATGGACGCGCTGGCGATGCGCGTGGTTGCTCAGGCGCTCCTCGGTGCGGACATCGGATCGGAAATCCCGGAGCTGGGCCATGCGTTGCGCCGTCTGGCCCGCTGGGCGCCGTTGCTCGCCGCGCCGGGCGGCCGATTGCTCGAGAAGGTCGGCCCGTGGCGAAAGGCGATCGAGACGATCGAGGCCGCTATCACGCAGCGGATCGAACGCCCCGGACCGGACGACACGTTGGTGGGCGCCCTGCATCGCGCCGGCGACGACGGTCAGCCGATGCCGTCCCGACTGGTACGGGACGAGGTGATGACCGTGTTCCTCGCGGGACACGACACGACCGCCGCGAGCCTCATGTGGATCTGGCTGCTGCTGGGCCTGGACCGGCGGGCGGAGGCGCAACTGCACGAAGAGCTGCAAACGGTTCTGGGCGGTCGCGATCCGGCGGCTGCGGACGTCGGACGGTTGCACTACACGGACATGATCGTTCGGGAGGCGTTGCGGCTCTACCCGCCCATCAGCCGCATCGGCCGGCGCCCCATGACCGACGTCGATCTCGGCTCAGTCGTCCTTCCCCGTGGCGCCACGGTATTCGTGAGCCCGTTCGTGACGCAACGCGATCCGCGCTGGTTCCCCGATCCGGGAGCCTTCCAACCGGAGCGCTGGCGCGACCCCCAGGCGCTCCCGCGCTTCGCCTGGTTTCCCTTCGGGGCCGGACCGCGTGCGTGTATCGGCGAGCACTTCGCGCGTCTCGTGCTCGTCCTGGCCGTGGCGACGATCGCGCAGCGGTGGCGGCTGCAGCCGACCCGGGCGGGCCTGCCCCGCCCGCGCTCGCTCTTGACCCTGAAGCCGCGGGGGCGGATTTGGATGGTGCCGGCGCTGCGGTGTGACTGAGGTGTTCTAGCCGAAACCGGCCCGGATCATGACGAGGCTGTGCTACCTGACCACGAAACATCAGTTACCGAATCTCGCCTGCAAGCGAAAGCGACCAGGAGTGCCAGAAGCCTCCAGAGAATACAAACCGGAAGTCAACGTGAGGGTGATCCTGGAGCATAGATTAGAGACAGCGATGTCGTCGTTGTAACCCAAGTCCGTGACCCCGTCTCTTGTCAGTCGCAGCCGAGTATTGGATTCAATGGCCAGCCCACAGGCCCCGTCGACGGCCGTGGTCTCGAACGTGTAAGTCCCGTTGACGGGTACTTGGATTTGGTAAATGACGACGCCGCTCTGCGCTGTAAAGGCGCCCTGTACGTATCCGCCAACCACCAACAAGCCGATGTAGGGATACCAAAGGGAGACGTTACCACCAAAGTAAGTATTGGCGCCAAAGATGGCGGTCGGAGCTCCGTAAGCGGACCAAGGACGACCGGGCAAGCCCCAAAGACCGTCGCCATTCTCGTCGGCTGCCGCGAACACGTAGTACAGGCCATTGGGTACAGCAACAAAGCGATAGTCGCCGGTGGCATCCAATGCTTGTGTATCCACGATGGCGCCAGTGTTGGCGTCATACAACAACGCGAACAGAGCGCGCGCGGGACCAAGTGTCTGGGATAGGCTATTGTACGCGTTCACGATACCGGCACCGTATTCGTCATCACGTCCCACCGGCCCGACATCTACCGCATAGGTCATCAAGCGATCGGCCAGAGCCGTGGGTGTGAGAGATGGATCCTGCGCGAGGAGCAGGGCCGCCACCCCAGACACATGCGGCGCGGCCATCGATGTTCCGCTCCAATTCGAGCTGTAGACGGGCGCCCTACTGACAAAGTTCCACGCGGTCGACATAACGCCCCAACTGGTGTCTCCAGTGGCGAGATCCCCTCCCGGAGCGGCAAGATCAACACTCTCAGCGTAGTTCGAGTAGGGTGCCCGTAATCCGGACGGTCCAACGGCGGACACTGACAAGACATGAGGAAGAGCCGCTGGGTATTCAGCGAGCCCTGTCCCCTCATTGCCGGCGGACGCGACGAGCAGCGCCCCCGCGTTGGCTGCCGCATCGACCGCACTGGCCAGTATGGCGGAGGTATCGGTTCCGCCGAAGCTCATGTTGATGATCCGAGCCCCCGAAGGCGCCGTCACCAAGCCGCCCTGACCGTCATCCGCTGGAAGGCCCGCTGCGTACAGAATTCCCTGAGACACGTCGTACGCGGTCCCCACCCCTCCGATCCCCAGCACGCGCACCGGGCGAATATGGACATTCCAATTCACTCCACTAACCCCGATCCCATCGTTCCCCATAGCGCCGATGGTGCCTGCAACATGAAGCCCGTGATCGCCGTTACTTAGCGGTCGGGGGTCAAAACAGCTTCGGGCAGCGTCGTAGCCGATTTCGGTCGAAGCGGTCGGATCAGGATCGTAACCGTCTGTGTCCCCTGCGTTGTCGATTGTGCCTCCCCCGCACTGGGGCAGTGCGATGGACGAAACGAAATCCCATCCATCACTAGTTAGGTTCGCTGCGATCCCCGGGTGATCGAATCGTGTTCCCCCATCGACCACAGCCACCAGGACAGTCGAGCTGCCGGTCGTCAAGCTCCAGGCTTTGGGGAGATCGATCATCCGATAGTGCCATGCCTGCCACGGATACAGTGGATCGTTCGGGACGGCCTCGGACGTGGAGCCTCGCAAGCCATGGGTACGCAGGATCGTGTTGCGTTGGACGCCAGCCACGGCTGGGTCACGGCTCAGACTGTCAAGTACCGGACCCAGTTCCATGGGCTCCTGCACCTCCACGAGCGCGGCGAGCAGCACTGGCGAGACCCCGGCAATTCGTGCGATCCCGGAGCGCAGTGGAGCGGCCGTTGCTAATCGCTCGAGTATTGCCGTGCGTGCCGACCGGGCCGTTATCGGGGCGGCGAGCGCCGCCGACCCAATCGGTGGAGTCCCGAGCACCGAAGCGCGGTACGTGATAACGAGCTGGTACGAACTGAGGCGTGGCCGACGAGGGGCAGACAAACGCGACGGGGCCGGAGGGGCATGGTATACGCTCGGGACGAGCGCCACGTGGCCGTACAGATAGGCAATGGTGTCCGCGAACGCTGCAAAGGTCACGGGACTGCCCGCGAGGCTGTCTCGGTAGGCGGAAGCGAACTGGGTACCTCCAACAGGCCCAAGCGTCCACGCCACGCTCGAGTACCCGTTTTCGTCCGTGAAGACGGTGTCGGTCAGACGGGGATCTGTCGGGTTGCCGAACAGAAGGCCGTCACCGCCATCGATGCGCCACCGAACGGCATCAAACGGATTGCCGTTCCCATAGCGGTCGGTCATGCGAGCGACCAATACCTGCGGCAGGCGTTGGTTGACGAAGCCGCTTTGCCCGTCTCCGAGCTGCACGCGCAGTCGCTGGGGCACATCGGGCAGAGCTGTCCCACCCATCGAGAGATAGTAGCCGGGATAATCGGTGATCAACACGGTGACACCGACGCCACCGGCGACCGTATCCACGGCGATTCGGGTGGAAACGAGGCCCAGCGAGTCCGACACGGGCGTCGAATCGGACATGGATCCCAGACCGAAGTGACCCCAGGTAACGGACGTGTTGGGCACCGGATTCCCGAACGCATCCGTCACGCGGGCCACCAGCGGTTCCGGGAACAGACCGGTCCCCACCGTTCGCGTCTGTCCTTGTCCCGAAGCCTGAACGAGGTTCACCGGCGGACCGAGAGTGGCTGAGGCCATGAATCGAACGGCGTCGCCGGGAGACCCCGGGAGCGCCGCCTCGGCACTCTGCGCCCCCAGTTTGCCGCCAAGCGTCCAGCGAACTGAGGATTGTCCTTGGTCGTTCGTCTTGACTGTATCGCTCGAGGTGCTGCCGGAGCTCGAATCCGATCGCCAGGCAACGGGGGTCGCTGGAACCGGATTCTGGTACCGATCGCGCACGGCGACGACCAGCGGTTGCGAAAGGGTCTGCCCGACGTGCGCGATTTGGCTGTCGCCGGAGGCGACAAATAGAGTGTCCGGCGCGTCGGCGGTGAGTATTGCTGTAAACGTATCCACGGCCGGTCGTCCAGGTAGTCCGACACCCGTCGCAACCACCTTGCCGGTTCCAATCACGGTCCCGAGCGTCCAGGTCGTCGAGGAAATTCCGGTGGAGTCGGAAACGCCGGACGATGTGGAGAGGCCCCCGCTCCCAGCAACGATCGTCCAGAGCACGGTCGCGCCGCCACTCGGGTTTCCAAAACGGTCGCGGGAAACTACTGCCAGGACTAGCGGTAACAATCGGCCGACCGTGTCGGACTGATGATCGCCGCTTGCTATTTGAAGAGTTGCCGGAGCGGCCGCGATCACGGACGCGATAAACGTATCCCGCGCTGCCGGAACTGCCGCGCTGGTCACCACTGCTCGCTGCGTGCCAGTCGAACCGCCGAGTATCCAGGTAGATGACGCCAATCCCTGATCATCGGTCCGAGTAGTGTCTGGCGTTAAGCTTCCGCCGGTTGTAAGGAGATCGAATCGCACAAGCACGCCCGACGCGGGAGTACCAGAAGTCGTGGAAACCTTGATGACGAGCGGAAAAGGCAGCGGATCGCCCGCCATTCCGGTCTGGCCATTCCCGGAAACCATCGTGACTTCCGCAGGCGTAGCGGGAGGGCCAGCGCTTTCCTTGCCGCAAAAAGCGAGGAGCCCTCCGAGAAGGGGTGTGGCAAACGCCAAGGCGTAATGACGCATCGATACCTGGATCGTGTGTCTACAGAATGCTGCAATATCGGCGCCAAGCGAGTTCTGGTAAGGTCGTTTTCTTCTTCGTGATGGGTCCCGGCCGCGACTCAATTCTTCGTCGGCAACGTCATATGATAGAGGAGGTTACGAAACGTCGCTCCCACAAAAAAGCGACGCTAGGCGGCGGGCAGTTCCGGCTTCTGGTTCAGAGTCAGCCAGTACATCTCCAGCGATCTCACCATCTCCAGCAGTTTTTCGAACCCGACCGGCTTGACCAGGTACGAGTTGGCCCCGAGGTCGTAGGCCGTGTTGATGTCGTTCGTTTCCCTGGACGATGTCAGCACGACCACCGGCAGGCGACGCAGGCCGCCCTGCCCCCGGATCCATTCGAGCACTTCCAGACCAGAGCGGCGCGGCAGCTTCAGGTCGAGCAGCACCAGGATCGGGGGTGGATACCGCTCGCGGTCCGCATACACGCCTTCACCGGCCAGATAGGCGATCGCCTGATCGCCGTGGCTCACCGTTTGGAGCGGCGCCACGATGTTCGCCTTCTGGAACGCCCGGTGGAGCAGCAAGACATCGTTGACATCGTCCTCGACGATCAGAATCACCCGGTGGGTCATGTGACGGGCCTTCCCTCGACGGGCTGCAGCTCGAACCAGAACCGGCTGCCCTGCCCGATGGTCGAGTCCACTCCCACTTTCCCCCCCATGCGTTCGACCGCCTTGCGGACAATCGCGAGACCGATCCCGGTCCCCGGATATTCCTCCGCGCTGTGCAATCGCTCGAACACTCGGAAAATCCGCTCCCGGTGCTCGAAGGCGATCCCGATCCCATTGTCGACGACCCACACCCGGACCATGCCGTTGCGGCGTTCCGTGGAGACTTCGATCACCGGAGCCCGGTCATCCGGGACGAACTTGAGCGCGTTTCCGAGCAGGTTCGAGAACACCTGGGACAACGTCCCTGCGTGCCCCTGGACCACCGGAAGCGATTCCGCCACGCGCACCGTGCCGGCACGCGCCCGCAACGAGGCGTCGAGCTCGGCCACGGCCATGTCGGCCACCGGCCGCAACGGAACGGGGGTCAGCTGGAGGTCACCGCGGCTCACGCGGCTGTAGGCGAGCAGGTCACGGATCAGCTCGTCCATCCGTCGCGAGCCGGCGACGACGCGCTCCGCGTAGTCGCGGCCCGTCGGGGGAAGCGCAGGGCCGAAGTCTTCCAGCAGCGCTTCGCTGAATCCCTGCATCGTGCGCAGCGGCGCGCGCAGATCGTGAGAGATGGAATAGCCGAACGCCTCCAGCTCTTCGTTGCGCTCCTCCAGGGCGGCCGTCCGCTCCCGTACTTGTTCCTCGAGACGGGCGGTCGCGCCTTGCACCTGTGCCGCCATCGAATTGAACGCTGTGGCGAGGCGACCCAGCTCGTCGGTGCGCGTGGTCGTCACCGGGCGGGAGTAACTGCCCGCCGCGAGCTCTGAGGAGGCGACCGTGAGCTCGCGCAGCGGCTTGGCGATGCGGCGGCCCAGCATCCAGGCAGCCGTGAAGCCGATCGCCACCAGCAGCGCTTCGATCATCGCCAGGCGCTTCAGTAATAGATTGACGGGCTCCGCCACGAGGCGGCGCGGAAACTCGAGCAGCACGACCCAGGGCAAGGGACCGAGCGACCGTGACGTCGCGAACACGAGGCCCACGCCGGCCCGATCGTACTCGACGATGCCGGTTTGCGCCCGAACGTTCATCGGCGGTGGCGGAGCCGTATTCAGCAGGTCCATCCAGAAATCGCCCCGCGTGTTCCCGATATAGAGCCCCGCTCCCGAGCCAATCAGCTGCAGCGTGGCCTCGCGGCTCTGCTGGCTCGAGGTCGGCCGTCGCCACTGGATGAGGTAGCCGAGCGATCGGCCGTGGTCGGTCACGATCGTCGACACCGGATAGGCGATCGAGTCGCCGACCTTCTCCAGCATCCCCACCGCGCCCGTGTCCGGGTTGGTGCTCCATTCCACGTTTTCCGCCTGCGCGCCGGAGTGGAACGATGCCGCGCCGTGCGGCTTCACCGACAGCAGCCGCTCGCGCCGCATACTCCACAATTCCGCCCCGACCACCTGTTCGGGGTTGGGGCCGATCTTCATCAGGAGGGCTTCCGCAGCGGCGCGCGTGCGCGGATTCGGCGCGCGCAGGAAGGCACGCAGGGAGTCGTTGGCCGCGGCCTTCTGCGTCGCGGCCCCCAGGACCCCCGCGGACGAGCGTAACGTGGAGGAGAGCTGATCGGCGACCTTGGTCAGGCGCTCGCGAGCGGCGACGAACGCGGCCGTCCGCACTTCGCGATACGCCGCCCACGAGCTGAGCAGCACCACTGCCAGCAGCAGGGTGCAGATCAGGAGCGGCAGCTTGTACTGAATCGAGATGGACCCCGGCGACCAGCGTCGGGCCGCGCGTGTCGGGGGCCCTGGTGATGGGTTGGTCATTTCGCAGACTCCTGCCCAAACAGGGCCTGCCAATATTGAGATTTCGATGCCTCAGGGCAAGCGTATGGCGAATGGTGTAAGTGTTTGTGAAACAATGACATGAAAGCAGTCATCATGGCACGACGAGCCGTCCGTTACGTAAGTAGATCGCTCATGAGCCGACTGCGGCGGGTGCGACGAGTCGCGGGAGGCTTCGTGCAATCGGTTCCCGCTGCGCCTCGAGCCATGGTGGAAGAATGAGAGTTTCGCCCAGCGACACCCCAGCCTCATCGCGCTCGAACCCCGGCCCATCCGTGGCGAGTTCGAACAGGACGCCGCCGGGTTCGAGGAAATAGACGGACGTGAACCAGAACCGGTCGATCACCGGCGTCGGCCGGCGCCCGGCGGCGTCGAGGCGCGCGCGCAATGCTACCTGGGCAGCGGTATCGGGGACGCGGAACGCGACATGGTGCACGCCACCCTTGCCCACCCGGCCTCGCGGGGTTTCAGGTAGCGACTTTACGTCGATCAAGGTCCCACCGGTGCCGGCCCCGAGGTCATAGCGGGTCCAGCCCGATTCTTGTCCGCGTCGCTCAAAGCCCAGGATCTCGTTGAGAAACGCTCCGGTGGCCGCCGCATCGCGCTCCCACAGCCGCACCGCATCCATGCCGCGCAGCTGATGCTCCTCGGGGACCGCGCTCCGTTCCCAGGGGGAATACGGTCGCGGTCGCGCCGTTTCGACCAGGGCCAACGGAAGGCCGTGTGGGTCGCGAAATGGAAGCACGCGCTCGCCGAAACGGATTTCGATCGCTCCCGGATCGGCGCCCCGCTCTGAAAGACGGCGCCGCCAGAATTCGAGGCTGCCATTCGGGATCGCGAACACGACCTCCGTCGTGAGGCCGGTCCCGGGCTGCACGGGCAGCATGTCGGGCCAAGGGAAGAACGTCAGATCGGTGCCGGGCGTACCGTGTGCGTCGGCGTAGAACAGATGATACGTATCCGGCGCATCCTGGTTGACGCTCTTCTTCACGAGCCGCAACCCCATCACGGCAACGTAGAAGTCGAGGTTCTCCTGCGGATCGGCCGCGATGCAGGTAACGTGATGAATGCCATGGACGCCTGGTGGCATCCTGGCAATCTACTTCGGGGAACCCGGCCTCCGTCCGTGACGGTTAACCAGGATGCATATTCCTGCCTCGATGGCTGAACCGATTGCCCCCCTCGCCGCCGCCCTGGCCGGCCGCTACGCGATCGAAGGCATTGTGGGACGCGGCGGCATGGCGACGGTGTATCAGGCCCTCGACCAGAAGCATGGCCGGCAGGTCGCCATCAAGGTATTGCGTCCGGATCTCACCGCCGCCTTCGGCAGCGAACGCTTTCTCCGCGAAATCGGCATCGCCGCCCGCCTCGCCCACCCCCACATCGTCCCCCTCATCGATTCCGGCGAAACAGAGGGCCTGCTCTATTACGTGTCCCAGTACGTGCCGGGTGGCTCGCTGCGCGACCGGCTCGACCGGGAGCAGCGCCTGTCGCTGAAGGACGCCATCCAGATCGTGCGCGAGGCGGGCGCGGGACTGGACTACGCGCATCGCAACGGGTTCGTGCATCGGGACGTGAAGCCCGAAAACATCCTGTTCGCCGACGGCCACGCCGTGCTCGCCGATTTCGGCATCGCCCGGGCGTTCGCCAACCCGGGCGGTGGTCCGGTCGTGACCGAAGTCGGGCTGGCCCTGGGCACCCCGGAATACATGAGTCCCGAGCAGGCGAGCGGCGATCAGAATCTTGGCAGCGAGAGCGACGTCTACAGCCTGGCCTGCGTGTTGTACGAAATGCTGGCCGGCCAACCGCCGTTCAGCGAGCCCACACCCCGCGCCACGATGGCCAAGCACATCACGCAACAGGCGCCGCCGGTGCGCGCGCGACGCCCCGAAGTGCCCCCAACCGTCGACCGAGCCTTGCAGCGCGCGCTGGCCAAGGATCCCGACGAGCGGTTCCCCAGCGTCGTGGACTTCATTGCCGCCCTCGATGCGACGGGCACGGACGATCACCGCCCGTTGCCCGGCGCCACGCGCTCGATTGCCGTGTTGCCGTTCGTCAATGCGAGCCCCGACCCCGAGAACGAGTATTTGAGCGACGGCATTACCGACGAGCTGATCGACGTGCTCGCCAAGGTCGAGCACCTGCGGGTCGCCTCCCGCACGTCCGTCTTCGCTTTCAAAGGGAAACCCCAGGATGTGCGGGCCATCGGCGCGCTGCTCGGCGCCGCGGTGCTGCTCGAAGGCACGGTCCGCCGGGCCGGTGACCGGCTGCGGATCACGGCGCAGCTCAGCTCCACCGAGGACGGACGGCTGCTGTGGTCGCAGCGCTTCGATCGACGCCTGGACGACGTGTTCGCGATCCAGGAGGAAATCAGCCGCACCATCGTCGATACGCTGCGCGCCTCGGTCGCGGGCCTGAGTGCCCCGCGGCGCAAACGGGCGACCGAGAACGTCAAGGCGTACGGGCTCTACCTCAAGGGGCGGTATGCCTGGAACAAGCGGACGCAGGAAGGCGTCGCCGAGGGCATTCAGTACTTCGAGCAGGCCATCGCCGAGGATCCGCGTTTCGCGCTGGCGTACACGGGATTGTCCGATTCCTACGCGCTGCAGATCGACTACCGCAGCGTGCCCGTGGCCGAGGGGATGGAGCGCGCCAGGACCGCGGCGCGGCGGGCATTGGAGCTGGATGAGACGCTGGCCGAAGCTCACGCGTCGCTCGCCTGGTGCCTGTTCATTTATGACTGGGAGTGGGACGCCGCGGAGCGGGAATTCCGGCGCGCCATCGAGCTCGACCCGCGCTACGCCTCGGCTCGCCAGTGGCACGCGTTTCTGCTGGTGACGCGCGGGCGGCTCGACGAGGCCATGGCGGAGTCCCTGCGGGCGTTGGAGCTGGACGGAACCTCGGTGTCGGTGCGCCGCAGCGTCGGCTGGGCGCACTACTACGCCCGGCGGCACGACCAGGCGCGCTACCACATGCTGCGGGCAATGACCATGAACCCGATGGCGGCCGAGAGCTATCGGATCCTGGCGCTGATCTACGAGCAGCAGGGCAATCTGCAGGAGGCGGAGCGCGTGGCGCGGGAAGCGACCGAGCTGCCGGCGGGCGGCACCTACACGCAGGCGACGCTCGGATTTGTGCTGGGCCGGGCGGGCAAGACGGCCGAGGCCCGTGCCGTTCTCGCGGCGCTCGAGCAACAGGCGCGAACCGGCTACGTGTCACCCGTCGCGTTCGCGACCGTGTACCTGGGGCTCGGGGATATGGATCACGCGCTGGACTGGATGGAGCGAGCCTTCGATGATCGACGCGGGTGGTTGGCCTACCTCAAGGTGAACCCGATACTCGATCCGGTGCAGCAGCTGCCGCGGTTCCAGGCGCTGATGAAGAAGATGCGGCTGTGAGCGAGCCGCGAGACCTCGGCCTCCACCGCCTCGGCTACGCCGGACCCCTGCTCGAGCTACGCACCCACGCCTGG
>Ga0075424_100004406_pt1 | contig 13282 bp, 15 predicted proteins | sample SoiMethybrSBSTD3_FD_75301 | JGI IMG/M metagenome (GOLD analysis project Ga0075424, IMG submission 75301) | Bulk soil microbial communities from a Populus tree surrounding site in Tennessee, USA - Soil MetaG P. TD hybrid SBSTD3 | ecosystem: Environmental > Terrestrial > Soil > Tree plantation... | reverse complement strand
CCGCGCGCGCATCGTCTCGGGCACGCGCGAAGCGCTGCTCGAGGCAGGGCGCAAGGGCGCGCTCGCGGCCCGGGTGGATCCGGCGCACCGCGCACCGACGATGCGCCACCACACCGCCACGCACCTGCTCCACGCCGCGCTGCGCAAGGAACTGGGCACGCACGTGCGTCAGGCCGGCTCGCTGGTGGCGCCCGACCGGCTGCGCTTCGACTACACGCACTTCGAGGCGCCGCCCCACGAGAAGCTGGCCGCGATCGAGACCATGGTGAACGAGTGGGTGCTGCGCAACGCCGAGGTGAAGTGGGAGATCCTCCCGATTGCGCGCGCGAAAGAAATGGGAGCGATGGCCCTGTTCGGCGAGAAGTACGGCGCCGAGGTGCGCATGGTGACGGTGCCGGGCGTCGAGGAGGCGGGAATCCCGCCGAGCCGCGAGCTGTGCGGCGGCACGCACGTCGCGCGCACCGGCGACATCGGAGCGTTCGTCGTGGTCTCGGACGGCGCGATCGCGAGCGGCGTGCGCCGGATCGAGGCGTTGTGCGGTCATGAAGCCCTGCGCTGGATGCGCGGCCAGAGCGAGACGCTGGCGCGCGCCGCACACACGCTCCAGGCCAGCCCGGCGCAGGTGCCGGAGCAGGTCGAGAAGCTCAAGGCGGAGATCGGAGCGCTCAAGAAATCGCAGGCCGAGCAGCGGCGTGGCGGGCTGGCCGAGGAGATGGCGAAGCTCGCCGCCGGTGCCGTGACCGGCGCGGGCGGCCGCTGGATCGTGGCGGAGCTCGAGTCCGAGGCGGAGACCGAAGCGGTGCGCGATGCGGTAGACGGCCTGCGCGGTGGCTTGAAGCGCGGGGCGGCGGTGCTCGCGATCAAGAGCGGTGGCAAGCTCGCCTTCCTCGCCGCCGTCACGGACGACCTGGTGGCCGAGAAGAAGCTGCGCGCGGACGAACTGGTGCGTGCGGTGGCGAAGGTGGCGGGCGGCTCGGGCGGCGGCAAGCCGCACCTGGCGCTGGCCGGCGCCAAGGATCCGGCGAAGCTCGCGGACGCGCTCGCCGAGGCGCGCCGCATTCTCGCGGAGACGCTCGGCTCGTGACCGCCGCGCGCCGAACCGGGCTGCCGCGCCGCGCCGCCGGGCCCGCGCGCACCGCCGCGCGCCGCACATGAAAGCGCTCGTCCTCGCCGGGGGCCGCGGCACGCGGCTGCGCCCCATCACCCACACCAGCGCCAAGCAGCTGGTGCCGGTCGCGAACAAGCCGGTGCTGTTCTACGGGCTCGAGGCGATCCGCGATGCCGGGATCCGCGAGGTCGGGATCGTGGTGAGCGATCCGCGTGAGCTGCTGGTGAAGGACCCCCGCACCGGTGAGCAGGTCACGGTCATGGTGAACAGTCAGGCCGAGATCCGCGCGGCGGTGGGAGAGGGCGAGCGGTTCGGGATCAAGGTCACGTACATCGAGCAGGAGGCGCCGCTCGGGCTCGCGCACGCGGTCAAGATCTCGGCCGACTTCATCGGTGACGACTCGTTCGTCATGTACCTGGGCGACAACCTGATCAAGGACGGCATCACGCCGTTCGTGCGCGATTTCCAGGCGGAGAAGCCGGACGCGCAGATCCTGCTCGCGCACGTGAAGACGCCATCGGATTTCGGCGTCGCGGAGCTGGACGGCGACCGCGTGGTGGGGCTCGAGGAAAAACCGGCGCTGCCCAAGAGCGACCTCGCGCTGGTCGGCGTCTACCTCTTCGATTCATGCGTGTTCGAGGCGGTGAACGCGATCCAGCCCAGCCGGCGCGGTGAGCTCGAGATCACCGATGCGATCCAGCACCTGATCCAGAGCGGGCGGCGCGTGCGCTCGCACGTCATCACCGGTTGGTGGAAGGACACCGGCAAGGTCGAAGACCTGCTCGAGGCCAACCGCATCGTGCTCGCCGACCTCGAGACCGAGATCGAGGGCATGGTGGACGCCGAATCGCGCTGCGAAGGTCCGGTGCGGATCGGGCCGGGCGCGACGGTCGAGCGCTCGCGGCTGCGCGGCCCGCTCGTGATCGGCGCGGGGGCGCGGATCGCGGACGCCTACATCGGACCGTTCACCGCGATCGCCGACGGCGTGGTGCTCGACCGCTGCGAGATCGAGCACTCGATCGTGCTCGAGCGCAGCCGGATCGTGAACGTGCCTCGGCGTATCGAGTCGAGCCTGATCGGGCGCGACGCGGTGGTGACCGCGAGCGACGCGATGCCGCGCGCGCACCGGCTGATGCTGGGCGATTCGAGCCGCGTGGAGCTGTCTTGAAGATCGCGGTCACCGGCGCCGCGGGGATGCTGGCGCGCGCGCTGCTTCCCCAGCTCGAATCCGCGGGGCACGAGGTGAAGGCGCTGCGCCGCGACCAGGCGGACGTGACCCGCTATCCCGCGCTGCGCGCCGCGGTCGAGCCGTTCCGGCCGCAGTGGCTGATCCACCTCGCCGCCTTCACGCGCGTGGACGACTGCGAGCGCGAGGTCGACCTCGCGTTCCGGGTGAACGGGCTCGGCGCGCGCAACGCCGCGCTCGCCGCCGCTTCGTGCGGGGCGGCCATGCTCGCGGTCTCCAGCGACTACGTGTTCGACGGGCGCGGCACGCGCCCCTACCGCGAGTACGACGCGCCCGGGCCGCTCTCGGTGTACGGTCAGTCGAAGTGGGCCGGCGAGCAGGCGGTGCGCGAAGTGGCGCCGCGCCACGTGATCGTGCGCACCGCCTGGCTCTACGGGGCGGGCGGCCCCAACTTCGTGGACTCGATCCTGCGCAAGGCGCGCCACGGCGAGCCGCTCGCGGTGGTGGACGACCAGCGCGGCTCCCCCACCTGGACGTTCGACCTGGCGGTGGCGCTGGTGCGGCTCGTCGAGGTCTCCGAGTTCGGCACCTACCACTGCACCAACTCGGGCGAGTGCACATGGCACGATCTGGCGCAGCACGTGGTGACGCGCGCCCGCCACGACGTGCCGGTCGCGCGCACCACCACCGCTGCGCTGGCGCGCCCGGCGCCGCGGCCCGCGTACTCGGTGCTCGACGGCGGCTGGTGCGAGCACGTCACCGGGTTCCGCATGCCGCACTGGAAGGACGCGGTCGACCGCTACCTCGCGAACGGCCCTTCCCTCGCCTGACGCCCGAATCGGAGGAGACGCCATGAAGCGCTCACGTCCCGATCCCAAAGGTCCCTTGGAGCGCGAAGCGCGCGCCGTGCTGCGCGACGCGGGCGATTCGCTCAAGCGGCTCGAGTCGCGCTGCACGCGCGCCGTCGCCGCCGCCGCCGAAGCCGCGATCTCCTCGCTCGGCTCGGGCGGCACGGTCTACTTCTGCGGCAACGGCGGCAGCGCCGCCGACGCCCAGCACCTGGCCGCAGAACTCTCCGGCCGCTACTTCATCGATCGCCCCCCGCTCGCGGCGGTCGCGCTCACCACGAACAGCTCCGCGCTCAGCGCGATCGGCAACGACTTCGGCTTCGACCAGGTGTTCTCGCGCCAGCTCCAGGGCCTGGGCACGCCCGGCGACGTGCTGGTCGCGATCAGCACCAGCGGCCGGTCGGCCAACGTGCTGCGCGCGATCGAGGTCGCGCACCAGCTCGGCATGACGGTGATCGGGATGACCGGCGAGAAGGGCGTGCGCTTCGCCGCCCAGTGCGATCACGCCCTCGTCACGCCCAGCGCATCGACGCCCCGCATCCAGGAAGGTCACATCGCCATGGGCCACGCGCTGTGCGAGCTGGTGGAGCGCGCGCTGTTTCCGGCCCGCGCCAAGGGCAATGGGAAGCGCCCCGCCCGTAAGGCCCGGGGCGCCCGCCGGCCCAAGCGGAGCGCGGGCGCGCGATGATCGGCGCGCTGCTCCAATCCCTGAGGCCCCGGCAGTGGACCAAGAACCTGCTGCTGTTCGCGGGCGTGCTGTTCTCGCGCCAGATCGGAGACCCCGCGCTCGCGCTGCGCGCCGCGGCAGGTTTCCTCGCGTTCTCGCTGCTCTCGGGCTCGGTCTACCTGCTGAACGACGTGAGCGACGTCGAGGAGGACCGGCGCCACCCGGTGAAGCGCACGCGGCCGGTGGCGTCCGGACGCCTCCCGGCGCGGGTCGCCCTGCTCGCGCTCGCCCCCGTGCTCGCCGTGGTGGTGGCGCTCGGCCTTTGGCTCGGCCGCGGCTTCTCGCTGGTCGCCGGGATCTACCTGGTCGTGAATCTCGCCTACACCTTCTTCCTCAAGAAGCAGGTGCTGATCGACGTGTTCGTGATCGCCGGCGGGTTCGTGCTGCGCGCCGTCGCCGGGGTCGAGCTGCTGCTGCCGGTCTCGCCCGGCACCCAGCTCTCGCCGTGGCTCCTGATGTGCACGTTCTTCGGCGCCCTGTTCATCGCGCTCGGCAAGCGCGGGCGCGAGCTGGCGAACGCGGGGGAGCACGCGTCCACCAAGCGCGCGGTGCTCGAGCACTACACGCCGCAGCTGGTGGACGGCCTGCTGCTGATCGCCGCCGCCGCGAGCGTGATGAGCTACTCCCTCTACACCATCTGGCCCGACACCGTCGCCAAGTTCGGCACCGATCACCTGCTGTGGACCGTGCCCATCGTCGCCTACGGGATCTTCCGCTACCTCTACTTGGTGTGGGCCGCGCGTGGCAGCGAGGACCCGTCGCAGGTGCTGCTCACCGACCGCCCGCTCGCCGCGTGCGTGCTCCTCTACCTCGCCGCGGTCCTGCTCATCCTCTACCGGGCGTGACCCGCCCGGCGCCGCCGCGCGCGGTCGAGATCGAAGCGCACGCCAAGCTCAACCTCGGGCTCGCGGTCGGCCCGGAGCGCGCGGACGGCTTCCACGAGATCGCGACGATCTTCCAGTCGATCACGCTCGCCGACACCTTGCTTGCCACCCGCACCCGGCGCGGCTTCCGGCTGCGGGTGCGCCACGAGGACGTCTCGCTGCGCGGGCGCGCCGGACGCGCGCTGCGCGCGCACGTGCCATCCGGCGACGGCAACCTGGTGCTGCGCGCGGCGCGCCGGATGGCGGAGCGCGCCGGAATCGACGGCGGCGCGAGCTTCGTCCTGACGAAGCGCATTCCCGCCCGCGCCGGGCTCGGCGGGGCGAGCGCCGATGCAGCGGCGGCGATCGCGGCGATGGCTGCGCTCTACCGCCCCCGGTTTTCCCCGGCGGCGCGCCAGGCACTGGGCGCCGAGCTGGGCTCGGACGTGCCCTTCGCCCTCCGGGGCGGGACCGCGGTCGGGCTCGGCCGCGGGGAGCGGCTGAAGCGGGTGGAGCTCGATAAGCCGTTCCGCGCCATCGTGGCCCTGCCCCCCTGGAGGGTTCCAACTGCTTGGGCCTACGAGCAAATAAGCCGGACAAAATATGGCTTGACAGCGTGGCCGACGAAACTAAGATCGCTCCAATCTCTTGGGCGCAAGCGACTAAACCTTTCCCGAGCGCTGCGCCTGGGCAACACCTTCGAAGGGGTGTTGGGATCGAAGCGGGAGGAGTTCCGGTCGCTGTGCGAGAGACTTCGCGCGGCGGGTGCCACCGGGGTCCGCATGACCGGGAGCGGCTCGGCGGTATTCGGGATCCTCGCACCATCCGCCCTCGCGGATGAAGTAGTAGGCCGATTCACCGGGAGAGAGCCGCTTTACCTGGCGAACTCCTCACGTGTGGGACTGAAGTTCCGCTTGCTGTCGCAGTCGTAGGGCAGGCAGGGAGGCTGGCTGCGCCTCTCGGCCGCTTCTCGGCTCCAGGAGGCTTATCCGGCAGCCGTACCCCTAAGGACGGATCCGAGGTGACGGTCTCATGATCGAGATCACGGAGGTTCGGGTTTCGCTTCGCAACGACGAGAAGCTGAAAGCGTTCGTGAGCATCACGCTGAACGACTCGTTCGTGGTCCGAGGGCTCAAGATCATCCATGGGAACTCGGGGCTGTTCGTCGCCATGCCGAGCCGTAAGCGGCCCGACGGACAGCATCAGGACCTTGCCCACCCGATCAACGACGTGACGCGCAAGTATTTGACCGGGAAAGTGATGGCCGAATACGAGCGTGAACTGGCGCAGCCTCAGATGCAGGGACATCAGGGGTCGAGCCGGACCCACGATGGGCACGAAGGGCACGACGGACACGATTTCTGAGCCCCGGTAGGGGCCGGAGCGGGAAGCGCGTCCAGGCAGGCTCAGCTCGGCCGCAATGTCGGAGCGGTCGCGCCGGCTCCGCGCTTTTCCTCTGGGAGAACGACCCACCCGAGTCGTAGCATGGATGCACGGCCGCCTTACTGCCAGGCACGGCTCGAGTCGAAACGCAGTACGCAGCGACCGCACACTCACCTCGCTCGCGGACGCCCAGTCCGGAGGTGGCACCATGCGGTCCCTTGTGCTTTGCGCAACTCTCGTCGTCGCGATGGCGCGGCCCGCGATCGCGGGCTTCATCATCCCAAATCCAGCGAATTGCACGATCCCGGCATCCATTCTCCTCGTGGGAAGCGACGGATCCAGTGCGGACCCACTCGGCACCTTCAGCGTGACGGTACGGGATTACGACAATCATCCCATCGGGAATTCCGGCGTCACGATCCGATTCTCGGTCTGCACCTACTCGGGGATCTGCCAGCAGCAGTTCGGCATCATTACGGACTGCCCGAACAGGGAAGTGACGGTGTTCACCAGCTTTGTCTCGGGCGTCGCCACTTTTACCCTCATCGGGGCGGCTTCGCCGGTCGACTGCCCGTCCGACGCTCCCGGCTGCGCCGCGATCTATGCCGATGGGTTATTCCTGGGCAATGCCAACGTCGCGGCCCTGGACCTGGACGGCTCGCCGGGCTTGACCGGGGGCGACCTGGCGGCGTGGCTCGGCGGCTATTTCTGCGGCTCCTCCTCGCCGCGGCTGGATACCAACGGCGACGGCCTGATCACCGGAGGGGATCTGTCGCTGTGGCTCAGCGCGTTCTTCGGCGGGCGCTCCGTCAACGGCTGCGCCGCGATGCTCTGCAAGTAAGCGAGGTGACGTCATGCGCTCACTGGTACTCGTCGCAGCCCTCATCGCCATTACCTGTTCCGTCGCGTCCGCGGATTTTAGCGTCGTGGATCCGTCCAACTGCGAGGTGCCATCGCACCTCATCGTCGTCGGGAGCAACGGATCCTACGGCGATATCGCCGGCACGTTCTCCGTGGTCGTGAGGGATTTCAACCACCGGACCATGAACTGCATGGTGGAGGTCTGGTTCGCCGACTGCCCCTACGTGAGGCTCTGCACGAATCAGCTCTCTTCCGGCCTCACCATGAGCTGCGCGAGCCGGGTGATGAGCCGGATGTCCGACGCAGGAGGTGCAGCGAACTTCCGGGTGATCGGCGACGCCTCGCCCGCCGGATGTCCGTCGGATCCGCCGGGCAGGGTTTCGGTCTACGCCTGCGGGGTGCTCATCGGGACCGCGACCGTCTCGGTGCTCGACATCGACGGCGACCCCGGTCTGAGCGGAAACGACCTTTCGGAGTGGCTGGCGGGCTTCTTCTGCAATTCCACCTCCCCGCGCCTGGACTACGACGGGGACGGTACGGTCGGCGGCGGCGACCTGTCGGTGTGGCTCGCCTTCTTCAACGGCGGCGGCTCCACCATGGGCTGCACCGTGGGCTCCTGCCCGTAGCCGGAGGGCTTGGAAACCGCATGCGCACGGGGGGCGTCCCACGTTTGACACCCGGATGACCCCCCGCTAAGCTGCCGCGGCTTTTCTCCAGGCTGTTCTCGTAGGGCCACATGGCCATCACCCCGTTGCGCCTTTCGCGCGGCGGACCGTGACGGAAATCCCGTTCTGTTGGTGGGGCGTGGCCAAGCGGTAAGGCACGAGACTTTGGATCTCGCATCCGGAGGTTCGAATCCTCCCGCCCCAGCCACCTGGGGCCCGGAGGAATCCTCCGGGTCTCGAGCGGCGCCGTCCGCCCCGTACGCGAGGGGCGGGCGGAAGATTCGCGCCGGTCTCGGCACCGCGGGAGCAGCCGTCGAACGGGAGGAGTCGCGCTTGGATCCGTGCCGGGTCTTCTGTGGGAACGCCAGCCGCCCGCTGGCGGGAAAGATCTGCCAGCACCTGAAGGCGCCGCTGGGCGACGCCGAGGTCTCGCGCTTCGAAGACGGCGAGGTCTCGGTCAGGTTCAACGAGAACATCCGCGGCAGCGACGTGTTCATCGTGCAGGCGACCGGCGCCCCGGCGGAGAACCTGATCGAGCTGCTGGTGATGCTCGACGCCGCCAAGCGCGCATCGGCGCGGCGCGTGACCGCGGTGATGCCGTACTTCGGATACGCGCGCCAGGACCGCAAGGACCAGCCGCGCGCGCCGATCTCGGCCAAGCTGGTCGCGAACCTGATCACCGTGGCGGGCGCGGACCGCGGGCTCACCATGGATCTCCACAGCGCGCAGATCCAGGGCTTCTTCGACATCCCGTTCGATCACGTCTATGCCGCCCCGGTGATGATCGAATACTTCGCCAAGAAGAAGATCTCGGACCTGGTGGTGGTGTCGCCCGACGTGGGGGGCGTGAAGATGGCGCGTGCCTACGCCAAGCGACTGGGCGCGGACCTGGTGCTCACCGACAAGCGGCGGCCCAAGCCCGACGCGGTCGAGATCATGAACATCATCGGCGACGTGCGCGGCAAGAACGCCGTGCTGTTCGACGACGTGGTGACGACCGCCCGCACGCTGTGCCAGGCGGCCGAGGCCATCCGCGCGTCGGGCGCGAAGGAGATATACGCCGGCGTCACGCACGGCGTGTTCAGTCCGGGGGCGCTCGAGCGCATCGGGCGCTCGCCGATCCGCGAGCTCGCGATCACGGACACGGTTCATCACGATTCGATCGCGCTGCCCGCCAACGTCACGGTGCTGACGGTGGCGCCGCTGCTGGGCGAGGCGGTGCATCGCATCCACAAGGAACGTTCGCTCAGCTCACTGTTCGTCTAGACCCGCGCGCGGGCGCCCAAGCGCACCGCGATCGCATACCGGGGGCATCCGGACCCGGCACGAGAAGAGGAGGCTACAATGCCCGTCATCCCGCTCACCGGCGCCAAGCGCGACCGGCTCGGCAAGGGCGGCGCCCGCAAGTCGCGCGCCGCTGGACAGATTCCGGCCGTGCTCTACGGCCACGGCGAGACGCCGATTCCGGTCGCGGTCGGGTCGCGTGATTTCGAGATCGCGCTCCACAAGCACGAGGGCGGCAACCCGATCGTGAACCTGGCGCTGGGCGGCAGCGAGTACACCGCGCTCATCCGCGCGGTCCAGTACGACCCGGTCAGCCACGCGATCCTGCACCTCGACTTCCAGCACATCTCGCTCACCGAGACCGTGGAGGTCAAGGTCGCGCTCCACTTCGAGGGGCTCGCGACCGGGGTGAAGGACGGCGGCGGCATCCTCGAGCACATCGTGCGCGAGGTCGAGGTGCGCTGTCTGCCCACCGCGATCCCGCCCTCGATCTCGGTGGACGTGAGCCATCTCAACATCGGCGACTCGATCCACGTGAGCGACCTCAAGGTGCCCAACGTCGTGATCCTCTCCGACCCGACCGCAACGGTCGCGACGGTGGTGCCGCCCACGGTGATGGAGGAGAAGCCGGCGGAGGAGGCCGCGGTGGCAGAGGCGGCGGCCGAGCCGGAAGTGATCGCCAAGGGCAAGAAGGAAGAGGAAGGCGAGGGCAAGGAAGAGGGCGGCAAGGCGGAGAAGAAGGAAGAGAAGCGCGAGGACAAGAAGGAGAAGGAGAAGAAGTAGGCGGTGGTGGTGCTCGGGCTGGGCAATCCCGGAGAGCGCTACGAACGCACGCGGCACAACGTGGGCGCGCGCGTGGTGGAGGCGCTGGTGGCGCGCTGGAAGGCGCGGCCGGGCGAATCCGCTGCCGAGTACCGGGCGTGGGAGGCTTCACCCGGCGGGCGGCCCGTGGCGCTGCTGCGGACGCGGATCTACATGAACGAGAGCGGGCCGGCGCTCGCGGCGTGGCGGGCGCGGCATCCGTTCGAGGCCGGCGAGCTGCTGGTGGTGGCGGACGACGTGTACCTGCCGGTCGGGATGGTGAGGTTGAGGCCCGGCGGCGGAAGCGGCGGCCACCGCGGGCTCGAGAGCATCGGCCAGACGCTCGGCTCGTTCGAGTTCGCGCGGCTCCGCGTCGGGGTCGGCGCTTCGCCGAGCGAGGTGCTGCGCGACCACGTGCTGGAGGAGTTCAGCGAGACAGAGGAAACCGAGGTGGCCGCTGCGGTGTCGGAGGCCGCGGACGCCGTGGAATGCTGGATCGGCTTTGGAATGCTCACCGCCATGAACCGGTTCAATCGCAGAGTGCGTAAGGAGGAATCGGAACCGTGACCAAGTACGAAACCACGTTCATCCTCGATCCGGGGCTGGACGAAGCCAAGGTGAACGAGGAAGTGGACCACGTGGTCCAGTGGATCAAGGGACAAGGGGGCGAGGTCCTCGAGGTGCAGCGCTGGGGCAAGCGGCGCCTGGCCTACGAGATCGGCCGCCGCCGCGACGGGATCTACACGCTGCTGCTCTACCAGGGGCCGGGCGCGATCGTGAAGGAGCTGGAGCGTCGCTTCCGCCTGAACGAATCGGTGCTGCGCAGCCTCACCGTGCTCCACGTCCCGCCCGAGCTGACGCAGCCGCAGGTGGACGCGGAGGCGCTGGCGGCAGCCGCCGAGGAAGCCGGGGACGAGTAGCGAACCGCATCGGTCGGACCAGGGGAGGTGAGAGAGACGAAGATGGCAAGGGAACGCGAGGGTAAAGGCTTCAAGAAGAAGTACTGCAAGCTGTGCTTCGAGAAGGTGGGGTTCGTCGACTACAAGGACGAGAAGCGACTGGGACGCTTCGTGACCGATCGCGGCAAGATCGTGCCGCGGCGCGTGTCGGGAACCTGCGCGCGGCACCAGAAGCAGCTCACGACCGCGATCAAGCGGGCGCGCGTGCTGGCGCTGCTGCCGTTCACCAGTGACTTCTACCGCTGACCCGGCGCGCGTCCAGGGCGTCACGGCCTGGCTGCGGAGCGCGCTGATCATCACGGCGCTCGCGCTGTTCGCTCTGCAGACGCCGGCGCCGTGGGGGTCGCTGTGGCTGGTGGTGCCGGTGGCGGTGGCCGCTTCGCTGCTGGCGTGCTGGCGGTTCGGGGCGTGGGGGCTGACGGTTCCGGTCGCGCTGTTCGCGGTCACCGCGCTGCGCGAGGAATCGCTCGGGATCTGGGGATGGTGGATTCCGGCGTGCGCGCTGACCGGGGCGTGGATGGGACTCCGGGAGGAAGGCGAGGGCACGACCGGCGGCCAGCGTGCGTGGATGCTGATCCCGGTGCTGGTGCTCGCGGCCGGACTGCCGTGGCTCTTGCGCTACCCGCAGCTGATCGAGGAAGTCGACCGCGAGCTCAAGGCGAGCGACTCGGAGCTGGTGCGGCTGCTCGGCCAGCTCGGCGACCAGGGCGGGCGGCTGGCGGCGCTCGAGCGCGCCGTGGCCGACAACGCCGCGCTACGCACCCGGCTCCTGCCGCACGTGGTGCCCACGGCGTTGTTCGCTTGGATGGTGCTGCTGGTGGGCGCGGGCCGGACGCTCGCGTCGCGCGCGGCCTCGACGCTGCGCTGGCCGCCGCTCTCGGGCGCGCGCTTTCGGGACTGGCGCCTGCCCGACGGCGCGATCTGGGTGTTTCTCGCCGGGCTGGCCCTGCTCGTGGGCCAGTGGCCGCCATGGACGCCGACCGCATGGACGCTGCTGTTGAACACGCTGCTCGGATTTTGTGTTCAAGGGATCGCGGTCGTAGAATCGCTGCTGCTCGCGCGTGGAGTCCCGCCCTCACTCATCGTGCTGACGATGCTGTTCGTTTTCGCCGTCGCGATGCCGATATTCATGCTCACCACGGCCGCGGTCGGGCTGGGCGACGTGTGGCTGGATTTCCGCCGGCTCGAGCCCGCCGCGGAACAGGAATAGGAGAACTCGATGGACGTCATCCTGCTCGAAGACCTGGAAGGGCTGGGAGCCAAGGGCTCGCTGGTCCACGTGAAGCCGGGTTACGCCCGGAATTACCTGCTGCCGCGCCGGCTCGCGATTTCCGCCGGCGAGAAGGCCGCCAACCTGTTTCAGGAGCTGGAGCGCCAGCGCCAGGCCCAGGCCGACAAGCGCATGGTGCAGGCGCGCGCGGAGGCGGCGAAGCTCGAGGGTGTCGAGATCAACATCCCGGCCGAGGCGAACGACGAGGACACGCTGTTCGGCTCCGTCACCAGCTCCGACGTGGCGGATGCCCTGAAGAAGGCCGGGCACGACGTGGACAAGCGCCGGATCGAGATGCCCGAGCACATCAAGCAGCTCGGCCGCTACGACGTCCCGGTGCGGATCTTCCAGGAAGTCACGGCGACCCTGAAGGTGTGGGTGGTCCGCGCATGAAGAGGGCCGGCGCCGGAGCGGCCTTCGGGCTGCTCTGGGCACTCGCGTCGTGGGTGGCCCCGGCGCACGCCGCGACCGCGTCCAAGCCGAAGGCGTCGCCCGCGGTGCACGACTCGAACCGCGTGCTGGTCCGGATCGGCAAGGAGACCGTGACGCGCGCGGATCTCGACCGGCGCATCGCCGACTTGCCCGAGCAGGTGCGGGCGAACTACTCGACGCCCGATGGCCGCAAGCAGCTCCTCGATCGCGTCATCGAGGAGAGGGTGTGGCTCCAGGCCGCGACCAAGAAGGGCGTGCCCGAGCGCCCGCAGGTGAAGCGCCAGCTCGATCAGCAGCGCCGCGATCTGCTGATCCGCACCTACGTGAGCGAGGTGATGGCGCAGAATGCCGCGCCCTCGGACTCGGAAGCCCATCTCTACTACGACGCCCACCTCTCCGACTACTCGCTGCCGGCCACCGTGACGGTGCGCCACATCCAGTCGAAGACCGAGGCCGAGGCCAGGCGCGTCCTGGGCTGGGCGCGGCAGCCCAAGCAGGACTGGAACAAGCTGGTGCAAAAATACTCGGCCGACACGCTCACCCGCGCCACCGGCGGCCTGCTCGGCACCGTGACCCGTGAGGGCGTGTTCTCCTCGCTCGGCGCCCAGCCCGCGCTCGCCGATTCTGCGTTCAAGCTCGGCGCCGGGAAGATCGGCGGGCCCTACAAGGCCGACAAGGGCTGGCACGTGCTCAAGGTGGACGCGGTGAAGCCGGAGAGCACGCGGCCGTTCGAGCAGGTGCGCTCGGGGATCATGCGCCAGCTCGGCTCGCAGCGCTCGCAGGACTACTACAAGACCCAGCTCGACGTGGCGCGTGCCAGCGTCGGGGTGAAATCCGACTCGGCCGCGATCGAGAGCTTCCTGAGCCAGAAGAAGAGCGCGCGCGACATGTTCCA
>Ga0075424_100004404_pt1 | contig 13284 bp, 10 predicted proteins | sample SoiMethybrSBSTD3_FD_75301 | JGI IMG/M metagenome (GOLD analysis project Ga0075424, IMG submission 75301) | Bulk soil microbial communities from a Populus tree surrounding site in Tennessee, USA - Soil MetaG P. TD hybrid SBSTD3 | ecosystem: Environmental > Terrestrial > Soil > Tree plantation... | reverse complement strand
TGCTCGACTTCTGGGCCACGTGGTGCGCGCCCTGCTGGAAGACCCTGCACGAAACCCAGGAGCTATTCGATTGGGTCGCGAAAGAGTACCTGCCGGTGACGGTCTACGGTGTCAACGCTTTGGAGCAGTTCCCCACCCGGGAAGAGAAAAAGCAGCAGGCGGCCGCCTTCTGGAAGTCGCAGAAATTCACCATGCCCACGCTCCTCGACCCCGACGGCGTCGTCTTCCGCGCCTTCGGAGCCCCCGGATTGCCGAGCATGGTGCTGGTGGCGCCGGACGGGACCATCCTCGCCTTCCACGTAAGCCTGTTTCCCGACATGCTGGAGACGTTGAAGAAGGAGGTTCGGGGCGGGCTGGAGGTGGGGAAGAAGGCGGTAGGGCCTTGATGGCCGCCTGTGGATCTGTGCGCTGCTTCAGAAAGGCGCAATCGTCCAAGAAACTTCACCGGCTCCCCCCAATGTAGAGACGCCCTGCGGGGAACCCCGCGGGGCGTCTCCGAATCGGGAACAACGATCCGATCTGAAATGAATCCGCTGGCGGCAGACGAACCTCGTGCGATCCAGACGAATTGATCCGGCCGAATCGATCTGAAAGGATGCAATCTGGAAACGGACATCTGCCCGCCAGGCCGTTCATGCTGTTCGGGGAGGATTCGCCGCCCCTGAGACGCCCCACGGGGTTCCCCGTGGGCGTCTCTACAGTGGGGACGAGGACGTGACGTGATTCGGGTGGGGTGACGCCCGTAGTAGGCTTTGGTCAGCATCATGGACGACCTTCTCTATCGGAACCGATACCGGGCGCCGTCGGCCCGACTGTCAGGCTGGGACTACGGGCGGGGTGGCTCTTATTGCGTGACGATTTGCACCCAGAACCGTGTGTGTTGCTTTGGCGACGTCCACGAGGGAAGGATGGTCCCATCCCCTGCCGGTCAAATCGTGGAAGAAGAATGGGCGGAGACCGCCAGGCGTCGTTCCTACCTCCACCTCGACGCCTGGGTGGTAATGCCCAATCATTTTCATGGGATCCTATTCATCGATCCGCCACGCCTGGGTGACCGCGGCCGTCCGCTGGGTTCGATCATTGGGCATTTCAAAGGCGCCTGCACCAGCCGGATTTGTGCCGGCGGCCGTAGAGACTTCGCCTGGCAGGACCGCTTTTTCGATCAAATCATCCGGGACGAGGAGACCCTGATCCGGTTTCGGAAATATATTTTCGAGAATCCTCTCCGTTGGGAGAAAGACAAACACCATCCCGGAAGGACATGATCTCCTCGGATTCGCCGCCTGTGGATCTATGCGCTGCTTCAGAAAGGCGAAATCGTCCAAGAAACTTCATCGGCTCCCCCCAATGTAGAGACGCCCTGCGGGGAACCCCGCGGGGCGTCTCCGAATCGGGAAAAACGATCCGATCGGAAATGAATCCTACGGCGGCAGGTCGAACCGTGTGTGATCAGGACGAATTGATCCTGCCGAATCGATCTGAAAGGATGCAATCTGGAAATGGAGATCTGCCCGCCGGACCGTTCTTGCCGTTTGGAAGAACTCCCCGCCCCTGAGACGCCCCACGGGGTTTCCCCGTGGGCGTCTCTACAGTGGGGACGAGAACGTGACGTGATTTGGGTGGGTGACGCCCGTAGTAGACCTCCTTGGATTTTCACTCTGTGGATCTGCCCGCGGCTTCGGAAAGGCGCCATCCTTCAAGAAACTTCACCGGCTCCCCCCCAATGTAGAGACGCCCTGCGGGGTACCCCGCGGGGCGTCTCCGAATCGGGAACAACGATCCGATCTGAAAAGATTCTCTCGGCGGCAGACCGACAGCAACCTGCGACTTGCCTTACCGCACCGCCGTGTATTCCGACATCATTCCAATCTCCACCCGCCGCTCGACCTGCGAGAAACCGGCGTCTTTCAGAGCACCGAGGATGACGGCCGGCGACACACAGTTCTCGATCGTCTCCCAGTAATACTCCATGAGCGTCTGGGTCGACTTTCCGCCGTGGCCGAAGCGGGCGAGGATGGGGAGGACCCGTCCCATATAGAGCTTCAGAAAGACGGTGGCGAGACGGGAGCGGGGAGGCGTGATCTCCAGGAGGAGCACCTTGCCGCCGGGTTTGAGGACTCGCCGGTACTCCTGGAACGTGGTGCGCAGGTCCGGCACGTGGCGCAGGGCGTAGCCCATGCTCAGCATGTCGAATTTCTGATCGGGAAACGGCAACGTCTCCGCTACGGCCCTCACCCGCCGCCGCAGGCCGCGCCGGCCGGCCTCGCGCAGCATGCCGGCCGAGGGATCGAGCCCCACGACTTTGCCCTTCGAGCCTACGATCTGCTGGCCCTGGACGGCGACGATGCCTGTGCCGCAACCCGTGTCAAGAAGACTCATCCCGGCGGTCAGACCGGCGCGAAGCAGGGCCATTCGCCGGTAATAGTTTCCCGAGCCGAAGCTCATGGCCTGGTTGATCCAGTTGTAGTCCGGGGCTGCTGCGTCGAACCAGGTGCGCATCCGCCGTCTGTGCTCCGCCTCGTCCGCGTAGTAGCGCGTCAGCGGCGGATGAGGGGCCAGCGGATCGATCTCGGCGGCCTGACTGGCGTCGGTCATCGAGGCGGAGCCTATCGTCAAACCTGCACGCCGTAGTTGTCCCGCAATCCGTTGAGATGGTGAATGACGTGGCCGGCCATGTTGTAGGCCAGGGCGCGCGGTGACACCGGGAGATTGTTCGCTACTCCCATCCGCGTCCAGTCCTCGGGACGAAGGTGGCGGAAGAAGAGCAGGTGCCCCTGCCGCACCGCATCGAATTCTTCGAGCAGCTCCGCCAACGGCCAGGCGTCGTGCGGCGCGTTGCGGCCGTAGGCCTTCTCGTCGAATCCAGGCAAGGACGTCACGTCGCCGCGAGCGACGCAGAGCGCGCGGTAGCCGAAGACGCGCTCAGTGTCGATCACGTGTCCCACGACCTCGCGGATGCTCCACTTTCCCTCAGCATAGCGATTTCCGGCGCGCGACTCCGGGAGTCCACCCAGCACCCGCCGCATCTCCGTCGGCTGGCTTTCCAGCGCCGAGAGGATGTCCCCATCCGGCACGAGCGAGATGTAGCGTTCGAAATAAGGCGCGTACTCCGTGGGCTCCGGCCGGCCGATCTGTGGCATGGTGTCCTGTGACCTCCCTGGGCGGGAGGCTACCACGAGTCTCAGAACAGCCCATCTGCCTTCGACCGGTACCGCCGGCTCCAGGTGAGGACCGTTCCGTTGCGCAGCACGACGCGGGCATCGCCGTGGAACCACGGTTGGACCTCGCGGATGGCATCCAAGCGCACGATCTCGGAGCGGCTGAGACGCAGGAAGCGGGCGGGATCGAGCCGGTCCTCGAGATCGCGCAGGGTGCCGCGACGGCGGTGCTCGCCGTCGCGAGTGGTAAAACGCAAATAGTTGCCGTCGGCGCGGATGACGTCGATCTCGTCCACGGCGAGCAGTACCTGACGATCTTCATGATCATTCCGTTCCGCCAGGATTTGACGCAGATAGCCGGCAGCGGGGCGTACCTCCGCCAACAGACGTTCGATGCGCTGCGCCAGATCTCCATCTCCGGAGATTGCGGAACCAAGCTGGCGCCGGAGCCGGTCGAGGAGCTTTTGGAAACGCGAGGGCGCGAAGGGCTTCAATAAATAATCCAGCGCGTGGACCTCGAAGGCCCGCAGGGCGTGCTCGTCGTAGGCGGTGACGAAGACCACCAGCGGCATGGCTTCCACTCCTACCTCGCTTATTACTCCGAAGCCGTCGAGCCGGGGCATCTGGATGTCGAGGAAGACGACGTTCGGCGCCGAGGCGCGAATCATCTCGACCGCCTCGATGCCATCGGCCGCCTCGGCCACCACTTCGAAATCCTTTTCGTGAGCCAGGAGCTCGCGGAGCTTCCGCCGGGCAGGCGCCTCGTCGTCGGCGATCAGGGCGCGGATCACGCCGTGGCGCCCTCGGTGGTGCGAAACGGCAGGCACGCTCGGACTACGAAGCCTCCGCGCTCGCCGTTGCCGGCGCTGAAGGTCTGGGAATCGCCGTAGAGGAGCCTGAGGCGCTCGGCCGTGGCAGCGAGACCGAGTCCGGACTCCTGGCGCTCAGGAGTGCGATCGACCGTCCCCTGATCCCCAGGGCCGTCGTCTTCCACCTCAAGAATCAGTTTTTCACCCTCCCGCCGGGCACGCACGGCGATGGCGCCACGCCCGGCGCGCTCGGCGTTGCCATGGCGGATGGCGTTCTCCACCAGCGGTTGGAGGAAAAGCGAAGGCACGAGGGCGCCGGCGGCTGCCGGATCGAGCTGGAGATCGACCTCCAGCCGCGATCCGAAACGGGCGTGGAGCAGGGCGAGGTAGCGATCGAGCAGCGCCAGCTCATCGCTCAAGGGAACCTCGTCGGACTGCGCGGTGCACAGCGAGGCGCGCAGCAACTCGGCAAGCTGATCGAGCATCTCGTCCGCTGCCGCCGGATCGTCGTACATGGTGGCCGAGATGGTATTGAGGGCATTGAACAGGAAGTGGGGCTGAAGCTGGAGTCGAAGGTTGCGGAGCTGAGCGCGGGCGAGGCTCCCTTCGAGCTGCGCGGCGCGCAATTCCCGAGCTCGCGATGCCTCCAAAGCATCGTAGACGTGAACGGCGACAAAGACGCCGGTGAGCCAGATGGCCTGCAACGGGAGCTCCATGAAGTAACGCAGCGGCATCACGCCGTAGTCGTACCGTCCCAGGCCGGCAAGCGGATAGAGGATGGAGCGTGCGCCCCACATCAGCGTCGTGGCCACGGGTCCCAGCACGAGTATCGCCAGGACGTAGACCGGCAGCCGGCGGGGCCAGTTGGATCGCGTGATAGGGATGCGTCTGACCAGCCGCCGGACGGGAAAGAACAGCAATCCGCCGACGAAGGCGCCGGTCAGCTCGCTGATCAACGGCTCCAGCGCCGGCTTCGAGCCGCGCGCCGCCAGCACCTCCAGGTAGTGGTAGGCGAAGAGCAGGAGGCCGAAGGGGACCACCAGCGCAAGCCAGAGGAAAAGGCCCCGCAGCCTCCAGCGATGAGGGATCAATTCCATTTCTTTACCCGCGGCCACCACTCCGCCAGCGGCCGGTGCGGACCGCGGCAGACGTAGACGTCGAAATGCTGGTAGGGCATCGAGTACGGATGCTCGACGTGACCCGCCAGCTCGACGCGATCGAACAGCTTCTCCAGCTTCTCCCGGTCGTCGTCCATGACGATCATCACGTCACCAGTGTAACCGCGCGGCCCCCATAGAAAATAGGTGAGGTGGCCGCTGATCGCCTTCGGCAGTCCGAGCGCCGGTCCGAAATGGTCGATCGCTCCGGCCTGACCGTAGTTCTGGCCGAAGATGGCGGCACGCGCCTGGTCGGCGGGCGGCAGGGAGTGATAGATACGCCCAACCTCGCCCGCCATCTCGCGCCAGCCGAAACGGTCGGCCATGAGCTGCGGCAGCGGCCCCATGCGATGGGTTTCGATTCGCGGCTGCGACATGTGGATGGCCTGGGAGTATCGGATCATCGTCTCAGGAGGCAGCATGGGCACGAAGATCGGCGCCAGCACCGCGCCTGAGAGGGCGAGCACGGCGGCGTAGGCCGGCTTCACGAATCTCCATTTCCGGTCAGCCAGCCATCGTTCGAGCGCGACGCCGCCGGCCGCAAGGAGCATGGGATACGCCGGAGCCGGATAATAGGGTCGCCCGTCGAGCACGAACATCTCGATCATGAGAGCCAACCAGGCGATGCCGAGAACCCGGTAACGCCGGCCCTCGCGCCCGCCAAGGAGCCAGACGAGCCCGCCCAGCCAGAGAGGGAGGGCCAGGGGATTGAACAACATTACCTGCTGGAGCATGAACTGCAACGGATTCAGGTGGACGTCCCGGCCGTCCGCCTTGATGTTGGCCAGCATCTCGAAGTGTGGAAAGTGATGCTGCACGTCCCAGATCAAATTGGGCAGATAGATCAAGGCGGCCGCGAGACCGCCGAGCCAGAGCCAGCGCGAGCGGAAGGCCCGCCGTTCGGGCGTCAGCGCGAGGCCCGCCACCAGCGCGAGGCCGAAGAAGGCCATGGAGTGTTTGTTGAGCATGCCAAGACCGCAGACGACGCCCAGCCACAGCCAGCCCTGGGGCCAATCGTCGCGAATGATTCGGATCACGAGCCAGGCGGCGCCCGCCCAGAAAATCTGATCGAGCGCGTTCATGGTGTGAATGCTGCTCATCAGCATCCAGAGCGGAGCGGTCAGCACGGCGAGCGCAGCCGTGCCCTGGGCGAAGCGCCGGCCGCCGAGATCGCGGGCCATCAGGCCGGTCATCAACACCAGCGCGGCGCCGGAAAGAGCCGGCAGCAGGCGAATGGCGAACAGCGAATCGCCGAAGACGGTGCGGATGAGCGCCGTGACGGCGGGGAACAGCGGCGGCATGTCCACGAATCCCCAGGCCAGATGCTCGGAGCAGGCCAGGAAATAGAGCTCGTCGACGAAAAAGCTGTAGCCGAAAAGACCCGTGGTCGCGAGATGGAGCACGAGCTTGACGAGGGCCACGAGGCCCACGATGGCGAGCCCGCCGGCGAGGACCTTGCGGTTGGCGGCAGGGGAAGCGGTGATCGTTTGCTGCGGAGCGTCCATGTCGGTTTCCTCCGTAGGAATGTCCTGCAGCGTCAGGATCGCCGAAGGCGCCCGCGGAGCCAATCGATCGGGGACGAGCGGGACGGGGGCGGGACGAGCGGGATTTGGAGGCGCTCGGGAAACCAAGGACAACAAGGACCTCAGGGACACCAAGGGCAGGGATTTTTTTGTCCCTGTTGTCTTTGGTGTCCCTGTTGTCCTTTACGTCCTTGTTTCGGCCTTCAGCGTCAGTGGCCGCCCCTACCGCGCAAACCTTTCCCACCCCCGTCTGCCACATCAAAAAGCTCAGCACATCTACCTGAGAGGCGATCGCTTTGTCCGTGGGGGTTCCCATGCCGTGGCCGGTGTCGCGGTCCACTTGGAGGAGGATAGGCTTGGCATCGGGATCGCTCGCGGTGGCGGCCTGGAGCCGGGCGGTCATCTTGCGAACGTGAAGGGCGTGGACGCGCTCGTCCCGCTCGCCGGCGGTCATCAGCAGGGCAGGATATTTCACTCCGGGCTTGACGTTGTGGTACGGCGAGTAGCGCAGCAGGTAGGCGAGTTGCTTGGGATCGTCGCTCGAACCGTACTCGGGAATCCAGTTCCGGGCGCGCAGGAATTTGTGATAACGCACCATGTCCAGCAGCGGCACCTGGGCGATGCCGGCGGCGAAGAGGTCCGGCCGCTGGGTCACGGTCGCGCCGATGAGCAGGCCGCCATTGGAGCCGCCGAGAATGGCGAGCTTCTCCGGCCGCGTGTACCCTTTAGCGATCAGCCACTCGGCGGCGGCGATGAAATCATCGAAAACGTTTTGTTTCTTCTCCAGCATGCCGGCGCGGTGCCAGTCTTCCCCTTGCTCGCCGCCGCCGCGCAGATTGGGCAGGGCGTAGAGGCCGCCGGCCTCGAACCACGGCACCATGCCCTCGTCGAATTCGGGCGTCGTGGAAATGCCGAAGCCGCCATAGCCGTAGAGGAGCGTGGGATTGCAGCCGTCTCTCTTCAAACCTTTCTTATGGACCAGGAACATGCTGACGCGGGTGCCGTCCTTCGATGGATACTGGACCTGCTCGACCTCCACGGTCGCAAGATCGAACGGTACTTTCTCCCGCCACCAGACCTTCCGCTCGCCGGTCGCGAGATCGACCTGGTAGAGGGTAGCCGGCTCGTTGAAGCTGGTGAAGCGAAGGAACGCCTCCGTTGCGTCCGGCGTGGTGACGAGGCGGGCGGAGCCGAGGCCCGGCAGGGGCAGCTCGCCCTTCGGCTTGCCGTCCAGGCCGAAACGCTCGATGCGGCTACTGGCGTTCTTCAGGTACTCCGCCACCAGCAGATCGCCGGCCAGGTAGAGCTCTTGCAGCGCGGCGTCCTTGCGCTCCGCAATCACCTCCCGCCACTTTTTCGGATCGCCGGGTGCCGGATCGTTGAGATCGACGGCCACCACCCGCTTGTTGGGCGCGCCGAGGCTGGTGGTCATGTACAGGATGTCGCCGCGGATGGGATCGCTTTTCAGGTAGACGTCCGGCAGGCCGCTCTGCGCCTGCTGGCCCACGACGATGGGCCGGCGTTCGGCCTTGCCGGTGCGCAGCCACGCGCGGAAATCCATCACCCACAGGTCGTTGACGGCAGCGCCCATCCAGTGGCCGATCACGGCCCAGCGGCCGTCCGGACTCAAGTGGGCGAAGGGTCCCCAGGTCTTGGCCCCCGGGCCTTCCTTGTCCTGCTCCATCAGTGTGAGGTCCTGCCGCGGGTGGGTGCCGACGCGATGGAAGCGGATGCGCCGGGAGTAGGGGTTGTTGAGGTCCGCAAGCTGGTTATAAAGGAAGGCGGAGCCGTCCGGCAGCCACTCGACCTCGCGCACCTTGTTGGAGATCTCGTCGGCGAGCCAGGTGCCGGAGCCGGTTTCGAGAAGATAGAGGGTGGCATTCTCGTCCCCGCCCTTGAACAGCCCGCAGGCCACGAGCCGGCCGTCCGGGCTGGGCTCGTACCAGGCGAGCGTGGTGAGGCCGCTGGAATCGAACGCCACGGGATCGAGGAGGACTTGGGGAGCGCCGCCGCCCTTGGAGACGACGAGCACCGGCTGCTGCTGGTTCGCGTCGATCTGCTCATAGAACAGGCGATCTCCCCGCCGCCTGACGTTGCCCTGAAACCCGCCGCTCGCCAGGGCGCGGAAGCGTGCCTCGAGCCCCTGGCGTCCGGGCAGCCGATCGAGCACCGACCGGCCGTAGGCATTCTGGGCGTCCGTCCACGCCGCCACCCGGGCGTCGAGCGCCGCGTCTGGCGTCGCCAGACTCGCGCTTCCCTCCAGCCACCGGTAGGGATCGACGATCTCGACGCCATGCAGGACGTCCTTGACCGCCTCCACCGGCGAGGGCGGCGGACCGGCATGGGCGGCGCTCAGTGTGGCGAAAGCCAGGAGAGGAAGAAGCGTCATGCGCATCGGGAGCCTCCTACGAGCGTCTACGGTTGAAGGGGAGGGATGTTTCCGGGGACGTGGGGCATGCGGTGGTGCTACAGTAAAGCGCTGATGCTTCGATCCTTGTCCCCCGAAGAGCGCGCCGTTCTCCGCCAGCTCTCTCGACGCAGCGACGTCCGCGCCGTTCTGACGATCGCCGCCGATTGGGCCGTGGTCCTCCTTGCGGCCGCGGTGAGCAAGACTTTTTTCTGGCCGTGGCTGTATCCCCTCGCCGTGATCGTGATCGCACGCCAGATGAACGCTCTCTTCGAGCTGCATCACCACGCGATCCACGCCAATCTCTTCACGAAGAAGAGTTGGAATTCGAGGCTTCAGTTTTTCTATTCGCTCCCCCTGACGACCACGATCGCGGCCGACCGGGACGATCACATGGATCACCACCGCACCTATACGGAGAACGATACGTTCACCTGGGGGACGGGATACGGACTCGATCCAGGGCGGCGGCACGACCGGCGATACATGGTTTGGTTCCTGTGGATCCGGCCGTTCCTTGGCCCCCTGCAGTTCTCCGATCTCAAGGAAGTCCTGACCTCGAAGCGCTGGCTCGACCCGGCCTACCGCAACCCGGTGGCGGCGTTCTGGCTCTTCGCCGTCGCGGTCTTTGGGCTCGCCGGCCGGCTCGATCTGCTGCTCTGGTTTTGGATTGTGCCACGCTTCACGGTCTTCCCGATCCTCTTTTTCTGGGACGACATGCTCGGCCACTACAACTGCCCGCGCACCGGCACGCGGGAGATGCGCGGCCTGTGGTTCCGGCTCTTCGGCACCCACGGCACGAGCTTCCACAATATCCATCACGAATTTCCCGCGATCCCCTGGTTCAACATGGAGAGAGCGACCCGGCTCGCCATCGACGAGTCCGAGGTGGACGTGGCCCGGGGCTTCGTGGACGGTATGAGGCAGCTGGTGGAAATGTCGAATGAAGAATGGCGAATGGCGAATCGCGAATTATGAATGAAGAACGGAGGAATCAAGAATGTCGAACGATGGAGAGCGCCCGGTTCCCCATTCATCATTCGCCATTCGCCATTCGCCATTCGCCGCCGGTCCCTGCGACGAAGGCGTAGTTCTATCAGGCAAGACCACCGTCCCCTGCGGTCGGTCGGTTGAACCCTGGGTGCTGGCGGCGACGATCCTCGGCTCCAGCATGGCCTTCATCGACGGCACGGCGGTCAACGTCGCGCTGCCTGCTTTGCAAGCCAGCCTTGGGGCGACGGTCGTCCAGGTGCAGTGGGTGGTCGAGGCGTACTCCCTGTTCCTCTCGGCCTTGCTGCTGGTGGGCGGCTCCCTGGGCGACCATTTTGGCCGGCGCCGGGTGTTCCTTATCGGCGTCGCCGGATTCGCCCTCGCTTCGGCGTGGTGCGGCCTGGCGCCGGGGACGAATCAGCTCATCGCGGCGCGAGCCGTCCAGGGGATCGCGGCGGCGCTCCTGGTGCCCGGAAGCCTGGCCCTCCTTTCGGCCTCGTTCGACGAGAAGCGTCGCGGCCGGGCCATCGGCACGTGGTCCGGCTTCGGCTCGATCACGGCGGCCGTGGGGCCGCTGGTGGGCGGCTGGCTGATCGATCACACCTCGTGGCGCTGGGTCTTCGTGCTCAACCTGCCGATCGCGCTGGCGGTGATGATCATCGCAATCCGCTACGTCCCGGAGAGCCGTGATCCCGAGGCCACCGGCCGGCTGGACTGGCCCGGGGCGCTCCTCGCCACCGTCGGGCTCGGCGGCGTGACGTTCGGGCTCATCGAGTCGTCGCGCCTGGGTTGGGCCAACTCGCAAGTGTGGGGAGCGCTGGCGATCGGTGCCGCCTGCCTGGTGGGCTTCCTCGCGGTGGAAGCGCGGACGCCGCAGCCCATGATGCCGCTTTCACTCTTTCGTTCGCGGACCTTCGCCGGGGCCAACCTGCTGACGTTGTGGCTCTACGCGGCGCTCGCCGGAGCCTTCTTTTTCCTGCCGTTCAATCTCATTCAGGTGCAGGGCTACAGCGCCACGGCGGCGGGAGCCGCGTTGCTGCCGTTCGTCATCCTCATGTTTTCACTCTCCCGTTGGTCCGGCGGCCTGGTGGATCGCTTCGGGGCGCGCCGGCCGTTGATCCTGGGACCGGCCGTGGCCGCCGGCGGCTTTGTCCTGTTCGCCGTGCCGGGGATCGGCGGCAGCTACTGGACGGCGTTTTTTCCGGCCATCCTCGTCCTGGGGCTGGGCATGGCGATCAGCGTGGCGCCGCTCACCACGGCGGTGATGGGAGCCGTGGGGGAGAGCCATGCCGGAGTAGCGTCCGGCATCAACAACGCGGTCTCCCGCTGCGCCGGTCTGCTGGCGATCGCGGTGCTGGGCCTCGTCCTCCTGGGCGTCTTCAGCCACAGTCTCGACCGCCGGCTCGACGGGCTCAATCTGCCCCCTGAGACGCGGCAAGCCCTGACTGCGGAGCGCACGCGGCTGGCCAATCTTCAAGCTCCGGCGTCCGCGTCTCCGCAGGTGCGGGCGCAGATCCACACCGCGGTAGACGGGGCCTTTGTGGACGGCTTTCGGCGGGTGATGCTGGTGGCGGCCGGACTCGCCTTGCTGGCGTCGTTGAGCTCGGCTTGGCTGATTCGTGAGGAGAAACCGTAACAAGGTCGATTGTCCGAGCTCGCCTCTTTTTGAGTCCTTGTTGTCTTTTATGATCTATCGCGTGACGCGCTGAGGGGCCAGCGGCCAGGTCCCGCCCATCGTCGCTCAACGCACCTCCTCTTGTAGGTAACGTAACTACCGGAGGACATAGCGATGAGAATCAGGTGCATGTTCGCGTTGGCGCTATCGTGCGGTCTCCTGCTCCTTACAACGGATGCGGGCGCCGCGAACCTGGTCTACCAGGGTGGGCCCGTGGTGCGCGTGGCCAAGGTGGTGGAAATCTTCTGGGGACCGAGCTTCGCCAATCCCGCTTCTCCCGACTTTCAGTATGCCCAATTCTTGCAACTCTTCCGCAACAACTTTGGCACGACCGGGGAATACAACGTCATTACGCAGTACTACCAGATCTCGGGCGGGGTCAAACAGTTCATCCAGCTGTCGAACCTTGCCGCGGGAACCGCTGATTGGTTCGATACCTCCACGCCGCCGACCAACGTCACCGACGCCGCCGCCCAGGCCGAGGTGCGGCGCTATCTGGCGAGTCACACAGCCGACGCCAGCACGGTCTACGAGGTCTTCCTCCCAAGCACCTCGTACTCCTCGAACGGCGGAGGCACCTCCTGCGGTGGACCGAGCCTTGCCTACTGCGCCTATCACGGCATTCTGGGCGGCATTGCCACTCCGGCGGGGCTCTATTCGGTTCAGCCTTATGCGAGCTGCAGCGCATGCCAGGTAGCGGGCTGGACGGCGTATCAGAATCAAGAACGCCTGGTCGCTTTCACGACGCGCTCGAGCGTGGTCAACCCGCACTTCAACTCCTGGTACGACCCCACCGGCGTCGACGGCGATTCCAAGTGCTTTGGCTCGCCGCCGTTCCTCGATGGCGGCTTCGGTTACCTGTGGGAGTGGTCGAACGCGGCGGGGAAGTGTGTAAAGACGAGGTAGAAATGCAGCGGCGTTACGAGGATCTGCTGATAGGGGGGAGGGGATGAGGGGCGGCCGTTGGCCGCCCCTTTGGATCTGCAACTGATCAGGCGGACTTGCGGCGCTTCAAAACCGCGAACGCCAGACTCGCCAAGATCAAGGCCAGCAACGCCAATCCGAGAGTCGAGAGGGTCGGAATCGCGCTGATCCCCGGCGCAACCTGGAAGCTCGTGGGATTGGCAGCGCCGGCCACACCAGGATCATCCGTTTGCGCCGTCGACTCGTTGGTGCCGTTGCCGTCGGCGTCGAAGGCGATGGTCCCCTGATTCGAGACCGTCGTGCCCTCGGCGGCGGGCAGGATTGTGGCTGTGATGGTGATCGTCACCGAGCCGCTGGCCGGGATGGCGCCGTTCCAGGTGACGGTGTTGGTGCCGGTGTTCGCCACCGCGGTGCCGCTTGTCGCCGTGGCGGAAACCAGCGCCAGCGTGGCCGGCAGGACGTCGGTGAACTCGTTGCCCGGATTGTCGCCCTGAGCTCCGGTGCCACTGTTGGTCAGCGTCACCGTGTAGGTGATGGTGCTGCCGACGGTGAAGGTTCCGGCGGCTGTCTTGGTGCCCGAGACCGACGCACCCGGCGCGGCGGTGATGGTGTCGGTGTCGGTCGCCGAGTTGTTGCCGGGA
>Ga0075424_100004403_pt1 | contig 13288 bp, 9 predicted proteins | sample SoiMethybrSBSTD3_FD_75301 | JGI IMG/M metagenome (GOLD analysis project Ga0075424, IMG submission 75301) | Bulk soil microbial communities from a Populus tree surrounding site in Tennessee, USA - Soil MetaG P. TD hybrid SBSTD3 | ecosystem: Environmental > Terrestrial > Soil > Tree plantation... | reverse complement strand
AGTCTATCTCCATTTCTGCACTCATTCTGATATCGTTTAATGTGAGATCACCATATCTCGATTCAATATCCTTTAGAATGCTTAAATGTTCTCTACAGGCATGAAGTTTAAAGCTTATCCTATCAGCCTGGAAGTTCAAAAAGTCTTCAGTAGGCAAAATACTAGTGGAAAATACTGATACCAAGTCAGTTATTTAGTGTTATTGCAGTAAATGAAACAGTAGAGACAACGGTCTTGAGCCCTTCGTGTTATCAGCGTTGTATCAGACTATAATAAGAAAGGTCAATTGGAACACGAATTGTGTGAGCTGAGTCTTCAGAAATATGCTATTAATGAATTCTGCTCTAGTCGCAGCCCAGTTATAATAGCACTAATGAAATTAAAAAGTCGCGGAATGTCAGAAGAGAGGATACTACAGTTGAATAACTTATTGGAGAACAATGGAATACATAACTAACAGTTAATACATGTTCCTGAGTTCCTCATCATAACAGCGAGTTTATTTACACATGTTACCGTAATCAAAAGCTATGGCAAAAGACACTCTCTAAAGATATTGTAAATCTGTTTGCAGATCTGATCAGTGTGCGATAATCGGTTAGTTAAAAGAAATCTCAACCAAATAACTAACCAAATGGTTACTACCGAATATAAATAGTTCATGGATGAATACAAAATAAGGGTCTAACAAACAATGACAGAAACTATTTTGGTTACAGGTGCTACTGGCACCTTAGGTAGTGAAGTTGTAAAGCAGCTAGTATCAGCTAAAGACCAAAGAAAAGAAGATATAATTGTCAAGGCAGCTGCACGTTCGACCAATGACGATACGTTTAGGAATTTAGGAGTGCAGATAGTACAGCATGATTATAATAAACCAGATAGTTTATCCGCAGCTTTAAGAGGTGTAGACAAACTCTTCTTGCTTACACCATTTCAGTCTAACATGGTGGATCTGACATCAAATTTAGTTAATGGGGCAAAGAACGCTGGAGTAAAATATATTGTAAAACAGTCTGTACTGGGAGCTGATATCGAACCAGGGATCACGCCCAGTCGTTTGCACAGACAAGCTGAGAAGATTATAGAAGAATCTGGAATACCTTTTACATTTTTGCGGCCAAACTTCTTTATGCAAAATTTCATAACTTTTTATAGCCATTTTATAAAAACTCAGGGAGCTTTTTATGTACCTGCTGGAGATGCCAAGGCTAGTTTCATTGATGTTCGCGACATTGCTGCAGTAGCAGTACGATCTTTTAGTGACAGTAGCAAGAACAGTGAAAGTAATCATACACGAAAGGCATATGACATTACCGGAAGTGAAGCACTCTCATATGGACAGGCAGCAGAAATACTTTCTAAGGAAATAGGAAAACAAGTAAATTACGTAAATATATCGGATGAAGATGCTCGTAAAGGAATGAAAGATATGGGTGTTGATGACTGGACTATTAACTCAATGATTGAATTGTTTGGAATCACCAGAGCAGGATATCTATCAGAAATATCTCCGGCGGTTGAACAAGTCGCAGGTAACAAACCCATAACCTTTAGTCAATTTGCAAGAGATTATGCTGTAGCTTTCAAGTAATATTTTAGCATTCAAATTCTATCAATTTGGAGATAGCAGTGAATGTGATTAATACTGGAAGGAGACTAAAATTTTGAGAAACGATGTTGTGGATGACGTTTCACATCTAATATAACTTGACCCGTACATGCTATAGCCATCATTTAATGTGGCACAAAGCACAAGTACAGCTGCAGCGGCTATGATGCTATAGATTGCTGCTATATACGTACCTATGAACTTGTTGAATTTCTGTTAATGTTCCGTATAAAACGATTTAGATAAGTATTGTTCATATACTGTCAAGCGTGAAAATGGAACACCCCTTTAAGGTCATAAAAAGGAAATGGAAGATTTGAGCTCAGATATGAAACTACATCAAGATCAACAAGTACAATGGCGAAGAGACAGGATCTTTGCAGCAATGTTTACGAACAGAAATTCACGTTCAGGTATTATGAGACATTGTAAAGGGTAACACATACTAAAATGGCTACATCGAGGATTTATGACCGCACTAGAGATCGAGCCAATAAGAAAAGGTTTCTCTTTCTTTCACTTAATCTTCTAACGGAATATGGAAGCCATTCGTCGCCATAAGGTATATACTCTGCAACTCTAAATCCTTCTTCAACTAAGTCCCTCTTTAATTCATCCCTAATACCCTTTAGAAATTCAAATTCGAAATTTTTTATACCGATTTTGGCTGTCTTTGATAGTTTAATTGCATATTCAATTAGCTTTGAGTCATGAGTTGCGACAGCAAATTTAAGAGCATTATCAACCCTGTTATTGTTCATACAATTACGACTAAATAGCATTTCCAATAATTTGATGTAGTTTGCATTAATCTCATCATGATGTACAAATGCAATTTTTTCATTCTCGTGATATGCTCCCTTGACTAATCTCACTTTGGCATCTACTTCCATTAGATGTAAAAGATCACTTGCACTACGCCTGAGTGCAGACTGTAGAACCACTCCTGTTTCGGGGCAGTGAGCAAAGAGTTCTAAGTATAGCATTAATGTATCGTCTGTATACCTGGAAGACTCCATATCAATCCAGACGAATGCGCGGAACTCCATCGCTCTATTGATAATAGCTTTCAAGTTTTTCAGACATAATTCATAGCTAATGCACAAGCCAAGTTGCGAAGGCTTAACAGATATACATCCATCAATTTGTTCTGCATGCAGTCGCTCTAATAGATCAGAATATTCTTTCGTTGTTCGATTTATCCTTTCCTCTTCAGTATTATCTTCGCCAAGGTAATTCAAAATTGGTTTTTGTCCTTTCATATTGCAGTTTTTGGCCGTAATAAGAGCATCTTCCATATCCTGACCTGCCGCCCACTTTTTCACTAATCTCGTAAGTAGCCGTTCCATTAGTAAGTAATTATGAGTGTGTGAATGCCCAAGTTGATTATCTATATTCATTCAAGCATATCTACAGTTATCATAAGCAGAAGTGAGCCATATACTTTATTAGTACCTTGCCTACCAATACGTTAAAACTATCATACATTTTTCTCCTTTATCCTGATATTTCTAAATGAACCATTGCGAATCAGCATCATGATTTTGGATTCCAATGTATCCATCAATATTCCTGACACCTATGAACTGCATGTTATTTTGAGTACGTGATACTCTAGTTTCAACCTGACCTGTTATACTCCATGTCTTGCCAGTTGAATTTAGCTTTGTTATCAAATTCAAAGCATCAAATTGGTTTTGTTTAGCCACATATTGAGTATCTCCGGCAAGCTGACATAGCTGAGCTGTATCTAACAGTGGTAGAAATGATGAATTGCTGGTGCTAAAAGAGTTCTTGGCAACTTTATGGACAACTATTGTTATGTTTATTACTTCTTGACATCTAGCAGCTTTATACCAGTGGGACATGGAAAACATTTGTTTTTGTTATGCTTATATCATAGTGTTGGCCATTCTGACAGTTGTCTGGAACACATTTGTTAGGCTTGGGACATTACGAGGCCTAACCAGCTTCCCTACAATAGATACATATTGTAGCATCTTTGAGACCTGACTGAATTACGGGATATCTTTAGAGCTTCTATGGCTCGCAATCGCTGTCTCTCCATTTCCTCTGTCTCTTCTAAAGATGGTAGCTAGATGGTCGTCCAATATCGCGTCTCGTCTATGTTAGGATATGGAATAGATCTGGAAAAAAGTAAATAAGAGAAGCCGCCTGATTTTCATTGGCTATTTATGAATCCTTTGATGGGTACAAGTGCAATAGTAGGGGTGGCAAATATAGGGATTCTAATAGCGTTGCTTGTTATATACTTGAGAGTATACAAGAACAGTAAAGCAACATTCACCATTGGTCTGATATTTTTTGTATGCCTCCTTATGCTGCATAACATAATTGCTGTATATGCTTACTTTGCAATGCAACCACTGTATTCAGTTGGATTATTACCATATTTTGTGGGAGTACATATCGCAGAATTGGCCGGACTTTCAGTGCTGCTTAGAACTACATTATTGTAATCGTGTTTTGGTTGTTAGGCTGCTATTTGAGCTCTAAATCCAAATTTAGTTTGTAAACACATATGGAAGTAATTTGGAAATAAGTATTAATACAAATTTGGAAGTTAAATTATTATTGATTTACGATATCATCTTTGGTTATATAAAGGAGGTTATTGTAAACCTGCGATGACAATAGAGACAACTGTCTTGGTTTCGGCCCTTGCAGGACTAGGTTCTTTCTTATCGCCTTGCATACTTCCGATATTACCTGGGTTTATATCATATTTGTCTGGGACGGCTGCAAATGAGGCCAAAGATTCTCAGGCAGCTAAAACTGAAATCGAAAGTTACAACGATGGCGTTGCTAGTAATAGTAACAGAAGTGTACAGCCAGTAACTGTTAGGAGATCAGCTAGAATCAATATTTTTCTCAATACTGTTTACTTTGTTCTTGGGTTTTCACTGGTATTTGCAGTACTAGGAGTACTTCTAAATAGCGTTCTCGTAGGAGTAGGTAACGGATTTCAACACTCACTTACATCAGCCGGTGGACTTGTGATAATTGCATTTGGAGTATATCTAATATTATCAACTAAATTACGAACTCTGAATTTTGAAAAGAAGATGATGACAAGAATACCGAAATTTAAGACAAGTTATATTACATCCTTTGTATTTGGAGCCGCGTTTGCAGCTGGTTGGACCCCCTGTGTTGGACCTATTTTGGGAAGTACTTTTGCATTAGCTGCTGCTCATCCAGCTGCAGCTTATAACTCGTTATTGGCTTACTCATTAGGATTAGGAATACCATTTCTGATTACTGGTGCCTTCTTTTCAAGGGCTACAGGACTAATCAAGAAGATGGTACGACATCTTAAATACTTTAATTTAGCAATGGGCGGGATATTGGTTATAGTGGGAATTTTGCTGTTTACAAACCAGTTGATACTCCTAGCGAATTTTCCGCTTGTTAATCAGGTAATCAACCTTGGGGGATGAACTTGATACAGAGCAATAAGATCAATATTAATGAAATGAGAAGGAGAAGTAATTGAGGAATTGCAAGTAAAGGAGAAGAATGTAAAAAATGAATAGAGATAACCTTAGTGCACTGCTGTTAGGAATTGCAGTAATAGCCTTGATAGCTGGATTTGGAATATATTTTAACAACCCAGCCTTAAATAGGGCATCATCGTCATCGATAGCACAACAAAAAATAGAAAAACTAGTTTCAGCAGCCACTACACAAAATGGTACACTAGCTACAATTAATCTTAATAAAGATCAATTCATGCGCATTGACGAGTCTCAATTCATAAAAGCGCCAGAATTTGCTCAAATAACTGGCTACATAAATACACTTCACAATAGTCCAATTACACTTTCGTCTCTTAAAGGTAAAGTTATTCTGGTAGACTTTTGGACATACAGCTGCATTAACTGTATACGCACAATACCTTACCTCAATGATTGGGATCAAAAATATGCTGACAATGGTTTAGTAATAATAGGAGTTCATTCACCCGAGTTCGAGTTTGAAAAGAACTATGACAACGTAAAATCTGCGGTACAGAGGCTTGGCATAACTTATCCGGTAATCCTTGATAGCAATCATGGAACTTGGAATGCGTATGGAAATCAGTACTGGCCTAGACACTATCTAATAGATGCCCAGGGATACATAAGAGATAACCATATAGGAGAAGGTGGATATGAACAAACAGAAAAGACAATTCAGTCGCTGCTAGCCGAAAGAGCAGCTCATATGGGTTTAAAGCAGATAAGCTTTAGCACAAAATCTACTCCCGTAATTAAACCACAAAGTATGCAGTATGTAGATCTAAATCAATCTACTACACCGGAGATATACTTAGGTTATGATAAGGCGGGAACGCCAATTGGAAATCCCGAAGGTTTCAAACCGGACCAGATAGTATCATATTCGATCCCATCTGATATGAGTCTCAAGCCTAGCACTGTATATCTACAGGGCAGCTGGAAGAATAACCCCGACAATATAGAACTTCAAACTAATGCTGGCAGAGTTGCATTGATTTATTACGCAAAGTCGGTTAACATTGTGGCTGGAGGAAAAGGTGAAGGAATTGTGATTAACGATAATGATAACGATGAGCGTAGAGTAGCAGGTGCAAATGGACAAGTAGCTCTTAGTACAAGTGCAAATATGTTAAACAGATCACTAGGACAGGATCTATCGCAAAATGGTAGTTTCACAATTGACGGACAAAGGTTGTATAATTTAGCAATGCATGATGACTATAATGCTCATTTCATAATTATAGACGTTAAAGGCAAGGGATTTCAATTGTATACATTTACATTTGGATGATATATACAGCAAGCAGAAATTTACGCAATAATTAAGAATCAGCTAACCTTGTTACTTGAGAGTTAAATAAACCATTAAGCGTCACTAGCATATGGACAACAAAAATCATACACTCATGTATTTGGTGGGATTGTCTAGCATTGCTTTGGCCTTGGCATTTATGATATCGCCAAACAACCATAGCGCATTAGCTCAACAACCAAACAGCAGTAATAACAAGACCATTTCTATAACCATGACTCCTAACACTCTACAACAACAACAAAATCCATTTTCTATGGGTATGGGTATGAGATCGGGTTTACAAAATCAAAATTGGACAGGTTCAATATCGTTAGCTAGTCCCATATTGGATATGTTTAAGTCAAAAATACATACAACCCTCAATAATGCTATTACAAGTGCAATAGGTGCGGTAGGAGGAGGAGCAACAGGAGCTGCAGCAGGTTCAAATGCTTCAACAGCTGCTGTCGCAGCATTTATTCATCCTGAAAATGGATTTTTAGTATATAATGTGTTTGTTTTGGATCCAAACAACAACATTCATAGAGTAATAATAGATTCTGGAAATGGAAAAGTATTATCCAATCAACAAATGTCTATGATGGAGATGATGTCTATGATGCATCCTTCAATGGGAATGGGTATGGGTGGTTTGATGATGGGCGGAAGAGGACCTGGTATGGCTATGATGCAACATGATATGATGATGGCCGGAGGAGGACCTCCTGCTATGGGTTTGATGGGAGGACCTGGCATGATGATGGGACCACAACACGATATGATGATGGATCGTGGAATGATGGATGATGGTATGGGCATGATGGGCTGGCACTAAATAACAGTGTAAATCCTACTACAAAGCTAGAACTTATTTCGTCCTTTTCTTTTTTTGCTATTATCTTATTCGAATCGAAGAAATTCTGATGTTGTATTGTGTGGTTAGTAGTTTCGCAAATTTAACTCGAAGGGAGTTTGTTCCTTATACTATTCACAATATAAGATCATAATAAGACACGCCAGTAGGAAAATAGTCATATCATAACTACTTCATGGACAAATATGCATTGTTACAGGACCAAGGATAGATTTAGCTATTGCTCTCATCGATAGAATGAAAAAACCCTTAGCAAGCAGTGGCAAGGGTATTGCTGCTGCATTTAATACTAAAGAGACAGTAATAGAGCTAAATGGTGTAAAGATAGAAGCATTTCCTTGATTGAGCCGCAGTTAATTCTATTATCTTTTTTCTACTACTTTTCTAGTAATACTATCTGATGTATATGATGTAGATTGTGCTTACTGTAAAATCATAGCCAAATGCATATTGTTCCATAATTTTCTCTATCATTGTATATTTTGTATCATTTAGGCTCTGACTTTCACAAGTTTTACATGTCCTCTAGTACAATTCTCAGGACCATGTAAATGCGAACGTACCATCTGTTTTGCTTTTAGTTCAGGCAGTTTTTCATTAGATATATAACCACATTTTTTGCAAGTTATGATATATAGCCAGTTTACCAAGACTAAAATAAATCACATGAAATGGATATAATTAGATAACTATTTTTAGCTATCTTCTATGAATAATTTTTTTGTGTGTGCTGCGGAATGCAGCTAAGGCTAACATAGCAGTGGAAATGTAAAGAAATACTTAGGAAGAGAAAAAGCATTACTAAACGGACAGTTGTATATCCAACTTGAAAGTAAAAAAGGCTAATCCAAAGAAAACAGAAGGCTCGCTACAACTTTTGCTCTGTATTTTCTATAAATGGCATTCTTATTTTCGATTACATCCATAATATCAAAATTCTGTTTCTTGTTTATCCATTAGGGAGTCAAGCCATTTCTGTATGCTGTTGCAAGTAGACTGCCAAGGTTGTTGGCTATACCCGCGAATCTAATAGAATTATTTAATTGTAGTATTTCTTTACATACACTATCTAAGTCCTCTTTATCTATCGATGGGTGGAAAGACCCATATCACGGAGAGCTAAGGAAGTAGGAGTTCCTATTCTTTGGCATCTATCCTTTGTTATTCCTGATGTACTATTCAGATTGTATGTTCAGGTCGGTTGATCATATCTTCAATCTTGTCTTACCACATTTATTGCAAATATTATCTCCAGACTCTGGGCCTGTTACCAAAATAAGTTCGCTTTTACATATAGGACATGTTACTGTTGATGAGGACGATATTGATTACGGTTGCATTATTGAGCCTGAACAAGTCTTCTTTAATACATAAACACAAAGACAGATTGGGCTAATGGAGCCGGCTATGAATACTATATAGGTCGGCGGAGCAGACTAGTTGCTGGGAAGTTTGTAGCATGGCTTGATATTTCATTGGGTGCTAGATGGTTAGATGTTGGATATGGGACAGGAATCCTTAGCCAAACTATCCTCGATATCGCATTCCATAAACGGTGTTGAGAATTGACTCTTCTGAAAATATATTGAATTTGCACTAATAATACTTTGTATGGAGCACTTATCAATAATATTCTCCAGATAGGAGTTGATGCTTGGACAACCTTGCAGCCAGAACTTTTCCTGGACGAGCTTTATATCCCGGAATCCCCACCCCAACTACGATCATTGTACTCTTATCCTTCGCATGGGGAGAGAAAAACTCTGTGACTGCATCATCAAAAAATGTTGAACCTGACGCTCCTAATTGTTGGGCATAAGCCGATAAGTAGATTTTCCCGGCAATAATACCCGCCTCAAATTGCGAGGCTCTATAACCTCTATTACCACAAGTTCTTAGTATATCTAGCAAATCGGTCATTAAAAAGAATACCACACTGGCATCACTAAACAGAGATTGTCCTAAGCAGAGATATCCAGACATGTTAGTAGGTACTCTATTTTTAAGCTGCTCTATCGAAAGTCGAGACCGATTGAAAAAGTATGCCCCCCTTTGAAGGCCATCCACATTGTTGACTATCATGTAAATATCAATTGTAGTTGTTGCTACTTCTTTTCTTTTGCCTTGGTTTTCTACAAGAAAATCTAATGAGACTCCTCCTGTTGAATTTTCAAGTATAGTGGACAGCTTTGTAAAGGAAATCGAACTTCTAGCAAATTTACGGGAAGAACCACGCGATAGTATGACTTCTCCAAGACTATGTCCTGAGTAGGTTTCTGATGACAGTTCATTGTTATTTATTGGATCATATTCTGATATCTTTGATTGAACTAATTCTTCTCTTTTCAATTCAGGACCACAATTAATCCAGTGCTTAACTTGCTCTCTATCAGATAGGTAAGACGCTCTGTGTATTCTCCAGATTTCAGGATACTCTACGTCGCCTTTTTTAGATAACGGTAAAATTTCTGGGAGAGGTAAAGAACTAATTTCTTTGTGCTGTTCTGTTACAATACTATGCTTAGCCAAACCAACACCGATGGCAGCCATTGCTATGGCAGCCTCTCTTTTATCATCCAAACATAGCATGCGATTTACCACATCATCCACAAAACCCAAAATTAGAGATGATTGCAGGCGATTTGACGCAGCTGCAGCTGTAAGGTTAGCGGCTATGACTCCAGAATCCCAAAACCAATGACGATATGAACGTGCTTCATATTTCCATGCATTTCTCCAAGCAATCGAAGTAAAAACTATTGTAATTGGCGCTGTAGCTATGTTCTTGTTATCTCCTGCTGCAGTTGCCAAGCTAGCTCTGTAGTCTCCGCTACGAAGTTCTGTAAGCGTAAAGTCTCCTGGACAAAAATGATATATCCCAGCATCTAACCCTGGTATATCTTTACAAACAATATACAACTCAATAGGGTATAAAGCTCCCGTAGCAGGTGCAGCCCGCATATAATAGCTTCCGTAAGTGTACCTCATTTCTCTTGTAATGCCAGCAGAAAAGAATAAAATCTCTGCTAGCTTCCTTATATCTAATTCGAGATTACTGCTATCTGTATCTGATGTCGTGGAATTAATTGCTTTGACAGTTTTGATGCAAGTAATGGCATCAATATTTGGTTGGGAAAAATCAGGTGGTAAGGGTATTGATGGTAATTTAGTATATATTTTGAAAGGTCTGGGTTTGTTATTCCAATCTAGAGAATGACGTGAAAGCTGTATACTAATTTCCGAATGTTTCGTTGCTTCATGATAATCTAAAGCGTATTTTATATCACTGTTCACAATCTTAATTGTTCAACAAACTGTCTGTAAAATATGAGCGTTTGCATTCTCAATTACTCTGTGAGGTTCTACTGCAGTAGCCTCTGCTAATTGGATGTTCTCGACCACAAGACTTGCTTCAATAATCACTGCTCACTTGATTACGTTTCCATCAGGAGGATTTTAACTGTTATCCTGTAGTAGGGCTCTTTAAAGGAAAAGGATGGGCGTGGACTATAACTATAAATTGCTTGTTGTTGAAATTGCGATACAAATAGTTTCCACTTCTGTTGGAAGTGTGTTTACAGCCTCTCTTCATAATGCTAACAATCTTATTTCAGGAATTGCAGGTTCTATAATAGGCATAGGAATTGAAATTGATATACTATATTGTATTATCTGTATCAACCGCATGTTAGAGCATGTTTTGGTAGAGCACAACAGCAGCCTACAACAACTATTTAGACATATGCTAATATCCGATTTCACTGCACATTTAAACAAATCTATGGATCTGAACAATCTCTCTATTTGTTGTCTACTGGACAGTTTTTTCTTAAATGATACATTATATAGAAGCAGATCCGCCTCATTTTCATCACCTTGGAAATATTCACTATGCGCATTTAAGATAGATCTAGTCGAGAATTTGTAATCAAATCAAGAATCGAGGCTAGTAATCTTTAGTGAACATTTTCGATGAATATTCTGCAAGCTTTTTTAATGCTTCGATCTTTTGCTCTCTTTTTATTTCTGCACTTTCTATTGCAGAAGATAGATAACTTATGGACTTGTCGTAGGTCTTACGCGCAATTGGATAGGGAACGCTATCAGCACAAAAAAGGTTAGTAATAGTTGTGTTTATTAGGCGGTCTAGGTTACAGCAGGACTGTAGCACAGTATTGACAACATTAACAACGACAACAAAAGAGCAAAGGCCTGATAGGTTCGAAAATATGATTAACAGGTACAAGGCTAGAGGTTTTAATATAGTCGCAGATTTTTTATCAACAAAGGCCAGAAAATCACTTAATACTGCAATTTCATACTCACATCCATTAGATTATCTGAACAGCTTTATAGAGCAAAATTACAAGGATAAGGACAAGGGTTACAATTACAATATTCAAACAATCTTAAAACCATTGCAGAAGGGAAAAATTGATGTTTACAGACTCCTAAATTCATTTGTTCCTTATTTACAAAATAATACAAAAAATGGCCCTAACTTAGTGCCTAAAAGTATAGACAATTATATGATTGCTGCAAGGTCATACTTTCAATATAATGACATAGAGATATCTCCTGCTAAATTCAAATACAAAGTTTCGATGCCTCCTATGTATAGAGAAGACGAGGAAGCAATTGGTTCAACTGATATTAAAGAGATACTAAACCATTGCAACAATCGCCGTCTAAAGGCATATCTGTTAGTATTGGCGTCAGGTGGAATGCGAGCCAAAGAAGCATTATCATTAAGAGAATGCGATATTGATTTTTCTGAAATTAACTTTGCAGACCCGAATGATAGAAGTGAACCGGCCAGAGTACATATAAGAAAAGAATTTTCCAAGACTAGAATTGATAGGTATGCGTTTATTTCAAATGAAGCTGCTAGGTATTTGCATGAATGGATAGAATGGAAATATAGAGATAGGACTAAAGAGAATAAACAGCTTGTTAACAGAGTAAGAAACAAAGAACAAGATCTGATTTTTTCAGTATTTACATACATACCAGGACAGACAATGGCAACAATAAGAGGCGGACTAGTAAGAAGAAATCGAGATTTAAATGGATTATATATCAAAATAATGCTTGAATTTCAAAAACTTCTAAAAACAGCCGGTTTTACTTCAAGGAAAGAAGACGGTGTATTTAAGCGGCGTAAAATTACCTTGCATTCATTCAGACGCTTTGTTAAAACTACTGTATCAAATCAAACACGCAATTCGGATTATTCAGAGTGGTTACTTGGGCACCGAAAATCAGTCTATTGGGTGAATAAGCCAGAGGAACTCAAAAGGATATACAGAGAGGACTGTATGAGGTATCTAACGTTTTTAGATTATCCTACTTTAGAAGCAACTGGCCGCAGCTTTGAAGCACAGTTAAAACAAAAAGACAAAGAGATTGTAGAGCTGAAGGCTAAGATAGGACATATAGAGCTTACTAAAGAGTTGGAATCGAAACAGAATGCAGATGTAATAGGAGATTTGGCTAAGTCAGTTGAAGAGCTTCAAAAAGAGGTAAAAGAATTGAAAAGTAAACATTAAGATGGTAAAACATTGCGATCAGGAATTCCATAGAGCCGTTCTAGATGAATTTCTCCTATTACCTGACTGTTTTCTTTTTCTAGATTGAATTTTTTAAATATTGGATGGTATTGAATAAGCCGCCAACCCGAAATATTTTTCAACAGATCGTATGTTTGCAATATCCCCAATGAAGGTACAAGTTTTTGAGAAAGGTTTGATTGAATTTCAACGAATTTTGCTAGCATAATTCTATTTAATTCATTTAAAGTTTCCACATCATGAATTATTCGTGGCCAATTAATCGTAGAACGAAATAGGTAAGCGCTAGTCAGCATATGGAATATGTCAATTACTGCTTCCGACAAATCACGCGTTAGTTGCACGTCTTTTTTTCTTACTTTTTTCATTGCCTTATCCACTAACGCCAAATAACAACTTTTGAATTCTTCTAACTCT
>Ga0075424_100004401_pt1 | contig 13289 bp, 12 predicted proteins | sample SoiMethybrSBSTD3_FD_75301 | JGI IMG/M metagenome (GOLD analysis project Ga0075424, IMG submission 75301) | Bulk soil microbial communities from a Populus tree surrounding site in Tennessee, USA - Soil MetaG P. TD hybrid SBSTD3 | ecosystem: Environmental > Terrestrial > Soil > Tree plantation... | reverse complement strand
CTCCGCCAGCAGCCGGCTGGCCAGGATGTTGTCGGGCGCGCCCTTCAGGACCGTCTCGAACTCGGCCCGGGCCGCGTCCAGGTCGCCCGTGTCGAAGAGGGCGCGACCCAGCGTCATCCGCGCCGAGGGATACGCGGGCTGCCGCTTCAAGCCCTCGCGGCAGACGTTGATGGCCTCCTCGAGGTCACCGTCCTTGCGCAGCTCTTCCGCCAGCTGGGCGAACAGCCGGGAGCCGGGGTCCTTCTCCAGCCGCCGGCGGAGGTCGTCGATCCTCGGGTTCCCGGCCACACTCCCTCAGAAAGAAATGGTCCCAGGTCCACGCGGACCTGGGACCTTTTGCGTCAAGAGCCGCTCCGCCTACTGTAGGGTAAGCGTTGTAGTCCCCACCCCCTGCGCCCCGTCGTCGTCCGTGCATCGGAGCTGGACGGTGTAGGTCCCCGGGAACTTGAAGACGTGGTTCGTGTCGGGGAAATACACGGGCCCCGTACCGTCGCCGAAGAACCACTCGTACCGGACGATCGTGCCGTCCACGTCCGCGCAGGTGGCCTGGAACAGGATGGACCTCCCCGCCTTGAACCCGTCCGGCGCTTCGAAGATGAACGTCCCGCTCGGAGGGTTGTTGCACAACGGCGGCGGCGGCGCTCCCTGCTGAGTGCAGAGCGGGACCTGTGGGAAGATCCGCGGCTCTGCCGAGCGCAACTCGAGACGCACCGACCTGTAGAACGTGCCGTTGGCATCGGTGCCCACGGGACGGGCCGTGATCAGCATGGTCTGGTTGGCCGTGGCGTCGGTCCGCGGCGGCGCCAGGTAGACGAGCTGGGCTACCCCGTTGCCGTTGGTCCGGATGATCGCATCCGTGGCGCCCAGCCGGTTGCCGTTCAGGTCGAAGAACAGTCCGATGTCCGCGAACCTTCCGAGCTCGTCGGCGGTGGCGAAGAAGATCGCCCGGTCGGGCAGCGGTTGTCCGTTCTGGTCGCGCAGCTCCGCCTGGACGAAGGCCGTGCTCAAGCCGTCGGCCGTGATCACGTCGGGCGTGACGGTCAGGGTCAGGGCCTGGGCGAGCGTGGACGGACCTTCGACGTTCGGGATGTTGACCTCGTCGAGGCCGCAGCCGGAGGCGACGAGCAGTCCCAGCACCGCCCCCGCCCAGACCCGGCTGTCCCACAGGACCCGACTATCTTTCCGCGTCATATGTTCCTCGCTTCTTCCTCACTCGGTCGTTGCATCACCAACCGCATAGGAACCCCGAATTAGCCCCCGCCGCCGGCCACCGGGCAGCTCTCGTCGCTGTCGGCGAAGTCCGCGAAGTCGATCTGTAGCCGCGCCGTGACCGGGTTCGTATTCTGCCCGGTGGTCGTCGTCGCGTGCAGCGTCACGTCGGCGAACATGGTCACGATGGCGGCGCCTCCGCCTCCCACGAGGTTCGTGAGCGGCGGCTCCAGCTTGGCCTGCCGCCGCACCACCTCGAGGATCAGCGTGGCCGCGTTCTCCTCGATGACCTCCTGCGCCAGGTTCCCGCTGATGCTGTAGGGGACGTCCACGCCCTCCGTGTTGCGGCCGTCGGATCGGAAGTAGTGGACCTCGTACCGATTGACGGTGAAGTCGTGCCGGAAGCCCGTGTTCGTCACGTTCGGGTTCTTGAAGTGGTTCTCCAGGCGCAGGGCGACGAGGTCCGGGCAAACGGTCCCCGTGGAGATGCGGACGTCGGAGTCCAAGGGACTGCCGTCGTTGATCGCCGTCATCAGCAGCACCACGGGCGCCTCGCCGTTCGTCGCCCAGTCGGGCGTGCAACCACCCATGACGACGGCCCCGAGCACGACAATAAGACCCTTTGCTCTCATCTCTTCCTCCCCGACAGCATCGACGCCAGGCAGCCCATGCCTCGCTCTTTCATCATGTCAGCCCTTTATGATGCGCGGAGTGACGAAAATCATCAACTCCTGGTTGGCCGTCCGGAGACTGCGGTTGCGGAACAGGTAGCCCAGGATCGGCAGGTTGCCCAGGAACGGAGTCTGGGCGTGCGCGTTCTCTTCCGTGCTCTGGTAGATCCCGCCGATGACCGCGGTGGCCCCGTCCCGAACGAGGACGATGGTCTTGGCGGACTGGGTGTTGATGGGCGGGACCGCCGTGGCGCCGGTGCCGATCTGCCGCGAGAAGTCGGGCGAGTTGTTCTCGACCTCCAGGGTCAGGATGACCGTGCCCGCCTCCGTGATCTGCGGGGTCACCTTGAGCGTCAGCACGGCGTCCTTGAAGATGACGGTCACGGTGTTGTTGGCGATCGTCTGGATGGGGATCTGCACGCCCTGCTTGATCTCTGCGGGCTGGTTGTTCTGGGTGGTGACCTTGGGCGTGGAAAGCGTGCGGCTGCGGCCCGAGTTCTCCAGGGCGGTCAGAGCGGCGTCGATGCTGAAGCTGCCCAGGATGTTGCCCAGGCTGATCCCGAGGGCGGAGTTGAAGGCCGAGGCCGGCAGGTTGACGGCATATCCGCGCGCGGCCGGGCCGATCCCACCGTCCGAGGAGAGGCCGAGATTCTGGTTCGCCGGCAAGCCGCCCGTGCCGTTGGCGATCGGCGCTCCGTTGAGCACCACGGCGTTCGGGAAGGCCATGCTCGTGGTGTTCCCGAACTGCGGCGTCTGCTGGTTCAGGAAGCCCCACTGGATGCCGTACTGCTGCAGGAACGTCCGGCTGGTGACCACGATGCGGGCCTCGATCTCGACCTGCGGCGTGGCCCGGTCCAGGTCGGCGATCAGGCTGCGGGTCTTCTCGAGGTTGACGGCCAGGTCGGTGATGATCATCGTGTTGGTGCGGTCGTCCGTGATGATCTGGCCGCGGGGCGAAAGGGCCACCTTCTTGACGGTGGGCTCCAGGTCCTTCGCCTTGGCGTAGGACAGGCGGAAGTTCTGGACCAGCAGGTCGCCGGCCAGGGCCTTCTCCTCCGCCAGCTTCCGGCGGTCCTGCTCCTCCTTCTGGAGGTCGGCCAGCTTGGCGATGCGGATGACGTTGTCCTCGAGCGTGTAGCCGAGGCCGTTGGTCTTGAGGATGAGGTCCAGGGCCTGGTCCCACGGCACCTCGGTCAGCTTCAGCGTGACCTTGCCGGAGACGCCGGGGTTGACCACCACGTTCAGGCCGCTGATGTCGGCGAACAGCCGGAAGATGTCCTGGAGGTCACCGTCCTTGAAGTCCAGGCTGATCGGGTGGCCCGTGTAGATCTTCTGCCCGCCCGCCACCGTGGTCGGCTCGAGGCCGGTCGGCACGAGCTGCGGCTCGGGCATCGGCGCCGGGGCCGGGGCCGGCAGCGCGGGCAGCGGAACGGCCGGCGCGGGCAGCGTCGCCGCGGCCGGCATCAGGGCGGCGGACGCGGGCTCGGGCTCCGGACGGAGGGCCGCCAGCGGCGCCGGCATGGGCGTCTGGCCCTCGCCGAACAGGATCTTCACGCCGTCCGAGCCCTCCACGATGCGGTAGGGGGCGCGGGCGGACAGGTCGAGCACCAGCCGCGCCACCTTGGGCGAGCTGGCGCTGAACTGGGCCAGGCGCGCCTTGCGCACGGGCCCGTTGTTGACGTCGAGGTTGCGCACCGGCGAGCGGCTGGAGACGTCCGCGAAGTCCACGACCAGCCGGTCGGGGTTGCCCAGGAAGAAGTCCTGATAGCGCAGGCTGCCGTCCGCCTTTACCGTGAAGGCCAGTTGCCCTTTCTCTTCGGCATAGGTGAGGCCGAGGATCCTGGAGGCCCGGGCCGCGTTTACCGGCGGCGCGGGGGCCGGGGCGGCTTCGGCGACCGCGGGGGCCGGGGCAGGCTTCTCCTGCGGCGGCTCGGCAACGGGGGCCGGGTCCGGCTCCGGGGCTGACGGCGGCGCGGCCTCGGGCGCGGCGGCGACCTTCGTCTCCTTGTCCGCGGGCGCCGGCGCGGGCGCGGCCTTGGCCTCGGCGGCGGCGGGCCGCTCGAACACCAGGTTCAGGCTCCTGTCCTTGGAGTAGATCTGGTACGGGACGAGGCTGGCCAGACGCACCTCCAGCCGCGCGAGAGTGTGCCCGTCCGCCCGCGCCATGCTGGTGACGCGCACGGACTCCACCTCCTTGGTCCCGACCGCGATCTTGGGGGCCACCTGGGAGGCGTCGGCCTCCGGGATGTCCACCACGAGGGTGAGCGGGTCAGGGCTGTAGTAGGTGTAGGCCACCGGGCCGGTGCACTCCACGAACAGCCGCGTCGAGCGGTCCGTGCTCTCCTGCCGGATGTTCGAGATGGCGGTGGGGGTCCGATCCTGGGCCAGGGCGGCGTCCCAGACGAAGGGCGCCGCGCAGGCCGTGATCAGGAGGGCCCAAGCAGGCTTGGCTCTCATTACCTAATCTCCTCGGACGGATACAGGCTCTTCTTGACGTCGCGGCTCTTGACCGGGGACAAGGGATCGGTCACTTCCTGCCGGAACGTGATGTTGGCCGCGTCGATCGCGGTGACCACGCCGTCGAAGAGCCGGTCGCCCACGCGGACGAAATACGACTTGCCGTCGGTGCCCAGGAGGATCGCGATGTAGCCGGTCTTGTCCCTCACGATTCCCTTGAGGGCGACCTCCTGGATCAGGAAGCCCTTGACGCCCGGCGGCCGGCTGCCCGGTCCGCGGTTCGCCTCCACGGGCTTCTGCAGGCTCACGAAGGGGTCGCGCCGCCCCTGGGGGTTGTAGGTGTATCCACCCGGCGGCGGCTCCAGGCCCTGCTCGAGGATCGACTTCACGGTGTCCGGACCGCCGGCCGGCGGCGCCGCCGGCGGCTCCGGCGAGGGCGCCTGCGCGGCCGCGACGGCGGCGAAGGCCAGGACGGCAAGGGCAGCGAGGCTGGGCCTCATGGTGGCGGTCCTCATCAGCGTTTCACCGCGGCCGGCGCCCCCGGCTTGCCGGGCGCGCCCGGCGGCGTGGGCGGGGTCTCCACGTACACGAAGGTCGTGGCCACGCAGCCGGCGTTGATGGTGTTGGACGCCGTCTGCTTGCTCTGCGACTTGACCTTCAGGTTGCCCACGTTGACCAGGCGCGGCAGCCGGCCGACGCGGTCGAAGAACATGCCGAGGTTGTGGTAGGTGCCCTCCACCTCCACGGCGATCGGCCACTCCTGGTAGAACTCCTTGTTCACCGGCGTGCCGGGGTTGAACTTCTTGATGAGGAGGTTCGACTGGGAGGCCAGGGCCTGGATCTTGCGCATCAGGTCCGGCGTCTCCTTGGTCTGGGGGAGGATCCGCTTCAGGGTCTCGAGCCTCGCCTCCAGCAGCGCCACCTCGCGCTGGAACTCCTGGAGCTTGTTGGCGGTCACCTCCAGGGCGCGGATCTCCTTCTCCAGGCTCTCCAGCCGCGTCCGCTTCTTGTTCTCCTCCTCCACGGCGGGGGACCAGTAGAAGTACCAGAAGGCCCCGCCGAGGACGGCGGCCAGGGCCACGGAGGCAGCGAGCTGTCCTCCCAGGGAGAGCCTCGTGAGGGCGTTGTCAGCCATGACGCTCTCCTCCCTACCGCTTCGGCGCCGCGGCCTGCGAGGCCGTGGACCCGGGTATGGGCTTGTTGGCCGCCGCGGCGGCGGCCTGCTTGGCCCGCACCTCAGGATTCATGAAGGTGGAGTTCAGCACGTAGGTGACGATGTTGTTCGCCTCCACGCTGGAGGCCAGGTCCACGTTGGGGAACCAGCCACTGCGCTCCAGGGCGGCGATGAAGTCCGCGATCGAGGTCAGCCCCGTGCTCTCGCCGGTGAACTTGACGTTGGGCCCCGTCTGGTCCATGGCCGTCAGCCACACGAAGTCGGGCAGGGCCTTCGAGATCTCGTCCAGCATGTGGACCGGCCCCGTCTGCTCGGCCTTGAGGCGCTCGATGAGGTCCACCTTCTTCTGGAAGGTGGCGCGCTTGGCCTCCAGGGCGTCCACCTGGACCTTGATGGCCTGCAGCTCCTTCTGGCGCTTCTCGGCCACCGCGATCCGGCTGTCCAGGTCACGGATCTTGGCCGACTCGTACCACCAGAGCGCCGCGCAGAGCAGGGCGGCGCCTCCACCGAAGAGGGCGAGGAACAGGTAGGCCTGGACCGCGCCGGGGGTCCCGGGCGTGGAGGTCTTCGTCCTCTTCTGCGCCGCACGCTCGGCGCCGGTGAGGTTGACGCGGATCATCGGTCGCCCACCTTTCGGGCCGCTAGCCCGACCGCTATAGCGGCCGAGGGTCCGATCTCGGCGATGAAATCGGGGTCGAAGTCCCGCGGGTTGTAGGTCACGTTGTTGAACGGGTTCATGATCTCGACGCCGGCCTCGAACCGGTCGGTCAGGAGCTCCTGCAGGGCGCGGACCTTGGAGGTCCCGCCGGCCAGGAAGATGCGGTCGATGCGGTCTTCCGAGCTCGTGGCCTTGAAGAAGTCGAACGTTTTCTGGATCTCGAGCGCGATGTTCTCCGAGACGGCCTGGAGGATCGGGGCCAGGCTCTCCCGGGACGCGCCCTCGACCTGGCCGCCCTTCTTCAGGGTCTCCGCCTGGTCGAAGGAAAGGTTCAGGTCCTTCTGGATGGCATCGGTGTACTGGTTGCCGCCCACCGCGATGTCGCGGTTGAAGATGGACGTGGCCCCCTTGACGATGTTGATGTTCATGATCGAGGCCCCCACGTTCAGGAGGGCCACCACCTTGCCGGGGTCCACCCCGTAGTTCACCTCGTAGCAGTTCTGGAGGGCGAACACGTCCACGTCCACGATGGCGGGGTTCTTGCCCGCCTGGCTGATGGCGGAGGTGTAGTCGCTGATCTTGTCCTTCTTCACCGCCACGAGCAGGACGTCCATGTTGCCGCCCGTCCCGCCGCCCTCGATGACCTCGTAGTCCAGCGAGACGTCCTGGATGTCGAAGGGGATGTACTGCTCGGCCTCCCAGTGGATGGACTCGGCCAGCTCCTCCGGGCTCATCTGGGGGAGGCTGATCTTCTTGACGATGACGGCGTTGCCCGAGACGCTGGTGGCCACGTCGTTCGTCTTGATCTTGTGGGCGCTGAACAGGCGCTGGATGGCGTCGATGACCGCGCCCGAGTCCATGATGGCGCCGTCCACGATCGCCTCCGGCGGCAGCGGCTCCATGCCGATGTTCAGGAGCTGGTAGTCGGACGTCCCCTTGCCGCCGGACTTCAGCTCCACGGCCTTGATCGCCGAAGATCCGATGTCGAGTCCCACGAGCCCCTTTGTCTTGCCGAACAGACCCACGAGAGCCTCTCTCCTTCAGTCGGCGACTGTCTGCGACCGCGCTCACCCGAGCGGAGCGGCCACCAACCCAGCGAACCGAGACGACGCACGAACTTACGAAAAGGTAGTTAAAGTGCTGGCTGAACCTAGCAAAGCGTCACCCGGGTGTCAAGCAAAAAATGAGGGGTATCCGGGTAAGTGACGACGGCGACTACACTCTAGCTCTGTGAGGGGCCTCACACGGCCCCCTGCCGGCAGGCAGTCAGGAGGCTCTTCTAGAAGCGGATCTTCACGTCGGGGTCGTCCGTGGCGTGGATGGTGTCGATGAAGCGGACCTGATGGGGGATGGTCATCATCACCAACGTCTGGGTGCGGATACCGTCCCCGAAGTAACGCACTCCTTTAAGAAGAGAGCCGTCGGTCACGCCGCACGCCGCGAAGATCACGTTCTTGCCCGGCGCCAGGTCCTCGGTCTTGTACACCCGGTCCAGGTTGTCGATCCCCATCTTCTTCAGCCGGTCCTTGTCCGCCGGCTTGGTCGGGACCAGGCGGGCCTGGATCTCGCCGTTCAGGCAGCGCATGGCCGCAGCGGTGATGACACCTTCGGGTGCGCCACCCGTGCCCATGACCGCGTGCACCCCGCTGCCCACGACCGCCGCGGTGATGCCGGCGGAGAGGTCGCCGTCGCCGATGAGCCGGATGCGGGCCCCGGCCTTGCGGATGTCCGCGATGAGCCGCTCGTGGCGGGGCCGGTCCAGGACGATCACCACCAGGTCGTGGATCTCCCGGTCCAGCGCTCCCGCGATGGCCTTGAGGTTGTGCTCGACGGGGGCGTTGATGTCCACCTTTCCCCGCGACGAGGGCCCCACCACGAGCTTCTCCATGTAGATGTCCGGCGCGTTCAGCAGGCCCCCCTTCTCGGAGGCGGCCAGGACCGCGATGGCGTTGTTGGCGCCGGTCGCGCAGAGGTTCGTCCCCTCGAGGGGGTCCACCGCGATGTCCACGGGGTCGCCGCCCTTGCCCACCCTCTCGCCGATGAAGAGCATGGGGGCCTCGTCGCGCTCTCCCTCGCCGATGACGATGACCCCCTCGATGTCGAGGGTCTCCATCTCCTTGCGCATGGCCTCCACGGCTACCTGGTCGGCGTATTTCCGGTCGCCCTGGCCCATGGTACGGGCGGCGGCGATGGCGGCGCGCTCCACGACCCTCACGAACTCCAGGGAAAGATCGTCACGATGCATGGATCAGGCTCCCCATCAGTGCGCGGCCTCTCGGCCGCGCGTCACCGCTTGTAGGCCGGCAGCTCGACGCGACGGGCCTTGTCCTGCCGGTAGCCGAGCGCGTAGTCCGCCTGCATGAGCTTGTGGATCTCGCGCGTGCCCTCGTAGATCACCGCGGCCTTGCAGTTCCGGTAGAACCGGCCCACCGGGTACTCGTCGGAGTACCCGTTGCCGCCGTGGATCTGGACCGCGTCGCTGGCCGCGCGCTCGCTCTTGACCGTGGCGAACCACTTGGCCAGGGACGTCTCCCGCGTGTTCCGCTTGCCCTCGTTCTTCAGCCAGCCCGCCCGCAGCCAGAGCAGCCGGCTGGCGTCGTAGTCGGAGACCATCTCCGCGATCATTTCCTTGACCAGCTGGTGCTCGCCGATGGGCTGGCCGAAGGTCTTGCGGCCCTGCGCGTACTTGACCGACGCGTCCAGGCAGGCCCGGATGAGGCCGGTGGCCCCCGCCGCCACCGTGTAGCGGCCGTTCTCCAGGGCGAACATGGCCACCCGGAACCCCTCGCCCTCCTGTCCGACCCGGTTCTCGACCGGCACCTCCACGTTGTCCATGGAGAACCCGCCGGTGTTGCCGGCCAGGATGCCCCACTTCTCCTTGAGGCTGTAGGAGCTGAACCCCTTGAACGAGCGCTCCACGATGAAGGCGGACATGCCCGAGTGGTCGCGGGCCTTCTTCTTCTCCTGATCCGTCCAGGCGATGACCAGGAAGTGGTCGGCCACGTCGGCCAGGCTGATCCACACCTTCTCGCCGTTGAGGACATAGCGGTCGCCCTTGCGCACCGCGGTGGACTGGATGCCCACCGCGTCGGATCCCGCGTTGGGCTCGGTCAGGCCGTAGGTGGCGATCTTCTCGCCCCGGGCCTGGGGCACGAGGTACTTCTTCTTCTGCTCCTCGTTGCCCCAGCACATCAGGGTCATGGAGTTGAGGCCCACGTGGACGGACATGATCACCCGCAGGTGGGTATCCACGTACTCCAGCTCCTCGGAGACGAGGCCGAGGCTGATGTAGTCCATGCCCGCTCCGCCGTACTGCTCGGGGATGCAGATCCCGAGCAGGTGCAGGTCGGCCATGCCCTTCAGGAAGCCGCGCTCGAAGCGGTGCTCGCGGTCCAGGTCGTGGATCTTCGGCGCGACCTCGCCCGCCGCCCATTCCTTCACGGCCTGCTCGACCGCGCGTTGCTCTTCGGACAGCTCGAAATCGATCATTTGTCCTTCCAGGCCGGCTTGCGCTTGGCCATCACCGCCTTGAGCCCTTCCTCGGCGTCTTCGGTGGCCATGAGCTGGTTCAGGTAGACGTCCTCGGCGTGCCGGAGCGCGTCGGGCAGCAGGAGGTCCAGGCCGCCCGCCACCGCCCGCCGGGTCAGCTGCAGGATGGGCGCGCTACCCTCCTGGAAGCGCTGGATGAAGGCCGCGGCCTCGGCCTCCAGCTTGTCGTCCGGCAGGACGCGCGAGACGAGGCCGATCCTCTCCGCCTCCGCCGCGGTGAGCAGTCCCCCGCCCAGGATCATCTCCATGGCCTTCTTGCGGCCCACCAGGCGCGGCAGCAGGGCCGCGGCCACGGGGTTGAACACGCCGCCCTTGATCTCCGGGTGGCCGAAGCGCGCGCTGGCCCCGGCCAGCACGACGTCGCAGCCCGCGGCCAGGATGCTGCCCGCGCCCAGGGCGGGACCGGCCACCACCGCCAGGGTGGGCTTGTCGAACTTGCCGAGCTGCTCGAAGACCTTCCGGAACTCCTCGAGCATCAGGTAGGCGCGGTCCCCCAGGTGGTCCTGCAGCTCGAAGCCCGCGGAGAAGTACTTCCCCGCCGCCGAGACCACCAGGAGCTTGACCTCGCGCTGGTACTCCAGCGAGTCGAGCGCGTGGTTGATCTCGGCCAGGACCTCCACCGAGAGCACGTTGGCGGGCGGGCGGTTCAGCACGAGGCGCGCCACCCCGTCCGCCGTGGAGAATTGGATGAAGGCATACGACCGCGGCGTGGCGGGCGCGTCGGCGTCCAGGATGTCTTCCATCAGACCGCCTCGAACAACGCCGCCAGGCCCATGCCGCCGCTGATGCACAGCGTGGCCAGGCCGCGGCGCGCCTTGCGGCGGGCCATCTCGTGGAGGAGCGTGACCGAGATGCGCGCGCCGGTGGCGCCGATGGGATGCCCCAGGGCGATGGCCCCTCCGTTCACGTTCAGCCGGTCCTGGTCGAGGCGCAGCTCCCGGTCGCAGGCGAGCACCTGGGCCGCGAAGGCCTCGTTGAGCTCCACCAGGTCCAGGTCCTCGGTCCGCAGCGAGGTCTTCTCCAGGAGCCGGCGCGTGGCGGGCACCACGCCGATGCCCATGATGTTGGGGTCCACCCCCGCCGCGGCCACGCCCACCACCCTGGCCATGGGCGCCACGCCCAGAGCCGCCGCCCGGTCCGCGGAGAGGACGACCAGGGCCGCCGCGCCGTCCGTGATGCCCGAGGAGTTGCCGGCGGTCACGGTGCCGCCCTTCTCCTTGAAGACTGGAGACAGCCGGGCCAGGGCCTGCAGCGTCGCGTCGGGGCGCACGTGCTCGTCGTGTCGCACCTCCGCCTCGCCGCCCTTGACGGCGACCTTCACGGGCACGATCTCGTCGTCGAAGCGCCCGGCGGCGGCGGCCTTGGCCGCGCGGTGCTGGCTGCGCACCGCGAAGGCGTCCTGCTCCTCGCGCGGGATCGTGTACATCTCGGCCAGGCGCTCGGCGGTCTCGCCCATGACCTTCTCGGACAGCGGGCAGAGGAAGCCGTCCTGGTACATGCCGTCCACGGCGGCCTGGTCCCCCATCCGGTAGCCCCACCGCGCGCCGGTCAGGAGGTAGGGCACGCGGCTCATGGACTCCGTTCCCCCCGCGAGCACGACCTCGGCATCGCCGTCGCGGACCGCGCGGTAGGCCAGGTCGATCGCCTTGAGGCTGCTGCCGCAGGCCATGTTCACCGTGAAGGCCGGGACCTCCTGCGGGAGGCCCGCCCGCCAGGCCACCTGCCGCGCCACGTTGGGTCCGACACCGGCCTGCCGCGCGCACCCGAACACCGCCTCGTCCACCTGCCGCGGCTCCAGGCCGGCCCGCGACAGGGCCTCCCGGGCGGCGGCCGCGCCGAGCTCCGCGGCGGTCAAGGAGGCCAGGGCGCCGCCGAACTTGCCGATCGGCGTGCGCACGGCGCCGGCCACCACGACCTCACGCATGCGAGCCGCCCCGGGCCAGGGCCACCCGCAAGCGGACCGGCGCCCCCTTCGGAGCGCCCAGCAGCCGCGCCGCGCTGTCGCGGTGCACGGCGATCTCCAGCCGCCCGCTGCTGCCCATGAGCGCGCACGGCTCGCCCTCCGCGACGTCCGCGTAGGTCCGCACCAGGGGCAGCACCACGCCCTCCACCACCACCACCAGGCGGGTGGGATCGTCGTCGAGGGCCTTCAGGATGCCGGCCAGCTCCGGGCCCGAGAGGTTGGTGGTGAGGTTGCCGAAGCCGTCCACGTCCACCACCGCCGCCTCCCACTCCGTCTTCCCCACCTGGCGCACCGACTCCAGGGCCGCGACCACGGGGTCGCGCACGGGCGGGCCCACCTCGCTCAAGGGAGTGCCACGCGCCAGGTGGGCCGCCGCCGGCGCGAACACGTCCCGCGCGTGGAAGGTATTGGAGACTTCGGGGCGGACGAGCCGCGCGTTCTTGATCTCGCGCACGCGCGCGCCCGGATGCTCGGCCAGGACATGGGTGAAGATCCCGTTGTCGGGACCAACGAACCGGTAGCCGCCGGCCTCGAGCGCGATGGCCCTCCGCGCCGAGCCCACGCCGGGGTCCACCACGGCCAGGAACACCGCGCCCGGGGGGAAGGCACGGTAGGCGGCGGCCAGCGAGTACGCGCCCGCGGCCACGTCGTGGCGGGGCAGGTCGTGCGTGATGTCCACGACGGTGGCCTCGGGACAGGCGGCCAGCACCGCGCCCCTGACCGCGCCCGCGTAGTGGTCGCGGGTGCCGAAATCGGTCAGCAAGGCCACCAGCGGACGCCGCTTGCGGGCGGCGGGGCGGGGACTGGGGCTGCGCGGCATGGCGGGATTGTAATCCAGACGAGGCGTCGCCTCGCCGCGCGGGCGGGGCCGGGCGCTAGAATGGGCGCGTGGAGCGCGTCTACCTCGACCACAACGCGACGACACCGATGGACCGGCGGGTGCTGGAGGCCATGCTCCCCATCCTGGAGAACGGCTTCGGCAACCCGTCGAGCCTCCACTGGTTCGGCCAGCGGGCCCGCGGCGCCGTGGAGGACGCGCGCGCGCAGGTGGCCGCGCTGATCGGGGCCAGCCCGTCCGAGATCGTCTTCACGGGTAGCGGGACCGAGGCCGACAACATGGCGCTGCGCGGGGTGGCCGGCGCGGCGAAGGACCCGCGCCGCAAGATCGTCCACACGGTCGTGGAGCACCACGCGGTGATCCACACGGCGAAGGCGCTCTTGGAGGAAGGCTGGCCCGTGGAGACGGTGCGCGTGGGCCAGGACGGGGTCCTGGACCTCGACGGCCTGCGCGCCCGGGTGGACGACGGCACCGCTCTCGTCTCGGTGATGCTCGCGAACAACGAGACGGGCGTGGTGCAGCCCGTGGCCGAGGTCGTGAAGATCGCCAAGGCCCGCGGCGCCCTCGTGCACTGCGACGCGGTGCAGGCGGCGGGCAAGATCCCGGTCGACGTGGCAGCCCTGGGCGTCGATCTGCTCGCCCTGTCCGGCCACAAGTTCTACGGTCCGAAAGGCGTCGGCGTCTTATACGTCAAGCGCGGCACGCGGCTGCGGGCCTGGGCGCGGGGCGGGGCGCAGGAGCGCAACCGGCGCGCGGGCACGGAGAACGTG
>Ga0075424_100004398_pt1 | contig 13295 bp, 13 predicted proteins | sample SoiMethybrSBSTD3_FD_75301 | JGI IMG/M metagenome (GOLD analysis project Ga0075424, IMG submission 75301) | Bulk soil microbial communities from a Populus tree surrounding site in Tennessee, USA - Soil MetaG P. TD hybrid SBSTD3 | ecosystem: Environmental > Terrestrial > Soil > Tree plantation... | reverse complement strand
AATTACAAATATCTGCGCGTCAATGAAGATGAGCTGCTCGATAAAGTTCAGGCCAAGGGCGAGCACGTCTGGGACAGCGTCGCGAAATGGCACTGGACGGGCAAAGGCGTCGACGAAGTCGTCCCGCCGGCGTTTAGGATGAGGTGAGACGGCGACTTTCGACGAGAGGAGCGACCCATGCGCAAATGGCGTGTCGATCGTATCTCCATCTTTTTCTTCGTCGTTGTCATACTCTACCTTTACGATTTGATCTATTTCACGGGCATCACCGATCCCGCCCATTTACCTCACCCATTTCGCATCTTCCGATTGTTCGGAGATTCCGAGCTTTTCCGCAACTTCCGCAGCGTGTTGCGGCAGATGATTTTTTTGTCGCTGCCTGGAAGCGTTATCGGAATTGCCGTGGCGCTCGGCGTGCTTCTCAACCGCAGAGTGACGGACGTTATGCTTCGATTTCTGCGATTCGCTGTTTGGCTTCCTTTCCTGCTTGTCATCACCCTGCCGAGCGAAATGACCGTCTGGGCCGTAGCTGCGGCCGCATTTTTCAGTGGTTACAACCATTTAGTCGCGCGCACCTTCCTCGATTTCCGCGGTCGCGACGTCATCAATCACGTCGGTCGCGAGACGATTCTCCAGCTTTTCTTATTTTTCATGCTCCAGCAGCTATATTTACCGTTTTGGCAATCGCTGAGCTTAGGTTTGCAATTGCTCGCGATGGTTGTGATTTTTGTAGCCCTCGTCAACTGGGTATTTCGTTCTAACTTCGAGGCTTCGGCTCACGCCCGCGAAATCGTTCTCGAAAAACAACTCGAGCGCGCGAATCGCAGCTCGCTAAGCGTGGCCATTGTCATCGTGATTGTATGTCTTTTCCTTTGGCAGGTTTTTTCCTCTTTATCGTTTTATGGCCATTCCGTTGTTTCGCCGCTGGGCGCTTTCAAAGCGATGCGCAATCTGTTTGACAGCGAAGAAATTTGGCGTGATGTCGTAGTTTCATTGTTACTAGAAATTTTCTTGGGTCTTGTCGCATGTTGTTTGATGGCGCTCGTCGTCGCGATGCTATGTATTTCGAAGCCTCTCAGGTCTGCCCTTTTTTTCTTTCTATCGTTTGCTGTTGTTCCGTCGATGTTTATCGCCTATTCGCTGGCATTCACAGTTCTACTACCGCTGCATGCGGCGATAGGGGTGTGGCAGACACGGCTCGCCGTCGCATTTTTAACTTTCTATCCTTTTTTTCAGTCATGGTGCGCGTTTCGGAATCAGACTAGGACTTTCCGAATTCTTCTCGCGTTGGACGACGCGCTGCCTTTTGCATTCGTTGCAATGATTTACGGGGAGACGGCCGCGACAGCGGGACTCGGGTTCGAGATGATTGTGGCGAGCGGGACCGATCAATGGGACAAGGCAATTGCGGTATTTTTGATTACCGTTGGTTTGCTCGTCTGCTTATCCTCGTGTCTTAGATGGATCGCGGGGAGATTCTATACCCCCGCGCCGGCCGCAAACGCGATCCCCGCTCAGGCGGCTTGAATGGTCGAACCCATGACCGTCGGCTAGCCGCCCATCCTCTGCTTCAAAAATTCCACCACTTCCCCATACGCCTTCTCCCGCGCGACCGAATTCGATCCGACGGTGACGCCCTTGCCGGGGTTGACGCCGTTGGGGACGTCCTTGCGGACGCGGAGCGGCGTGTTGGGTGCGTCGAAGTCGTGATAGCTGTCGGCATAAAGCCTGACCTCGAACGTGTCGCCGGGATACTGCGCGCGGATTTTTTCGTTGAGCTCGACACACGGCTTCGCGGGCGTCCAGTCGTCCTTCTCGCCGATGAGTAGCAACAGCGGCGCGTTCGGGCGGTAGCCGGACGATGCGTTTAAATACGGCGAGCAGCCGGGGTAAAACGCGACCGCGGCGCGCGGCTTGATCGCATGCGTGGCGACTTCTCGATTCTGCCGGTTGTTTGCCGAAAGCACGGTCGAGCCGCCGTGCGACCACCCGAGAAGAGCCGTTCGGGCGGCGTCGACTTCCGGCCGCTTTGCGAGCCAATCGAGCGCGCCCAGCACGTCGCGACGGCGATTCATCACGTTCAAGTCGCGCGTGCCGATCTTGGCCGTGCAGATCGAATCGACGCCGCGCGGCTTGAAGCTGTCGGGAAGCAGGACATGATAGCCCTCGCGCCGGAGCAATTCGGCCATCTCGCGATGGCGCGCGTTCAGGTCCTTGTCGCTGCCGTAAAGCCCGCCGCAGCCGTGCAGCGCGACGACGGCCGGAGCCTTGGAGGGAGCGCTTCCCTTGGCGGTGAAAAACCAGCCGAACAGCCGCACCGGCTTCCCGCTGCCCTGGTCATGGCTGTCGAATTCGACGCGCTCGGCGCCGGGCACCGATTGCGCCTGCACGGAAGAAGCGGCGGTGAGTAAGAGCATGAGCAGAACCGGGCGGAGCACCGCCCAATCTTAGCTTGCCTCGACCAATTTCTGCAACCGGGAAATGAGGCCCTTGAGCTCGTCGAACCCCTTTTGCCAGAAAGCCGCGTCGTGGATGTCGACGCCAAGCGGCTTCAGCAGCGCTTCGGGACTGTCCGAGCCGCCGGCCTCCAGCAGCGCGAGATATTTCGGCACGAAGCTCCTCCCCTCCTCGCGGTATATGCGATAGAGCGCGAGCACCAGCAGCTGGCCGAAGACGTAGCTGTAGCAGTAAAAGCGGCTGTGGATGAAGTGCGGGATATACGACCAGCCCCAGCGGTAGCCGTCGGGCATCTCGACGGTGTCGCCGTAATAGGCTTTATTCGCGCCGAGCCACGTCTCGCCGACCGCGTCCGGCGTAAGGCGCCCCGCGCGCCGCTTGGCGAACACCGCCTCTTCGAAGCGGGTGAGCACATTCTGGCGAAAGACCGTCGCGAACGCATCTTCCAGCTTGCCGGCGAAAAGAGCGATCTGCACTTTCGGATCGCTTTGCCGCTCGACGAGATAATCGAACACCAGCATCTCGCCGAAGACCGATGCCGTCTCGGCGGTCGTGAGCGGCGTGTCGTAATTGAAAAAGCTCTGCTTGCGGCTGAGCGAGCCGTGGAGGCCATGGCCGAGCTCGTGCGCCACCGTCATGACATCGCGCAGATTGTCCGTGTAGTTGCAGAGAATATACGGATGAAGCCCCGGCGACGGCGAGGCGCAGAAGGCGCCGCCGCGCTTGCCTTTGCGGATTTCGGCGTCGATCCACCGTTTGGCGAAAAATTCGCCGGCGATCTCGCGAAACACCGGGCTGAAGGCGTTGAAGGCCTCGAGGATGATCGTCTGCGCCTCGGAAAACGGGAACGGCGTCAGATCCTTTCCCACGGGCGCGTACTGGTCGTAGAGCGCCAGCTTCGGCAGCGACAGGAGGCGCGCCTTCAGGCGAAAGTAATCGTGCGCCAGGAGATAATTCTTTTCCGTCACCGCCATCATCTTCCCGACCGCCGCGCCGTCGATCTCGTTCACGAGGTGGCGCTCCAGCATCGGGTCGGGATATTTTCTCAGCCGGTCCATCGTAAGGTGATCCTGAATCAACGTATCGTAGATGAACGTGATCGTGTCGCGATGCGCCGAGAGGCCGCGATAGACCGTCTCCATGGCGCCCCGCCGGACGTCGCGCTCGGGATCGTGCAGCAGCGCGAGGATTTCGCTCAGCGTCAGCTCTTCTGTTTTGCCGCCTCTTTCCAGGGGAAACGAAAGCGTCGAGGTGATCTCGGAGAATAGCCTGCCGAAGGCGTTGCGCCCGGTGTTGTCCTTCTCGTTGACGACCTTCTCTTCCGCCTCCGAGAGCTTGTGCGGGCGAAAGCGGCGGATGCTGCTGAGAAAATGCGTGTAATTTTTTAGTTCACGGGCGCTTAGATGGCGCGCCGCCGCCTGTTCTTCGAGCTCGAGCCATTCGAGCTCGAAGAACAGCAGCAGATTTCTGATCTCGGTGATCCGCTGCTCGACGCGCTGCTCCAGGTCCTGATATTCCGGCCTGGCGGAATCGGCCGAATAGAGCAGGCTCGAATAGTTGGCGACGCGGGAGAGGCTGTCTTCGATCTGCTCGAGCTGCTTGAGCGCGGCAAGCAGATCGCCGGGCTTTATCGTTGCGATCTTTCCGCGATAGCGCAGCGCGAAGCCTTCGGCCTCCGCGCGGCAGTCGTCGAGCGTCGCCTCGATGCGCGGATCGTCGTGCGACGAGAATAAATCGCTCAAATCCCAGCGGATACCTTCGGCGCTGTTGGGCATGGCTGCTCCCTTGGCTCAGGTAATCATTTCTCATTACTTGGGGCAAGCGAATGGAAAATAAACGCAAATTTTCCGAGAGATTCTTCGCTGCGTTCAAATGACATTGGAAGGGTGTCATCCCGAACGTAGTTTTCAAGTTAGAGAGCGTTGTGGTATGGGCTAGGGCTCGAAGAGAAACGAAAAAGGAGTGTTCATGTCCCAGGTAGATGAACTGAAAATGAAAATCGCGATGGCTTGCCGGATGCTGTTCGTCGCGGAGTTGGTCGACTACAGCGGCCACATCAGCATGAGAATCCCCGGCACCGACCGATTTTTAATCCACGGCCACCCGGTCAGCCGCTGTGAGGTCACGCCCGACGATGTCGTGACCGTCGATCGCGACGGCAAGAAAATCGAAGGCAAGTGGAATCCTCCCTCCGAGCTCCCGATGCACATCCGCGCTTATCGCGCGCGCGACGACGTACAAAGCATCGCCCATCTGCATAACCGCATGGTCGTCATTTTGAGCATGGCGGGTCGTCCGCTCGTCGCCGCCGACAATCCCGGCGCGCTGTTCGGCGCCGGGCCGCTGCCCGTCTATAACGATCCTGCGCTGATTCATACCGACGAACAGGGCGACGCAGTCGCGCGCGCACTGGGAAACCGCGATGCGGCGATCCTGCGCGGTCACGGATCGATCGTCGTCGGTCAATCGATCGAGTGGACCTTCGCGGCCTGCGTCGATCTCGAGGAGAGCGCCGCGCGCACCTGTCTCGCTTCTACTTTAGGCACCATTAAAGCCTATACGGACGACGAGTTGGAGCGCGTCGGCAAGCAGCGGCGCAAGATGTCCGTCATACAAAAAGTCTGGGATCACTACGTCGCGAAAACAAAGCTCGCGGGCTTGATGGCGGGACTTTAGATAAGTAGCTGAATTGGCGGGAATTTCGCCGTTCTCTATTCCGACCGCGCCTAAAAGAATTTATCTTGCAATTCCCTCGTCCGTATGATAACTCTACGTATTCTCTTAAAGTTACAGAAAAGGCTCCCCCATGTACGACGATTTCCTAGCTCGGATACTCGAGCCGGACACCTGCCTGCCTTCGCAGTTTTACGGCAATCGCGGCATCTCGCGCCAACTCGAAGGCGAGAAGCGACTGATGATCGCGGTTCTGAAAGACGCCGTCGAGTGCCTGGAGAAGTACCGTAGCTCCCGCAATGGACCCGGCCGCGAATTGTACGATAATTCGCTAGCTTGGGTCACCGATCAAGGGACGGAGTGGCTTTTTTCCTTCGACAATATCTGCGGGCTTTTGGGCTTCGATCCGCAATATACGCGCGATTTCCTGGTCAAGCGCGAGCACAAGCTGGCCCGTCCCGTCAAAGGGAAGCAGCTCGTCTTGTCCGCTTCCGCCTAGCTACTTGCGCCGGGATTTGATCGCCTCCATCTCCTCTTTAATCACCTGTCCGCGCGGTGAATTGGCGCCGACGATCTTGATCGCCCGCTCGTAATCAGACACGGCCTTCTCGTCTTCGTCCTGCAACAGGAGCGAACGGCCGAGATAATAATACCCTTCACCCGGCCGATTCATCCGCCCGTAGGCAACGCCCAATCGATTGAAGGCAACAGCCGAATACGGCGCCAGGTTCGTGGCGCTGAGATAGGCGTTCGCCGCCTCGCGAAGATTGTTGTCCCTTTCATACATCTCGCCGAGATAAAGATAATTCAGCGCCTCGCGAGGCTCGGCTTTCAACGCGCGGTCGAACGCTTCGCGCGCGAGCTGAAAGTCGCCCATTTGCCCGTAGAGCCGGCCCATGTCGCGGTCCAGACCCGGCAGTCTCGGGTCGAGGGAGCGCGCCTTTTCATAATTGGCCCGCGCCTGGCCGGTTTTACCCTGTGCCTGCTGCGCCAGGGCCAGGAAATGGCGGGCCGATGCGTTGTCCGGCTGCTCGGCGAGCGTGCGCTCGCTCTCGGCAATAACCGCATCTTCTTCGTGCCGCTCGAGACGAATGAGAATCTGAATCCGCTTGAGGGAGTCGACGCCTTCGCCGCGGACCGCAGAGCGCTCCGGCAGCGAGCGAATGATGAGCTCGATGTTCGCGACGCGCTCCTGGGTCATCGGATGGGTCAGCAGATACGTGGGGACGTTCGACTGACTGAGCGCCCGCTGCTGGTCGAGCGTTTTCATGAACGCGAGCGCGCCCTTGGGATCGTAGCCGGCCTGAGCCATATACTTGGCGCCGAGCGTATCGGCCTCGAGCTCCAATTGGCGGCTGAAGGCGAATTGTCGCGTAGCGGACAGGGCTTGGCCGATGACGCCCGCCGCCTGCCCCGCAGCGCCGCCGCGGGCGAGGATCAGCCCCAATAGACCGAGCAGGCTGAGCGGATCCGGCCCCGACATCCGCATCATGTGGTGATCCTTGGCGTGGATGATTTCATGCCCCATGACCCCCGCGACTTCGGAGGTGCTTTTCGCCCGGTCGAGGAGCCCCGTGTACATATAGATCGAGCCGCCGGGCACGGAGAAAGCGTTTAGCTGGGAATCCGCGATGACGAAAAAGCGATATTCGAAATTCTGCGGCCCCATGACCGACAGAATTCTGCGACCGATTTGGTCGACATAGGCTTCGATTTCCGGATTGCCGACGAGCGGTAGCTGCTTTTTCGCCTCGCGGCGGAACTGCCGGCTGATTTTCGCCTCTTCATCTTCTTGGATCGCGTGCGCGGGTGATTTGGAGGAAAACGGCAGATAAGAGCAGCCGGCGATCAGAACGATCGCCAGCCACCGCGCCGGGCGAAAAAACATCGTCTGATTATAGTGAGCGGCCCTTACGGTAGCAATAGCGGAGCGGTTGAGGATAAGATGTGGCAAAGTTATTTTATCGCTGACCGTCCGCGAAAAACATCAAGAGGAGCTTCATGGCCTACGAGAGTTTCATGTACGAAGTCAAAGACGGCATCGCTTGGGCTCGTCTCAACGACCCCGATCGCCTGAACGCCCTGACCTTCAAGACCTACGAAGAGCTCGAGCGGCTGACGCGCGAGCTCGCCGACGACGATACCGTCGACATCCTCGTGCTCACGGGCGAAGGCAAGGGCTTTTGCTCGGGCGGAAGCCTCCATGACATCATCGCCAAGCTCGTCGACATGAAGCCGGAGTCGCTTTATCGCTTCACGCGCATGACCTGCGACGTGGTCAAGAACATGCGCGCGCTGAAGAAGCCGATCATCGCGGCAGTCAACGGCATCGCCGCGGGCGCCGGCGCGATGCTGGCGCTGGCGAGCGACTTTCGCATCGTCTCGACCCAGGCGCGGTTTGCGTTTCTGTTCGTCAGGGTCGGCCTTGCCGGCGCGGACATGGGCGCCATCCATCTGCTCCCCCGGATCGTCGGACAGGGGCGCGCCACGGAGCTGCTCATGCTCGGCGACGCGATCGACGCCCAGGAGGCGTGGCGCATCGGACTCGCCCACCGCGTCGTGCGCCACGAGGATCTCCTGGAGGAGAGCTACGCGTTGGCGAAGCGTCTGAAGGAAGGGCCGCTCTACGCGATGGGGGTCACCAAGCAGCTGCTCAACCGCGAGATGCAGATGGATCTCGAGCCCGCGCTGGAAATGGAAGCGCGCGCGCAGGCGATCTGCATGGAGAACGCGGATTTTCGCGAAGGATATCGCTCGATCGTCGAAAAACGACCGCCGCTTTTCAACCGGGGGTAACAGGGCCGCATGTTGCCGTATCTCGACGACGATCAGTCCGCTTTGCGCGCTCGCGCGCGCGCGTGGTCGGAAAAGAATTTACCTCGCGACGCGATCGAAACCGCCGAGGTGGAACAGCGATCGAAAGAGATTCTTGCCGCGCTCGGCCAAGCCGGCTGGCTCGCCTACCTTGCGCCGAAGCGCTTCGGCGGCGCGCGGGAAGATATTTCGTTCCGCGATGTCTGTTTGCTGCGCGAGGAGCTGGCGCGCGTATCGCCGCTCGCCGACACCGTTTTCGCGGTGCAGGCGCTCGGCAGTCACCCTATCGCGACCGCGGGAAACCAGGAACAGAAAGAACGCTATCTGCCCGCGCTCGCGCGCGGCGACACCGTGGCGGCTTTTGCGTTGACCGAGCCGGAGGCCGGCTCCGACGTCGCCTCGATCCAGACCCGCGCGGTGAAGCGCGCGGACGAATATCGTCTGACGGGCGTCAAATCGTTCGTGTCCAATGCCGGCATCGCCGACAGCTACGTCGTCTTCGCCTCGACGGATCCCGAAAAAAAAGCCCAGGGGTTGAGCGCTTTCATCGTCGAAGCGAAGAGCCGCGGTTTCAGCGTGCGGGAGAAAACTCGGCTGATTTCGCCGCATCCCATCGGCATCGTCGCTCTCGAGGACTGCGCGGTGCCGGGCGCCAACCTGCTCGGCGGAGAAGGCGACGGGATGCGCATCGCGCTCCGCACGCTCGACGCGCTGCGGCCGACCGTCGGCGCCGCTGCCGTCGGTTTGGCTCAGAGAGCGCTGGAAGAGGCGCTCGGCTACAGCCGAACCCGGCGGCAATTCGGCCGGCCTCTGGCGGAATTCCAGGCGACCCAATTCAAGCTCGCGGATATGGCGACCGAGCTCGAAGCCGCGCGCCTGCTCGTCTATCGGGCCGCGTGGAAGCACGATCGCGGCGAGGAAAGCAAGCAAAGCGCCGCGATGGCGAAGCTTTACGCCACCGAAGCGGCGCAGCGCATCGTCGACCAGGCGCTGCAGATCCACGGCGGCGCCGGCGTCGTGGCGGACTCGACGGTCGCGCGGCTTTACAACGCCGTGCGCGCGCTTAGAATCTATGAAGGCACCTCGGAGATTCAGCGGCTCGTCATCGCGAGAACCTTGCTGGAGCAAGTAAAAAATCAAAAGTAAAAAGGTAAAGTGAAGCGCGCGACGTTTTTGCCTTTTTACTTTTTACTTTTGCCTTCGGAGGAGCCATGGATTTCGAATTGACTGAGGAATTGGTCGCAGCCCGCGACCTGGCGCGCGATTTCGCGGCGAAAGAGATCGCTCCGACCGCCGCCGCGGACGATCGCGAGCATAAGTTTCGCCGCGATCTCATCGGCAAAATGGGCGAGCTCGGATTTTATGGCGCGGTGATTCCCGAGGAGCACGGAGGCAGCGGCCTTGGCTTTCTGGCGCTCTCGCTCATCACCGAAGAGATCGCGCGCGTGCATAGCGCGATCCGTGTCTTCGTCAACATGCAGGTCGGACCGGCGCTGGTCCTGGATCGCTTCGGCACCGACCAACAGAGAAAACGCTGGCTCGCGCCTCTCGTTCAGGGGGAGAAGGTCGGCTGCTTCGCCATCACGGAGGCCGACGCCGGCTCGGATGTCGCGGCGATGCGCACGGCGGCGACGCGCGACGGCAAAGATTACATCTTAAACGGCTCGAAGATCTGGATCTCCAATGCGACGGTGGCGGATTGCGGCCTGGTCTACGCCGTCACGGATAAATCGCAAAAGCACCGCGGCATCTCCGCCTTCATCGCCGATTTCAATCAGCCGGGCGTCGGTCGCCGCGAGCTCGAAGTCTTGGGAACCCATGCCTCGCCGCTCGGCGAGCTCACCTTCGAGAACTTCCGCGTGCCCGCGGAAAACCTGATCGGCAAAGAAGGCGAAGGGTTCAAGATCTGCATGTGGCAGCTGAACAATACGCGTCTCAGCTGCGCGGCCGGCGCGCTCGGCGTCGCGGTCGCGGCCCGCGAGGCGGCGGTAAGCTATTGCAATCAGCGGGAGCAGTTCGGTCAGAAGATCGGCCAGTTCCAAATGAATCAGGACCTCATCGCGCAGATGATCGTCCACGAAGAGGCGACGCGTTTGCTCGTTTACCGCGCGGCGTGGCTTGCGGATCAGAAGCGCGCCAATAATTTAGAGGTATCGATCGCGAAATATACCGCGGCGGAGGCGGCGGCGTTCGCCGCGGACGCGGCGCTGCGCATCCTCGGCGCCTACGGTTACTCGACCGAATTCCCCGTGGAGCGCTACCTGCGCGACGCGAAGTCCTATCAGATCGTCGAGGGCTCCTCGAACATTCAGAAGCTCATCATCGCGCAGGACGCGCTCGGTTATCGCAAGGCGAACCGGGAATAAACTACTTCTTTTTTTCCGCTTGCGCGGCGCGATCTCAAACTTGTGGCGAGCCGCTTCGTAATTCGGAATTTGGGTCAGATCTGAGTGGCTCGAGCTCGGGCGAGCCATGAAAAGGCGCCGCCGAGCGCGGTCCAGAATAGCAGTTGTCCGGTGAACGAGAGAATACGAAAATCGCGCACGATCTCCGCGTCGAGTTTCACCGGGTCGGGATTGGGCGGGAACAAGGCGTAGACGACGATGAGATAAACCGGGTAAGCGACCACGACCGCCGCCGTCATCGCGCGGCGCGAGCGGCGGAGCCAGCCGTGGGCGACGAACGCCGCGACAGCGCCGACGAGGGACAGCGCGATCATCATCACAAAAAGTTCCTGGCGATAGCCGATCGTCGCCGCCTCGCCGACGCCGGGCGGATTGGCGGGATATTTGAGCAGCGGAAATAAAGCGACCGACCAACCCAGCGCGAGCGCGAGGAGAAATCCCTGCCGACTTTTTCCACCGGGTGGGAGCTTCGGCGCGACGGCATAGACGAGAACGCCGAACAGCGTTCCCCACGCGAGGCCGTAGAGGATGAATCCGACAAAGAGGCCGAGCTTCTGCATCGGACGGCCGACCACGGGCTCTTCGACGTGAGACGCGGACTGCGCTTCGATTGCGATCGCGCGATCGATGATCGGCTCGGTGAAGAGCCAGTGAAAGCCCGCGGCGATCAACGCCGCGAAGAGTCCGGCGAGCAGCGCGGCGCCAAGAAGTTTCTTAAGCGGCATCGTTGCCGATGAGTCGCGATCCGCGCCTCGCGGCTCGCTCGAAGGATATCAGTGGCAGGGAAATCCCGCGGCGTGGCGCGCGTCGTGAACGAACTCGTGAATGAGATTCATGTCAAAGGCGGCCGGGCCCTGCACCCACGAGAGCAGGAGTCCCTGATCGAGCGCGAGCGCGTAAAGCGCAAAAAGCGCGACCAGGACCAGGCTCCCGGACGTCCACGGATTGACCACCACTCGACCGGCTTTCATAGGCGGCTCCATTGTTCTCATGACTGCGATCTTCAATCTTCCTTCACGGCTTAGTTTTCTGCTTTAGCCTCTAAGCCGCCGTTTTGCAAACTGTTTCAAGTGCGCAGGAATATATGCGGGCGGCGCTCCGGCGCCGGCCGCTCGACCCGCACGTCCACGCCGTAGACTTGGCGGATGTTCCCTTCCGTCAACACGTCTTCCGGCGGCCCGTCGCGAAATACTTTTCCATCCCCCAGCAGCACCAGGCGCGGGAAGAAGAGCGCGGCCAAATTGAGATCGTGCAGCGCGGCCACGATCGTCAGGCCGCGCTCGCGGTTCAGCCGCCGCATCAAATCGAAGACGCCGAGCTGGTGCTTCAAATCGAGAAACGCCGCCGGCTCGTCGAGCAAAAGAATCTCCGCTTCCTGCGCCAGCGCACGGGCGATCATCACGCGCTGTTTCTCGCCGCCGGAGAGCTCGTGCAGCCAGCGATTCGCCAATTCCGCCGTCTCCGTTGCGGCCATGCTCCGCCGCGCGGCCTCGAGATCCGCCGCCCCTTCGAGCGCGAGCCGGCCGTGATGGCTCGCGCGCGCCATCAGGACGATCTCCGCCGCGCTGAACGGAAAGTGGATCTCGCTCTCCTGCGGCACGACGGCGATCATCCGGCTGAGCTCGCGCCGCGCGTAGCTCGCGCTCGTCCGACCGCCGAGCCTGACCGTACCGCGCCCGGTAAGCACACCGGAGACGACTTTCAAGAGCGTCGTCTTTCCCGAGCCGTTCGGGCCGAGCACGCCGACCATCTCGCCTTTCTCGATCGCGAGCGAAATGCCGTCGAGCACCCGCCGTGCGCCGTAGGCGAAAAATAAATTTTCAATTTCTATCGCCGCGCTCATAAAGGCGTCATCTTCCGTCCCTCGCGGTAGAGGAGAAAAAGAAAAAACGGCCCGCCGAAAAACGCCGTCACGATTCCCACCGGCAGCTCGGCCGGCGCGAGCAGCACACGCGCGAGCGTGTCCGCCCAGCAGAGGAAAATCGCGCCGGCAAGAAACGACGCCGGCAGGAGCAGGCGGTGGTCGCTCCCGACGACGAGCCGCATCACGTGCGGGATCATGAGGCCGACGAAGCCGATCATCCCGCTCACCGACACCATCGCGCCGATCATCAGCGACGACGCGACGAATACCTGCCGTTGAACGGACGCAACTTCCACCCCGAGCTGGAGCGCCGCCTCCTCGCCGAGGGTGATGAGATTGAGCCTCAGCCCCTGGCTCCACAGCCACAAAAATCCCGCCGCCACGTAGGCGAAGATGAACGCGACCGTCGGATAGGCGCGCGTCGAGAGGCTCCCCATGAGCCAGAAGAGCAGCCCCTGCGCCTGGTAAAAGTCGACGATCGAATTCAGGAACATGATCAGCGCCGCGACGAACGAGTTGAAGATCACGCCGGTGAGCAGGAGATGATAGGCATGGAGCCGCCCGTGAAACAGCGAGAAGCGGTAGACCAGCGCCATGCTGAGCAGCGCGCCGAGAAACGCGGCGAGCGGCACCCACGAGATCTCGCCCAAAAGCCCGCCCGCCAGCGGCAGCAGCCAGTTGGGGAAAAAAATCAATCCCAGAATCCCGCCGAGCGACGCGCCGCCCGAGACGCCCAGCATCTGCGGGCAGGCGAGCGGGTTGCGCAGCATCGCCTGAAGCACCACGCCGCACGCCGCCATGCCGCCGCCGATCGCGGCGCCGAGCAGCACGCGCGGCAGGCGCGCGCGGAAGAGAATCTCGGCGTCGGGCGAGAAAAAGTTCCCCAGCGCGCGCTTCAAATCGATCGCCACCGGCCCGATCAGCGCGCACGCGGCGATCGACAACACAAGCAGCGCGAGCAGCGCCCCGTTGACGGCGAGCATCTTGCGGCGGTCAAGGACTTTCATAAGTCGATATCGGGCACGGCGCGCCGTACCCCTACACAAGAATTACGTCGATGATATCAGCATGCGTCCTCTTCC
>Ga0075424_100004397_pt1 | contig 13295 bp, 17 predicted proteins | sample SoiMethybrSBSTD3_FD_75301 | JGI IMG/M metagenome (GOLD analysis project Ga0075424, IMG submission 75301) | Bulk soil microbial communities from a Populus tree surrounding site in Tennessee, USA - Soil MetaG P. TD hybrid SBSTD3 | ecosystem: Environmental > Terrestrial > Soil > Tree plantation... | reverse complement strand
GCGCGGGTTCACCCTCCCGGAGCTCCTCGTCACGATGCTCGTGATGGGCATCGTGGCGACCGCCGTGATGTCCGTCGCGCTGCGGACGTTCACGACGACGGCCACCGTGACGAACCGCCGGGACGTGCTCGCCGACGGGAGGAACGCGCTCGACCGATTGTCGAAGCAGTTGCGGCAGGCCGAGTCCGTCGACGGGGGCGGGACCTCCTCGTCGATGATCACGTTCTCGAGCTACATCAACGGGACCCCCGCGACGATCGTGTGGCAGGTCACGGGCACGTCCGCCCCCTACACGCTCACTGAGTCCACGACGGGAGGAGCGAACCCCGTGCCGGTCGTCACCGCGCTCAGCGACAACGACGTGTTCGAGTACTCACCGAACGGGACGGTGCAGGCTTTCGTGTCTATCAGGCTCCCGTTGCAGACCTCGACCACGACGATCGAGATGAACACCGACGTTCAACTCCGGAACCTGCAGGCCGATTCGTAGACCATGATGACGTCACTGATCCGGCGGCTGCACCGCGAGGAAGAGGGCTACTCCCTCGTCATCGCGATCCTGCTGCTGTCCATCATGATGGTGCTGCTCGCCGTCGCCCTCCAGGCGGGGACCTCCTCGCTGCAACAGTCGAGCCTGTCGCTCGAATGGAGCAAGGCCCTCACGGTCGCGGAGGCCGGTCTGGACGACTCGATCACGCGTCTCGGTGAGAACCGCTCGGCAGCCAATCCGTGCAGCATGTCGACGTCGACGGTGTGCTCCGGGGGCGGCGGACAGTATCAGGTGAGCTGGACGCAGAGCGGCGGCACGATCTCGGTGACGTCGATCGGCTACTACCCGACGAAGACCGCACCGAAGTACGTCCGCGAGGTCCAGGCGACGTACGCTCCGGTCGCCGCCTTCAAGTACGCCATCTTCAGCCAGACGGCGCTCGACATCAAGAACGGCGCGAAGGTCACCGGCGACATCTACTCGGACGGCAACGTCGATATCGGCCAGAACGCCACGATCTGCGGCAGCGTCATCTCGTCGGCCGGGAGCGTCTCGATCGCGAACGGCGGCCTTGTCGAGCAGTCGGATGCCACGCTCGGCTGCTCCGGCAAGTCCGGGAAGATCTGGACGGGAGGCTCGGGCGGGATCGTCGGCACCCAGCAGGTCGTGATCGAAGGCGACGCGATCGCGGGGGCGCCCTCGACGACGTCCTGCAGCTCCACGTCGAGCTCGTATCCCGTCACGATCAGCGGCGGCGGCACCTATACCGTGGACGGCGCGGCGAAGGCGTGTGGGAAGATCTCAGGGATCACGGGCGAGACCTCCTCTACTCCGGGCGTGACGACGACCGCGCCCGCCCCGGTGACGTTCCCGACGTTCGTCTTCGACCCGAACAACTATCCGGCGTCGACGTCGACGGATCCGATGAAGCTTCACTGCTACCCGACGGACGCTCCGCCGACGAACATCTGCGGCTCCAACCAGTCGACGACCGCGGTGGCGAACTTCAACGCCTACATCGCCACGCATAAGACGTCGCTGACGGGGACGTTCGCCGTCTGGCAGCGCAGCCCACAGCCGATGTCGAATCCGGGGAACTGCACGACCGCCTCGACGACGCAGATCTGCTTGGACGGGATCACGGTCGGCGGCGACTTCACCCTCGTCACGAACGCTCCGGTGGACTTCGGCAACACATCGACGATCTCCACGACGTCGTCGTCGATCTCGTCCGACTTCGTCGTCGTCTCCACGTATCAGCCGACCGCCGGGACGACGTGCACGACGAACGGCGGCGACTGCAGCATCTACGGTCAGAACTCCGTCGAGTTCAACGGCGGAAGCGTCGACGACCCGGACGATGGGGTCGTCGGGTTGCTCTACACGACCGGCAAGCTGGCATGGAAGAACCATCCGGCGAGCCAGCCGCCCGGGGAGGGCGCCCTGTACGCCGGGAGCATGGACCTGAAGAACGGCTACGACATCCTCTACAACTCCCGGATCGAGCGCGTGCTCGGGTTCGGGACGACGTACGAGCGCACGCTCTGGCAGGAGCTGAACGTCTAGTCGTCCGGCTGCTCGAGGGTAGGGTTCCCACGTGGCCTGGCTCCCCGCGATCGTCGCGTTCCCGTTCGGCCTCGCCCTCGGCAGCTTCATGACCGTCGTGACGGAGCGCGTCCCGGCAGGGGTCTCGGTCGTGTCGCCGCGGTCGCGATGTCCGCGCTGCGGCGCGGAGATCGCGAACCGCGACAACGTCCCCGTCCTCGGCTGGCTCCTGCTGCGGGGGCGCTGCCGGAACTGTGGCGAGCGGATCTCGGCCCGGTATCCCTTCCTGGAGCTGTCGACCGCCCTGCTCTTCTCGGGGGCCTTCCTCGTCTACCAGAGCCTGTGGGTCGCGATCGCCGTCGCGTTCCTGCTGGTCCTGATGCCGGCGATCGCGGTGATCGACCTCGAGCACCGGATCATCCCGAATCGCCTGACGTATCCGGCGCTGATCGCCTTCCCGATCTATCTGACGATCGCGCGGCTCTTCGGCGCACCCGTCGACCTGCCGCGGATGGTGGCCGGCTTCCTCCTCTACGGCGGAGCGCTGTTCTGCGTCGCCTTGGTCTCGAGGGGCATGGGGATGGGTGACGTGAAGCTCGCGGCCCTGATCGGGCTGGTCCTCGGGTCCCTCGGCCTGCGTTACGTGGCCGTCGCCGCCGGCAGCGCGATCGTGCTGGGCGGGATCGCCGCCGTGGTCGCGCTCGTCCTCGGCAAGGGACGGAAGGCCGCGATCCCCTTCGGTCCCTCGCTCGCCGCAGGAGCCGTCGTGAGCGCCTTCTGGGGCGCGGCGATCGCCGACTGGTACCTCAGGACGTTCGTTCGAGCCTGACGCGCTAGGCGTTCTTCATGGACCCCGTGCTCGTGCGCGAGCCACCGTCGGGGTTCGTCACCGTGAGGTCGTAGACGCCCTTGAACGCACCGCCCGACGCCGTCACGTTCACGGTGATGTGGGAGGCGTCGACGTACGTGACGCCGGTGATCGTGAAGCCGCCGGAGATCGCCACCGTGACCCCCGACTGGAAGGCCGTCCCCGTCACGGCGAACGACGCCGTCTGGTTGTGCGTGACGACCTCCTGGGCAGTCGCGGTCGGGAACGTGATCGTCGGGCCGGCGTTCACCGTGAAGCACGCCGGGCACGAGCCCGAGCCGCCGTCCGGGTTCGTGACGGTGACCGAGCGTGCGCCGGTCGAGGCCCCGGACGAGATCGTGACGTTCGTCGACAACTGGGTCGTGCTCGCGAACGAGGTGGAGTTCACGGTCATCCCGGTCCCCGAGAACGACACCGTGGCTCCCGAGACGAATCCCGTGCCCGTGACCGTGATCGTTTGGTTCGCCGCGCCCTGACCTCGGGAGGACGGGTTCGTTGAGACGACGGTCGGAGCGGAGAGCGTCGTTCGCGAGATCGACGTCCCGTCGTTCCCCACCCAGTTCCCGAGCTTCGCCGCGATCGTGAAGCTGTAGGTCGTGGCCGGCGACAGTCCCGATTCGACGCACGTCGTCGCCGCGATCCCGCTCGCCCCTCCGCAGCCTGCGCTCGAGGCGCCGCCGTTCCGTGACACCACGTAGCGGCCGCCCGTCAGCGTCGACAGCGGCTGGCCGCCGACGGTCACGTCGCTCCACGTGAGGGTGATCGCGGAGCTCGTGATGGTGGTCGAGCTCGGTGTCGGCCCCGTCGGAAGCGTCCCACCCTTGGCCCGACCGGCGCCCGAGCCGTTCGTGACCCAGGCCGCCCACGCGATCCCGGGGATCGTGACGACCAGGACGACCACGAGGATGGGGATCGCGCGTTTCACGCTCGGACCGCCTCGTCAGTGGATCGGAGCATCGCCTTCCCTCCGCGCGGGGGCGGCCCCAGGCCGCCCCCGCGCATCGGACCGTCTAGGCGCTCGCGCCGCTGAGCGTGACCGACTGCGTGAACGTCGCGCCCTGACACCCGTTCTGGGACGTGTTGTCCATCGAGGCGCCAACCGACACGACGTCCGTCCACGTGCCGTTCGCGGCGATCGTGTGGGGGAGTGTGGCGTCGATCGCCGACTGACTCACGGTCACGCCGGTCGTCGTGCACGTCCCGATGCCGCCCGTCGCCGTGACCGAACCGGTGAGGGTCGCCGCGGTGAGGGAGACGGGGTACGCGTTCGGGTTCGAGATCTTGATCACGAAGTCGCCGGTCCCGCTCGGGACGAGCGTGTTCGTGACGCTGCCGGAGCCGTCGAGCGTGGTGAGCGCTTGTGCCGTGCCGGCCTTCGCATATCCGGTGCCTGTCCCGGTCGCCGTCCATGCGGCGAACGCGACCCCTGCCGCCAGCACGACACCCGTGAGCACGGTGGCCGCGGTGGCCCTCGCGCCGATCCGTCGGAAACGCCTGCCGTTCAATAGCCCGTCCGATCTTCCTCGAGCGCGGCCCGATCGACGCGCTCTGCTCTCGCTAGCCGTCATCGGCGAACCCGTCGTGATCCTGAAGGCCTTTGCGCCGCAACGGATGGACTTTCCCTGGGACAGGGTAGGAGCCGATACCCGCGATACGGACGCCCGAACACGTGTTCGTGTCGCCGATGTTTGACTCGCCCTGATACGTGGTGTTTCGTGAGCGTGCTTTCGAGGCTACGTGAGCTTCGATGAACCCTATGTGGCAGATGTGGCACCTGTGACCCGGGTGCCACATGTTGCCTCCGGGACCCGCCGGGGCAGGTTGACGGAGGACACGGGATGACGGTCGAGGGGTCCAGGGCGTTCGTGCCCGGCGGCGGCTCGCTGCTCACCGTCGGCGAGGTGGCCGCTGCGATGCGGGTCTCGAACATGACCGTCTACCGGCTGATCAAGAGCGGCGACCTCCCCGCCGTCCGCGTCGGTCACAACTACCGGATCCGGGAGGGCGACGTCGAGCACTACCTCTCGTCGCGATCCGTCCAGGTGGAGGGCTTCTGATGGCGAAGGGCCGGATCGGGCTCGACATCGGGTCGACGGCCGTCCGCGCGGCCGAGCTCTCGCCGGGGACGCAACCGACCGTCGTCCGGGCCGCGCAGCGTCCCCTGCCTGCGGGCGCCGTGGAGAACGGCGAGGTGCGCGACCCGGCCGCTGTCTCCGAGGCGCTCCGCGATCTGTGGAAGGACGGCGGCTTCAGCAGCGGCCAGGCGTGGCTCGGGGTGGGGAACCAGCGCGTGATCGTCCGGGAGATCGCGCTCCCGTTCCTGCCGGAGAAGGAGCTGCGGTCCTCACTCAGCCTCCAGGTCCAGGAGTTCATCCCCATGCCCGTGGACGAGGCCGTCTTGGACTACGACCCGATCGGCGAGTTCGAGCAGGACGACCGGAAGATGCTGCGGATGCTCCTCGTCGCCGCCCAGCGCGCGATGGTGGATCAGGTCGTCGACGCGGTGCGCGGAGCCGGGCTCGAGCCGATGGGGCTGGACCTGACGCCGTTCGCGCTCGTCCGCGCCGTCGGGACGCCGGACATCTCGATGGATCTGGACGGCACCGGCGAGGAGGCGATCATCGACATCGGCGCGCACGTGACGAACATCGTCGTGCACGACCGCGGCGCGACCCGGTTCGTCCGGATCCTCCCGAGCGGCGGACGCGACGTCACCGTCGCGATCGCGAGGGCCATCGGCGTCGACGACATGGTGGCCGAACGCCTGAAGCGCGGCGAGACGCCGGAGGGAGCCCCCGAGCCCACCGAGGCCCCCGAGCCCGAGGCGGAACCGGATCATCCGGGCGCCGAGGACGGGTCGTCCCCCGAGGGTTCGGGCACCCCGAAACCCCAGCAGGTCCGGCAGGTCGCGCTCCAGCGCGCGGCGGCCTTCGTCGACGAGGTCCGCTCATCGCTCGAGTTCTACACGGCACAGGCGCGGGAGGCGCGGATCGCCCGGGTCCTCGTGACGGGTGGAGGCTCGAAGCTCGACGGCCTCCTCGACCTCATGCGGCAGCGGATCCCCGTGCCGGTCGACCCCGGTCGCGTGTTCCAGCACGTGCCGAGCGAGCTGAAGGAGCCGGAGGAGAGCCTCGCCGCGGCGGAGCCCTTCTTCGCCGTCTCCGTCGGGCTCGCGATCCCGGGGAGGACGCGATGAGCCAGGTCAACCTCCTCCCGCACGACGTCCAAGAGGGGCAGCGCTACCGGCGCCTGACGCTCACGGTGCTCCTGGCGGGGGCGATCGTGCTCGCGCTGGTGCTCCTGTTGTTCTTCCTCCAGGTCGGGAAGCTCAGCTCGGTGAACCACGACGTCGAGCAGGCGCAGCAGAACAACCAGGTGATCCAGTCCCAGATCGACCAGCTGCAGAAGTACGAGGACCTGCAGGTGCAGGCGCAGGCGGCCCAGGCCGAGCTCGCGGCGGCGTACCGGGGCGAGGTCTCGTTCTCCGGGATGCTGATGGACCTGTCGCGGGTGATCCCGAGCGACATGTTCCTCACGAACTTCACCTCGACGATCAACGGCGCGTCCGCGTCCACGACGACGGGGCCGGCCCTGATCGGCACGATGAATATGGGCGGCGAGGCGATCGGCTTCGACTCGCTCAGCACGTGGCTCACCCGTCTGGAGACGGTGAACGGGTGGGTGAACCCGTGGATGCCGACGATCTCCGCCGACAGCTCCGTCGCGAACGCGTTCACGTTCTCGACGAGCGTCGATCTGACGTCGGACGCCGAGACGCCACGCGGCCAGGGGCAGGTGGACACGGGTGGATAACCGTCGCGCGCCTCTGATCGCCGGCGTCGTCATCGTGGTCCTCGCGATCCTGATGGTGCTGCTGCTCGTGCTGCCGAAGAGCCATCAGGTCTCGGAGGCGCAGAGCAAGCTCGACGACACTCGGCGGCAGGGTCAGGTCCTTGAGTCGCGGAAGCAGGCGCTCGAGGACGCGAAGGCGCAGGCGCCGCAGGCCCGCAAGACCATAGAAGAGGTGAACCGCCGGATCCCGCCCGTCGCCGACGAGCCGGGACTGATCCTGCTGCTGCAGAACGCGGCGATCGACGCCGGGATCGACCTCGTGTCGCTGTCGCCGGCGAACCCCGCCTTCGACGCGTCGTCGAACCTGTCGACGATCGACGTGAGCGTGAGCGCGACCGGCACCTACTTCGACGTGACGGAGTTCATGTACCAGATCGAGACGCTGCCCCGCGCGGCGCTCGTGACGAACATCAGCCTGTCGCCCGGGTCGGGCAGCGCCCCGTCCGGCGTCCCGCTCCTGACCCTCACCGCGACGATCCGCACGTACACGAGCGACACGAGCGCTGGCCCGGGCTCCCAGCCGGGGCCGACGGGGGGGTCGACGTAGCGATGCCGATGAGCGATCGCGACCGGCGGATCCTGAAGTACGCGGGCATCGGCGTCGGCGTGCTGCTCGTCCTGTTCCTGGGGTCGAAGCTGTTGTTCGGCGGAGGCGGTGGCGGCCAGCCGATCCCGCCGGGGCGGCGTCCGACGCCGACGCCCACGCCGACGCCGACGGCCTCGAAGACGCCCACGCCCGTCGCGCAGTTCGGCGGTCGCGACCCCTTCTCGACCCCACCCGAGTTCCTGGTGGGCGGGACGTCGTCGTCCTCGGGCGGGTCGTCGTCGGGCACGTCGAGCGCCGGGGGATCCAGCACGTCCCCCGGCGGCGGTGGTTCGAGCTCGGGCGGTCCGCCGCCGTCGCAACCGGGCGGCGGATCGAGCGCGAACCTCGGCGGGCACACGGTCGTCCTGTTGGACGCGTTCTCGCGGAACGGCGTCGGCCACGCGCAGGTGGAGATCGACGGCGTCGTCTACACCGTCGCGGTCGGGGAGAAGTTCGGACCCGGGAACCGCTTCGAGCTGCGATCCGTCTCCGGGAACTGCGGGACGTTCGTGTTCGGGGACGAACAGTTCACCCTCTGCATCACCCCGTCGAAGTAGGCGGGGGGCGAGACCCGGCGACCCGCCCACGGGGGGAGCGGTCGCCGGTGGCGGGGGCGGCCTTCGTGGCCGCCCCCGCCCGTTCCGGGTGAAGGACGGACGGCGGGCGCGGAGCGACCGTTCACTATCATCGGCCCATGCTGCGCCTGCTCACGGCCGGTGAATCGCACGGCAAAGGCCTCGTCGCGATCCTCGAGGGACTCCCGGCCGGCGTCCCGGTGAGCCCGAAGGAGATCGCCGACGAGCTGGCCCGGCGACGTCACGGGTACGGACGCGGCGGACGGCAGCGCTTCGAGGCCGACGCGTTCGAGATCCTCTCCGGCATTCGCCACGGCACGACGCTCGGGTCGCCGATCGCCGTCACGATCCCCAACGTCGAGTGGGGGTCGAAGTACCGGGACCTGATGGCCGTCGACGGCGAACCCGATCCTGCGGCCCGCCTGACCCGGCCGCGGCCCGGCCACGCGGATCTGGTCGGCGTCCTGAAGTTCGGCTTCGACGACGTGCGCAACGTCCTGGAGCGAGCCAGCGCGCGCGAGACGGCCGCGCGCGTCGCCGCGGGCGCGTGCTGCAAGGCGTTCCTGACCGGCCTCGGGATCACCGTGCTCTCGCACGTCGTGCAGATCGGGAAGGTCCGGAGCCGCCGCCGCCGTCCTCCGGAGCCCGTCGATCAGGAGGCGGTCGACGCATCGCCGGTCCGATGCGCCGATCCGGAGGCAGGCAGGGCGATGACCGCCGAGATCGATCGGCTCCGCAAGGCGAAAGACACCGTGGGGGGCGTGTTCGAGGTGCTCGCCTACGGTGCCCCGCCGGGGCTCGGCTCGTACGTCCAGAGTGATCGCAAGCTCGACGCGCGCCTCGCGGCGGCGCTGATGTCGATCCAATCCGTGAAGGGGGTCGAGGTCGGCGACGGGTTCGCGACGGCCGCGCGACCCGGCTCGCGGGCGCACGACGAGATCGTCGTGCGCGGCGGCCGGGTCGCGCGAGCCTCCGCTCGAGCCGGCGGCATCGAGGGGGGGATGTCGACCGGTCAGCCGATCCGCCTCCGCGCCGCGATGAAGCCCTTCTCGACGGTCCCGCGGCCACTGCGGACCGTGGACCTGGACACCGGGGCTCCCGCCGTGGCGATCAAGCAACGGACGGACGTCTGCGCCGTCCCCGCGGGCGGGGTCGTCGGCGAAGCCGTGATCGCGTTCGTCCTGGCCGACGCCGTCCTCGAGAAGTTCGGCGGCGACTCGGCCGGCGAGACGCGGGGCAACCTGGACCGGTACCTCGAGGGGCTGCCGTGATCGTCTACCTCGTGGGGATGCCGGGATCGGGGAAGTCCACGGTGGGACGGGAGGTGGCCGGACGACTCGGCGTGCCGTTCGTCGATCTGGACGCCGAGATCGAGCGTCGATCGGGATCGAGCGTGGCCGAGATATTCGCGACGCGGGGCGAGGCGAGCTTCCGCGCGCTCGAGGCGACCGAGCTGGTGAACGCCTCGCGCCACGACCCGTCGGTCGTGGCCTGCGGAGGAGGGGTCGTCCTCGAACCGGCGAACCGGATCACGCTGCGGAACACGGGGGCGTGCGTCTACCTCGACGTCCCGTTGGCGGTGCTCGAGGAACGTGTCCGGCCGGCCGCCGATCGTCCGTTGATCCGTGCCGAGGGGGATCTAGAGCGGTTACTCGCCGAACGGGGGCCGCTCTACCGCGAGTTCGCCGCGCACGTGGTCGACGGGAGCGGCGACCCCGGCGCCGTGGCGGACGCGATCGTCGAGGAGCTCCGTTGGAGCGCGTGACCGTCCGCGTCCCGAGTCGGACGTACGACGTCCTGGTCGGCCCGGACCTCTTCGCTCGCGCGGACGAGCTCACGCCGGACCTCCCGGGGGCGACGCGGGCGTTCGTCGTCGCCGACCGCAGGGTCGCCGACCTGTGGTTCGGTCCCGTCTGCGAAGCGTTCGAGCGCCGCGACGTCCACGCGGTCCTGCTCACCGTGCCGGTGGGGGAGGCCGCGAAGACGCTCGACGTCTATCGGACGCTCGTGCACCAGCTCGCGACGCAGGAGGCGCACCGTCGCGATCCGATCGTCGCCCTCGGCGGGGGCTCGACCGGAGATCTGGCGGGGTTCGTCTCCTCCACCTACATGCGCGGCACACCGTTCCTGCAGCTCCCGACGACGCTGACGGCGCAGGTCGACGCGGCGATCGGCGGCAAGACGGCCGTGAACCTCCCGGAGGGCAAGAACCTCGTCGGTGCGTTCCACCAGCCGTCGGTCGTGCTCTGCGAGATCCGGGCGCTCGCGACGCTGCCCGACCGCGAATACCGGAGCGGGCTCGCCGAGGTCGCGAAGTACGCGCTGACGCTCGACGTCGAGCTCCTCGAGGAGCTCGAGCGCGACCCGGGTCGCGTGCTCGAGCGCGACCCGGACGCGCTCGAGCGGATCGTCGCGCGATGCGTCCGCGCGAAGGCCGCGTGCGTAGAGGCGGACGAGCGAGACGCCGGGCGCCGACTGGTCCTGAACTACGGCCACACCCTCGGCCACGCCCTCGAGCGGCTCGACGCCTTCGGCGGCCGCTCCCACGGCGAGGCGGTCGCGATCGGGATGGTGTTCGCCGCGCGTCTGAGCGCGTCGGTCTTCGGCGCGACGGAGCTCCCCGCGAGGACCGTCCGCCTGCTGTCGTCCCTGGGCTTGGAGACCGACGGGCCGTTGCCGCCGGCGGACGAGATCGTGCACGCGTTCGCGCTCGATAAGAAGTTCGATCGAGGCGTCCGCTTCGTCGCGCTCCGCGACGTGGACCGGCCCGAGGTGGTCGACGGCGTCGGCGACGACGAGGTCAGGCGCATCCTGCTCGAGATGGGGGCTCCGGCATGAACGTGCTCTACCTCTTCGGACCGAACCTCGGCGCGCTCGGCACGCGCGAGCCGGAGACGTACGGATCGCAGACGCTCGACGAGATCATGCAGGCCGTCGAGGCGCGCGGCGCCGATCTGGGTCACAGCGTGACGTGGCGTCAGTCCGACCACGAGGGCGACCTGATCGGGTGGCTCCTCGGCGCGGCCGGGGAAGGAGCCGACGCGGTGGTACTGAACCCCGGCGCGCTCGCGCACTCGTCGTACACCCTCCGCGACGCCGTCGCCGCCTGCGCGATGCCGGTGATCGAGGTCCACATGTCGAACATCTACGCGCGCGAGCCGTTCCGGCAGACCTCGGTGATCTCAGGGGTGTGCCGGGCCACGATCGGGGGACTCGGAGCGGGTGGCTATCATCTGGCCCTGGAGGCGATGCCGTGGATCACCGGGTGAGGAGGCGCGCGGTCGCCGCGCGCCTCGACGAGCTGGGCGTGGACGCGCTGCTCGTCACCTCGCTCGTGAACACCAGGTACCTCACCGGGTTCACCGGATCGAACGGGCAGCTCTTGGTGAGCGGCGACGTCGAGCTGTTCCTCACGGACGGCCGGTACGCGATGAGCTCGCGTCGCGTGATGTCGGACATCGAACGCGTCGCGACCCGAGGCTCGTACCGCCCCGTCGTCGTCGACCGGTGCCGTGCCTCGCGGATCGCCCGTCTCGGGATCGAGGCCGACGCGATGACGGTCGCGGCACGCGACGCCCTCGCCGAGGCCGTGGATGGCTCGGAGATCGTGCCCCTCCGCAACGTGGTCGAGGAGCTCCGGCGGGTGAAGGACGATGAGGAACGCGAGCTGATCCGCCGCGCCCAAGCGGCGACGGACACAGCGTTCGCGGCGATCCTCGACCGGTTCGCCGTCGGCGTGTCGGAACAGTGGGTGGCACGCGAGTTGGACCGGCTCATGATCGAGGCGGGCGCCGATGCGCCGTCGTTCGAGACGATCGTGGCGTTCGGCGAGAACGCGGCGGAACCGCATCACGAGCCGAACCACCGGACCCTCGAGGAAGGCGATGTCATCAAGATGGACCTCGGCGCCCTGGTGGAGGGGTATCACGCCGACATGACCCGGACGATCGCGTTCGGCCAACCCACCGCGGAGCTCCGGAAGATCCACGACGTCGTTCGCCAGGCCCAGCAGGCGGCGATCGACGCCGTCCGCCCCGGGATGTCCGGGATCGAGGTCGACGCCGCGGCGCGGTCGGTGGTCGCGGAGGCCGGCTACGGCGACGGGTTCGTGCACGGGCTCGGCCACGGCGTTGGGCTGGAGATCCACGAGGGACCGTGGCTCGGGACGACGCAGGACAACGTCCTCCCAGAGGGCACCGTCGTCACGATCGAACCCGGCGTGTACCTCGACGGCATCGGCGGTGTGCGGATCGAGGACATGATCGAGGTCACGGGCGACGGTTGCGTCGTCGTCGGCGTCTCGAGCCGGGACATGATCGAGCTGTGAGGGAGCTCTCGTGAGCGTTTCGACGAACGACCTGAAGAACGGGATGACGCTCGATCTGGACGGCACCCTGTTCCAGGTCGTCGAGTTCCAGCACGTGAAACCCGGCAAGGGCGGCGCGTTCGTCCGTTCGAAGCTGCGCAACATGAAGACCGGGGCGGTGGTCGAGAAGACATTCAACGCGGGCGTGAAAGTGGGGCTCGCGATCGTCGAACGCAAGCCGATGCAGTACCTCTACGCGGACGGCGACGACGCCGTGTTCATGGACATGGAGACGTACGAGCAGATCCACGTCCCGAGCTCGGTGATCGGCGACACCTCGCGGTTCCTCGCGCCGTCCGCGGAGGCGCAGGTCGCGATGCACCAGGGCGTTCCGATCGCGGTCGAGCTGCCGGCATCGGTCGTGCTCACGATCACCCAGACCGATCCTGGCGCCAAGGGCGACACGAGGACGGGCGCCCTGAAACCTGCGACCGTGGAGACCGGCGCCGTCGTGCAGGTCCCGCTGTTCGTCGAGGAGGGTGAGCGGATCAAGGTCGACACGCGCTCGGGTGACTACATCGAACGCGTGAAGGCTTGAGGCGGACGGTGGCGGGTCGGCGCGCGGCCCGTCGGATCGCCGTCGACGTCCTGTTCCAGGCCGACGTGACGGGCCGCGCGCCGACCGAGGTCGTGGCCGACTGGAAGACCGCAGGCAGGGAGGTGCCGCCGTTCGCGCGGTCCCTGATCGCCGGCGTCGAGGAGCATCTCCCGTCGATCGATCTCGTGCTCGAACGAGGTGCGGAGGACTGGAGCGTGCAACGGATGGCCGCGCTCGACCGGACGATCCTCCGCGTCGCGATCGAGGAGCTGCTCTACCGCGAGGACGTTCCGCCGTCCGTCGCGATCAGCGAGGCGGTCGAGACCGCAGCCGAGCTGTCCTCGGACGAGTCGAAGCGATTCGTGAACGGCATCCTCGGGCGCATCGCGCGAGACGGAGCTGCTCGCGGCGACGCCGGCTGAGTCCGCGCTAGTCCGCCGGCGGTTCGACGGGACGAGGCTGCTCGGCCGTGGGT
>Ga0075424_100004396_pt1 | contig 13296 bp, 10 predicted proteins | sample SoiMethybrSBSTD3_FD_75301 | JGI IMG/M metagenome (GOLD analysis project Ga0075424, IMG submission 75301) | Bulk soil microbial communities from a Populus tree surrounding site in Tennessee, USA - Soil MetaG P. TD hybrid SBSTD3 | ecosystem: Environmental > Terrestrial > Soil > Tree plantation... | reverse complement strand
GATTTCGTGCTGCATCCTTTCGATGGGCCGTTCTGGCGCGAGCACAGCGCCCAGGATGAAAAAGCGACGATTCCCGCCTACCTCGGCGCATGCTGGGGAAATTACGGCTTGCATCTTCCGGGCGCTTTTTCCGCTTGGAAAAATTGGCGCGGACCTAAAAAGATGGTGATCGGCCCAGGCGTGTATCTAGACCGCCCGGTTTATCAGTATCAGGACGAGGCGCTGCGCTGGTTCGACTATTGGTTGAAAGGCGTCGACACCGGAGTGATGGAGGAGCCGCCGATTCGTTGTTTCATGCCGCCCACCGGCGAATGGAAGAGCCTGAACGATTGGCCGCCGCCTGACGCGCGCTGGACAACATTTTATTTGCACAAGGACGGAATACTAAGCGAGCACGAGATCTGGCCCGGCGAGGGCTCGGACTCCTTCGACGAATCCAATTTCGAGCACGGCTCACTCACTTATTCCACGCCGTGGCTCGTGGAGAATACGGAAGTGCTCGGCCCCAGCGTGCTGACGCTTTATATTTCCACTACCGACACCGATGCGCTTTTGTTTATTACGCTGTTGCTGATCGACCACGATAACAAAGTGCATGAGCTCACGCGCGGCTGGCTGCGCGCGTCGCAGCGCATGCTGCGTGAAGACAGCCAACCCTGGGAACCCATCCAATCGCATCAAAAGCGAGAAACGCTCAATCCTGGAAAAATTTATGAACTGAAAATCCCGATCGTTCCCACGGCGCGTTTGTTTCAGGCCCGCGAGCGCATCGCTGTCCGGATCAAAGGCGCCGACGACGAGCCGGCGTTGAATTCGTTGCAAGCGTTGGCGAGGAATCACGTTCGGCGTCCACGGCCCGCCCGCATCACGATCCATCACGACGAATCACACCCGTCGCACCTCGATTTACCGATCACGCGCGGCAATATTATCGGGACTTTCTTTTCGGGCGGGGATATCAGCTCGTTCGGCCTATCGCACTGAGGATGGAGAAGACTGACGTGAGCATAGACGGCCAATGACTGCATTCACCCTCGCCCTCTGGGAGAGGGCAGGGCTGAGGGCCATTCGCAAGCAGAAGACACCCTCACCTCAATCCTCTCCCAATGGGAGAGGAAGTAAACATTGGGAGCAAAGATCGCAGTGGCCGAAGAAAATCACGCCGGCTTGAATGTCGACGCGACTTCCTGATGCCCGCCGTTTTCTTTGAGCTCCTCTTCATAGTAGAGCCCGAGCGCTTTCAGCACCGGCAGGTCTTGAATTGAAAATAGCACGGCATCTGCGCTCGCCGAGGAATTCACGTGTTCATGCATTGCCCATGGGGGCAACGCAAAGATGTCGCCCTTGCTCCAATTGAAACGTTGTCCGTCGATGACGGAGTATCCGTCGCCACTCACCACGTGATATACCGCACTGCCGGTATGGCGATGCGCGTTGGTGTGCTCGCTAGGCCGCAGCATTTGAATCATGCAAGCCATGGTCGGCAATACGGGGCCGCCGGTTTGTGGATGTCGGTATTCGAGCAAAACGCCATCTTGAGCACTGCCTTCGTGCTCTCGCAAGGAGTTCAGTGCTTCAGACGTTTGCGCCCAGGAATAGAGTAGCAACGGCGATGCCTGCGGCTTCTCTTTCACCCAAGTCGGCGTGATGTGCGCATGGCCGTACATTTGTTGGGACGCGTGTGCCGGGCGTGAGGTCGGCACCTGCGGAACGGAAAAAAATTGGAAAAACATCGCTTCAAGGGATGCAATCAGGGGAATATCCAGACCGTCCATCCAGACGACGCGTTCATTGGTTTCATTGCCATGGTCGTGCCATGCCCAGCTCGGCGTTAAAATCAGATCTCCCGGTGACATGTATACCCGCTCGCCGTCAACCGCCGTATACGCGCCCGTCCCTTCAATGATGAAGCGGATCGCCGTGGGCGTGTGCCGGTGAGCCCGCGCCACTTCACCCGGCAAAAGAATCTGCACAGCAGCGATTAGATTGTTCGTTGTTGCCCAACGTCCGCCAAGACCGGGATTAAAAAGTTGCAACGCTCTTCGTTCATCGCCGACCGGGACAGCGCGAGCCGATTCTTCGATGATTGAGGCAGTGGTCGACCACCTCCACATGTGCGGAATCATCTTGGGCTGCGGCTGAGGTGTCATCTGGCTCGCCAGCTCCCAGAGACCATACATGTTATTGGCGTGCATGCGCTGATGAAACGCTTCACGAAACGCGTCCGCTTCAGATCTTATTTCCGGCTTGGCCATGGAGTTCTCCTGAGTGAAACGATTGTTAACGCCTACCGTTTAGCGTAGCCGACGGTCTCTTCGAATGTCAACACAACGAGTTTTAAGAACAGCTGCTACGTCTATCGTGGATGCGCCGGCAAGCGCCACTGGCTGCTTTACCTCTGCTCCCGCAGAGTCTTGACCTCTCTGCGACGGGAGTGAAGCACCGGCTCGGTATAACCATTGGGCGCGTGCCGGCCCTTCAAGACGAGATCCAAAGCCGCCTGAAAGGCGATACTCCTCTCGTAATCCGGCGCCATGTTACGGTAGTTGGAATCGCCTTGATTTTGCCGATCAACGACTTGCGCCATTCGTTTAAAAGTGTCGACGATCTGGTCTTGCGTGAGGATGCCGTACTTCAGCCAGTTGGCGATGTGCTGGCTCGAAATTCTGAGCGTGGCCCGATCTTCCATCAGGGCTACGTCTTTGATATTCGGGACCTTCGAGCAGCCGATGCCCTGATCGACCCAGCGAACCACGTATCCTAAAATTCCCTGCGCGTTGTTATCCAGCTCGCGCTGAATTTCTTCCGGTGGCAGCTGCCGATCCAACATCAGTGGCGGAGTCAGAATATGCTCGAGATTTGCGCGGCCGCGCTTCGCCAGTTCACGCTGTCTCGTTGCGACGTTGACGTAATGATAGTGCAGGGCATGAAGCGTCGCAGCTGTCGGTGACGGCACCCAGGCGCTGTTCGCACCGGCTTGCGGATGGCCGATCTTATTTGCGACCATGTCGTGCATTTCATCGGGCATCGTCCACATGCCTTTGCCAATTTGCGCTTTGCCGCGAAATCCGGTTTCGATGCCGATATCCACGTTCCAATCTTCGTAAGCCTTAATCCACGGCTGTCCTTTGATCTCTTCCTTCGGCAACATTGTCCCGACTTCCATGCTGGTATGGATCTCGTCACCTGTACGATCCAGAAACCCGGTATTGATGAATACCACCCGATCCTTCGCTGCTCGTATGCATTCCTTCAAGTTAATTGTCGTGCGCCTCTCTTCGTCCATGATCCCGATCTTGAGAGAATTACGCTTCAATCCGAGCGCGCTTTCGACTCGCTGGAACAGCTCTACCGTCGCCGCGACTTCTTCCGGTCCATGCTGTTTCGGTTTGACGATGTAAATACTGTTGGTCTTGCTGTTTCGGTATTTTCCCTTTCTCCTGAGATCGTGCATGGCGGCGAGCGCCGTGACCATGGCATCGAGGAATCCTTCAGGAATCTCCTCACGGTTATTTGTGATCACCGCGTCCGTATACATGTGCATGCCGACGTTTCGCACCAATAGAAGACTTCTTCCTGGCAAAGTGAATTTCTTTCCCGTCGGTGTGATAAAGACCTTGTCCGCGTTTAATTTGCGCGTCAGAGGGCGGCCATTTTTCTCGAATGTGGTTTCCAGTGTTCCCTTCATCAGCCCGCACCAATGTCGGTAGACCGTGACCTTATCGGCGGCATCAACCGCGGCGACCGCGTCCTCACAGTCTGCAATGGTCGTGATCGCCGCCTCCAGGACCACATCTTTAACGCCCGCGGGGTGAGCTTTGCCAATCGGGTGATCTCTATCGATTTCAATCACAATGCGAGAACCGTTGTTGCACAGCACGATATTGGTCAGTTGACCGGCTTTTTCCCCGTAACCAATAAATTTGCGGCCGTCCGCCAACCCGACCGTTTTCCCGTTCTTGAGCGTCGCGGCCAACTGTTTCTTGCGGCCGGAACGCTTGAGGAAAAACCCGGTGACCTCTGAAAAACTCCCGTGTTTGAGACTCGCGACCTTGTCTAGGAACGCCTCTGTATATTCGATAACTTTCGCGCCGCGCCGGGGATTATAGAACTCGCCCTTTTCTGCGCCGCCCTCCTGCGAGATCACGTTCGTACCGTAGAGCGCGTCGTAAAGACTTCCCCAGCGGGCATTGGCGGCGTTCAACGCGTAACGGGCATTGTCGAGCGGCACGACGAGTTGCGCTCCCGCAATCGCCGCGATCTCGGCATCGACGTTAGACGTCTTGATCTTGAAATTCTTGCCCTTCGCGACGATATAGCCGATCTGTTTCAAAAAGTCGGCGTATTCCTTGATGTTGAGCGGCTGATCCTTTCGCTCCTCGTGCCAATGATCGATCTGCTGCTGCAGCGAGTCGCGCTTTTCCAGTAGCGCGTGATTTTTCGGTCCCAGTTCTTTGACGATCTCGCCCAACAATTTCCAAAAGCGGTCGCTCTTAACACCCGTTCCCGGCGCGATCTCGTCGCGCACCAGGCGATAGAGCCGCTCATCGACTTTTAGATTGCCCACCTCGACGCTGCTGGCCATGGTCTTCTCCGTTTCTAGCGCATCCGCCACCGAGCGCAGGAGTTCATGGTTAATGTCACAAGGTCTTATGGCGCTTCGCGAAAGGATCTATACCAAACGTTGCATCGACGGAGTTATCCTATTTCGCGGTCGACCGATAGAACGGTAGTTAGCGTGATCAATACGCACTCATGACGGGCTGGATTGCGAGTCAGGATTGGCTCTGCTCATCCATCACACGTCTCATAAATTTCGGCGAAAGTTCCCGCAACCGCTCGTCGGTCATGCGGCCGCTCCGGGTCATGTAATCGTATGCCAGCTCCACGGGCCGAAGCAGCATTTTCTCCAGCAAACGCTCGTACCAGTAAGAGCTGGCATTCGCGGCGGCAAGAATTTTTTCGACGACCGGACGCCGCTCCCGTTCGAAAAGCGCCAGTGCGGACAGGACATCTTCACCAGCATTGGCGAAGGCACGATCGAGCGCGATGGCATCTTCGAGAGCGAGACGTGTGCCCGAGCCGATGGAAAAATGCACCGTGCGTAAGGCGTCACCGATGAGAACGATACGGCCAACGAACCAGCGGCGGCATGCCACCAATGGGAATTGCCGCCAAACCGACTTGTTCGTGATCAAAGGATTTCCCACGAGGTCTGGCGCAAACACAGCTTCGCAGTATGCACGGCCGTTTTCGTCCGACATCCGATCCAGACCCGCGCGGCGCCATGTGCCTTCATCGCATTCAACCACAAAGGTGCTCATAGATGAGCTGTGACGATAATGATGCGCGACAAAAAAACCGTCGGCATTGGAGCGAAACGTCAAGCTGAGGCACTCGAAGATTTGCCGAGTTCCGTACCAAGCAAATCGATTAGTGAGCCACGTAAGTCTCGGCTCGAACTCGCTTTCTAAACTGCGGCGCAAAACCGAATTTGCGCCATCCGCACCAACCAGCAGATCGCAGTTTTCGACTTCGCTCAGCGCGGTAATCGTCCGCTGATACTCGATCGTCACCCCTTCGGCGGCGCATAGCTCTTGGAGAAATTGATTGAGCTCCAGGCGGCCAATGGCAGAAAAACCATTGCCATCGATGTCTACTCGCTCGTTCCGATGCACGATCCGTTGCATGGGCCAGGATTCCAGGCGATTTATTAGTTGCGCGTGAAAATCCGGCACGTCGCGCTCGAGGAACGCGAGCGCATCGAGAGAAAACACCACGCCGAAGCCGTAGGTCGCCTCAGGCGGATTTTGCTCGAAGACGTGAACTTGCCACTCAGGGAAGCGGCGTTTGATCAGTAGAGCGAAAAGCAATCCGGCGGGGCCGGCGCCGACGATGTTAATCTGCACGAGGCTAATTATAATCGAATTGGAGTGATGGAGTGTTGGAGTGATGCGGGCTAAACCAATACTCCATAACTCCATCACTCCAACTATTCATTTCGCTTGATCGCCATAGAGCTTTTTCACAAACCCGCTCGCCTCGATTTCCCGTAACAGACGCCCATCGAGGAAATCCTTGGGATCGGCGCCCTTGGCGCGTGGATTTGTTTCGGCGACTTGCGTAATTCCGAGTTTCATATCCTCCACGGTCGGATAGGGAACTCTTTCAAATGCATTTGCATAAACCCGCTGTGTCTCCTCGAGCATGGCGCGATCGCTGGTATTGGTGTATTTGCCGATCACATTCATCGCGAAGTTCGGATCGGTTTTGAAGCGATGGACTGCCTCGATTTGCGATTCCAGGAATTGCCGGATTGCCGCGTCTTGAGTGCGGAGCATTTTCTGCGTGACAATGACGGATGAGAGTGGATAACGGAAGCCAAGCTTATCGTAGTCGACCAAATCGTGGAATCCCGCGGCGTGCGCATGGAGAACCGCAGGAAAACCGAATGTGCCGCCTTGAATCTGTCCGGCTTTTAGTCCCGCAACAATCTCCGGCAAACCTCCCATCCCGCGAATCATTACATCACGGTCGGGCGTCAATCCGTTCTGTCGAAGATAGATCCGCGTAAAAAAATCTGTGACGGTTCCCACCCGCGTGACACCGATGCTTTTGCCGCGCATCTCTTCGATTCGTTGAATCTGCGGCCCGGCTACGGTGAACACAATCACCCGGTTTACTGGAATCGCAACATAGATCGTGTCGGCGCCGGCGAGTTTCGCATCGACGCCGGCCGGACCGCCGATTGCCGCCACGTCGATGCTCCCGCCCACAAGCGTCTGCACGGCGCGTGAACCCGCCGGAATGTAAACAAGCTCGACGTCCAAACCGTGCCGCTGAAAGATACCACCTTCCTTGGCGATCCATGGAAGTGAGAAAGCCGCAGTAACCGCGGCGTAGGCCACGCGGAGTTTTTGCGGGGCTTCAGCGGGATGCGCCGGACACCATGGCAAGAATGCCGACAAACAAACTGTAACAAAGAAAGTTTTCGGCTTGATCAGTTTTTTCATTCGGATCTCCCTACTCACGATGCAGCACCGTGTCATTCTGAGGCGAAGCCGAAGGCTTGTCCTGAACGTAGTGAAGGAACTGAGATGCTTCGCTCATGCTCAGCATGACATCACGGATGGTTCTCACGACACCAGCAATATCAATGTAGATGTGTACGCACGAGGTGCCGAATTCTCAATAATGACCTTCGTCACCTCCCGCATCGCCGGGATCGGTGTCAAAGAAAAGCTCTTCGATGGTCATCTCCTTCTTGATTAAGCCCTGCTGGCGACAATACCGAATGATCGTCTGAAGATTTTTTCGGTTCGCCTCCCCCAAGCCGTACGCCCACGGATCCGCCCCAAGCACTTTGCGCTCCTCATCCCAATCATGGGAAAACCACGCCAGTGGAACAATTCTCGGGTTGACGACTCGTTGATAACAAACCTGCTTCGCCTTCTCGAAGGCTTTGGCGAGGCTCACCGCCGCCCAAGGATATTTGTCAACGATCTCTTGCTTCATAACCGTGACGTGCATAATCGGAAAAATGCGGGTCTGTTGAAAATATTCGCGCTCCACCTGCTTGTAATCCGGAAAAAGCCGCACCACTCGGGGGTCGCCGCTGACAATCGGCCGAGGAATATATGGATTGATCATCGCCGGGATCTCGCCTTCCGCTAGCATCGTGTCCATGTGCTTGCCGTGAGGAATCATTTCGATCTCGAGCCCCGGAGGCGGCGTAAACTCGACGTCTTCGCTGCGGTCGACGACCCACGTGATCGACTGATGCGGGACGCCGTAACGCTCTTCGAGGATGCCGCGCAGCCAGATATTGCCGGCGGGTTGAAAGTTGGTGCCGCCGACACGTTTTCCAATCAGGTCCTTAGGATTTTTGATGCCCGAGTTGACATTGATGAAAGCAAAACCGTGGCGAAACCGCCGGTGCAGAAAAACCGGAATTCCAGTGATCGCCACGTTGTGCTCGCGCGCCATGAAGTACGCACCGACGTTAAATTCACAGACGTCGTATTCCAGATTTCGCGCCATGCGCCAGTGACGCTCTCGCGGTCCGTGGGCGGTCAGGATGACGAGCTCGAGCCCGTCTCCCTGGACGGTTCCCTCCTTGAGGGCACGGATAATTTCATAATCGCCGCACGCAACGGACAGTCTCAGCTTGGTTGACATCGAAGTCTCCTCACGGATCGGAGTGACGGAGTATTGGAGTGCTGGAGTAATGGAGTGTTGCGTTCCGGACCCATTACCCCACTACTCCATCACTCCATTCACCGCCACTCTTCAGCTCCCGTACAGCTTCTGGACGAAACCTTCCTTTTCAATCTCATCAATCAAGCTCATGTCGACGAAGTCCGTCGGATTTTTCTGGCCAGCGCCAATCGAAGACAAAATATTTTTTATCCCTTCCAGCTCCGTTCGCGGCGAACGCGATAGCCGCTTGGCGAAAAATTCGTAGGTTCCTTCGACCGCTTCCGCGTCCGTAATCTGCAAATATTTTCGCAAAACCTTCAAGCTGCCTTCTTTATTCGTCTTGACGTAATGGATTCCCTCGATCTGGCCCTTGATGAAACCTTTGACTGCCGCACGATTTTGCTGGAGATACGAGCGCGTCACGATGTTCGAAGTGTTCGTGTAAAAACCGAAATCGCCGATATCCGCCAGGACATTCATGCCGAGCTTTCGCGCTTGATAGATCTCCGGATACGACTGCACCGTCGCGTCGACCTTCTTGCTGATGAGCGCCGCCATACGCGCCGAGGTGCCGCCAGTTTGCAGCATCGAAATCTCTTTCGGGTCAACTTTCCAGGCTTTCATCGCCATTAAAACAGCTGCATCATTGGAGCCGCCGAAGCGATTGATCCCGATGACTTTACCACGTAGCTGCTGCGGGTCTTTGATTTCCGGGCGCGATATGAGCAGCATCGGCAGTTTGTTTTCCAAAGTGGCGACAATCACTACCGGCGCGCCTTGAGACGCGCCAATCACCGCGGAAGACGCAGCGGTTTGAGTTAATTGAAGGCTGCCACCGACCAAAGCCTGAATATTCGGCGATCCCGCCTGTATTAGGATGATTTCCAGATCGACGCCATACTTCTTACTGAATCCAAACTCCCTATTGATCCAGAGCGGCAGCTGATAGCCGGCCGTCCCGCCATAACTCACGAGAAAGCGCGTCGACTCGGCTGAACGCGCACGCTCCAGAGTTCCCGTCGATACGGTCAATACCGTCAGCGTAACGAGGAGAACCTGCCGCAGTTGTGTCGTTGTCCTCATGAACTGCACCTCCGCACAAAATCAGGGTATTGATTTCACACGAGCCTGGCGAGACGTGGAAAAATCCTCAAAGCATTATGTCGTTCGATGTCGGAGCGCGCGGCGTCGTCAAAGCCCTCATACTGCTCCCAATGTTCGACTTCTTCCTGCAATCTGCGGCCATAGACAAAGGGCAAGTCCGAGCCCCAAAGAATCTGACTCGGTTCCACGAGCTCTTGTAGTGAGCGCAGCGCGAATCGCGAGGTCGTGCTTGCGATCTCATAGTAAAACGATTTCAGGCTGGGAATGACTTCGCTGACAGCTTTCGCTCCCCGGTGCCCTTCCATCATGGCAATTCTTTGCGCCAGGAACGGTACGGTTCCGCCGCCGTGAGCGATAATGAAGCGAATATCCGGACAACGGTTAACGGTTCCCGAGTGAATCAGATTGACAACGGCACGAGTCGTATCGAAAACATACTCGACGACAAATGGTGGCGCCCGCAGTTGCGTATGCTCGGGCGCCTCGCAATGTGTCGGGTGAATGAACACGGCGCATTTGCGCCGGTCGAGCTCGGCAAAAACAGGATTGAACAAAGGATCGCCCAGATAGCGATCCGTTACGCTCGAAAAAAGACCGATGCCGTCGAGCTGCAAAACGTCCAAGGCGTAAGAGATTTCTTCCAGCGCGCCGTCGACATCGGGAAGTGGCAGCAGAGCAAAAGCGCCGAACCGTGCTGGACAATTCTCAAGCCGCCGCGCTTGAAATTCGTTACACTGGCGCGCCACTTCTCGTAAGCGGTGGAGATTTTTCAGCACGACCCGGGGCGTTAGCGAAGTGATCGCCGCATGTATGTGCCAATCGTCCATCGATTGGAGTTGGGCCTCGACATCCGGCAGTTTGATCGGCAGAGACTCATCGGCATACTGCGGCGGCACAACGTGGTGATGCACGTCAATACGCCAGGTCTGCTTTGCATCCGTGCTCATCTCGCGTCGTTTTTCCTGAATCACTTGGCGCCGAAAGTAGATGTTAACCCTGCTCCTGTCAATATGCAGTCGAGCCGCACTTTCGGAGCCATCTGTCGAGCTTGCTCTCACTTGATGACGATGGATGTCGTTTCGATCGGAGCAAGAAATTTTTCTTAGTTAACTCGTAAGTCGAGACTGGAACGGTTGGACATTGGCAGCTGCTTGCGATATTGGGGTCCAGGCTGCAAACCCCAAACAATGAGCCTACGAGTTTTACGCCATTCAAAATAGAAAGGAGCCGGCATGGCAATCCTCAACAAGTCACTCGGTGCGCTTGGATTTTTGCTCGCCAGTTGCTTCATATTTTTGCCAAATGGCTTCAGCCAAACCTCCACGCTGACCGCCTTTTACACTGCGCCCGTCGCTTCGATGGCGCCGATGTGGATCGCTAAAGAATTGGGGTTCTTCAAAAAGCATGGACTCGACGTCAAGTTGGTTTTTATTGCATCGGGACCGGTGGGCACAGCTTCGATCCTCGGCAACGAGACCGATGTAGGAATCATCGGCGGCTTTGCGCCCTTACGAGCGATCGTCGGCGGCGCCAAAAGCCTGATGATCATCGGACAAAGTAAAAATCGGATTACCAGCAAGATCGTGGGGAAAAAAGAAATCGCCAGCGTCCAAGAACTAAAAGGTAAGCGATTGGGCATTGACCGGATTGGTTCGAACCCGGACATGTTTGCTCAGGCCGCGCTTTCGCGATTTCAGATCGATACTTTTAAGGATTTGCAGTACGTCCAACTGGGCGACGTCGGCAAGGTCGTCGCTGCTCTGAAGGCCGGCGCGATTGACGCCGGCATCGCGGGCGCGCCGCACGATCTCTTTGCGCAGCGATTGGGCTTCAAAGTGATTCTAGATATAGCGTTGCTGAAGATTCCTTTTGCCGCAACCGTGCTCATGTCCAGCCGAGATACCGTTGCCCGTAAGCTGTCTGAGCTTACACGATTCATGCGTGCCTACGCCGAAGCGATGCACTACTTTCTCACGAACCACGAAGGAACTGCGCAGGTGGTCACGAAATATACCCAAGTCACCGAGCGTGAGGTACTTGCTTATTCGATCGACTCGGAGGCGGCAGCAATGGAAAAAACTCTCCAGATCGATCCAAAGGGTCTGGAGCTCATCCTCGAATTTATCGGCAAGACCGTACCTCAGGCCGCTTCAGCCAAGCCGGAGGAGTTCTACGATTCGCGTTTCGTCAACGATTTGCGTGCGAGCGGATTGCTCAAAAAACTTTGGGGTGAGAAATTGTAGATCGTGCGAGCACTTCACGCCCACCTGTCTCGCACCGCGGCTGTTTCGCATTTGTCAGTTCGAGCCCCGAAGGCGAGAAATCTTTCTTCGTATGTAGCGAACAATGCAAGATCTCTCGCTGGCGCTCGAGATGACAACTCTGGCCGTTTGTCAGAGTCGGGCGCGTCAACACCTTGACCGATTTGAACGACTTGAACCTCGCAAAGCCCGGATCGCGCAAGCTAACTTCCAAAAAGGAGCACACTCATGGCTGAAGCGCATGTTTTGAGAGTCGATTCGCTTCCGGTTGTCGATCGCGGCAACGGCATCCAAACCACTCCGCTGGTGACGAAAGAAATCGGCTCGCAGCACCTCACCACCGGGATTACTCGCTTTCCCGTGGGCGCCGAAGTTCCCATGCATTCACATAACTGCGAAGAACAGGTGACGATTCTCGAAGGCGAGGCTGAAGCCGAGATCGGCGAGCAGCGCCACCGGCTTCGTCCTTATGACACGACCCTAGTTCCGGCGGACATGCCGCACCGTTTCATGAACGTGGGCACGGCGCGTCTCGCGATTCTATGGATCTATACCGCAGCGGATGTCACCCGCACCTTTACTGAAACCGGAGAAACCGTGGCTCATCTATCCGAACGCGATCTTACCGGCTGAAAAAATTCACAAGATAGTCATGCGCTAGAAACAGAATCCGTTGCATTTGTAGGGGGCGCACGATGTGCGCCCCCACGTGTGCGTGCTCCGGGAAAACGTTAACCGAGACAAACATTCGCTACTTTCCCCAGATTCTTTTCACGAATCCTTCCTCTTCCAGCCGCTTCAAGTACTTATCCGTCACGTAACTTTTCGCATCGACGCCACGTGCCTTGGGATTGGTCTCGGCAATCTGATCAACGACGGCCTGCATCGCGATGGCGGACGGATAGGGCACGGGCTCGAGTTGTTTGACGAAATAGTCATAGCCTTCTTGAACGGCTTTGAGATTCTGCACGCGAGTGAACTGCGCCAGCGCTTTGATCGAATAGTCCCGCTCGGTTTTAAGCACTTTAATCGATTCAAGATAGGCACGCAGGAAATTCATCACCTTGGTTTCTTGCCGGTCCAAAAATCGCCTGCTGCCGAGCAGCCCGGTGTTGAAAAAAGGAATATCCATTTTGAGCGAATCGGCGAGCACGTTGAGCTTGAGCCTCTCTGCTTCGATGCCAAACGGGGCGTTGGCAACGGTGCCATCGATGTTGCCGGACTTGATTGCGGCGATGCGCGAGGGTTCATCGCCAATCTGCAATATGGTCGCGTCCTTCACCGGATCGACGCCGAGCTTTTTAAGCATGGCGCGCATGCCGAAATCCGCGGACGAGCCGTAGCGACTCACGCCAAATTTTTTTCCCTTTAACTGTTCGAGGCTCTTAATTTCTGGCCGCGTGATCAGCTGATAATTGAGCTTGTCGAGAAGCCCGGCGAAATAAACGATATCCCCGCCTTCGAGATTGGCCGAAACCCCCGGCGCGCCGCTTAACTGCGACAGATCGAGATTGCCGGAAATGAGGACCTGAATATTCGTCGAGCCCCCAGGAATGTAAATCGTTTCGGTACCAAGTCCGTACTTCGTGAACAGACCGCGATCTTTGCCGATGTGCATGAGGCCCGATTGCAAACTGATCGAGCCCTGTCCCACTCGGATCTTTTCTTGTGCATAAGATAGCTGGATCTCAACTGTAAATATCAAAAAGCCAATTAGTATAATCCGTTTCAT
>Ga0075424_100004395_pt1 | contig 13297 bp, 15 predicted proteins | sample SoiMethybrSBSTD3_FD_75301 | JGI IMG/M metagenome (GOLD analysis project Ga0075424, IMG submission 75301) | Bulk soil microbial communities from a Populus tree surrounding site in Tennessee, USA - Soil MetaG P. TD hybrid SBSTD3 | ecosystem: Environmental > Terrestrial > Soil > Tree plantation... | reverse complement strand
GTGGTCAATCGCTTGGCGATCTCTGCATCACGCATCGTCTCCTGTACGAGCGCGTTCAGGGTCGCCTGGATCGCCTTGGGCGTGCCCTTGGGCGCCCAAACGCCGTACCAGGAATTGAACTCGAATCCGGGTAGGCCGGCTTCCGCCATGGTCGGGATGCCGGGCGCGAGTACGGATCGTTGCGTCGCCGCGATGCCGAGCGCGCGAGCCTTGCTGCCATCGCTGGTCGCCGGCAGCAGCGCGAAGCTCGGATCGATCAAGAGACTCACGGCGCCCGCCATGATATCCGTGAGCGCGGGCTGTGTGCCGCGATAGGGAATCATCGTAATCTTGGCGTTGGTGCGCCGCAGGAAGTCGATGGTTGCGAGATGGCCCGCGGAGCCGAGCGAGGAGATCGCGAAGTTCCATTTGGTCGGATCGCCCTTGGCCGATGCTATCACCTCGGCGAGAGTTTTCTCCGGGCGGCTTGCGGTCATGACACAGACAAGCGGTGCCACCGCGGTGCGCGCTACAATCTCGAGATCGACCTCCGGATCGAAGTCTGCGGCCTTAAGTACGATCGGCATCACGGCCGTGTTGAACGCGCTGGCGAGTAGCGTGTAGCCGTCCGGCTCAGCCTGGATCACCGCCTTGGTGCCGATCAGGCCGGCACCGCCGACACGGTTCTCGACGATTGTCGTGCAGCCGAACTTCCCCTGCAGGCGCTCGGCAAGGAGCCGGCCGAGCGCGTCGTTGGCAGCGCCGGGCGGAAAAGGCACGATCACCCTGACCGCCTTGTCCTTCTGCGGCCACGCGCCCTGCGCAATGGCGGGTGCGCCGAGCGTGGCAAAGGCGACGGCTCCGCCGGCGAGCTTCAAGAGATCACGTCGCTTCATGTTGCGTCTCTTCATGGCATCATCCTCCGTCGGCTCATTCCGCAGCTTCGGCGCGCCCGAGGCCGGCCGCCGTGATGGCGGCTTCGATGCGCAGCAGCTCCTCGCGGCTCGGCATCACGGTCGGCGGTCGCATCGTGCCGCTCCTGAAGATTCCGGCTGCGACCATCGCGGCCTTCATGTTGGCGTGCGCCTCGCCGGTTGGCTCGCCGCCGCCGTAGACCGCGTCCTTCAACGGATCGATCCGCGCCTGGATCGCCATTGCGCGCGCAAGGTCGCCGGCCCTGACAGCCTGCAGCAGGTCGTGGATCAGGCCCGGGATGACCGAGGCAAAGCCGACGAGCGCGCCGTCCACGCCCTGCACCATGGATGCCAGGAGATACTCGTCATGGCAGGTGGGCAGCGCCTTTTGTGGCGCTGCCGCTCGGATCATCTGCAGGTCGCGCTGATACTTGTTCATCTCGCGCGTGCCGATCTTGAAGGCGCGCACATGTGAAAGCGTGGCAAGCTCGGCGAGCAACTCGGACGAGAACGAGGCCTTGGTCCAGGCCGGATAGACGTGGACGATGAGCGGCAGCCGGCACGCCTCGCCAATCGCCATGAAGTAATCGATCACGTGGCTAGGCCGAAAGCCGAAGCGGAGCCAGTGGTGCGGCGGCATAATGTCGAGCGCCTGCGCGCCGGCTTCCTTGGCCCACCGCGCCTGCTCGATGGCGTCCTTGATCCCTTCGCAGACAATGGACGAGATCACCGGGCATTGCTCCTCGACCGCCTTGGCGACGATGCGGGTCACCTCTGCCCGTTCGCGAGGCATGAGCGAGAACACCTCGCCGGTATGCCCATTGGTCATTATGCCGACGATGCCGGGCTGCATTGCGAGCCAGCGCGCGAACCGTGTTAGCTCCGGCTCGTCGATGCTGTGATCGGGCCGGAACGGCACCGCCATCGCCGGGATCAGGCCATGAAAGTTCGTCATCACGGGCATCGGGCACTCCTCTTTGCGTTTACGCCGGGCCACGGGCAACCGCGGCGACGCTTCCTCCGGCCCGCACCGCCGTCGACAGGGTCTGGGCGGCAGCCATAACCGGCTCGCGCGTCGCGCGCTCGAACGCCGTCAGCGTGCTCGCGAACGCTGGCGTCGCCACTGAGACGGCCGCCACCGGGGCGCCGTCGGCATCGAGCACGGGCGCTGCCAGCACGCGCAGTCCCTGCACGTTCTCGCCATCCGAGAGCGCATATCCGCGCCGCCGTACTGTCACGAGGTGCTCGAGCAGTTTGGGGACCGAGGTGACGGTCGTCGTCGTAAGCCGGCGCAAGGGTCCCTTGCCTAGCAAACTCTCCTGCGTCGCGCGGGGCAACTGCGCGAGCATGGCCTGTCCGATCGCGGTCGAGTAGGCGGGCGCCCGGCTGCCGATGCGTACGTCGATGCCGAGCCGCGCCAAGCCCGCCTGCACGCGCTCGATATAGACCACCTCGGCGCCGTCGAGCACGGCAACCGACGCCGCCTCGATCTCGGGGCTCACGAGATCACGCAACAGCGGACGCGCGAGCACGCGCAATTCGGTGCGGCCGATCGCCCGGAAGCCGAGGTCGAGGCATTTGAGCGTGAGCCTGAAGCGCTTCGCTTCGGTCTTCCGGATGTAGCCGAGCATCACCAGGGTATTGAGGAACCGGAACGCTGTGCCGTTGTCGATGTGGGCGGCGCGCGCCACCTCGGCAAGGCTCATCTCGCCGCGCTCTGCCGTGAAGGCTTCGAGCACACGCAATCCCTTGGTTAGCGACTGGACCGTGCTTTTCGCCGACAGAGTGCCACGGTCTACAGGCATGGCGCGCTCAATGTGTTCGGATAAGTATTCGGATAGCGAACTATAACTCTATATTCCGAACTTTGCACGCGGGCTCCATGGGCGTCAAGGTAGGGGAGGAGCCTGGAGATGACTCGTCCGCCATCCAGCAAACGCCCAATGCGGAGAGCCCCGCCGCCGAACGTGCTCGCCCTTGCGGCACTGCCGAGCCTTGGGCTCACCTCCGCTCAGATGCTGGTCGATGTCGGCATCAAGGACGAAGCAACGCTGCGCGCGATGGGGCCGGAAGGCTGCTTTCGGTCGCTGCGCTTCCATTTCGGGCGGCGGGTCTCGACCAACTTCATCTATGCCCTCGAATGCGCGATCCGCGGCATTGGCTGGAAAATGCTCGAGCCCGCGCGCAAGACGGCGCTGCGTGAGGCGGGGAGACGTATAGTTTTTGATCTTGAGGGCTAGTGTCCTATCGGCGGGTTCAATCCTCAGCAATGCTTTTCAGCCGCCTTTGTGATCGACATATTGCTTCAGCCGTCGCGCCAAGTGATCAAACAGCCAGCGGATTCGCCTGACACCCTTCAAGTCCGGATGCGTGACGAGCCAGACCTCTCTTTGGAAGGACATGTCTTTGGCCAGAACGGGGACCAGGTTCGGGTCCCGGCGTGCGACATTGACTTGGCATGCCGTGATGCCGAGACCGGCCCGGAGCATGGCGATTTGCGCCGCGATGCTGTCGGTGCGGATGGCGAAGTCCTCGCGCCGCAACCTGGCTGCAGCGCCACCCGTGGTTCGTAGGATATGCATGTCCCGATCGAAGCCGATGAGACGATGGTGTGAGAAATCGGAGGGCTCGCGCGGGAGCCCGTGCGCCTCGACATAGCTGCGGTGAGCGAACAGCCCGACGTTCACACTGCCGATGCGGCGGGCGATCAGCGCCTTTTGTGATGGCCTCGCCATGCGAACGGCGATGTCTGCGTCGCGGCGTAGGAGGTCCTCGTTGCGATTGGACAGCGAAAGCTCGAGTTCGATCCTGGGATGCTCTCGTGAGAACTCCGCCAAGATAGGCGGCAGCACCTCAAGGCCCACCTGCTCGCCGGCTGTCAGGCGAACCGTGCCGGCCTGTTCGCTTGCGCCTCCCGATGACGCGCGCTGCAATGCGGCGGCAGCCGATGCCATGGACTCCGCATGAGCGACGAGCTCTCGCGCCGCCGGGGTCGGCAACAGGCCGCGCTGTGAGCGGGTGAACAGCTTGAGGCCGAGAGTCGTTTCAAGCGATTGGATTTGCCGGCCGATGGTAGGCTGAGTCGAGCCTGTAAGCCGGGCGGCGGCCGAAAAGCTGCCGGCACGCGCGACTGCTAGAAACGTCCGATAGAGGGACCAATCCGGTTCGACGTCGGCCATACGCAAATGTATGACAGATAAACGCATCTATACAATTCCTTTGGTAGCGATATTGGCCCAAATGCTGGCGCCTCAAGATGTCGAAAGGGCCGCTCATGAGCGAAAACACATCCACAGCGCCAACGGATATGGCGCCGACTCCCGGAATCGCAGGACCACAGATGATCGACATCGGAGGACGCCGCCTGGCGCTCGCGTGTGCCGGTGCCGGGGCTCCATCGGTGATTCTTGAAACAGGCCTGGGCGCTGAAAGCGACGAGTGGGCGGTTGTTCAGGCTGAGGCGTCTGCAGTTGCACGTGTCATGCGCTACGACAGAGCCAATCGAGGCGCCAGCGACGGTGTAGCAGGTCCGCGCACGGCGCTCGATATGGTCGAGGACCTCCGCGCTTTGCTGTGCGTATCACAGATCGAAGGTCCATATATTCTGGTGGGACATTCATTCGGAGGTTTGCTGGTGCGCCTTTATGCGCATCGCTACAGCGAGGAGGTGGCAGGCATCATCCTCGTTGATTCTATGCACGAAGACCAGTTCGAGGTCTTTGGACCATTGTTTCCTCCGGAGGCTCGCTCCGAGTCGCCGGAATTGACGCGAATGCGTGCTTTCTGGCAGGGCGGCTGGCGCACCCCCGAGGCAACGACAGAAAAAATCGATTTTGTCTCAAGCATTCGGCAGGCCCGCGAGATTGAGTCGTTAGGGGACATTCCGCTGCACGTCATTATAGGGGGCGGGTTTCAGCGTCAGTCACTGATTCCCCCTGAATTTCGCGACGGATTGCAGGACCGCTGGGAAGCGCTGCAGAGTCAATTTCTGAGGCTGTCCACGCGCGCCAGCTACTCGCTGGCGCTGAGTAGTGGACACTTTGTTCAGCGCGATGCGCCCCAAATCGTTTGCGATGCGATCAAAGAGAGCCTGGCCACGGCATCGCGACGACCGCTCGACATTCCGCGAGCCTCGGTACGCTGAGCGTTGAGCGGAGCCTTGGTGGCGCCCCAGTTGCCTCATACGTGCATGGCGTGAATGCGAGGCCCGTCATGCTCACTCCGTGTCAGCCGGTCGTCCCGCCGGCGCCCAAGGTGCACGACAAGGATCTTCCCGGCTGGCGGGCGCTGTACAAGTTCAATCGCAACACGCTCTCGAGCCAGCCCCGGCGCGCGTTCGAGGAACCGGTCATCCGCCGCTGCATCTTTGGCCTGGAATCGCTCCTGATCAACGATCCGGACGGCGTGCGGCATGTGCTGGCGACCGCGATGGACAAATACAAGCGCCTGGTGGGCGCCGAGCGCATCCTGGGGCCGCTCGGCGGCACCGGCCTGTTCCTGGCGTCCGGCGCGCAATGGCGGCAGCAGCGCCGCATGCTGGCGCCGATCTTCACGCCGGCCAATGTCGGTCTGTTCCTTCCGCACTTCGCCGCCGCAGCCTCGGGACTTGCCGATAGGATTGCTGGTGCACAGAGCGCCAATCTGTCGCTGGCCTTTCAGGAGGCAACGCTCGAGGCCGTCCTGCGGGCGCTTTTCTCGCTGCCGGACAGCGCCGAGCGCGCGCGTATCACCGCGATGGTCAGATACTATCTGGCGGGACCAGGCCGTCCCAATCTGTTCGATGCATTTGCGCCCACCACCGAGTCGTTCGGGTTTGCCTTGGCCAGTCGCCGCCGGTTTCAGAAGGAATGGTCTGCCACCATCGACGCGATCGTCTCGTCTCGGCGAGAGCGGCGGGGGACGGCGACCAGCGCCGATCTTCTCGACCTTTTGCTCGCCGCTCGCGACCCCGAAACCGGACAGGCGCTTTCGCAGGTCGAGGTGCGTGACCAATGCTCGACGATGATTGTCGCCGGCTACGAGACCACCGCGCGGCTCTTGTTCTGGGCGACCTATCTTCTGACTCTCGATCCGGCCGAGCAGGAGCGGCTGCGCTCGGAGCTTGCGTCCTTCCCGCCCGAGCGAGTGAGCAGCCTCGATGATCTGTTGAATTGGCCGCGCTTGCGCCAAGTGCTGTTCGAAGCCTTGCGGCTCTATCCGCCAGCCGCATACATCTCGCGGGAAGTAATCGCGGAGGACGTGGTCGCGGGCGAGCGGGTCCGGGCCGGAACGCAGGCCTGGATCAGTCCGTGGGTGCTGCACCGTCACCGCAAGCACTGGGACTGTCCGACAGCTTTCTCGCCCGACCGTTTTGCGGGCAAGCTGCAGCCATGGACGGGAGGCGGCGCCTTCCTGCCGTTTGGCGCTGGCCCGCGGATCTGCATCGGCGCGACATTCGCCATGGCGGAGGCGCACATCATGCTGGCGACATTGTTGTCGCGGTTCAGGATCGCACTCGATGCCGCGCGCCCGGTGCTGCCGGTCGCCAGAATTACGACGGCACCATCCTACGAGCCTTCCTTCCGGCTGGAGCGCATTTGAGGTCGGGCACGCTCAGTCGCGATCCGGTGCGCCCGGCGGAAACAGCGGGCGATAGGACCGCGCCTCGTCGACCGCGCGCGCGAACGACGGTCGTGCCAGCAGGCGCTGCCGGTATGCTTTGAGCTTGCGGCAGTCCTCGGCGATTGGGTGCACCCAGTCGGCATAGAACAGCGATGGCCCCGCCGCACAATCCGCAAGACTGAAATCGCCGCAAGCCCAGCCTTGATCCTGCAGCGTCTGCTCAAGCCACGCATAGGAGTTGTCGAGCAACTTGTGTGCCTCGGCGACACCATGCGGGTCGCGCGCGTCAGCCGGGCGAAGGTGATCGCCAACGATCTTCTGCATTGGCGTCATGACATAGTTGTCGAAAACGCGGTCCATGAAGCGGGCGCGCACCGCCGCTCTCGGATCGGCGGGCAACAGCCGGGCCGGTCCCGGATAGCAAAGATCGAGATGCTCGATGATGACCGTTGCCTCCATCAAGGTCTGCTCGCCATCGCGCAAGACCGGCATGCGGCGAAGCGGCCACAGCGTCGCGAATTCGGCTCCGGCAGTCGGATTGTCGGGTGACAGCATCCGGAACTCGAACGGTGTCGCGCCTTCGTAGAGAGCGATCAGGACCTTCTGGCAGTAGGATGAGAACGGATGGGCATAAAGGATGAGACTCCCGCTGGGCTCCAAATCGTGGGCTAGTGCCCCGTTTCCGAAGCTCGTGATACACCTCAGCATTCTCTGACACGAGCTTCGGAAACAAGAGGGCACTAGCAGCTCTATGACTCCAGTGCCGCTTTCGATTTGAAGTTCCTAACAGAGTTCGCTGAGGGTGGTGTAGGAACTTCAAATCGGCGGCACTGGCTTTATCAATCGGACTGTAGTCAAGTCTATGCGCGACTCACGGCGGCCCACATTGAAGCAACGAGTTGAAGCTCTGCAACATGGCCAAGACCACCATTACCATCTACGGTATCAAGAACTGTGACACGATGAAGAAGGCACGCGCGTGGCTCGACAAGCATAACGTCGCCTATGCGTTTCACGACTACAAGTCGGAAGGTATCGACCGCGACCGGCTGGAACGGTGGGCAGGGAAGGTTGGGTGGGAGACCCTGCTCAATCGCGCCGGCACCACGTTCCGCAAGCTTCCGGACAACGACAAGACGTCGGTCACGGAGAAGAAGGCGATTGCGCTGATGCTGGAGCAGCCCTCCATGATCAAGCGGCCGGTGCTCGAGGTGAAGGGCAAGCTCATTGTGGGCTTCAAGCCCGAAACCTATGAGCAGGCGTTGGGCTGAAGCGGCTCCGCAAATAACATATTATCGTTGTGTTTTATCCGTCGTGATCTGCCCAAGCGGGCTCACGTCCTGCCAATATGCCACGTCGATCGGATCTTTTTGATCCAGCCATTTGAACCTTTTTGCGCGACGCGCAACCAAGCCCTGCCTGCCACCGCACCTCGCTCGCATGACGTGCGCCCGATACGTGCGCTGGGGCGCAGACTGAAGCAAGAGGAAGCCTTATGACGATCCGCCTCATCAAGCTCGCTGTCCTTTATCTCGTCGTCGGCATGACCATGGGCATTGCCATGGGCATAAGCCATGATTTCCTGCTGCGGCCGGTGCATGCTCACGTCAATCTGCTCGGTTTTGCGGTGCTCGCGATCGCGGCGTTTGTGTTTCATGCCTTTCCGGATCTCGCGCGCACGCGCCTCGCGACCGCTTGGTTCTGGCTTTACAACATCTCCATGCCGGTCGGCCTTGGCGCGCTTGCCTTGGTGCTGAATGGAAAGATGTGGGCCGAGCCCGCGCTGATCGTGGGCGAACTGCTGCTTTGGGCCTCGGGCTGCCTCTTCGCCGTCTTGGTGGTGTGGAACCTGCGCGCCGAACGGGTACCCACCCCGGCGGTTGCAGCCGCCAAGGCATGATTGCAGATTAAGGAATCGGGGATGGGCGGCTCGGCGGAGCCGCCCATTCGCTTTGCCCCAAAAGGGACGGCCGTCGCAGGCTTCCAAGAGGCTGCGACGACGGTGCTCGCCTGATATGGTACCCAGGCGTTCGACGTATCCGTCAATGTATCCATCAAAGTGTCCTTGGGGGCTTACATGCAGATTGATCTCGCCAACCGCGCTGCCATTGTCACCGGTGGCAGCAAGGGGCTTGGCTTCGCCATCGCCAGTCGTTTCGCAGCCTCCGGTGCCGACGTGCTGATCGCGTCTCGCGGGCGCGAGGCGCTCGATGCGGCGGTCAAGTCGATCAGCGCCGGCGCCGAGGGCCGGGTGGTCGGCGCGCAGGGCGACGTCGGCAAGCCCGAGGAGGTCAAGCGCATCTATGACGAGGGCATGCGTGCCTTTGGCAAGATCGACATCGTGGTCAACAACGCCGGCACCTCGCGCAACGGCGCCTTCGAGACGATCACCGACGAGGTCTGGCGCGAGGATCTCGATCAGAAGCTGTTCGCCGCAATCAGGCTCACGCGCCTGGTCTGGCCGCAGATGAAGGAGCGGCGCTGGGGCCGCGTGATCAATGTGCTCAACATCGGCGCCAAGGCGCCGCGCGCCGGCAGCGGGCCGACGACGATCTCACGTGCAGCCGGCATGGCGCTGACGAAGCTTCTCTCGATCGAGGGCGCGCCGCACAACATTCTGGTCAACGCCATGTTGGTTGGTTTCATCGAAGCAGACCAACATGTGCAGCGCGCGGCCAAGGAAGGCATCCCGCTTGCGGACTATATCGCCCGCCGCGCCAAGGACATTCCACTGCGCCGCATCGGCAAGGCGGAAGAGTTCGCCAACCTGGCGTGCTTCCTGGCATCGGATCAGGCGTCCTACATTGCCGGCGTCGCGATCAACGTCGACGGCGGGCATTCGCCGGTGGTGTAGAACACTCAAGCGGCCAGATAGCTGCGATAACGCTCCGTGTACCAATCGGTCGGGCGCGCGCATTGCGCAACTGCTTTGCGTTCGCTTACCGCTCGCCGCCATGCGTGCAGGCCGACGCAGCCGTCCGGCAGCCGGAAGTCGCTGAACTGCTGCAAAGCGCCCACCTGTTCAAACCAGGGGTAAAGTGTGATGTCGACCAGAGTGAACCGGCCGCCGAACACATAGGGCCCGCCTTCGGGGCGCCTTGCCATGACCTCGTTCTCAAGAAACTGGATACTGTCGAACATCTGGGCAACCAGCTTGCGTCTCGTCCCCTCGTCGCGCGTGAATATCAGGCTGTGGGTGGCCGCATAAAGGCGTTCGTCAATGAATTTGATCCAGATGTGGGCGAGCGCTCGTTCTGACGGCGAGGCGGGCATTAGCGGCGGATCGCAGAAGACCTCGTCGAGATATTCGTTGATGATCGCCGATTCCCAGAGTTTCACGTCGCCGTGCTGCAGCAGTGGTACGTTGCCGTAGGGCGAGATTTTCGAGAAGCTTGCGGGCTTGTTCTTCAGATCGATCTCGATCAATTCCGCCGTGAGACTCTTCTCGGCGAGTGTCAGGCGCACCCGGTGCGCGAAGGGGCAAAGCTGGAACGTATAGAGTTGCAGGCGGCTCATGAGCATCCCTCAGGCGGTGAGAGTGGCTTTCAGCGTGAGTTGCTGTGGAGATTGACCAGTCGAAACGAATGCCTCACCGCACTGGCGGCTCGTTCTCGGACGAACCTCGCGCCAGCGCCGCCGCCTGTTCCAGTCCGACCGGACGCACGAGTGGATCGGCATGGCGATGTGCCAGCTGCCATTCGGCCCCGTTCCTGCGATAGACCTCCGTCACGCGCAGCGACCAGTCCTGCTGGGGCAACCCCCCGACCTCGGCTTGCTGCCGCTCGATCATCACGAGAACGATCATGTTTTCGGACGCGTAGGACTGTGCGAGCTCGAACGCTGTCTTGCCGTTCCGGAAGTACCGAGCCATCGCCGCGATGCGTTCCGGACTCATATCGAAGCCGTGGCTGGCCGGACCGCCAAAGGGCTGCATCAGCGTGAAGTCGGCCGCGATGGGCGTCAGCTCGGACCAGCGCTGCATGTCGCCGCGCATGAACGCTGCGTTCTTCTCGGCGGCGCGCGCTATCAGCGTTGCGGCCGCGTCATCCGCGCTGGCGGGCTGGACGCCAAGCGGCACGGCTGCCACGCCCGCTAGCGCCGCCCGCCTGGTCATTGTGGCTGAGGAACTTTCGCGGCTTTCGTTGATTTCGTGCGACGTCATTGGTCGGCCTCTTGATCGAGTGATTGAGATGAGGAGGCTCATGAGCCATTGCGGCTCATGAATCCAATGATATAGTTTCAGCAATATGCTGAATTCTGCTCAGCTCATGCGGATCGACCTCAACCTCCTGGTGCTGTTCAGCACGGTGCTGGAGGAGCGGCACGTCGCGCGCGCGGCCAGGCGGCTTAATCTCACGCCCTCGGCCGTCAGTCATGGGCTGACCCGGCTGCGCCACCTGCTGAACGATCCCTTATTCCTGAAGAATCCGAAGGGCGTCTCGCCGACCGAGCGGGCGCTGCAGCTGAATGAGCCGGTGGCCGAGATCCTTGCGCGCGTGGACACTGTGATCTCCTCCGCCGTGCCTTTCGATCCTCTCACCGCCAGGCGTCGATTCACGATCGGTGCGCCGGATGCGCTATGGGCCGTTTTTCTCGTGCGGCTCATGGATCGGTTGAGCAAGGAGGCGCCCGGTATCGACATCCGTTCGCGCCAGCTCATGCCGCAGCGAACGGGGCGCCCGATGGATCAAGGCTGGCCGCTAACGCTGGCGGAGCTCGATTCACACGCCTTGGATATCGCCATCATGCCGGTCGGGATTGTCCCGCCGCGCTATGTCCAGCGGACCGTGTTTCAGGAGGATTTCGTGATCGCGATGCGCAGCAGGCACGCCTTCGGCCGCGACCCCAGTCTGAAGAACTACTGCGCGATGCGCCATCTGCTCGTCTCGGTGATCGGCGACGATCGTGGTGTGATTGATGAGGCGCTAGCGAAGGAAGGTCTCTCGCGGCGCGTCGTCCTGACCGTTCCCAACTTCATGATGGCGCTCGCTACGATCGCTGAATCGGACATCATCGCGACGTTGCCGAGGAGACTGGTGCAGCGTCATGCGAAGCGATTTGGCCTTCAGTTCCGCGAGATTCCACTTCGTTCGCCGCGCAGACCGGACGACATCGGGGTAGTATCGACAAAGGCAGCCATGGCCGATGCCGGAGTTGCCTGGCTGTTCGAGACTGTAGCGGACGGCTTGGCGGCGGTGACGTAACAGGCGGCAGTGAGGTAGGCTGCCTGTTGTGGCGATTATGGTTGCCACCTGATTTCGTTTCCAGGGAGCTTGTGAGGAGACGGCGGGGCAGGCGAAAATAGCGCCGCGAAGCGTTAGCTCGTCCGGGTTGCGCTGTTGAACTGTGGGTGGGGTGGCCGTATGGGACTTGCAATCATGATCGTCGGGCTTGCCGTCTTTCTCGGCAGCCACACCCTCGTGACGTTGCGGCCGCAGCGGGCGGCTCTGATCGCGCGCCTCGGCGAGGGGCCATACAAGGGTTTCTTTGCGCTGGCGTCGCTGGTGGGAATTCTGCTGATCGGCTACGGCTTCGGGCTCTATCGGGCGGGCGGCTATATCAACATCTGGATGCCGCCGCGCTGGACCCGCCATGTGACCGAGCTTCTGGTGTGGCCCGCGATCATCGCGATCGTGGCCGCCTATGTTCCGGGCGAGATCAAGCGCGTGCTGAAGCACCCGATGCTGGTCGGCGTGAAGCTGTGGGCGGTGGCGCACCTCATCTCCAACGGCGATCTCGGATCGATTATCCTGTTCGGCTCGATCCTGGCCTGGGCCGTGTACGATCGCATCTCGGTCAAGCGGCGCACGGATGTCCCTGCGCCGGCCGTTGCGACGGGCGGTGGCTACCGCAATGACTTCATCGTGGTGGTCGTCGGCACGCTCGTTTATTTCGTGCTCGGCTTCTGGTTCCACCCTTGGGTCATCGGTGTGCCTGTGTTCGGGAGCTGAGCCATGTCGGTCCAGCAAGAGATCAAGCGGCTGACCGCGCCCGACATTCGCGCCCGCAAGGGCGGCGAGCCGATCGTGTGCCTCACCTCCTATCACGCCCATACGGCGCGCCTGGTCGATCGCTATTGCGACGTGATCCTGGTCGGGGACTCTCTTGGCATGGTCATGCATGGCTTCGAGACCACGGTGCCGGTGACGCTCGACATGATGATCCTGCAAGGGCACGCTGTGATGCGCGGCTCCAAACGCGCGCTGGTGGTGGTCGACATGCCGTTCGGCTCCTATGAGCAGTCAAAGGAGCAGGCGTTCGCGTCCTGCGCACGCGTGCTCAAGGAAACCCATTGCGGCGCCATCAAGCTCGAGGGCGGCCGGCGGATGGCCGAGACCATCCGGTTTTTGGTCGAGCGCGGCGTGCCAGTAATGGGTCACATCGGACTGACGCCACAGTCGATCAACACGCTCGGCTCGTTCCGGGCGCAAGGTCGCGACGAGGTGGACTGGGCGCCGATCGAAGCCGACGCCATGGCGGTTGCCGAGGCTGGCGCCTTCTCGGTGGTGGTGGAGGCTGTGGCTGAGCCGCTCGGGCGCCGTATCACCGAGAAGGTCCCGATCCCGACCATCGGCATCGGCGCGAGCCCTGCCTGTGACGGCCAGATCCTGGTACTCGAGGACATGCTCGGGCTCTCGCCGCGCGTGCCCAAATTCGTCAAGCGCTACGGCGACCTTGGGCCGGGTATCGAGGCCGCCATCGCGGGCTATGCCAAGGAGGTGCGCGCACGCGCATTTCCGGGCCCCGAGCACACCTACGAGATGAGGACGAAGCGGAAGTCCTGAAACTATGCGCGCGATGGC
>Ga0075424_100004393_pt1 | contig 13300 bp, 12 predicted proteins | sample SoiMethybrSBSTD3_FD_75301 | JGI IMG/M metagenome (GOLD analysis project Ga0075424, IMG submission 75301) | Bulk soil microbial communities from a Populus tree surrounding site in Tennessee, USA - Soil MetaG P. TD hybrid SBSTD3 | ecosystem: Environmental > Terrestrial > Soil > Tree plantation... | reverse complement strand
AATAAGGAAAACCACCCCGGCTGTGTCTGCTTCGGTGGCTTCGCAATATTTTTTGATGACACAGCCACCCCTCCTTGCGGTGATGCAAGGAGGGGACTATCGCCTCATTTCGATTCATTCACACGTTCATAGACCACCGCTACAGTAGGGTCAAAATATCTCGGGTACAGAGAACGACAGGATCCCCTGATTGCGCATATCCGAGACGATTACTTCCTTGTTCTTCGGATTCAGAACGACTCCAAATGGTTTCTTGAGCTTTGTCGTCAGACCGATGGGGATCTTCCACTTTGGTTGAACATCGCCGTTGTCGTCGTAGGTCCAGACGCCGATGAACGCATCTGGCGGTTCCATCTTGTCGATGATTCCCGGCATTGCCACGATGATCAACTTCTTCTGCGGATACACCTGCATCTGGTTGATCCGAACAATTCCGGATTTCTCTCCGCCAATAACAGCGCGAGGTTTAACGTTCCCCTGATCAGTACGGTTGAATACAAGGATCGCACCTCTTTCCCCGCGATTTCCGGCCGCCCGCTCCGCTCCCCAGTTACTGTTCAGTCCAACGACGAGTACGTCATTGACGGGATCCACGGCGAGGGAGTAAACGGCCCGCAACCCGGTAGCCGGACCTTTAATAGTTCGGATAGGCGCAACATCACCGTTCGCATCTCGGGGATAAACGTTAATGCTGTCGTCGGTGTAGGTAATAATTTCGTTGTGAACAGGATCGACATCCACGCGGCTGCCGATTTCTCCTGTCTTCATACCCTGGATAATTCGGATCGGGCCTTCCTGTCCGTTGGCTCCGCCGCGGAAAGTCAGGATCGCCTGGGCATAAGGCACGGGTACGATGATTTCATCGTGCACGGCATCGTAACGAATGTCGTGCATCGTTCTGGATAGTTTGCTGGTTTGACCAAAAAGAGCTCGTGTCGGGGCTTGTCCCTTGTCCGCCAACCTGGCGAACATCGCAATCTGCGGATGGGCCACTCAGTTGGGCACGAGGATCTGATCCCGTTTGCTGTCGTAGCCGACCGCTCCGGGATTGCCGATGTTCAATCCGACCGAACCTATAGGAGCTCCGCGAACGACACGTACCGGTTTGACATTACCGTTTGCGGTAACCGGGAACACAGTCACCGTCGCGTTTCCCATGCTCGCAACAAAAATCTCATTGGCTTTCTCATCCAGCGCGATTCCCGGTGGATGCTTGATGCTCGTATTGGGTCCTTTGATTACACGGATGGGAGCAACATCGCCTTCTTCCGTAGCCTTGAAGACGAGTACGGAGTCGTCGGCATCATTGGCCACGAACAATTCCTGCCGCTCCACGTGCATTGCCATGTGTGAAGGCCAGTTCATCAGAGTCTTGGAGCCTTTGATCACTCGCAGAGGCTTGACGTCTCCATTTCCTTCGAGCGGATAGACCGTGATTGATGGCAGGTCAAACTTGCCGTACCGTCCGTGGCCGTCTGCGGCCCTGAGATCGGCGTTGCCGAAGTTGCTGACATAGATCAGCTTGTTTTTAGTATCGAGCGCGATGCCGTGCGGATCTTCCAATAAGGTATTGTTGCCCTCGATTCTCCGGACTGGTTTATCTCTGCCGGCAGCTTCCTTGCGATAGACCATGATCGATCCGTTCTGGTTCGTCATGTAAAGCAAACCAGCTTCTTCATCGGCGGCGATTCCGAATCCACGAACACCGTCGAGATACCGCTCTGGTTTCGCATTGCCTTTCGAGTCGGGAGCAAAGACGGGAATGTAGCTTTGCGTGTCATTGTTCATGACGTAGATTTCGCGCGTCTTCGGATCGATATACACGCCGCACATCATCTCCGCGCGCGTGTCGGTGCCGGAGATGATGCGCTTTGGTTCGGAAAATCGGGCCTGCGGAGCGGTGTTTTCACGAGTGTCGTATTCCAGGATTTGAAACAAATTCTCATCGGTGACCACTAGCATGTTGTGCTCGGAATTGACGGCCACTCCGCTGAAGCTCGGATTCGGATCTTTGATGAAACGTAGCGGAGCTCGTTCGAGAACTATTGGCATTCGGTCCTTCTGGGCTTGCACATCGACCAGAATTCCCTGAGCCAGCCACACGATCAGTCCCGCCAGGATGAAATAGCGGAGAATTTTGCTCACTATGTAACCTCCTGTTAGAAGATCTCCGGAAAGTAAAACGTTAGTATCGCATTGAGACGCATGTCGGCGACGACGACTTCCTTATGGTTTGGATCTAGAGCGATCCCATGTGGCTTCTTCATTCCCGTGCTGGGTTTCCCATCAATTTTCCAGCGCGGAGGAACATTCCCACTATCGTTGATGCTGTAAACCCCGATGTAAGTTCCTTCGGGTTCCGGCAGCTCTCCCGCTGTCATTTGCGAAATGACGATCCAGCCACCCTTCGGTTGAATCTCAATTTGACGTACAGCGTGCATACCTGTTCTCGAGCCACGAATCACGCGGATCGGTTGAACTTCGCCACTCGCCGTGCGATCGAAAATCAGGAGAGCTTCCCTGTTGTCTCCGTATGGACTGCTGTAGCCGGCCTTGTTCTTCTCGCCCAAAACCGTGCCTGCCAAGACGACAACGTTGTGGATCGGATCCACCGCAATTCCTCCCGCCGCTTTCCATCCATCCTTGGCCGGACTGCGGAACACACGCAGAGGGGCCGTGTCGCCATTTGCACCAACCGGGAAGACCACGACTCTATCGTCCTCCGGGACGAACAGTTCTTCGTGTACCGGATCCACTTCGAGAGTATCCGGAGTGTCTAATGTGGTCTTGCGACCCTGGATTATGCGAATCGGCGCTTCTTCTCCGTTCGCGGCGCCGCGGAAAGTCAAAACGGCCTGTGCGAATGGATTCCCGACATAGAACTCGTCGCGAACGGCGTTGTACCGGATGGCGTGCATCGTCCGGCTGAGTTTGCTTGCTTGTCCAAAGATCAATCGCTGCGGGCTATCGGTGTTCTTCGCCAACCTGGCGAAGACCGCAATTTGCGGATGCGCCACTCAATTAGGAGTGATGATCGCGTCGCGTTTCGTGTCGTACGCGACGGATCCCGGATTGCCGATCTGAAGAGCCGCTTTGCCGAGCGGTCCGCTTCGAATCGTTCGCATCGGAGGCGTGTCACCGGCGGCTGCACGCGGATACACGGTTGCGGAATGGTTGCCCATATTGGCGACTACCAATTCATCGTGAACCATATCCACAAAGATGCCCGTAGGATTCTTGATCTGGGTCTCCGCACCTTTGAGCACACGCGTCGGAGCCACATCGCCATTATCGGTGACTCGAAAAACGAGGATTGAACTCTCGCCGTCATTCGCAACGAACACTTCACCATGTTGCTGATCGACGTACACGTGTGCGGGCCAGTTCAACTGCGTGTGTGGACCACTGATCACGCGAAGCGGCGGCGTGTCACCGTTGGCTTTCAACGGATAAACGTTAATAGAAGGCGGCACGAACCTGCCGGAGCCGGGAGCATTCTTGTCGTGCGCGTTGCCGTAATTCGCAACAAACATCAACTGGTTCTTTGTATCGAGGCCAATCCCGTGGGGATCCGCGAGCCCAACATGATTGCCCTGCAAAACGCGAACTGGTTTTTCTTCCCCCTGAGCCGTCTTGCGGTGCACGACAACTTCATTCTCATGCTGGATGGTGAGGAAGAGTTCCTGCGTCTCTTCGTTGACCGCGATACCGTATGTACCGTGCGGTGTGTGCAGCGTGCGATCGGGATGAACGTTGCCCTTCGCATTGCGCGAAAAAACCGACAGCGTATCGAGCGTGTCGTTGTTGACCGAATAAATGTCGCCGGTTTTCGGATCGATATAGAGGCCGCAGTTGAACTCCACTTTGGTTTCATGCCCGGAAATGACTCGCTTCGGTTCGGTCAGGCTGGCTGTCGGCGGGGTGTTTGCCATCCGGTCATAGACCATGATCTGGAACAGGTTCTCGTCCTGGAGAACAATTTCATTGTTCGCGACATCGACGGCCACTGCGCTGTACGTCGGAAACGAGTCACGGATTGTTCGAAGCGGCGCGCGTTCCAATGTCTTCCCGGCTTGCGCAAGCTCGCCACGCAGCGGAGCCTGCGCGGCAACGGGAAACGCTTCGCACATCTCCAACGGTTCGACCGAGACGAGTCGTGGTCCACCAGTCGCTCGCGACTGTGAGGATTCCGCTGCAAGACCACGTCCCGAATACACGACCGAGAAAGCCACAGCGAACAAAAGAAAGACCGCCCCTACCGTCCTGCGCATGAGCACCTCCGTTTTCGTTCCTGCGATTTTACCTGCTGTTGTTGCAGGTTCAAAATCGGGAGAGTAAAGTGTCCGCATGCGCAAAGCCTTTACCTTCGCCATCGTCCTCATTGCCGTTTCATTCACCCTGCTGAATGGACAACAGCCAAAGAAACCTTCGATCGCCAGGTTGGACCCGGCCGTGAACGCCATTGTGCCGGCCGACGCACAGGTTGAAGTTCTGAAAGATGGGTTTAAAGACGGACTCGAAGGAGGAGTTTGGGACCGAAAAGGCGGATATTTGCTCTTTAGTAACAAACCCGAGCGACTGATCAACCAGTGGACGCCCGATGGAAAGCTGTCGGTCTATTTGAATCTGGGCGAGATCGCGAAGATCGCAGATCCGAAGGCGAGCTTGTCATCGGGTACCACGATGGATCGTGAAGGTCGACTTGTTTATTGCTCGCCGGGTGAGCAGGCCGTCATTCGAATCGAACCAAACGGCAAGCGGACCGTCGTAACCGACCGCTATCAAGGCAAGCGCTTCTCGCATCCAAACGATCTTGCATATAAGTCGAATGGAACGCTTTACTTCACCGACAACGGTGATGCGCCCGCTGGAGAAAAGGAAGAGTTGCCGACGAGCGCGTACATGCTGAAAAACGGACAGGTCCGATTAATAACCACCGGTCAGCTCGAGCACCCCAACGGAATTGCCGTTTCCGCGGATGAAAAATTCCTCTACATCAATGACAGCGCCAAGAGGCAAGTCTGGCGTTTCGACATTCAGTCGGACGATACTGCGATCAACGGCCGAGTCTGGCTGGACATGAGTTCGGACAAGGCGCCTGGTATACCGGACGGTATGCGCGTTGACAAGAAAGGTAACGTCTATGATGCCGGTCCCGGCGGCATTTGGATAGTCTCTCCTGAAGGCAAACACATCGGGACTCTCCTGATCCCCGCACCGGATCGACCGACCAATCTCGCTTTTGGAGATGCCGACGGCAAGACTCTGTTCCTCGTCAATCACACGAGCCTGTACCGGGTACGGCTGAACGTGGAAGGCGTCCGTCCCTAGGCGACCCTCGCACCGCCTTCGGGGTGCGGTAGACGGCACAAACCGCGACCTCCGGTTTGCTGGACTGCCCGTGACCGTGGCGACATCCATTCGAGGCAATCTCTATCTCCGGGTCGAGATTCGCTTCAGCAGCCCGGGTACGGTTGAAGTTGTCGGTACCGCCGACGGCGCCCTGGTCAGCATGAACGTTTATTACCTAGCCCGAAAATGCGATACAGAGAAGGTGAGGAACTGTGAGGAACATAAAATGACTGAGAGGGTGCAGCCGCTTTAATCCCTTTCTAATCGATCATCAATGTACATCCCTCGCTCTACTACCGTGGCGGCTTTCTTCCCACTTCCGCAACAATGACAGCCGCCGGTTGCTTTCGAATTCTTCTCTGTCGCCCGGCAGCACGAAGGCAACGGTCCTTCCTCGCTACAGAAATCCGGGTGGTACATCAGACACATGCACACCAATCCGCTGTCCTTGCTGTCGGACGTGCAGAACATGACTGGACTTTTGCGCTGTGATCCACCCAGTACCGGAAGAGCCGCGAGGATCACCACTGCGAACGAATACTTCAATGTCGATCTCATGGTGCCATCCTACACCTAGGCACAAATTCCAAAAACAATAACTCTTTAATTTCTTAAACGCAGGTCACCCGAGAAGATTTCATACCAATTAAGACTGCTGTGCATCTCGAAGTCGTCGTCTATTTCAATCCCCTTAAACGTTTTCCCCGGGTGGAGCGTTTTGTGCGACACCCGGGGAGAGTCGAAGGCAAGACGATGCACCCTGGAAGGGTGCGAGGATCATGTTACGAGCTAATCCTCGCCAATTGCGCATCCGTGCATTCCTTCAGGATTGTGAGGAAGCGAACGAGGTTGTCCTTATTTACCAGAGGATGTGGATCGCCGGGCTTGCGGTATTGAACCGCGTGGATTTTCTCCAGGGCGTTGTCATAGAACGGATGGATCGTCAGATAAGTATCGGCACCAGTCTTGTTGATGATGTCCAGGAAACGCGCAAGTGATCCGCTCCACGTTTTGAATGTGGTTTGCCAATCGGCGTAGTACCGGACTCCATAACGCGTCAAGCTGGGATTGATTCCACCCAATACGACACCCAGATGCGTTTGGTTTCCATCCTTTAGCGGAACCATTGTGGTGACCGTACCGGGAGTGTGGCCTGGCGTGATGTAGAGCGTGAGTGTGGTGTCACCCAGCGTCAACTTCATGCCGTCGGTAGCGATCATGTCTTTCTTCGGTCTCAGTTCCGTGGGCTCATTGCTCTTGTACATTGCGGTCCAGTCGGGCTCGGACATGATGATGCGCGCATGGTAGGTATCCTGAATATATTTCGCACCGAAATACCGGTCGCCGTGGTTATGGCTGAGGACTACATACTTGATCTGCGTTGGGTCGAGACCCAGCTTTTTCAATCCATCGGTGATCAACTCTTTTGCGCTGTAATCGTAACCGGTGTCGATCAGAATGATGCCGTCGGACGTCTTTACTGCCCAGGTTGAATCTCCTGTTACAGTTGGAACAGAGTAGGCATCGCCATGGCTGCCGAGCCAGTACAGATTATCGAAAACCTTTGCGGGCTCCGTGTACCACTCGGAGCGCGGTGGGACTTTTCGGTTGGCCAGTGAAGGCGAAGTCTGACCTCCCTCGTTCGCGTTTGGCTCGACAGGCCCTTTCTCCGATAGTGCGGGGGCGCAAACCGTTTCGTACAACTTCGTCAGGGGATACCCTGGCCGGTATGCCGCAGCTTTCGCTTTATCAATATGCACCTGGGCTGCAGCTTTCGAACCTTGAGCGTTCACAACGGTTACAACTCCACTCGCCAAAAGCACAATGGTGCTGAATAAAGGAACGAGGTAACGCTTCATCGCTTACTCCTTCTCGTTTTTCATTTCGCAGTACAAGGAACGGGTTTCCACGCAGACCCATCGGAAAGTTTTCTGAAATGTGTGCTCGTCGCGAACGGTACATTGAGGTACTGAGGGTCGTCGACGATGTTTGTTACGACCAGCCAGGGTCCGCCAGCGGCTTCTGAAAGGACGTTGAAGTACTCCGTCACCACCGCATTCCCGCTGTAAGGAACGCCGTTCTTGCGCAAGTATCCCGGACGCAAATGCGTGGTCACTGCTTTTAGCGTGGTCGCTTTTGTTCCTCTTCCGGGCACCATCCAACGACCTACAGAATAGCCCTGCCAGGCAGGCTCTCCCGCCGGAGCCTGCGATGCACTGAAGTGAAGCAATCGGGTTTGGGTACCCGCTTCCGTGTCGATACGCAGCGTGTTCGCATCTTCCCACGTGATGTGAATCCGGCCGGGTATCCTCATCACCGCTGCAGCCCCATAAGCCTTGCACTGCAAGCCGGCCGCGGTGTCTTTGTCGGGGTCCCACGTATCGCCGACCTTCTTTCCCTCGGCATTTAAAGGAAGGGTTTGGTAATCGCCTTTTTTGGGAGTGACCATCCGGAGGAGCCAGTCTTCATTCACATAAGCTTCCCAATACCCGGTGAGATCGATCGGTGCAGCCGCCTGGGCCGTAGGCGGCGGCCCTGCCGGTGCGCCGCGTCCTCGCTGCGCGAACGTTGGGTTTGGGAACAGGAACAACAGTGCGATAAGAAGGACGGCGACCATTTGCGTTACTCGACGACTTGCCCCGCCGCGTTGCCCCACGCCCATCCATCAGAAGGACGCTTGATCGTCTTCAACAGGGCTCTCGTGGAGTCCGCAGTGCTGCGTGCAGGATTGGCGGTGACAATGATGACGTCGCCTGATTTCAGCGTGTCTTTCACCACGCCCTGGCTGGTTAACTGACCTGCGCCGCCCCACTCTAGGGACCACCTTTTCATTTCACCGTTCGCGTCAGGAGCGTCCACTTGCAGAAACGAATGCGGATTACGAAACAAGAGCTGCGCAACCTTTCCTTCAATAGTTATCAGCTTATTGATCTGGTATGTCGCCGGAAAGGAGTGGTGGGCGTAAGCCGTGGCTGCCAACACCAGGGCTACGATCGAAACAGCGATCAATTTACCTCTCATTTCAACGCTCCATTTTTCTCATTTGCTCTTCTTCTGACTGAGGCTCTTGTACGCCGCCTCGATGAACATATCCGTGGTCCACGCCCCGGTTTTACTCCCGTACCGGTTGTCCCAGCCCTGAGTCGGCCTGCCCGCTTTGACCTGATCGAGCGTCAGGTTGTGATTGATACCGTCCTGAATGCGGTCGCGAATGATCGTGAGCATGTCTCGATAAAATGCAACATCGGTCAGATCACCGATCCGGCCGTGACCGGGAACAATCATCGTGCCGCCCTCACTTTTGAAATCCAAAAGGCCGGTCTGGAGTATGAGGTTCAGAGCATCGATGATGCCTTGAAAGCTACCGCCCTTTTCGAGATCGATGACAGGCCAGCCTGTCGGCGAAAACACATCGCCGGTGGCAATCACATCGGAGTAACGGAACCACACAATGCTGTCGCCGTCGGTATGCGCATTCGGTATGTGAATCAACTGAACACCTTCGCCGTTGAAGAATCGGCCGGTGTGCGTTGTGCTGCCGCGGAACGTGTCGGTGGGCCAGGCCTCTGAAGGTCGAGGTGGTTTTGTCTGACCAGGGGCCGGCTCGCTCATCCTCGCGAGCACGTTCTCGTGAGCCATGATGTGCTCGCCGCCGTTTCCTCCGCCTCCACCGGCGGTGATGAATTCGGCCGCGGCCTGGATCTTCTCGTTACCGCCGGTGTTCGCAGCAAGAGCATCCGTATTAACAATGATGCGAATCGGAACCGGCGGAGAACCCGGAGTCGGCTCGACCCCGGCGCCAAGCTTCTTGACGACGTCGAGGACCTTGTCGGCCATCTTCGCCTCACCGGTGTTCACGATGAGGATGCCGTCCGGTCCAACCGATGCAGTGATGTTCCCACCGGCGCCGAAGATGGCGTACACGTTCCCATGCACGGGCTCGACATTGAGCTCGGCGGTCGAGGCGTTTCGGGCACGTAAAACCATTTCTCGCGCTGACGCAGGCGCGTACGGATGTTCAATCTGGTGCGGCATGCCCTGAGAGAAGGCTCGCTCAACAGAACTAATCGTTGCAGGAAAGCCGACGGCAATAGCGGTGAGCAAGGTTACGACTTTGCCGTTCATTTGGGCGCCGTTGGTATTTTCATGGTCTTCATCTTCTCGCGGTAATCCGGACGAGTTGTTTCAGGCCCGCCACGAGTTGCCTCGATAGGAAGCCCGTTCTCGATCGCAAACTCGTCGATGTATGGATTCTTCCCCGGCAAAAAGTGCGGGACGAAACCGTATGACTCACCGGCGCGCGTCTCCTCTTCCGATACAACACACGGCGCGGCATCCACCCGGCCATACGGATCCAGCTTGAACTCCGAAGTCCAGATCCACGGTTCGGCGAGATAGATAGGATCGTCAATGATTGTCACCCAGGTCAGGTAGCCGTCATCCCTTCGGATAAGGTAATCCGTGGATGTTCGCTGGTCGCTGATGGGAACGCCGTTGCGTCGAACGTAACCTTCTTTCAGGTGAGTTGTCGTTATCTTGAGAATGTCGCCGATCCACTCCCCCGTTGAGAAGCCTGACCATGTATGAGGCGCATTCGGTCCGGGATGGGGACGGCCATCCATAAAAATCACTCGATCGGATGAATCCCTTTCATTGGCGATGTGCCACTCTTTTACTTCTCGAGTGATGTCGTCCCAGACCGCCCAGATTTGCTCGTGCTGGGGAGAACGCACGGCGTAATCAGCGCTGTGAGGCCGGCATCGCCACTCCGGGAGGCCCTGAATTGAAGCATCCCATGTCATCGCTCTTGCACGGGCGTCCTCATTGATCGGCATCTCTTCGTATTGGCCAAGAGCCGGTCCGGTCCCACGGTCCGGATCGTCCTCATGAAAGAGCGGGACCCAATGCCCTGAAAAGTCGTTCGGGTAAGGCCTGTTTTGACCGAACCCCGTCGTGGCGAGCACAAGGAATGAGCAAAGCAGGAGAACTGAAATCTTCAATACTTTCATAGACCCTCCGCGCACCGCGGCGACCTGTAGGGTAAACCGGAGTACCTATCTTGTAATTTGTGAGATTCCCGCTGTCAACATTAAACCTGTAATTGACACCCTCGTTTGTAACTCATAGCATTTGCCAATACTCGGTAAACAACCAAAAAAGACTTATGGGGTGATCTGCGTCTTCGGGTGGAGGCGCGATCTGAGTGAGAGGAGGATCGATGAAGCGCATTGGGCTCGCCTTTTTATTTGGAATGCTGGCATCCATCGTCACGTGCTCGAGTGTATGGGCGCAGGCAACCGCACAGATCAGCGGCACTGTACGAGATCAGAGTGGTGCCGTGCTTCCTGGTGTCGAGGTGACCGCAACCCAAACCGATACGGGTATCAGTCGATCTGCTGTTACGAACGAGACCGGATCGTATGTTTTATCCAACCTCCCGCTGGGTCCGTATCGATTTGAAGCCACATTGCCGGGGTTTCGCACGTTTGTTCAGACCGGAGTTGTCCTTCAAGTCAACAGCAACCCGGTGATCAACCCGATTATGGAAATCGGCCAGGTTGCCGAACAGGTCGAGGTGCAGGCCAATGCCTCGCTCGTAGAAACGCGGAGCACGTCTGTGGGGGCTGTCATCGAGAACGAACGCATTCTGGAACTGCCGCTGCAAGGGCGCCAGGTCACGGACCTGATCGGACTCGCGGGCGCCGCTGTCGAGACGGGTAAATCCGCCGCCGAGGGCTGGAATAAGGGTACAACTGCAGGTACGTTCATCTCCATAGCCGGCGGACAGAATTTCGGAGTGATGTATTCCCTGGATGGGGCGATGCACAACAATGGTTATGACGGCACGCAAATGCCGTTCCCGTTCCCTGACGCGCTGCAGGAGTTTAAGGTAGAGATCAGCGGAATGGGCGCAGCGGGCGGAACCAGGGGATCGGGCGGCCAAGTCAATGCGGTAACCAGGTCGGGCACCAATGAGTTTCATGGCAACGCTTTCGAATTTGTGCGCAACTACATGTTCAACGCTCGAAACTTCTTTGCCCTGAAGCGCGACACTCTGAAGCGGAACCAGTTCGGCGGGACGCTGGGTGGACCGATTGCGAAGAACAAACTTTTTTTCTTCGCCGGTTATCAAGGGACGAAGACCAGTTCAAATCCGAGTGACAAGATCGATTATGTTCCCACGGCAGCGATGATGGCCGGGGACTGGACGACGTTCGCATCAGCTGGCTGCAATGCGGGTCGGCAGATCAACCTCGGATCGCCGTTCGTCAACAACCGTATTGATCCGGTTTTGTACAGTAAACCGGCCGTACTCATCGCATCCAAGCTACCGAAGCCCCAGGATGAGTGCGGAAAGATCGTCTTCTCGATTCCGGAGAAATCGAACGAGTATCAGATTGTCGGCAAGGCGGACTATCAGAAGAGCGCCAAGCACTCCATCTTCGGACGATACGTGGTAACAAGCTACAAGGCACCGCACCCTTACACGCTGACGAATGGATTCTTTCTCGCGTTGGAACCTCAAGATAACGGCGGCAACAGCAATCTCGCCCAGTCGTATGCGCTGGGCAGCACGTATTTGATCGATCCCAATACCGTCAACGCCTTCCGCGTAACGGTGAATCGAACCGTGATCGGCCGGCCCGGAGTGAAATTCTTTGCCGCTTCCGACATCGGCATCAAAGCGTTCAGTTACACAGAAGGCAGCATGCAGGCGACCGTAACCGGCGGGTTCGGTTTTGGCGCGCGAACGTTTCCTAATCACATCACGACCGATGCCTATCAGGCTTCCGACGACATGAATTTTATCCGGGGAAACCATCAACTGACTGTCGGTGCGAACCTCGCGAACTGGAGAACCTATCAACGGGATCATACGAGTGACCAGGGAGCATACACGTTCAATGGGCAGGTGACCGGTTTGGGCATGGGCGACTTTTTAACAGGAAGGTTGACGAGTTTGAATCAGTTGACACCGGTACAGTGGACGAGCCGCCAGTGGTACGTCGGGTTGTATCTTCAGGATGTATGGAAAATGTCGCCAAAACTGACTGTCAACGCCGGCCTGCGCTGGGAGCCTTACCTGCCGCTGGGCATCGGTTTCGGTCAAGGATCAAAGCTGCACGAAGGCGCCATGTATCATTTCAGCGACGACCGATTTGCGAAAGGCATCAAGAGCACACAATATCCGAACGCGCCGGCCGGCCTGCTATATCCCGGCGATCCGGGATATCCTGAAGGCGCACCCAACTTCAAAAAATGGGGATTGTTCGCCCCTCGTGTCGGACTCGCCTGGGATGTGCAGGGCAATGGGCGGACGTCGGTCCGCGCGGCCTTCGGCATGGCATACGACTTTAGCGGGTCGCTCAGTTTTGGCGGAAGCTCGAGCGCGCCTCCATGGGGTTTCGGGACGACTGTTCAAGGCGTCTCGTTTGAAGATCCATGGAAGGATAATCCGGGAGGCAATCCGTTCCCATACGTTCGCCTGTCCAAGTGGCCCACACTGTCGCAGTATTACTTCGTTCAGCGTCTGGATGCAATGGAACCCACCATTCAAACATGGAACCTCAGTGTTCAAAGGCAACTACCAGGAAGTTTCCTCTTGACCAGCAGCTATCTGGGAAATCATGCGATCCACTTGTGGGTGGGAGGAAACATCAATCGCGCGGTCTACTTCCCCGGAGCTCCTGTTAACGGGGTGTGCTCCGCCGACGGATATGTGTTCCGGACGACCGGAGCCACATGCTCTACAACCGCAAATACAGATCAGCGGCGAAGGTTGTTACTGCAGAACCCCGTCGAAGGACAATTTTATGGAAACATGGCGACGAGAGAAGATTCAGGGACGGCAAGCTATAACGGCCTGGTCATTTCGCTTCAACGCCGTGCAGTTCGCGGTGTGAACATTGCCGGCAACTATACCTGGTCCCACTGTATCGGCGATGCC
>Ga0075424_100004391_pt1 | contig 13305 bp, 15 predicted proteins | sample SoiMethybrSBSTD3_FD_75301 | JGI IMG/M metagenome (GOLD analysis project Ga0075424, IMG submission 75301) | Bulk soil microbial communities from a Populus tree surrounding site in Tennessee, USA - Soil MetaG P. TD hybrid SBSTD3 | ecosystem: Environmental > Terrestrial > Soil > Tree plantation... | reverse complement strand
ATTCGAACCCCCGATAGGGGTATTAGCCCCTATAACGGTTTAGCAAACCGCCGCCTTCAGCCACTCGGCCACCTCTCCAACTGCTAGTATTGGCGGAGTCTAGCGTCGCCAGCGCGTTGCAGCAAGCGCGCGCGGAACCGTGCAGTACCGCTCAGTCAAAAGGAGTGGTTCGAATGAAGAGGATGCTGTATGCGTCGTGCCTGCTGCTCCTCGCGCTCGTCGACGCCACACCGGTGTCGTCGGGAGGTGCCACGCGGCATTACTACATCGCCGCCGAGGACACGACGTGGGACTATGCGCCGAGCAAGAACGATTTGATTCACTCGGACATGTTGCCCCCCGACCCGCGTCACGCCGGCACGACGTGGAAGAAGACGCGCTATGTGGAGTACACGGACACGTCCTTTTCGACGCCGAAGGCGCAGCCACCATGGCTGGGCTTGCTCGGGCCGATCATCCGCGCCGAGGTCGGTGACACCATCATCGTCGATTTCCTGAACCGCTCGGACAAGCCTCACGGGATGCACCCGCACGGCTTGCGGTACGACAAAGCGAGCGAAGGCGCGCTGTACGCCCCCTTCGGCGCGGGTGCACGGATCCTTCCGGGAAGACGCTTCCAGTACCGCTGGATCGCCGACTTGGAAAGCGGCCCGCTGGCCGACGTTCACAGCTCCGTGGTGTGGGTGTACCACTCACACGTCGACGAGCCCGTGGAGGCGAACCTCGGTCTCATGGGGCCAATCATCGTCACCGCGCGGGGCAGGGCCAAGCCCGATGGTACGCCCAAGGACGTGAACCGGGAATTCGTCACCATGTTCATGATCTTCGACGAGCTGCAGGGCAAACCCGAGGGGTTCTTCTACACCATCAATGGCTTCATCTTCGGTAACGTGCCCGGTCTCGCAATGACGAAAGGGGAGCGGATCCGCTGGCACTTGCTGGGGATGGGGGACGAGACCGACGTGCACACCGCGCACTGGCACGGCAAGACGGTGCGGTACGGCGACCGCTACACCGACGTCGTGGAGCTGCTGCCTGCGAGCATGGTCAGCGTGGACATGAACGCGGACAACGTCGGCACGTGGCTGTTTCACTGCCAGGTCTCAGAGCACCTCGAGAACGGTATGATGGCTACCTTCACCATTCACGAACCACCGCGCGCATGTCCACTGCGGCTCGCGCCCGATTTCTGGTCCACGCCGGGCAAGTTCACGGTGCGCGTGTCCAACCAGACCGGGAAGGCGATTTCCGCGCTGCGGCTGCGTGCTGAGTATCTGGTATTCACCGTCAACCGTGTTCACGGCTTCCCCGACGAGTGGACGTGGGCCGAGCCGATCGGGAGCGGCGAGGAGAAGACGCTCGAGCTACAAGACTACTTCCATGAAAAGGGGTTGACGGGCTATTTCCACGACGACGCGATCATCGGGTGGGCTGTGTACCCCAGCCGGATCGAATACGCCGACGGCACGGTGTGGACGCCCAGGGAGCGTGGGGAATGCTTCGCGCTCTCGTGGCGGGATCGCGTGCACCCGAGTCTCGAATTCCTGCCGCCGCTGCAACCCGCCTTAGAGGTTCCCGAGGACTACAAGCGTCTGCCGCGACGACAACGGTAGGGAGCAGCGGAAAGCCTGATCGGGCGCGGAGATCCGTTTCATCCGCGCCGCGAAGCTGTCACAGTTCGACCACAAAATCGGGCTTTTGCGATACGCGCCGGCCCGCCGTGGAATGCCCGTGACCCCAATCACAATGCAGCGTTACGGCGCGCGGTCCCCGGGTGGCACCGCCTTTGCCCCTGCCGCGGGGCATGACGCGGATCGCGGTTGTGCTGATCGTGATGGCGGGACTTGGCGGATGGCTCACGCCCTGTGCCGCGCAAAAGGCCCTGCGGACACCCAGCTTCCGGGCCGTGGCCGACGTCTACGGCACGCGGAACCTGTTTCGCACGTCGGTTTCGATTCGCGTTCGGCCCGCCCGCGGGCCGGCCGTGGACAATCGAGCCCTGTTCGTCGTTCCGGCCGCCGCTCCCGGCCGCGCCTCCTGGAGCACGACGCATCTGACAGGGCTCCCGGCCCGGGTGTCCTGGACGGGGTCGCACACGGCGTTGGCGAGTGTTTTCGCCATGACCCTGCTGATCGACGCGGCGCAGACCCGGCAGCTCGCCCGCCAGGGCTGGGTCGGCTTCCGCGAAGCGAATCCGCTGCTGGGTGAGCGCCCGAGCGTCGGCCAGGTGAATACCTACACCGCCTTGGCCGGTCTGAGCGTGCTCGGCGCGGCGGCGGCGCTCCCACCCCGCGTGCGGCCGTGGCTGCTCGGCGCCGCGATCGCGGTCCAGGCGTTCACCATCCACAGCAGCATGCGGCAGGGTCTTCCGATCCGGTTCCCCTAGACGCAACGCGCGAGTGAACTCGCGGCTCGGCGGCTGCCCGTGAACGGGCCTCGCCGTGCCGCTTCAGCGGTAGTGCCGAGTCGCGGCTTCAGCCGCGGATTACATTCGGCGAATGACCCTCGATCAGCTGTGCACGATCTCCAGCATCAACCGCTCCATTGTGGCGTGTTCGCGCTGCCCGCGGCTGCGCGCCTATTGCCGGCGTGTCGCGCGCGACAAGAAGCGTGAGTTCGCGGACTGGACGTATTGGGGCAAACCGGTCCCGGGCTTTGGCGATCCCGATGCGCGGTTGCTCGTCGTGGGGCTCGCGCCAGCGGCGCACGGCGCGAACCGCACCGGCCGCATGTTCACGGGAGACTCGAGCGGCACCTGGTTGTACGAGGCCCTGTATCGTCACGGCTTCGCGAGCCAACCGCAATCGCTGTCGCGCGACGACGGCCTGACGCTCAACGACTGCTATATCGCCGCGGCGGCGCGGTGCGCGCCACCCGGCAACAAGCCGAGCCGCGTCGAGCTCGAGCGCTGCCGTCCTTATCTCGACGCCGAGCTGCGCTTGCTGCGACGCGTGCGCGTGGTGGTGACGCTGGGCCGCGTTGCGCACGAGAGCTGGCTCAAGGCGGCGGGGTGGTGGGAGCGGCTCGCGCCGCGCGATCGGGCACCGTTTCGGCACTGCGTCGCGAGCAAGCTGTCCGATGGGACCGTCGTGATCGCGTCGTACCACCCGAGTCGGCAGAACACCAACACCGGCAAGCTCACCCGGACGATGTGGTACGCGGTGTTTCGGACAGCACAGGCGCTGCTCGCGGTCTAAGCCTCCGTGGCGCCGCTTTCCTCGGATGGCGCCTCAGACGGCCGAACCGGGAGGCCAACCTTCCCAGCCCATTCGTCGGTCAGCTCGAAGGTCTTGCCCATATCGAATCGTAGCACCCAAAGCCGCCGGGCCAGGTCCTTGAGTGCCCAGATGACCGTGTGCTGCACCTCGACCGAGGACCACTGGCCGAACTCATTGTGGCTCAGGTCTGCCTCCAAGGCCTCAGCGATCCGCGCGGCGAACCGCCCGTGGGGCTCCTGCGGTGCGGTGGGGTGTCGCGATGCCGACTCTCCCGCGCCCCCGGGAGAGGGAAGGGTCGTCTTGGGAGCCTTTTGAGGCCCCGTGCCATCGCCCCACAGCAGCCACTCCAACGTCACCCCCGTCAGGCCACGCGCCCGCGCCTTGGTCACGATCAACCGGGCTACTTCCGCCGGGAACTTCTTGCGCTGCGGCCACTTCTTGATCGCGGCTTCGGTGACTGACGGGCCTAACTCGGCGGCGAACTGCCGATAGGTCAGTGAGATGCGCTCCCAGGGGCTAAATACCTCGAGGAGAACCCCGAGTCGGTCCGCTATGGGCCCCCGTATGGCTCCTTTTACGGTCTTGACAGTTCTCAATTAGTCCCTACTTTGGTGACGTTATACGTCCCCATAACACCGGGTAACGGGACGCTCCTAGGCCACAAAGTGCGGGGTATGACCGTCGCCGTCAAGACGCCCGAGCTCGAGTTCCTGCCGACAGTCCCCGCGCTCTCCAAGCCCGGATCGTGAGAACCCTCCGACCCGTGGTCCGCAACCCTTCGTGAAGTCCAAGAAGAATCGCCCGCTAGCACTCACATGGCCTGGGAGAATCATATGTCCGTTCGCCGTTCGCTGATCCCGCTCGCGCTCGCGCTGTTCGCCGCCCGATGCGCCGACGGGCCGCATCCCACGGCAGTGCAGCAGCCGACCGCTCCGCATTTCCTGCGGTGGAGCTCCCCGCCGCAGTTCACCGCGACCGGCGCGCTTCCCAGTCCGGTTGGCGGCGCTTACCTGGCCGCTCGGTCCGCCGGGATCCATCTCGATCGGTACTCGGCATCCTTTTGGGCGGTCCGCGGCGAGCCGCGTTCCCTCCAGATCAACTATCTGAGCTCCACCGGAGATACCAGCTCCGCGTTCTTGCGGCTCACGACCGCCGATCCGGCATATGTGCCTGGTCTCGGCGGTCTCGCGCCTGGCGACTCCGTGCTGATCACGGTGACGATCGACCCGGACAGCATCAAGGTGTCGCTCGAGCCGACGGGATTGCTCTTCGGCGAGCCTGGCCAGCTGCAGATCTCCTACGGCGGCGCCGACGGCGACTTGAACGGCGACGGTGTTGTGGACGGCACCGACTCCTACATCGAGAGCCAGCTGCTGGGGCTGTGGTATCGCGAGGGCACGGAGGGCGTGTGGGAGCAAATCCCGGCGGTCCAGGTGGCCTCGGACAAGTCGTTCATCAGTGCGTTGCCCCACTTCTCCGAGTACGCGGTTTCCTGGTAGCGCGGCGAGAATGCCGATGCATGCGTCGTCAATCGTAGCGGACACGGCCCGGCAGCTCGCCGCCGCCGGACGCCATGCCGAGGTCGTCGAGTACCTCGGCGCACAACCGGCGAGCGAACTGGCGGACTCGCCGAGTCTCGCGCTGCTGTATGGAACCGCGCACGCGCGGCTCGGGCGGCACGATGAGGGACAGCGGTGGCTCGATTTGGCCCTCGACCTAGCCCGCACGCGAGACGAGCAGGCGGTCGAACGTGACGCCCTCAATGCGCGGGGCGCCATCGCGCTGGTGAGTGGACGGATCGACGAGGCGGCGGACTACTTCACGCAGGCCCTCTTGGCCGCCAGCCGGGACGGGGATGCCGTCACCACCGGCCGCTGCTCCAACAATCTGGGGATCATCAGCAACCTGCGGGGGCGGCACGCGGAGGCGATCGGGTCCTGGGAAATCGCCGCGGCCGCCTTCGACCGCGCCGGCCTGCGGCGGGGCGTCGCCGAATGCCAGCACAACCAGGCGATCGCGTATCGGGACCAGGGGGCGCTGGACAAGGCGCTGGCAACGGCCGACCGTGCCGTCGCGCACGCGGACGCCGAGGGGGATCATACCCTCCGGGCGCTCACGCTCCGGGGGCGGGTGGAGATCCGGGTGGCCCGCCGCGAGCTGGAGCAGGCGCGGCGCGAGCTGGACCGGGTTCGAGAACTCCGCAGCGGGCTGCGCGATACGGTGGGGGAGGCCGAGGATCTGCGGGTGGCGGCGTCGCTCCTGGTGGCCGAGGGCCAGCCGGCGGCCGCCGAGGTCGCGTTGCGGGAGGTGATCGCGCGTGCCGAGCCGCACGGGCGGCCCCAGCTCCTGGCCGAAGCGACGCGGGACCTGGCGCTGCTGCTGCGGCGGAGCGGGCGGACCTCCGACGCCCAGACCGCGGCGCGACGCGCGAAGGCCGTTTTCACGCGCCTGGGCGCCGAAGGCGAAATCCGCAACCTGGCCAACCAGGACTGGGACGACGATTTCGCGGCCGAGTTGCGCGGATCACTCGCACCGCTCAATGCGGCGCAAGCGCTGGCCGACGCCGGGCTGTACGCCGAGCTGCTCTCCTATCTGAGCAAGCGCTCGCCCGACGAGCTCGAGCAGTCCCCCGTGCTGACCCTGCTGTGCGGCATCGCGCACGCCCGACTCGGTCGGCTGGACCTGGGCCAGCAGTGGGCCATGGTCGCGCAGCTGCGGGCGCGGATGCTGGGCGATCGGACGCTGGAAGTGCGGGCCCTCAACGTGTCCGGCGCGATCGCGCTGGAGCGCGGCGGGATCAGTGAGGCGACGTACTTCTTCACGCGGGCCCAGGAAAAGGCCATGCAGGACGACGACATGGCCACGGTCGGCCGGTGTGCCAACAACCTCGGCATTATCGCGAACATGCAAGGGGACTACAACCGCGCGGTTGGGGCGTACACCCGCGCGATCACCGCGTACGAAAAGGCCAGCCACAACCGCGGTGTCGTCGAGTCACAGCACAATCTCGGGATCACCTACCGCGAGCAGGGGCAGCTGGACCGTGCGTTGCGAGCCGCCGACACGGCGCTGCGCGAGGCCGAGCGACTGGGCGACCGGGCGCTCCAGGCCCAGGCCCTCGCGGGACTGGCCGAGATCCGGGTTGCGCGGGGCGAGCCCGAGTCCGCCATCCGGGACGCGGAGCGAGCCCTCGCGGTGCACCGTGAGCTGAAAGATGCGGTGCTCGAAACCGAGGACCTGCGCATCCTCGCCGTGGCGCTCGGCGTCGCAGGGAAGGCGCGGGAGGCCGAAGCGATGCTGCGCCAGGTGATCGACCGCGCGACCGAGCACCAGCGCCCGCTGCTGGTCGCGAGTGCACAGCGCGATCTCGCCCACCTCCTGGCCCTCGTCGGCGACGTCGCGGCGGCGAAGCAGATCGCGCTGGCCGCACGCGCCACGTTCGAACGGCTGCGCGCGAAGGTCGAGACCGAGAAACTGGATGCGTTGCTGGCGATTCCCGACCTCCTGGCTACAAAGAACCAGGGAATGACACCGGCCACGCAGGAAATCCCCATTGTCCCGCGCCCTCAAGAAAGAAAGGTGAGGTCATGAAGGCCCTTCGTTGGCTGGTGATCGTGCTGGTCGTGGCCGGGTGCACCGACCGGGCCCTGATGAGCCCTCCCGCCCCCCAGGCATCGCTCATCGGAGACCTCCTCGGGGCCACAGGGCTCCTGCAATGCTCCGACCTCGCATACGCGTCGACCACACAGACGATCGGGTCTGCGGGCGGCGTCATTCGCGTCGGACCGCACACGCTGACCATCCCCGCCGGAGCGCTGTCCGCCCCGGTCGCGATCACGGGTGCGCTGGTGACGGGCCGCGGCGTTAACGCCGTCCACTTCGAGCCGGAAGGCCTGACGTTCGCGCGGTCCGCGTCTCTCACGATGAGCTACGCGAACTGCAACCTGCTCGGCCGGTGGCTGCCGAAGCGGATCGCGTATGTCAGCAACGCACTCGACATCGTCTCGTACCTGTTGTCGATCGACAACGTGTTGGGGACGAAGATCACGGGCCGGGTCGACCACTTCTCCAACTACGCAGTCGCTTGGTAACGGCGCGCCCGCGTCGCGTTCAACGCAAGGCGTAACAGCGGAGGAGCTCCGGTGGCCCGACTCGCACGCCCTGCACCGAGGACTCGTCAGAGGAAGTGATCCCGCCGCTCGGAGCATAGTAGCTGCCGTCGCCCACCAGGGATCCGTTACGGATCACGAGCGTGAGCGTATAGCCGTAATCGACTCCGCGATACAGCGGGAGCTTGAGCCGGCCGTCCGGAGACCGGACCCACCTCGTATTTCGGGCGAACGACCCTGTGTCGGTCGCGGCATCAATCGCGATCACCCGTAAGTCGCCCGTGAGGTAGAAGCAGCCGCGCGGACTCGGTTGATCCGCGAGGATGAGGGTCCCACTCAGGACCTGGCTTCGATGCTCGAGCGACTTGGCCGTGAGCGTGACACGGTACGTGCCGGCGAGAAGATTGTCCGGGTCGGACGGCGGTGGGGCCGTGGTGCATGCGGCGGAACCCGCCAGCACGAGACCAAGAAGAGTGCGCATCGCCTCCTCAATCTATGTGCGCCGCCCGAGGGTGTCGCTCGTAAGGCTCATTTGGAGTATGATGCGCCCTCTCCGGAGGAAGAGGCGCCCTATGAAGAAAGCCATCGGCGACAACATGATTCCGAAGGAGTGGGGACTCGAGAAGGGGTTGGAGCTCGTCAAGCAGGCCGGCTTCGATGGCATCGAGTTGTGGTTGGGCGACGCGCCGTGGTTTCAGATGGGCACCCCGGATAGCGAAGTGCGGGAACTGCGGCGGAAAGTCGAAAATGCCGGCCTCGTCGTCTCCAACGTGTCGACTGGATTGCACTGGGCCTCGCCGCTGTCAGCGCGCGACCCCAAGGTTCGGGCGCTGGCCCTGCGCATCGTGGAGCGGGAGATCGAGACCGCCGTGCTGCTCGGAACCGACGCGATCCTCGTGGTCGCGGGCCTCGTGACCCCCGAAGTGCCGTACAACGAGGTGTACCAGCGCTGCCTCGAGGCGCTCAGGCCGCTGGGCGAGAAAGCCGCGCGCTCAGGCGTCCGGATCGGGTGCGAGAACTGCAACGCCGAGCAGCGGTTTCTCATCAGCCCACGCGAGTTCTGGCAATTTCTCAATGATGTGAACAGCCCCGCGGTGGGCATTCACCTCGATGTCGGCAACATCCACGACACGGGGTTTGCGGAACAATGGATCGAAATGCACGGGCCCAGAATCACCCGCATTCACGTGAAAGACGTGATGACCAAACGCGGGCGCTGTGGCGACCAGAGTGTGTACACGAATCTGTTTCTTGGCGACAACAACTGGCCCGCCATCCGCGGCGCGATGACCAAAGTGGGTTACGACGGCTGGCTGGTGGCGGAAATGGAGGCGCGCTACCGCTACGCGCCCGATCAGCAGTTCTACGACACCGCCCACGCCATGGACCGCCTGATTTCGGGACGATTCTGAGATGGGCATCACCCGGAGATTGTTCCTGGGCTACACCGCTGGCGTGTTTGCCGGACTGCGCGGGCTACCGCTCGATCGGACGAGTCGGTATGTGCTCCTTGACTTGAACGAGCGCGGTTGCTTCCGCGAGTCCGTCTCCGGATACGAGTCCGCGCTCACCAGTGCAGGGGCGCAGTGGATGCGTGCGGACGCACGATGGATGTCCCCCTCTCGCTGCGCGGTGCTGATCGTCCCAGCGGCCCTCGAGATTCCGCCGCCCGCAGTCCGGGCGATTGCGAGTTGCCTGCAAGCGGGGGCGAGCGTGATCTTCGAATCAGGAGCGGGCTTCGCTACCGATCGGGAGTTTCGCACCCATCGCGTCGTGCTACGTGATTACTTGCAGGTCCACATCGAACAGCCCGTAGATCTGTGGCCGGACAATAGCCTGCAACGCATTCCCTATGTGGACTACACCTGGCCACGCCCCGCGAAGGTGCGCGATTTCAGTCGCGTAGTGCCGCTCGGCCGCCAGGCAGGGGAGGTCATCGCGCGGGTGGACGGTCTGCCGGTGGCACTCAAGCGCTCGAGCGGGCGCGGCAGGCTGATCGTCCTTGGCTCGCCGCTCGGCCCGGCGCTATGGGCCGGGGACGCCGAGGCGCGGTGCTGGTTGTTAGACTGTCTTCGCACGGCACGAGGGGAAGGGGCATGAACGAACGAGACCTCACACGTCGCAGCTTTGTGGGACTGGTGGGTGCGACCGCGCTCCCGTTGGTTTCGGCGCAAGCACAGTCCGACGCGGCGCGCCTGAACGTCGTTTGCGTCGGCGGGCATCCGGACGATCCGGAGTCGGGGTGTGGCGGCACGCTGGCACGCTACGCTGCACTGGGGCACGCGGTGACGGTCGTGTATCTGACGCGGGGCGAGCGGGGCATTACCGGCAAATCGCTGGACGAAGCGGCACGGATTCGCTCCGCCGAGTGCGAGGCGGCCTGTAAGATCATGGGCGCGAAGCCGGTGTTCTTCGGCCAGATCGACGGCGCGACTGAACTGACCCGAGCGCACGTGGACGCGATGCGGCGACTGCTTGCCGCCGAGCATCCCGACGTGGTGTTCACGCACTGGCCGGTAGACACGCACATGGACCATCAGGTCGCGAGCGTGCTCACGATCCGCGCGTGGATTGAGGGGGACCAGCGAACGTCGCGGCTTTACTTCTTTGAAGTCAACAGCGGCAGTCAAACGGAAGGGTTTCTGCCGAACACCTACGTGGACATCTCGTCCGTGGTGGAGCAGAAAAAGGCCGCCCTGTTTGCGCACGTGAGCCAGGACGGCCAGAGCATCTGGCGTGAGCACCACGAGGTCATGGCGCAGTGGCGCGGACGTGAGATCGGTGTACGCGCCGCCGAAGCGTTCGTTCATCTCAACCGCGACGATCACACGAGCGACCTGACGCGGCTGTAGGTGATGGCATCGCAGGTGCTAGGCCGAGTTGGGGCGCGCCTACCGAACCCTCCGGGCGCATAGGAAACCCGAATCAGTCAGCGCTATCCCCCAGCGATCATAGGCTCCGGCGAATCCGTCGGGCCCGGCGTGATCGAGCCAAACTCCCACCCCCGCTCCATCAGCGGTTAGGACATTCGGTTGGCGATGCGTCACCGTTCCGAACAAAAGGACTAGTGGGGGCCCACTACCTGGTGTCGTATCGCGCGACCATCCAGTAAAGGCGAGCACGGGTGGGAAAATGGGATCGGTCTCCCGACGCAAGCTATCACCGGCGGTCGGGCTAGCCTTGTTTGGAAGTATGGCGCCGAACAACGGGTAACGGAGCGTGTCTCCGGGCGCAGGTCTAACGCCGGGCCGCTCGGTGGACGTGTCTGACGGCGACGTGAGCCAGAGCCAGAGGCGTTCTCGCCGGACCCTACGTTGCCACGAGTTTGCGACCGGGTGCCACTCGAGCTGGTACAGGCCTGCGAGCGATCGTGGGCTGACGTTGGAAAGGGAGGTCCCTGCGTCGAAGCCGCAGAGCTTGAATGTCTGGCCCTGCGCGGACGCGGTGGCGACGACGTCTATGATGATGAGGAGCGTGCCCGCCAGCTTCCCGCCGTGTATCAACGCCACGCACTCACGATAATCGGTATCACCAGCATCTTCACCAGCCAGTCACCGGCGTGGATCGCGGCCAGCTTCCAGGGGATGCTCTCCCACAGGACCGATCCCGTGAGAATGATGACCGGGAACCCGATCCACAAGAACAAGCCAAAGTGCACCGCGCCCATCCAGGTACTGACGCCGAGCAGCGCCACGAAGCGCGCGATCACGTAGGCGAGCACGAGGCACCGCGCCAGCTCGATGAGCAGCTTTCCGCCGGGCATCTTCGCGCCGGCCATGGCCGCGACGGGGTCCATGCCGCGCAGCCGCATCCACGGCTTGTAGAACAACAGCGGACTGTACCACAGCCAGCCCAGCACGAACACGGCGACGGCGGCCACAAGGACGGCGAGGTAGTTCACGTGCGTCATGGTTTACCCCCTCCTTTGATCCGTAAAGGACGCGTCGTGATCACCAGACCGCGGACCAGCTCGGACCGCGATGGAGACGCGGCACTAGCCACGTGAATCGTGTTGAGCAAAACGTCCTCCTCCGTTGAGAACGACACCCCGAGGAGGATCGCGTCCGGATCGCCACCAGCCTCCCAGATGTTGCCCTCTATAGGCAGCGTCTCGTTCGCTCTGAATCGGTTCCGAAAGCGGCGTGGCTGCGCGTCAAATCGGAACTTGAGGATCCGTTGTTGCGGCTCTGGCTTGATGTCGGCGCGGCGAACGTGGCAGATGGGGAATCCCGTGCTGTAGAGAGGCTTGCCGTCGAGACGGACCTCTAAAGCGAGCGAGTCGCCGCTCGCGCAAGCAGCGAACCAGTGCAAGACCGCTTCGTTGCGCGCGGAATCTCGCGCCTGCCCAAAGATGGAAACGGGCATCGCCATGAGCACGAGTGCCGAGACGGGGGAAAGCAGGCGCGTCGCCTGAGTCGGCCTAGTCAACGCCGTAGATCCATTTGAGCCGCACCAGACGATCCTGGTCGAACCAGAGTTCGAGGTGATCCAGGATGCCCTCCGAGGTACTGTAGAGCATGTGTGGCGTGGATCCGCTACTGGGATCGCCGAAGAAGGATCGCACGTTCGCCACGGATGCGCCCAAGATGATCGGTGAGTGCTCGAGAAAGCGTGACTGCCACACGGTCGCCGCGGTGAGGATATCGTGGTCCAGTCCTTTTGTCGTCAGGAAGACGAACGCGGCACCGTCGTAATGGAACGTGACGAGGCTATCTCGCGATCGAGGCTGATTCGGAAAGGCTGTACGAGACTCGACCTGTGTTGGGCGACCAAGAGCGGCCACGATCGCGCCACGCGTCTGACCGAACCACTCACGCGGGCCCCCGCTCATCAGGGATTCGGCCCGAGCCGGGACGGACTCGTCGCCTTGAGCGTACCCTAGACGCATGCCGGCAAACGAACAGAGGATCGCGACAAAGAGAGCACGTCGGTCAGGCATCCGCATTTGGTCCCGATGTGCGCTTGGCTTCCAGACCCGGTGCCTCGAACACGCAGGCGGCGTATCCCAAGATCCGATCACCGCCCTTGAGCGATGAGGGCGTGGGCTTCCACCCAGCTCCAAGCCTGGCGTCGAGCAGCTCCCTCGCGCTCGGCCGATGGTCCCAGACGGCGACCGCCGTCACGCCGCCCAGTCAGGTGACGTCATAGGCCAAATACTGAGAATTGTCGAGTGGGACGAGCACATCGTGCGTGAACTCGTCCTGCGTGATGATCTCCTCGACTCGCCGCGGCGGCGTTTGGGTGCCGCCCCATTCAAGCACCCGCTCGAGCGTGGCATGGTCGGCCACGCCGAGCTGCAGATCGCGGAAACGAGCGTCCGGGAGACCAGTGCGATTGATGAGACCTGGAGACATTTCCTAGGGAGCCGTAAGGTGCGCTGTGTGGCCCTTTCGGCCTGTGGTGCTGAACGCCGCGACGCGGACCGTTCCGCGGAAGGGGATCGGACCACGGACCAGGGCGCTGCGCACGCTGGGCTCGCTGCCGTCGGTCGTGTAGCGCAGGGTGAAGCCCGGTAGCTCCAGGCTGCAGGAGACCACGCCGCCTTGGGCCTTCAAACCGGGCGTGGGGATCCGGTAGTTGACGCCCGCGACCTCCCGATCGAGCCGGGGCAGCTCGCGCTGGCCAAGCACGTTGACGAAGCGGGACCAGGCCTCGCGGTACAAGGATTCGGACTTCGCGGCGTCTCGCTCCCTCGCCCAGTCCGGATCGGGTGCCCACGCCCGCTCGGCCAGACCGAACAGCTTCGGCAGCATCATGTAATCGAGCCGCCCGTCCCCACCCAGCGTCTCCGACCACAGGTTGCCCTGGATCCCCACGATGTGTGCCCGACCGTAGTCGGTGAGCCGATCCTTGCCCACGAACACGGCGGGATCGACCCGGACGTTGCGGTAGTAGTCGAACGGGATGAAATCGAACGGCTTGCGGAGATCCACGTAGCCGCCCCAGTCGAGCCCCGTCTCCTCCGGATTCTCGTTCCA
>Ga0075424_100004389_pt1 | contig 13305 bp, 9 predicted proteins | sample SoiMethybrSBSTD3_FD_75301 | JGI IMG/M metagenome (GOLD analysis project Ga0075424, IMG submission 75301) | Bulk soil microbial communities from a Populus tree surrounding site in Tennessee, USA - Soil MetaG P. TD hybrid SBSTD3 | ecosystem: Environmental > Terrestrial > Soil > Tree plantation... | reverse complement strand
GCACCCTCCGCGACCTCCGCGCCCTTGTTCCCGTGCTTCCCTCCCGAGCGGTCGAGCGCCTGATCCAGAGTGTTCACGGTGAGCACGCCGAAGAGAACGGGCACGCCGGTGTCAAAGGACGCGCGGGCGATCCCGCTCGAGGCTTCCCCGGCGATCCATTCGAAATGCGGGGTCTCCCCACGCACCACCGCTCCCAGGCAGACCACGGCATCGTGCCGGCCCGAATCCGCGAGGCGCTTCGCGACGAGTGGAATCTCGAAGGCTCCCGGTACCTTGATCACGACGGTGTCGTGCGCCTTGACGCCGCGCCGCTCGAGGACGCGGAGCGCTCCGCTCAAGAGGCGGCTCCCGATGAACTCGTTGAATCGCGAGACCACGATGGCGATCTTGAGCCCGGTGCCGTCGAGAGACCCTTCAATCACTTTCGGGCTGGCCTCGGGCTTCCGAGGCGTACGGCGCACGGGCGCCGAGCGGCGCGCAGACCTCACGCGCGCGTTCCCCGCTTTCCGTTCGTGTGGATGGGATGGGCGCCGCCGAGAGCGGGGTGGTGAAGCAGATGCCCCAGCCGCTCGCGCTTCGTCGCGAGGTACCGGGCATTCGCCGCGTTCGGCATGATCTCGAGCGGCTCGCGGGCGACGACCTCGATCCCATACTCGCTGAGCGCCTCGATTTTACGTGGATTATTGGTGAGGAGCCGGATTCTCGCGTAGCCCAGATCGCGCAGGATTTGCGCGGCCACGCCGTAATCGCGAAGGTCGGGCGCGAATCCGAGCTTGATGTTCGCCTCGACGGTATCCAGACCCAGGTCTTGAAGCTCGTACGCGCGCAGCTTGTTCGCGAGACCGATGCCGCGTCCCTCTTGCCGCATGTAGAGGAACGCCCCCGCCCCTTCCTGATCAATTCGCTCGAGGGCGGCTTCCATCTGCTCACCGCAATCGCATCGCAGGGAGCCGAAGACGTCTCCGGTCAAGCACTGCGAGTGGACCCTCACGAGCCTCGGCTTGGCACCCGCCGATCCCTTGACGAGCGCGACATGGTGGTGGCCATCGACGAGGCTCTCGTAGACGACCACGCGGAAGTTCCCGAATCGCGTCGGAAGCCGCGAGGACGCGACCCGCTTGACATGGCGCTCGTGCCGGTATCGGTAGCGGATCAGGTCCCGAATCGTGACGAGCTTGAGCCGGTGCTGTCGCGCGATCCGGATCAACTCCTGCCCGGTCGCCATCCGCCCATCCGGTGAAAGGATCTCGCAGAGGAGCCCGGCCGGATGGAGCCCTGCGAGACGCACCAGGTCGAGCGCGGCTTCGGTGTGACCGGGGCGCTTCAGGACTCCTTCGTCCAAAGCTCTCAGGGGGAACACGTGTCCCGGCCGAGCCAGGTCTTCGGGTCGCGTCTTCGGATCCGCAAGCGCGCGAATCGTGAGGGCGCGGTCGTGGGCCGACGATCCGGATGTCGTGCCTCGAAGGAGATCGACCGAGACCGTGAACGGGGTGGAGAAACGCGCCGTGTTGATGGGCGCCATGAGCGCGAGCCCCAGCGCGCCGAGCCTCCCGCCCGACATGGAGACGCAGATCAAGCCGCGCGCCTCGCGCGCCATGAAGTTGACGTCGCCGGAGGTGGCCTTCTCGGCCGCCATCACAAAGTCTCCTTCGTTCTCGCGATCTTCGTCGTCCACCACGACGATCATCTTGCCCGCCTGGATGTCTCGGAGCGCCTCCTCGATCGTCGAGAGAGACGACGTGAGTCCGTCCGAGCGCGGCACGCCGCGACCGCGACCCGCGCGGCCGTGAGCGGCCAGATGTGCCCCCGTGCGCCTCATGCCCGCCTCGCCGACACCATGAGTCGCTCGAGGTAGCGTGCCACAATGTCCACTTCCAGATTCACGATTCCCCCTTCTTGGTATTCCGACGCGATCGTGTGCTCGAGCGTGTAGGGTACGAGCGCCACCGTCGCGCATGGTTGCGCCCACGCCGCGATCGTCAAGCTGATGCCGTCCACCGCCAGCGACCCCTTCGGAGCCACGTACGACCAGAGCGCCTCAGGAATCTCCACCGCGAGGAGTACGTCGCCTCCGGTGCGCTCGACCGAGGAAATCCTTCCCGCCGCGTCTACGTGCCCCTGCACCCAATGGCCTCCGATCTCGTCCCCGACCCTGAGCGCGCGCTCCAGATTGACCCGGTCTCCCACCGTGAGCGCTCCGAGCGTCGTCCTGCGAACGGTCTCCGGAACAGCCGTGGCATGAAACAGGTCGCCGTGCGCGCGCTCGACCGTGAGGCAAACGCCGTTCACCGCGACGCTCGCCCCCGGAACCGGCGGGGCCTGAAACCCGGCCCGGATGGCGAGCCGGGCCGAGCCTTCCGGCGTGCGCTCGACCTCTTCGACGCGCCCCACACGCTCGACGATGCCGTTAAACACCGCGTCCCCCCGCCGTGCGGAGCGATCCCTCGATCCAGAGATCCCGCCCCACGCGCCGCATCACGATCGAGTCGACCTCCAGAGCCTCGTCCAGGCGCGCGCGCCCCAGGTCACGCGTCCAGGTCGGCGCCTTCGTACCACCCACGATGAGCGGCGCAAGCCCGATCGCCACGCGGTCGGCGAGCCCCTCGCGCAGGAGCGCGGTATGCACGGTCGGGCCGCCTTCGACGAGGATGGAAAGCTCCCCTTCATCGGCCAGCCTCTTGAAGAGCGGGCGCAGCGGCACCCGCCCGGTCGCGTCGCGCTCGAAGCGCCAGACCCGGACACCGCGGCGGACCAGGGCGTCGCTCAGGCCGCGATCCTCCGAAACCGTCGCGACCAGGAGCGGAACACGCGCGGCCGACTGGACAAGCCGCGAGCCCGCTGGCACGCGGAGGTGTGAGTCGAGCACGATCCGAAGAGGGTTCCTCCCCGCACGAGGCGAACCGTCAGCTCGGGGTCGTCGGCCAGCACGGTCCCGATCCCGACCAGGACGGCGTCCTGGCCCGCCCGGAGCCTGTGGCATAACTTGACTTCGGCGGCTCCCCCCATCCCTCGCGAGTCGCCGCTCTCGCTCGCCACCCTCCCGTCGAGGGAGACCATCGACTTGAGCGTCACCCAGGGAAGGCCGGTAGCTAGAAACTTGAGATACGGAAGGTTCAGGTCGCGGCAGCTCGCGCTCAAGACGTCCTCGACGACTTCAACGCCCGCCGCACGGAGAGCGCTCACGCCGCGCCCGTCCACGAGGGGGTTCGGGTCGCGCATGCCGAGCACCACGCGGCGAATGCCGGAATCGAGAATCGCGTCGACGCACGGCGGCGTGCGGCCCTGATGGGCGCACGGTTCCAGGGTGGAAACGAGCGTTCCTCCCCTGGCGCGACCCCCAGCCTCTTCGAGCGCCCGAGCTTCGGCGTGCGGCTCGCCGGCGCGCGCGTGGAAACCCCGGCCCACGACCTCGTCGTTGAGCAGGATCAAAGCGCCGACGCGCGGATTGGGATGGGTCGTGCCGATGCCTCGACGCGCGAGCCGGATCGCCGCGCGCATCACGCGCTCTTCGGCCGTCGAGACAGGGCGGAACAGCCCCTTCTCCGTCTCATCCTTGCCGGTCGGTGACACCCTGATGCTCACGACGTCCCCATAAAATAAGCGCCCCGCAGGCAGACACCCGCGGGGCGCACACGGCCAAGGGCCGGACGCATCCGTCCAATGTAGCCATCCTTCTCCCATCCAGACTGTTACTGTCGGCTCCGGAATCTCACCGGGATCTGCCGCCGGGTCCTAAACCCTTTGGCTCGCGGGCTATCACCGCCGGTGGGGACTTTCACCCCGCCCCGAAGGATGTCTGCTGTTCGAGGGGATGGTAGAGCGAAACGGCCGTCAGCGCAAGAGGATGAGTTTCTTGGCTTGGACCTCCCGATCGGCCTCAAGCCGGTAGAAGTAGGCTCCGCTGGCGAGCTCCCGTCCGCGGTCGTTCTTCCCGTCCCAGGTGATGCGGTACTCCCCGGCCGGCAGCGTCCGGTCCGTGAGGCTGCGAACCCGGGCACCCGAGACGTCGAAAATGAGAAGCCGAACGCGCGCGGGTCGCGAGAGCGTGAATCGGATCGTCGTCCACGGGTTGAATGGGTTCGGGGCGGCCCCGAAGAGTCGTGCCGCAGGCGAGCCGGCAGGCGCCGGCGTTTCCTCGACTCCGGTTGCGACGTAGCAGCCCGGAACCTCGAACTCCCCGACGATGGTGCGGTAGAGAAGCAGGTTGCGCCGGGTGGTGCTTGAAATCGCGCCCAGGCTGAAACCGAGCAGGACGGAGCGGGAGGAGTCCGCGATCACACCGACGGAATCGCGCTTCTCGACGGAGGCCAACATTGTATTCGGATACAGGATCCATCCGCGCGCCTTGGAGCCGGCGCATGAGGAGGTCGCCAGCGCGTCGAATCGGTTGAGGGACGGGCATGTCCCGCTCAGCGGGAAGGGCTCCAAGGCAATCCTCGTTCCGGCGGCACCGGTCACGGTCGGTGTCAGCGAATCCTGTGGCGTGTTCTCCCAGATGTCTCGTAGAAAGACGCCGCCGAGCGTGCACGTGAAGAACGAGTTGACTTCCTGCCCGTTGAACGCGAGGTCGTACGCCAAATTGTCGCCCGCGGCCAGAAGCCCCCGATTCGCCCCGGGCCGCTTGATCCACGCTTGGAGGAGCTGCTGCTCTTCCGCGGTGAGCGCCGAGGAGGAGCGATCCCCGACATCCCAGATGATCGCCGAGTACATTCCGAGGGTTGCGGCCGACGTCGCCGGCCAGTACCGCGTCGGACCCGGCGTTCCGCCTCCGGGCGAGTTCCCGAGCGCGCTGGCGGGGGAGTTCACGTCGTAGCGGTCGAACCGCAGGCCCAGGGCCGTCAGGCTCTGATCCATCGCAGCTGCGCCATCCAGCCCCGAGTATGCGTTCACGTACAGGACCTTGGCCGTGTCTCCGGCGCATGTGCCCGACGGGCTTTGGATCGCGGGCAGCACGGTCGCTTCGAAATAGTGGGATGCGGTCAGCGCGTCCGACGGGAGCGTGGCCGTCGCGTTGAGCGAATCGGTTACGGAGAAGTAGTACCGAACCTTTGTGCCGCGCGCGTAGGTGCCCCCGGGTACGTCGGCCGAATAGGCGGACGGGATCGCGGTACCGAATGGCGTGAGCGGAAGGCTCGCGAAGGAACCGCCGTTCAAGCTGTAGAAGAAGGTGGCCTGCTTGAGCCCGCGCGACGCCGAGAGTCGAACCGAAGTGCTGTCGCCCGATGGGGTGTTGATGTTGTCATTCGCCCAGAACGGGGCCGTGTTGAACGTATCCTGGAACAGATCCTGCTCCGACGCGATGATCGATGGGGGCGCGAGCCCGATCACCCCGAGCGCCGCGTTGTCGAAATAGACCGCGGTCCCGCTCGGGGTGGAAACCCCGTCGCAGTAGATCTGGGAATAATCCTTCACGTTCAGCATGAACTGAACCGAATCCTTGCCGGCGGCCCCGGGGAGAGCCACCGTCTGGCGTATCCACTCCTTCTCGGTCCCGAAATAGATTTGGCTCGACGACTGCGACCACAAGGACCACGCCGTCCCGACGTTTCGCGTCCGGAATTGGATGTTGTAGTAGAAGCAGGCAAGAAGCGGCAGATTCCGATAGACGTCGAATGCGAGGAAAACCTGGTCCGCCTTGTTCGTGAGGATGGGCCGGCTCATCAGTTTGTCGTCGATCCGGGGGACAAGCGCTCCGGTCGAGGGGCTGGTCACCGTCCATACCTTGCTTGTGTTGGAGGTGCAGACCTGTTCCGCCGGAACGTTCGCCTGGATCCTCCAGTTATCCCCCACGGCAGGAAACGTCGATACAGTCCAGGTCCCGGGACCGGATTCGAAATCGTCGAAAAAGCGGAGATCGCTGGTCCCCGCCTTCACCGTTACGTTGTCGACGGACCAACCATCCGCCGGGGAGGAGAGCCCATCCGCGGCTGACCCTTGGATATCGCTCGTGAAGATGAACCGGAACTGGACGGGGTTATATTTCGCGATGATCGTGTCGGGGATCTGGACCGTAAACGTGTCGCATGGAACCGACCCCTGTCCGTGGACCGATCCCGTCCAGGTCCGCAAGGGCACCCAGGAAGCGTCGATATCGAGCACTTCGAGCGTCCCGAAATCGAAGCTGTCCTCGGCTTCGAGCTGGTGTTTGAAGGAGATCTTGACCGGGCTTGCTGCTCCGCTGAGGTTCACGAAGTTCTTCAGGACTTGGGTCCAACTGTTGTCGTATCCAAGCCTGTTGGCGTCATTGACCCAGCTCGAATCAATGCGGCCGCACCAGAACGCGTGGCCCTGGCAGCCGTACACCGTATCGATGTGCCAAGCGACCGGCTGGAAGGAGGCGTCGACGTGGGTCCAGCCACCCTCGTTCGATGGGCTGGAGAGGGTTTCGAGGCTGTCACGGAAGACCCAAACCGTGTCGCCGGTCTGATTCGCCTGGCCGCTGCGGTAGACGCGCCCCGAGGGGGATGCTCCCATGCGAACAGGGGTCACGTTGCCGAGGCTCGGCTCGGGGTAGCCGACGGCGCCCGCCACCCCTTGGCCGGGTACGAGCCCCCCCATGACGCAGAGCGCGAGGAGCAGCGGCGGTGCGGAGGCGTGGGGGCGGGTCACGCCCCTATTTTACCATGTTCCTCACCCCCGGTTCCTCGGGAAGAACGGCCTCGACACCAAGCCCCCGCGCGAGGCCTTTCAGCGCGGCAAGCGCCTCCGATCCGGTGGCCGACGCCCACGGCTCGAAGCGCCCCTCCGGACGGAGCGGGAGCCCGATTCGCGCCGCCTCCTTCGCCGAGCGGAAAAGGTAGTGACGAGAGCCGAGGTCGGGGAATTGATCGGGGCCCGGCGCGTTCCGCGATCCGCCCGCGCTCTCGGGCCACGTGTTCTCGATTCCCGCGATCAGGAGCGCCAGCGCTCCGCGCGTGACCGGATCGCCTAAGTGGTACGACCCGTCGGGAAACGGAGCCAGCCAGCCGCGCGCGAGCGAAACCCGGATCCAGCGCTCTCCCCAGGCGCCCCGTGCCTCCTCGGTGTCCGAGGGGTACTCCTTCGCGCCGTGCCAGCTCGGCCGGTCGGGATTGGCTCCCAGCTCCGCGGCGAGCATCACCCCCAGCTCCCCGCGGGAGACGCTCGAATGCGCGGGTAGCGCCGCGTAGCCCGCCGGCAAACCGACCGCGAGATAGCGGGATTCCGAGAGAGCGCTCAACGCTTCCAGAGACGGAGCGTGCGCCGGATCGCGCGCAAGGGCGCGGGTGAGCGCTTCCGCCGCGAGCTTCGTTTGCTTCGCCTCGGCGTAGGCGAGCCCCAGACGATACAGCGGCTCCGGGCTCAGCGTATCCAGCGCGGCGGCGCGATCGAACTCCTCCTTGGCGTCCTTGTAATGGCGGATCGCGGCATGGTATCGCCCGAGCCCCACGTGCGCGGCCGCGAGACCGGGGTCCAACTCGACTGCGCGGAGGAACGCGCGCCGGGCCGACTCGGCATCGGCGAGGGCCAACGACGTGAGACCCGCGCCAAGCTGCGCGCGGATCTCGAGGGATCTCGAGCCCGCACGCGCCGCCGCCCGCGCGGCGCGAGCGTAGGTGTCGCGTGCGCCCGCCTGGTTCCCGCCGGCTGCGGTCGAATCCGCCTCCGCCAGCAAGACAGGGATCGCGACCGTCCCCTCCGGAGGCGCGGGGCGGACGTCACGCCCGCCCGCACACCCGGCGACGGCGGAGACAAGAAGCGTGAGCAGCACCAGCCTAGCCATGGAGCAGCTTTCTCTCCTTGAAGCTCGCATATGCATCGCGCGTGACGACCACGTGATCCAGGATGTCGATGCCTAGAATGCGCCCCGCCTCCACGAGCCGGCGCGTGATCGCGAGATCCTCCTCGCTCGGGGTCGGATCTCCGCTTGGATGATTATGCGCGAGGATCAAGCTCGCCGCGGAGACCGCGATCGCAGGCTGATAGACCTCGCGCGGGTGGACGATGCTCGCGTTCAGGCTGCCGATGGAAATGATCTCGCGGCGAAGCACCTGGTTCCGTGAGTTCAGGTAGAAGCCGACGAAATGCTCCCGGTTGGCGGCGCGAATGTCTCGCGTCAGATCGAAGACCGTTTCGGGACCGCGCACGAGAGGCGCGGCATCGCCGTCCGGCCACAGCCGCCGTCCCAGCTCCGCCGCGGCGAGGAGCTGCGCCGCGCGGGCCTGGCCCATGCCCTTAACGTGTAGAAGTTCCTCCACGGGCACGCGGTGAAGCTGCCGAAGTGGAATCGCCGCCGTGACGCGCGCCGATAACTCGAGAATACCCTCGCCTGGCCCTCCGGTGCCGAAAAGCACGGCCACCAGGTCCGCGTCGGTCAGGACGCCTGGACCGGAATCGAGCAGGCGCTCCCGCGGCCGCTCGCCGTCCGTCATATCGTGGATCGTGGATCGTTTCGTCCGCCGCATCCCAGTGTTCCCCCGGGAGCGGGACCGGCGTGTGTGATGAGCGAGGTAACGCGATGCTATGGGGGAACCAGAATTGGCGCAAGCAAGATCCTAATCGAGCTTCAGGTCCTTCCGGTAAAGCTGGATTTTCCCGCGCGCTCGAAGCCGATCGGTCCAGGCCGCCGATCGTTGGTCGAAGAGCTCCTGTTTCAACTCGCTTCGGTGCTCCGCGTATTGCTGCGGGGACGCCGCGAGGACGGAATCCACCACGGCGTAAAGGGTCCCGAGCGATCCGGGCCGCCGTTTGAGCACCCTCCCCGGGTGCGAGGAAAAGATCTCCTCGTAGAGGGTGGAATCCTTCGAGAGCAGCGAATCGCGCGCCAGATCCGGGATCGGGCCGTGCCGCGGGAAGAGGCGCGAGACCCTGAGCCCGCCGAGCGGCAGAGCCAATGTTTCGAGGTCCTTTCCCGCCTTGAGTCCCTGCGCGAGCGCGGCGTCGACGGAATCGGCCAGCACACGTCTGCGCTCGGTCTGCACGTCCCGAATCACGCCCTCCTTCACCTCGCCGAACGGGGCCGGATGGGGCGCCACGGAGCGGGTGAGGCGGGCCACGAGGTACCCTGTCTGGACCGCGATCGGCCGCGAGACGCCCCCTTCCGGCAGCGATCCGATGTCCGATTCCATGGTGGCAAGCGGTCCCAGGCCCGGAACCGGCTCGTGCCGCCCAAGCGGACCGCTTGTCGATGCCCCGCCGTATGGCTTGGCCAGGTCCTCGAAGCGAGCCCCCGGCCGCGAGGCGGCCGCGGAGAACGCCGTCGCCTGGGTGCGCGCGAGCGAATCCGAGACGCTCTCGCCTAAGACGCCGTGGATCTCCGCGCGGCACTCCTCCAGGCTGCGGAGCCGCTGGGGCGTCAAGCCCTCGAGGCGGATGATGTGGAAGCCGAATTTGGTCTCGATCACTTCGCTGGTCTGACCCGGCTTGAGCGCGAACAACGCATCGCCGAACTCCTTGACGACCTCCCCGCGCGTGATTTCGCCGAGGTCCCCTCCTTTGACGGCCGAGCCGCGGTCATCGGATCCTTCCTTGGCGACTGCGGCGAAATCCTCCCCGTCCTTCACACGCTTCAGGAGATCCAGCGCCTTCTTCCGCGCGCTCGCGCGCGCCCCGGGGCCATCCCCGGGACGGTAGGCGACCAGGATGTGCCGCGCGTGCGCTCTGGCCGGTATCGTGAACTCGAGCGGGTGCAGCTCGTAGTAAGCACGGATCGAATCCTCCGGGACGGGCGCGGAATCGGGCTTCGATTTTTGGAACACAACGTAGTCGAACACCCAGCGCTGAGGCGATTCGTACCGGTCGCGGTGCGATTCGAAATAGGTTCGGGCTTCCTTCTCGTTCTCGGCCCTGCGTCTAAGCTCCACCTCCGAGCGGGCGATGGCGCGAACCGTCTCGTAGGTCGGCAGGAACTTGGCGTCCACGTTCGTCACCCGCACGACGAAGACGGAATCGCGGAGGACGCGCGGGCCGGCCACCGTTCCGGGGCTATTCTTGTAGAGTGAATCGAGGAGTCCTCCTTCGACGAGGCTCGGCCGCTCGGGAGGCTGCCCCTCGTAGATGGAGGCTTCATCCAGCGTGGCGTCGAAACGGCGGGCGACCTCGTCGGCCCGGTCTCCGCGCTTCAAGCGCGCCGCCGCCTCCGCCATGGTTTTGAACGCAAGGTCGAGCTGGTGCTCCTTCCTGACAAGATTCGGAAGGGATTTCACGACGGAGTCCGACCACGCGCGGGCCGTGTCCGGCATGCCCGATGATTTTCGGATCCGATCGAGTGTCTTTGCGACGTCACGGTCCGAAACAGGGCGCGAATCGACGAAAGAATCGGTGGCCCGGGCGATGATCGAGGCCTGGAGACGCTGCACGCGGTAACGATCGGGGCGTGCGGCATAGTCCAGGCGACCCAGGGAGTCGAGCTCGGCGTCGCGAAGCGAGGCGTCGGCACGTCGCTTCGCGAGCGCGACCACATCCCGGAATGGCCGGGCGGCGGGCTCCCGATGCTCCTCGACCCTGGCCACCACGTAGTCCCGCCCCACGATGATCGGCTCGGGGAGCCATTGCTTCGGCCGCGCGGCTTCGATCGCGTCCATCAGCGCGTCCGAGCGACCGAGGCCCCGGATCGGCTCCCCGATCCGGAACAGCCCCGAGTCCTTCACGCCGCCGAATTCCTTCCCGGCGACCTCGGCGGGCTTGCCGGACTTCACCGACGCGAGCAGGGCCCTCGCCGAGCCGAGGGCTCGAGCGTGGGCGATGGCGCGTAGGGTGTCCGACGCGAGACCCGTTGTCTCGATGGGAACGCGGACATAAGTGATCCGGGCCTCCTCGGGGCTCTTGAACTCGTCTGGATGACCGTCGTAATAGGCGCGGATCTGCTCGGCGGTCGCCTGCAGCCCGAGCGAGATTGCGTCAGGGGTGAGCCACAGGAAACGGATCGACGCCTGCGCCGTCCGCTTCATGAACTCCTTTCTCAGCTCGGACTCGGGAACCGCGTAGCGGGTTTTCATCCACGCGACATACTTGTCGAGAAGCACCGCGTTCTGGACCTGACCCAGGAGCTCCCGGTAGTTCGAGGCCGGCGAGAACTTGAACTCGCGGAATTTCACCGGATCGAACTTTCCATTCGTCTTGAAGTAGGCATTTCGCTGAAGCCGCGCGTCCAGCTCCGCTTCGGTCGCCGTGAACCCTCGCCGCTTGGCGTCCGCGACCCAGAGCCGCTCGCGCACAAGCTCTTGCAGGACGTTTCTGCGCAGCAGCCCTCTCTCCTCGTCGGTGAGCTTTCGCCCCGCCCGAGCCTCGATCTCCGCGAAGTACGGATCGGCGAGACGGTCCCACTCAACTTTGGTGATCGGGATCCCGTCGACCACGGCCATGATCTCCTGGCCGCCACTCGGAGGTTCCGCCCGGGGGCTTGCGACGACGCTTTGCGGAAATGCGACGCCGAGAAGGAGCGGGATTGCCGCTGCGAGCGAACGTAGGTACGAAGACTGTTTCACGGGATGGCTTGAGTTTATTCGGGCGGTCCGATGCTGTCTACGCGAAATGGGAAAGCCCTTGGATCTTGGTCTATCCCTTTTAAGTTTCATGGCGCCAATCAACTAAAGGTATAGTACCGGCGCTCCAACCGGGCCCGCTCTTCGGCACCTATGAAACTCGCTGGACCTCGGTCTTGTTCCCGCCCCAGGTCCAGGCGCACAGGGGGATCCAATGCCGCCTCCCAATCCCGAGTCCAATGTCGCCGAGCGCCTCGCAGCCGAGGACCTGCTCGAAGCGTGGAACCTGCTCGTCCCCGAGGACCGCTTGGAGAGCTTTCAGGCGCTGCCGCGGCCCGAGGCCGAGGATCTTTTCCTGAGCCTGAGCGCGCGTGATCAGGCAGAGCTCCTGCTCATGTTGCCCCATCCGGAGCGCCGCTCCTGGATCCGGCTCCTCGCCCCGGATGACGCGGCCGATCTGATCCAGGAGATTCCGCCCGAGGAGCGAGAGGAGATCCTGGCGCTCCTCGACGACACGACGCGGAAGGAAGTGAACGGGCTGCTCGCGTATGCGGAGGACGACGCCGGCGGGCTCATGAACCCCCGCTACATCCGCGTCCGCCCCGACATGACCGTCGACGAGGCGATCACTTATTTGAGGCGCCAGGCCGCGGATCGCGCGGGGGCGATGTACTACGCCTACGTGTGCGACGCCGAGCAAAAGCTGCGCGGCGTGGTGTCATTCCGAAAGCTCCTGTCGGCGAGGCCGGACCAACGGGTCGAGGAATTGATGCAGACGGACCTGATCACGGTGCCCGAGGCGATGGACCAGGAGGAGTTGAGCCGCCTCTTCGCGACCTATCGTCTTGTGTCGTTCCCGGTCGTGGATGCACAAGGGCACATGAAGGGCATCGTGACGCTGGACGACATCGTGGACGTCGTTCGCGAAGAAGCGACCGAGGACATCCAGAAGATCGGAGGTACGGCAGCCCTCGACGCGCCCTATCTCAGGATCGGGATCATGGACATGATCAAGAAGCGCGCGGGGTGGCTCGCCGCCCTGTTCATCGGCGAAACCCTCACGGCGACGGCGATGGGATACTTCGAAGCCGAGATCGCCCGCGCCGTCGTCCTGGCGCTCTTTGTCCCTCTCGTGATCTCGAGCGGTGGCAATTCCGGCAGCCAGGCCACGACGCTCATCATCCGCGCCATGGCGCTGGGGGAGGTCCGCCTGCGCGACTGGTGGCATGTCGTGCGGCGCGAATTCTTTTCCGGGCTCGGACTGGGGGCGATCCTCGCGACGATCGGCATCATCCGCATTCTCGTGTGGCAGGCGTTCTTCCACACCTACGGCCAGCATCACCTGCTCGTGGCGCTCACCGTGGCGGCGAGCTTGGTGGGCGTCGTGCTCTGGGGCACTCTTGTGGGATCGATGCTTCCCTTCCTGCTGCGCAGGCTTGGGTTCGATCCCGCGAGCGCGTCGGCGCCCTTCGTGGCGACGCTCGTGGACGTGACGGGGCTGGTGATCTACTTCACGACGGCGAAGATCGTTCTCTCCGGAACGCTGCTCTAATCAGGGAACGAGCGCGGTTTCGCCCGCCTGCTCCTCGGCGTGATAGGAGCTGCGCACCAGGGGCCCCGAGGCGACCTGGCGGAACCCGAGCGCAAGCCCGTACTCACGGTAGTGCGCGAATTCCTCAGGAGGAGCGTATCGCTCGAGCGGCAGGTGTGATCCCGATGGAGGCAGGTACTGTCCCAGCGTCACCATCGAGCAACCATGCGCCTTGAGGTCGCGCAATAGCTCATCCACCTCCTCGATCGTCTCCCCCACGCCGAGCATGATCCCGGACTTGGCCGGGATCTTAGGCGTCATCCGCGTGACCCG
>Ga0075424_100004387_pt1 | contig 13306 bp, 13 predicted proteins | sample SoiMethybrSBSTD3_FD_75301 | JGI IMG/M metagenome (GOLD analysis project Ga0075424, IMG submission 75301) | Bulk soil microbial communities from a Populus tree surrounding site in Tennessee, USA - Soil MetaG P. TD hybrid SBSTD3 | ecosystem: Environmental > Terrestrial > Soil > Tree plantation... | reverse complement strand
CGTCGCGTGCCCCGCCGCCTCCTTGGCTTTCCCCTTTGCACGGTCGGTCTTGTCGCCCATCGTGGAACCCCTTTCGGGAGCTTGCATGTCAGTGTCTACGGACGTTGATGCCCGGAATTAGCGGTCGCCAAAACACGACAGCAGAACGGCCGAGCCTTCGCCCCGCGGACCGGAGGGGCCTCCTCGAGAACCTTCCGGTTTCCGCCTTTTACGTGGTTGTTGGAGGCGGGTTTTGTGATGGAGCACAAAAGGCTCCCGAGAATGCCGCCGTTCGGGTCGGCCGTGATCCGCAGATGAATCTGGTTGAGATCGACGATCGAACACGGGCCCGGGGGGAGCGCCTGCTGCTGCGTCGGCCCGAGGGCCCGGAGCCAGCGGAAGACCAGGACTCGCAAGCGCAGCGTACGAGCTCGCGCAAGTAGCCGGTCGGCTCGAGGAGCGCGCGGGACACGACGATCGGCGAAGCGGTGGCGGACGCCTCCGCCGCCGCTCGCTCACGCAGCCCCGCTTCTACGGGGCCTCACCGAGCTCGACGAGCGCGGCGCGGTCCTTCTTCTCGGAGGTCCCGATTTGGGCGCGCTTCGGGCCCGAGCATGGCCGCAACCCGAGCGCCGGCTACGACCGTGCCGGCATGAACGCCACGCCGAGCGCGGCGCCGATCAGTGCGCCGGCGACGGCCAGCCGCTGACCTTGTCCAGCCTTCCGGCCGAGGATCCTCGCGCGCGAGCCCGCCGAGAGCGCCGAGGCGAGCGACCCTGCCGAGAGCAAGGACGCGACCGAGCCGGCCGACCCGACCGAAAACGCGCTGGCCAGCGAGCCTACCGACGCCAGGGACAGGACCGACCCCGACGAACCGACGGAGAGAATCGATCCCTCGGATGCGATCGACAGGATCGATCCACGTGACCACAACGACAACGTGGATTGCATAGCGCGGTGCTTTCCCGCCGTGTCATTTCTTACGCCTCCGGTCGACTGACCACCCGTCTCCTTGGCGGCGGCCGCGTGCAAGACGACCGCACGGCGAAGAACAAGCGGGCGAGGGCGTGTTTGGGCGACGTCGACGGCGAGCACGAGAGAGACCTGTGGGAGAGCGCGTTCGAGACCTCGAAGGGCTGTGGAACGTTCGCCGCACGGGCGGTCTTCTGCCACCCCTCGTGGGCGTTCGGAAGCGGATTCTCGGAGCGCGTGGCGAGACCGCGATCGGCCCGCTTCCAGGCTTTCCCTTCACCGTCGACGGGCTTCGGCTCCGCTACCGGTCGCCGCTTCGCGGCTTCGTGGACGAGCTCGAGCCCGCCGCAGACGGTTTCCGCGGCCGCGCGACCTTTTGCGGCCGCCAGTTCGGAACGTTTGAGCTTCGACGAAAGGGGTCGTGATGCGAATCGTGGTCGTGGGAGCGAGCGGCAACGTCGGAACGAGCCTGCTCGCCTGTCTTGCCGGCGAACCCGAGGTCGGAGAGGTGCTCGGCATCGCCCGGCGGCGGCCGTCGGCCTCGTTTCCGAAGACGACGTGGGTGGAGGCAGACATCGTTCGGGACGAGCTCGAGCCGCATTTCCTCGGCGCCGACGCCGTCGTGCACCTCGCGTGGGCGATCCAGCCGTCGCACGACGCGGCAACGCTCTGGCGGACCAACGTCGACGGGTCGATGAGCGTCTTCCGCGCGGTTGCCGCCGCAGGCGTTCCGGCGCTCATCTATGCCTCGTCCTCCGGCGCCTACGGCCCCGGGCCGAAGGACCGGCGCGTCGGCGAGGACTGGCCCGTCACAGGGATTCCGACGAGCTTCTACTCGCGCCACAAGGCCGAAGTCGAGCGACGCCTCGACCGCCTCGAACGGGAGCGGCCGGAGCTTCGCGTCGTCAGGCTCCGTCCGGGGCTGACGTTCAAGCGTGACGCCGCCGAGGGCATCCGTCGCCTCTTTGCCGGGCCCTTCCTCCCCAGCCCGCTCGTCCGGCCGGGCGCGGTCCCGCTCGTCCCCGAGCATCCGCGCTTCCGCTTCCAGGCGGTGCACTCGCTCGACGTCGGCGACGCCTATCGCAGGGCGATCCTGTCGGACGCCCGTGGCGCCTTCAACATCGCCGCGGATCCCGTCCTCGACGGACAGGCGATCGCGCGCGTCCTGCGCGCGAGGCCGGTGCGCGTCTCCTCTCGCCTGCTCCGGATGCTCGCCTCGATCTCCTGGAGCCTCCGCATGCAGCCGACGCCGCCGGGCTGGGTCGACCTCGCATTCGGCGTACCCATCCTAGATACGACGCGCGCGCGGCGCGAGCTCGGCTGGATACCACACCGGACGGCGACCGAGGCACTCGTGGAGCTGGTCCAGGGGCTGAGACACCGCACCGGCGCTCCGACGCCGGTCCTCGCACCGGACGCGGGCGGGCCGCTTCGGGTCCGCGAGCTGCTCACCGGTGTGGGCGGGCGTCCATGAGAGCGATCGGCACGGCACGCAGGACGATCTGGTGAAGGGTCGTCCTCCGCCCCTAGCCGCCTAGCGCCGCGACCTCGAGGCGCTGCGCGACCGTGTCCTCGGCGTGGGTCGCGTCCGCGAGGTTGTCCGCCGCCTCGGCTTCGGCGCCTTGATTCCGTCTTCGGCAAGCGAGAGATCGACGAATTTGTCCCACTTGGCCGCGATCTTCCTGGCCATCGCTTCCTCTTCGCGCTTGTTCTGGCGCGCGACGGTCGCCGTCCGCGTGTCGCCGGCTCGTTCGGCCAGCCGTTCCAGAAGCTCGTAGGCGGCGATCTCCATGTGCTCGGTGACCCAGAGGTCGCGCGCGCTCTTGCCCGCCTTGTCGCCGCGCACCTGGTCGCCGACACCCTTCATGAGCGCACCGATCATCGACTGCGCCTCCTTCCGCGTCGACGGGCCACGCCCCATGACCTCGAGGCGCTCGCGGAGCCGTTCTTCGTGGCGCTGCGTCTGCTTCTTGTGGAGCTGGAGGTCGCGCTTGATCTGCTTGTCCTTCGTCGTTCGGATCATCGAGTCGAGCATCTGGAGCACGTTCGTCTCCATCGCATGCGCGTTTTCGATGTAGTCGCCGAGCTTGATCGTCAGCTTGCCGTCGTCAGGCATCTGAGCCTCCTCGTTGCTGTTGATTAGGTCACGGCACGCTTGCCCGGCCGAAGCCAGGGTGCGAGCACGCGTTCGAGCGCCTCTGCGCCACGCGGATCGGCGATCCGCGCACGCACGTGTTTGCCTTCCACCACGAAGAGCGTCGGTGTCACGTCGACGCCGAAGCGAGCGGCGAGGTCGGGATGCTCCTCGATCTCGACCCGCTGCAGGAGGAACGACGTGGCCTGACGGTGCCGCCGCAGAACGCTCGCGACAAGGGCCTCGATCGGCTTCGTCCGCTCCGAACCTCGTGGGTAGAAGAAAACGATGCGCGGTCGCTGTCCGTTCGTTGTCGTCTCCTCGGTGAGCGCAGCGAGCCGATCCATCTCGTCGACGCCCCACCCGCGGAGCCGCAGCGTGCCGCCGCGCCGGTGGAGCGCACGCTCGGCGATGATCAGGACGCCAGCCGTGGTTGCATCGACAAGGGCGACACGCCTCAGATCGATCTCGATCTCGTGCGCCCCGTCGGAGATCAGCTCGAAGAGGAGCTTCTTCAGCCGACCGGCCGCGCCCAGGTCGAGATCGCCCTCGAGCGAGACCGCGTAGGCACCGGGCCTCGTCTCATCAGTCGTTGCGGAGAACCCCACGACGAGCCTTATGCCCAGCAGTCAGGGACCTTTGTCTTAACTTTTGCTAATACCTGCGACTCGCGCTACGCCGCCGCAGGGCCGCGCGGCGCCTGCTTCAGCCACGGCGCCAGCAGCTGCTCGAGGTCGTGAGTCCCGCGCGGGTTGTCGATCCGCGCGCGGACGCGGTTGTCCTCGATCACGAACAGCGTCGGCACGCCGTCGACGCCGAACCGAGCCGCCAGCTCCGGGTGCTCCTCCACGATCACGCGCTGGAACAGGAACGTCTCGTGATTGCGGCGCCGCTGCAGCACGTTGGCGACGTAACCATCGACGCGGCGCGCCCGGCCCGAGGCGCGAGAGTGGAAGAAGACGAGCCGCGGCCGCACGGGAGCAGTGCCGCCGCCCACCTTGGCAGGCTTGTGCGCCCTCGGTTTCGTCTCTCTGACAGCCATAAGGACGTTCTTCCCGGAAACGAGGGAAGTTCTCCAGGAATTCGCTCACAGACGACCACTGCTTGCGAATGCGTTCTCCCGCGTGGCGGTCGACTTCACCTGCCATCGAATAACCCCACTTGGAACAATCCCCACCGCAAACGGAAGGGCGGGAGAGACGATGCTCGACTTTCGACGACGCGCCTCTATCTGCGCGTCCCTGGTCGCCGTGCCCGCGCTCCTCGCGCTTGGGCTGCTGGCATTGCCCGCAGCGGCGGCACCCGGGGGCAACACGGGAGGCGACCCCGTTTCCAGGGCGACAAGGGCAAGCCCGGGCTTCCGGATCTCGACACCCGCCGCGGCAAGGTTGCGCCGACTCCGGCGCAAAAGGCGGCCACGCACGGGGCGACCGTGCGCTGGAACCAGTTTGCGACGCCTGCGTCGCTGATCGATTACGGCAGCTACCTCGCCACCGGCCTGTCCGGCAATCCGGTGGACGCCGCCCGTCAGTGGTTGAAGCAGAACGCCGATCTGATGCGGCTCTCGCCGGACGCCGTAGACAACCTGCAGCTGGTCGCGAGCTCGCCGATTGGTGCGGGCCGATCGGTGCTCTTCCAGCAGCGCTTCGGCGACCTGCCGACGGGCTTCGACGGCCTCGTCGCGATCGGAGTCGTCGACGGGAAGATCGCCTACGTCTCGTCGTCGATCGCGGGCGACGAGCAGCTCACCGGCAGCCCGCAGCTGTCGGCGGCCGAGGCCTTCGTCAGGGCCGCGAACGACGTCGGCACCACCGCCTCGCCGTCCGACGTCAGCGTCGCCCGAACGGACGGGCCGTGGACCGTGCTCTCCGTCAACGGGCTCTCGGAGCCGCAGTACGCTCGGCTCGTCGCCGTGCCGACGCCGGAGGACGGCGCCATTCCGGCCTGGGAGGTCGTCGTCATGGATTCGGCCGATGCGGTCGGGTACACGGAGTACGTCGACGCTCGGTCCGGCGGCCTGCTCGTACGGCAGAACACCGTCGACTATCTGACCGACGACCCGACCTGGCGCGCATTCCGCGGGTATCCGTCGCTCGACTACTCGTCGACCGACACGCGACAGCTCTGGTGCTGGACGGCGACGCCCGGCTGCGACCTCGCGCTCCAGAATCCGTCGTCCCCGCTCGCCTGGGACGTGAACCCGCTGACCAATCTACCCACCAACACCACAAGTGGGAACAACGACCAGGCGACGGAAGACTGGAACAGCAACCAGGGGCCCACCAGGGCACGAACTTCGCCACGCCGTCGCCGACCCGCGACTACACGTACGCGTGGACGAACCAGTGGCACGCGATCGGATGCGACCCGGCCGCTTTCACGTCACCCCAGCGGAACGACATCGACGCGGCCGACGCGAACCTGTTCGCGATGCACAACCGCATGCACGACTTCGCCTACAAGCTCGGCTTCACGGAGGAGACCTGGAACGCGCAGGTCAGCAACTTCGGCAAGCCCGGCCTCGGGGGCGATCCCGAGCACGGCAACGCGCAGAAGGGCGGCATCGTCGGCGGACCGCCGGCCTTCCAGTCACGCGACAACGCGAACCAGAACTCACCGCCGGACGGCGTCTCGCCGACATCGAACATGTTCCTCTGGCAGCCGATCGCGGGCTCGTTCTACGCCCCGTGCGTCGACGGCGACTTCGACATGTCGGTCATCGGCCACGAGTACACGCACATGATTTCCAACCGGATGGTCGCCGGGCCGAACCAGAACCTCGGGGGTGGCGGAAACTCGCAGTCCGGGGCGATGGGAGAAAGCTGGTCGGATCTCGACGCCACGGAGTACCTCAGCGAGTACGGGTACGTCCCCGTCGACGGCGAGAACCCGACGGCGGTCGGCGCCTACGTGACCGGCGAGCCCAAGGCCGGAATCCGGAACTATCCCCTGAACTCGAACCCGCTCAACTACTCCGACGTCGGCTATGACACGGCCGGCTTCGAGGTGCACTCGGACGGCGAGATCTGGAATGCCGTCAACTGGGCGATCCGGCAGGCGATGATCGACCGGTACGGCGCAGGCGACGCCGCGCTGCAGCAAAGCTGCGCAAACGGGTTGACGCCTGTCACCTCCTGCCCCGGTAACCGGCGCTGGATCCAGCTCGTCTACGACGCCTGGCTGTTGATGGCGACCGGCGACGTGACGATGCTGGACGCGCGAGATGCGCTGCTCGCCGCGGACGCTGTGCGCTTTGCCGGCGCGAACAGGGACCTGCTCTGGAACGTCTTCGCCCGCTACGGCTTCGGAAAGGGCGCGTCCAGCAACGGACGCTTCGACCAGGATCCGACCCCGAGCTTCGAGTCGGACTACGCGAACAACGCGACCGTGTCGTTCAAGGCCGTCGGCGACGCGGACGGGCACCCCGTTCAGCTCTTCGTAGGCGATTACCAGGCGCGGGCGGTACCGATCGCCGACACGGACCCGGCGACGGCGCTCCCCGCCACGTTCAAGATCGTCCCGGGCACGTACACGTTCATCGCCCGCGGCGACGGCTTCGGCGAGGCGCGGTTCAGCGCCTCCTTCGTTCCGGGCCAGGTGCGGGACCTCCCGGTGAACATGCCGAGGAACCTCGCGTCGTCCTCGAGCGGGGCGACCGCGACCGGCGACGGCTCGCCGCTCGGAAACCTGATCGACGACAACGAGGCCACGCGGTGGGTGGCGACCGGCGACCCGGCCGGGAAGCAGGTGACCGTGCGGCTGGATCCGTCGCTGCCCGCCCAGCAGATCGCGCGCGTCGAGGTCAGCGCCATGATCGGGCCGGGAGACAACCGCTTCTCGGCGCTGCGCCAGTTCCAGGTGCTGACCTGCGAGGCGAAGGGCGCGGTCGACTGTTCGCAGGACGGTCAGTTCACGCTCATCTACACGAGCGCGGCCGACGCCTTCCCGTCGGTCGCTCCGCGGCCGCGGGCGCCTGAGCTGATCACCCGATCGTTCGACGTCCCGAAGACGAAGGCAACGCACGTGCGCTTCCGCGTCGTCACGAACCAGTGCACCGGCGGCCCCGACTTCGCGGGCGAGCAGGACAGCGACCCACGTGCCAACACCGACTGCACGACTGCCGGACCGGCAAGCGCGGCGCAGACCGTGCGCACGGCCGAGTTCCAGGTGTTCTCGAAGTAGACCGCCAGAGGCCGGTCCGGGGAACTCCCCGGGCCGGCCACCGGCCCCCGGTCCATCCTCGGGCGCGCCTACAGTCTCGCCGTGACCGGCAGGACGCAAGCCGCCCTCTACGCCGAGATCGACCTCGAGCTCTCGTGGTCCGAGGCGGCGCTACCGCAGGTCGAGCGCACGAAGCACGTGCATGCGCTCCATCCGTATCTCGGGAAGTTCATCCCGCAGCTCGTCGAGGTCTTCCTGCGGCGCCACTTCCGCGCGGGCGAGTGCGTCTTCGACCCCTTCGCGGGCTCGGGCACGACGCTCGTCGAGGCGAACGTCTACGGCTGCGACGCCGTCGGCGCCGACATCTCCGCATTCAATTGCCTCCTCACGCGCGTGAAGACGGCGCGCCACTCGCTCGCCGCGCTCGACCTCGCTTTGAGGGGCACCCTGGAGCGCGCACGGCTGCATCCGCCGGAGGGCGCCGAGTCGACGACGTGGCTCGAGACCTGGTATTCGCCGCGCGCGCTCGGCGAGCTGCTCTCGTATCGGAGCGCGATTGAAGAGCTCGACAGCGATGCGGCAGACGTCGCCCGCGTCGTCCTCTCCCGTGCAGCCCGCTCAGCCCGCTTGACGCCGCACTTCGACCTCGACTTTCCCCGGACGCCGATGCGGACGCCGTACTGGTGCCTCAAGCACAAGCGCACCTGCCGGCCGGTCGACGAGGCGCAGAAGTTCCTCCGCCGCTACAGCGCCGACACGATGCGGCGCCTGCACGCGTTCGCGTCCGTGCGAACCGAGCGGACGATCGAGGTCGTTCACGGCGACGCACGGGCCGTCGAGGTCGGCCGCCTGCGGCCGGCGGGCATCATCACGTCGCCGCCGTACCCGGGGCTGATCGACTACCACGAACAGCACCGCTACGCATACGAGCTCCTGCAGCTGGAGGATCGTCGTTCGGCCGAGATCGGCGCCGGCGCCCGCGGCACGAGCCGCGGCGCGCTGGAGGAGTACGTCGTCGCCATGACCGCGGCGTTCCGGCGCGCAGAAGCGCTCTTGCAGCCCGGTGCGCCGGTGGTGATCGTGGTCAATGACTCGCGCCGGCTCTACCCGCAGATCCTTGCACGGGCCGGGCTCGTGCTGGAGGAGAGGCTCCGCCGCCACGTCAACCGCCGCACGGGGCGGCGGGCCGGGGAGTTCTTCGAGGACGTGCTCGTCTGCACGACGGCGCGCCCTTTGAAGGTGTAGGGAGGTTCCACCCGAACAGAGACCCAGCCGTGAGCTCCGTCCCGGACCGAGTCGTCCTCCGGCGAGACCGCGACCTCGCCGGCCGGCGCCACGAGATCTGGATCCGTCGCGGGTTCGTGGCGGTGCTCGCGGTGGTGCCGATCCTGGCGCTGTTCAACCTCTTCGGGCAGCGCCCGGAGACCCTCACCGCAACCGCTCCGGCCGCCACGCTCCAGGTCGAGGCGCCGGGACGGGTCCGCGGGGGCCTGCTCTGGCAGGCGCGCTTCCGTATCTTCGCGCGGGCGACCTTGAACCGCGCGACGCTGATCCTCGATCCGGGCTGGCTCGAGGGGCAGTCCGTCAACACGATCGAACCGTCCCCGGTGAACGAGACGAGCAACGACGGTCGGCTCAGTCTCGATCTCGGCACGATCGACGCGGGGCACACGTTCGCCCTTTACATGCAGTTCCAGACGATCCCGACGAACGTCGGGCACCGGGCTGCATCCGTGTCACTCGTAGCGAACGGCCGCCAGGTCCTCCGGGTGCGCCGCTCGATCACGATCTTCCCCTAATAGGAAAGCGGATGGACCTCGCCCTCAGAGCAATCGTCCTCTACGCGTTTCTCGTGCTGGTCACCCGCGTCGTGGGACGACGGGAGCTCGCGGCGCTGTCGCCATTCGACCTCATCCTGCTGATCGTCCTCGGCGATGCCATCCAGCAAGGCCTCACACAGGACGATTACTCCGTCACCGGAGCTGTGATCGTCGTCGCGACGATCGCGGTCCTTCAGGTGGGAACGGCGTACCTCAGCTTCCGCTCCAAGCGAGCCCGGCGGGTGCTCGAGGGCAATCCCGTCGTTCTCATCGAACGTGGCGGAGTCATCGAGCGCAATCTCAACCGCGAACGTCTCTCGCTCGACGAGCTCACCGAGGAGATGCGCACCCAGCAGATCGCCACGATCGACGAGGTCGAGTGGGGCATCCTGGAAGCGAACGGCACGATCAGCTTCATCAAGCGGGATCAGGCGGCCTAGTCGGCAGCGCTGACGGCCGGCAGCAGCTGGTAGCCGACGCCGCGCACCGTCACGAGCCGGCGGGGGTGCGCCGGATCCACCTCGATCTTGCGTCTGACGTTGGAGACGTGCACGTCGCACGCCCGCTCGTCGGCGACGAAGTTGCTCCGCCAGAGGTGCTGCATGATCTCGCGCCGCGTGAAGACGCGGCCCGGCTCCCGGGCGAGCTGCGCCAGAAGCCGAAACTCGGACGCAGTCAGGTGAACCGTCCGGTCGCCGATGCGCGCGTGCTGCCCCTCGAGATCGAGAACGAGATCGCCGACGGTGTACGAGCTCGGCCGCGTCTGGGCGCGGTCGAGCTCCCGGCGCCGCAGCAGCGCCCGAACGCGTGCGAGCAGCTCGGGCATCGAGAACGGCTTCGTCACGTAATCGTCCGCCCCGACCTCGAGGCCGAGGACGCGGTCGACCTCGGCGTCGCGCGCGGTCAGCATGAGGATCGGAACCGAGCTGTGGGCCCGCGCCCGACGGCACACCTCCATGCCCGACAGTCGCGGGAGGCGGAGGTCGAGCACGACGAGGTCGAAGCTGTCCTCCTCGATCGCAGCTGCCGCCGACTCGCCGTCGCCGCGCGTCGCGACCTCGAACCCCTCCTCTTTCAGCGCGTACGCAACCGCGTCGGCAATGGCGGGCTCGTCGTCGACCACCAGCACGCGCCCGGTCATCCGGCCCTCTGCAGCACGAGGCGCACCGTGGTGCCTTTCCCGGGCACAGAATCGAGCTCGATCTCCCCGCCGAGCGCCTCCACCGCCTGCGCGGCGATGGCAAGCCCGAGCCCGAACCCGTCCCCCGCCTCGCTGTCTCCGCGCCGGAAGCGGTCGAAGGCCCGCTCGCGATCCTCGGTCGACATGCCCGGGCCGGTATCGGAGATCGCGACGACGACGCGTCCGTCGACGGCCGACGACCGGAGGTCGATGCGGCCGCGGTGGACGTACTTCGCCGCGTTCGCAGCGACGTTCAGCAGCGCTTGCTCGAGGAGGTTTTGGTTGGCGAGCGCGGCGACGTCCGGCCGGCACTCGACCCGCACCTCCACGTCGGGCTTCGCCGGAAGCGCCGCGGCGACGCCCTCGAGCAGCGGCGCGAGCGAGGTCGGCTCCATAGTCGGCTGCTCCTGCCCCATCTGGGCCCTCGCGAGCACGAGCAGCGCGTGGCTGAGGCGCTCCAGCCGATGGCACTGGTCGGCGATGTGCGCGATGAACCTGTCTCGATCCCCCGGGCTATCTTTCGCGCCCGACTGCAGCACGTCGACCGCGCTCGCGATCGCCGTCACGGGCGTTCGCAGCTCGTGCGCGGCGTTCGTCACGAACTCTCGCTCGATGCGGGCACGCCGGCCGAGCTCCTGGAGGAGCTCGTCCTTCGCTTCGTTGGCCACCTCGAGGGCAGACGTGCGGTCGCGGACCCGATTTTCGAGCTCCACGTTCAGCCGTCGGACAGACGCCTCTGCCTGTTTACGCACGGTGATGTCGCGGATGAGCCAGCGGATTCCGGCCAGGCGGTCATCCGTAATAACGGCCTGTGCCGTCACCCCGACCTCGAGCGGCTCGGCGCCACGGGGGCGGAGCAGAAAGTCGCGCTCTTCGAGGATGCTCTCGTGTTGGGCGGCACGCAGGACGTTCATGAAGCTCGCGGCGCGTTCGAAGTACAGCGACAGGGGCTTGCCGACAAGGAAGCGTCGAGCGACGCCGATCAGTGCCTCGGCGCGACGGTTTGCATCCTCAATCCTCCCCTTCCCGTCGGTCACGACGTACGCGTCGGGGGCCCACTCGAACAGCTCGACGTACTTCCGCTGCTCCAGATCCGCAATCCGGCGGAGCTCCTCGTTCTCGCGCCGCAGCCGGTTGCAGAGATCGAGCAAACGTTGGGTCTCGCTCTCGGTCACGTTCACTGCTCCGCCATGTCCATGACCATGATGACTCCGTCGATTTGATCGGTGCTGCTGCGTAGAGGGGTACACCGGACGGTGCAGGCGACCCGCCGGCCGCGGCGATTGGTCGCCACCAGCGTGGTCGACTGCAACTCGCCGCTCTCGAGGCAGGCACGGATGGGCTTGCTCAGCTGCTCGACGGGGAGACCGATGTCGAGATTGAGGAAGTGCTCTGTTTTCACCTCGTCCTCTCGAAGGCCCCAGGCGTCCATTGCCCCATCGTTCCAGACGACCACCGCCAGCTCGAGGTCGACGACGATGACGGCCGACTGCAGACTCGACAGTACCGACTCGAGGAACGAGGCGGCCTCCGCGAGCCCATCGGTCCGCGACCGGTACTCGTCGTTCATCGTCTCCATTTCCTCGTTGGTCGACTGAAGCTCCTCGTTTATCGTCTCCAGCTCCTCGTTCGTCGACTGAAGCTCCTCGTTCGTCGACTGGAGCTCCTCGTTCGTCGTCTCCAGCTCCTCCGTGGTCGCCTGGAGCTCCCCGCACGCGGTCTCCAGCTCGTGGTTCGTGGACTCGAGCGTGTTCGTCAGCTCCCGGAATCCCGTGACGTCCAAGAACGTGACGCTCGCCCCGAGCGATTCCCCGGTTCGGCCGGTAACCGGAGCGATCTGGACTTCCAGGTACCGGACCTCGTGATCGCGTCGCCACTCGATGTCGGTGAGGTGGACGACGCGAGCTTCGCGCTGCGCCTCCTCGATCTTGGGGCGCAGCTCCGCGGGCCGGACGGAGATATCGAGGTCGAACAAGGAAGCGCCGACGTCGCCGTGGTTGATGCCGAACGTCCGCCGGGCCTGCTGGTTCGCGATCGCCAGCGTTCCGCTCCGGTCGACGACCAGCTGGGCGAACGGCGCGCTCTCGAAACCGGCCTCGCCGATCGCGTCGGTTGCGCCGTGCGCCGTGTTCTCCGCCGGGCTGCCAGCGGCGCGCTGCAGCAACAGAACGGGTTCTGGCTGTGGGACGGGGGCAAAGACCCGCCGCTTCAGGTCGAGCGGCACGAACAGGTTCGACCGCGTCAGCATCAGCTCCGATTTCCCGAGGAACAGGAACCCTCCTTCACCCAGCGCGAAGTGGAACTTCGCGAGGATCGCCGCCTGCTTTTGCGGGCTCAGATACATCAGCGTGTTGCGCGCGACCAGGAAGTCGATGTGCGAGATCGGCGGGTCCTCGATCAGGTTGTGGCGCCCGAAGATCACCGACCTCCGGATGTCTCGCCGGAAGGTGAACCTGCCGTCCTGCTGCTCGAAGTACTTCTCCCGCAGCGGTTCGGGCACCGGCTCGACGTCTTTGAGCGCATAGACGCCGTGCCGGCCCTGCGCCAGGGCCTCCTTGTCGATATCCGTCGCGTAGATCTTTACGCTCGCTGAGGCCTCGCTCGCCGAGCACCTCACCGAAGACCATCGCGATCGTGTAGGCCTCCTCACCGCTTGCGCAACCGGTCGACCAGACTCGAATCTGTGACCCCGCTCCTTGCGGTCGACGATCTTCGGGACGACCTCGTCCCGGATGTAGTCCCACGAGTCCGAGTCCCGGAAGAAGGCGGTGACGTTGATCAGGATCGTGTTGAAGAGCTCGTTGAACTCGTTGTCGTGTGCCTGCAGGAAGTCCAGGTACTCGCCGAACGTGTCCACGTGGAGGGACTCCATCCGGCGGCGGACGCGCCGCATCAGGCTCGGACGCTTGTATCCGCCGAAGTCGAAGCCGCGGTCGCGCTTGATGTACGCGAGCAGCGTCTCGAAGTCCTCCTCCTGAGGTTGGCTCGTCAAGCCGCCTCCTCATCCTCGGGGGGACCGGCAGCTGCTTCCATCGAATCCAGCACGGCTCGGACGGTAGC
>Ga0075424_100004386_pt1 | contig 13309 bp, 10 predicted proteins | sample SoiMethybrSBSTD3_FD_75301 | JGI IMG/M metagenome (GOLD analysis project Ga0075424, IMG submission 75301) | Bulk soil microbial communities from a Populus tree surrounding site in Tennessee, USA - Soil MetaG P. TD hybrid SBSTD3 | ecosystem: Environmental > Terrestrial > Soil > Tree plantation... | reverse complement strand
TCGCCGCGGTAGCAGTACTCGAAGTACACGTCGCCGCTGTGCGACGCCACCGCGCCGAACACGTCGGGGTGCCGCATCGAAAGCGAAAGCGCGCCGTAGCCCCCGGACGACTTGCCCATCACGCCGCGGTGCGCGCGGCCGGGCAGCGTGCGGTACGCGCGATCCACGTGCGGGACGAGCTCCAGGACGAGGTGGTCCTCGTAGCGCCCGGTGGCGCTCGAGTTGAGGTACTGGGAGCCGCCGTAGCGCGTGAAGCAGTCGGGCAGCACGAGGATCATCTCCTCGCACGCGCCGCGCGCGATCAGCGCGTCCATGCGCTCGGGCAGCGCCGGCGACCAGGGATTGTCGTTGAGCAGCGCGCGCCCGCGCCCGGTGAAGCCGGCGAGCACGTAGGCCACGGGAAAACGCCGCTCGCGGTCCAGGTCGTAGGAGGGCGGGAGATAGATGGGGACGGTGCGGACGTGGGGATCCCCCAGGGGATTGCCGCGCAGTACCGCGCTCTCGAACGCCTCGAGGATCACCTGGCCACGCTTCATTCGGCGGAGATTACACCTAGTGCGACCGGGGGCGGGAGAGCCGAGACCGTTATCCCTAATCCGGATCGGAGCATCGGCCGATAACGCGCCCGAGGCAGGTGGCCCCATCCTCTAGGGGCGCGCTACCAGGGAGGGTCCCGTCTTGGAAGTCAGCGCAGAATTGATGAAGGCCCACATCAATCGACGGGGCTGGTGGCTGTGGACCGCGACCATCGCGGTGGTGCTGGCGCTCGCATCGGCCGTGACCCTGCTCTTCTACCCGCTGGTGCGCCTGATCCAGGAGCTGGGCGGCACCCGGAACTCGGCGGAGAGCTACTACGCGATCGTCGGCCTCGGCGGCCTGGTCCTCATCTTCTGCCTCTACGTCGTGCTCAAGCAGCACGAGCTGATGAAGACGCGCGACGCGCTCGAAACCAACGAGCGCGGCCGCCAGGAGGCATCCGCGCGGCTCTCCGAGCTGTCGGCGTTGTTCCAGGTCTCGACCACGCTCAACCTCCAGCTCCAGCTCAACGTGATCCTCGAGATCATCGTGCGCCGCGTGGTCTCGACGCTGCGCGCCCAACAGGCTTCGATCATGATCTACAACCCCGAGGAAGGCGTGCTCGAGACCCGCGCCAGCTACGGGCTCGAGTCGGAGTTCGCGCGCAACGCGCGCGCCCGGCTGGGCGAGGGCATCGCGGGCTGGGTGGCGGAGCGCAAGGAGGCGGTGCTGCTCAACGATTCCAGCACGAATCCCCAGCTCGGCCGCCACTTCAAGTCCGACCGCAACATCACCTCTTCGCTCTCGCTCCCGTTGCGGCTCGGCGACCGCGTGGTCGGCGTGCTCAACGTGAACCGCATCAACAACAGCGAGCGCTTCACCGAGCACCACCGCGAGATGCTGCGGATGTTCGCGGAGCACGTCGGGGCGGTGATCGACCGCGCCGAGACCGTGGACCGGCTCACCAGCCGCACGCGCGTGCTCGAGGCCGCGAATTTGAAGCTCAGCGAGATGAACCAGATGAAGGACGTGTTCCTCTCGACCGCGAGCCACGAGCTGAAGACGCCGCTCTCCTCGGTGATCGCATATGCGGAGCTGCTCGAGGACAACTCGGAGAAGATCAAGCCCGACCAGCGCGCCGAGTTCCTGAAGCGCCTGCGCTCCGAGGCCGGCCGGTTGCTGGGCCTGATCGAGGACATCCTCGACCTGTCGCGTATCGAGAGCGGCAAGCTCACGCTGCGCCGCATGCCGATCGCGGTGAACGACGTGGTGAAGGCGGCGGTCGAAACCTCACGCCCGACGGCGGCGAAGCACTCGGTCGAGCTGGTCGAGTCGCTCGAGGAAGACCTGCCCGTGCTGATGCTGGACGAGGTGAAGATGCGCCAGGTGGTGGTGAACCTGCTGGTCAACGCGGTGCGGTTCAGCCCCGAGCACGGCACGGTCAAGGTGATCACGCGCCGCGAGGCCAAGTTCACGACCATCGAGGTCGTGGACCAGGGCCCCGGCATCCTGCCCGAGGAGACGGTGCGGATCTTCGAGCTGTTCGGGCAGGGCGTGCGCGGGCTCGACCGGCGCACCGGCGGGCTCGGGATCGGGCTCCATCTGGTTCGCCGCATCAGCGAGCTGCACGGCGCCCACGTCGGCGTGAACAGCCAGGCGGGCCAGGGCAGCACCTTCTGGGTGCGCCTGCCCCAGTCGCTCGCAGAAGAGGCGGTCCGCGCCGCGGCCGGTCAGCCGGTGAGCGAGCGGGTCGCGGCGGCCATCGGGTACCCCGAGGTGCAGCAGAAGGCCGCATAAGTTGGCGCCGCGCCGCCCGGCGCGGGCTTCGCACCGGCCGTCCGGACTGAGCGCCCCCGGCGATCCCTTCCCGTTCCGCTCCCGCGCCCGGCCGTGCCATACTGCGCCAGCCTGCGGAGCCCACCTGCGTTCCAGGCCACCGTACCCAGGTCCAGCGAGGAGCGCCTCGTGCCGGGTCCCACCCATCCGACACAGAATCCGTCCATCCGCGTAGTTCCGTCAGGGACTCCCGGCTCTCCCCTGCCGTCCGCAGGGGACGGGCACGCGGACGCGCCCGGGTCTAAGGGCTCGGGCGGCCGCCCGGCGCCGCCCGCACGCGAGGAGCTGGAGCGCGTGCGCGCCCGGGACCCCGAGGCGCTCGGAGCGTTCTTCGAGCGCTATTTCGACCGGGTGTACGGACTGGTGCTTCATCTGCTCGGCGAGCGCGCCGCCGCCGAGGATGCGACGCAGGAGGTGTTTCTCAAAGTGCACCGCGCGGCGGCACAGCTCGATCCAGCGCGCGATCCCGCGCCGTGGCTCACGACCATCGCGTACAACACCTGCCGCGACCTGTGGCGCTCGAGCGCATATCGCATGAGTCGCCGCAGCGCATCGGTCGAGCAGGATGCGGCCGTGACGATGCGACTTTCGCACGGCGATGATCCGGAGAAGGTACTGCTGTCCGCGGAGCGCGAGCGGCTGGTGCGCGATGCGATCGCCGGGCTGCCCGAGCCGCTGCGCGCGGTGGTGCTGCTCTACGACTACCAGGGCCTGAACCATCAGGAGATCGCCGATCTGCTGCACGTGAACCACGCGGCGGCGCGCAAGCGCTACTCGCGCGCGCTCGCGGCGCTCGGCAAATCGCTGAAGGAGAAGCTGGCATGAGCGCGCGCGAGCCCGACGTGCTGACTCCGGAGGAGAAGCGCGCGAGCGAAGCGGTGCGCGCGCTCGGCGCCCCGCCCGCGGACGCCGCCTTCCGCGCCCGGCTCAAGCGCGCATTCACGAGCGGCGCGATCGCGGGCGTCCCTGAGCGCGCGCCTCTGCGGATTCCGTTCTGGCGCCATCCGGTGCTGGGCTGGGCGATGCCGGTGGCGGCCGCCGCCGCGCTGCTCGCGGTGGGCGTGATGAACCTGGGCCCACGCTGGCAGCTGGTCTCGAGCCGCGGCGCGGGCGAGGTGGTGGTGGACGGAGTGCCGGTCTCGATCTCGGACATGAACGGGCTGGAGCGGCGCCTGAAGCGCGGCGTGCGCCTCAAGCTTCCCTCCGAGGGCCAGATCGAGCTGGCGATCCCGGGGCAGGTCGCGCTCCAGGTGGCGCCGGGCACCGACGTCACGCTGCCGGCGGCCGCCGGACGCTGGTTCGGGCGCGGCACGCGCGCGAGCGTTGCGCACGGCGAGGTACGGATCACGACGGGCCACGCCTTCCACGGTGCGCGGCTCGCGGTCGAGACGCCGGAGGCAATGGTGGAGGTGACGGGCACGACCCTGGCGGTGATCTGCGAGCCGACCGGCACGTGTGTGTGCGTGCTCGAAGGTCGCGTGCGCGTGGCGGCCCAGGCCGAGGGCGCAGGGGCGATGGTGATGGAAGGCCACCGCCGCTACGTCTTCAACGACACGCGCGCACCGGAGTCGGCGGAGATCCGGCCGACCGAGCTGGTCCCACTGCGCGAGTTCCGCGAGCGCCGCCGGATCCTGATGGAGCGGTAAGCAGTCCCGGGGGCCGGGCCGTTCGCTGGGGCGCGCGCCCGGCGAGCCCTCCCGGACCAAGATCTACGCCGCCGCTTCCTCCGAGTCGTCCGGATACTCCTCGCTCTTGAGCGCGCGCTTGATCGTGAGCTCGGGCGGGAGCGGGCGGTACTCGATCGAATCCTCGGGCTTGAGTCGGCGCTGGTCGGTGAGCGCAACCACCTTCACGTTGGGGCGCTCGACGTCGTTGGGGTTGGGCCCGAGCACCAGCGCGAGCGTGCCGTTGCTCAGCTCGACCATCTGGCCCGGCGGGTAGAGCCCCACCGACTGCACCAGCGCCCACAGCATCACGGGATCGAAGCTGCGGCGCATGGGGCCGAGCATCATGCCGAGCGCCTGGTAGGGCGTCACGTTGGCGCCGTGGCGGCTGCGGTAGGTCTGGAGCGAGACGTAGCAGTCGGCCACCGCGACGATGCGCGACAGGAGGCTCGTGTGCCAGCCCTTGGGGACCGCGGGGAAGCCGGTGCCGCCGGGATGGACGTGGTGCTCGAACGCCACGCGCATGCAGCGCAGCGTGGTGGGATTGAGGGTGGTGGAGCGCGCGATCAGCTTGGCGCCCTCGAGCGGATGGCGCTCGGCGGCGGCGCGCTCCTCCTCGGTGAACTCGTCGAACGGCCGCGTGATCAGGTGCGCGACCGCGCTCTTGCCGACGTCGTGGAACAGCGCGGCGACGCCGATGTCGGCGAGCGCGCGGCGGTCGAGCCCGAGGAAGTGCGCCATGGTGACCGCCACCATGGTCGCGTTGACCGCGTGCGCGTAGGTGTACTCGTCGTGGTGTCCGAGCGTGGTGAGCCCGACCACCACCGGCTCGTTGTCGAACGCGCCGTCCACCAGCGGCTGCACGACGCGCTTGGCGTGCTTGAGCTCGAGGTGGTCGTGGAGCGATGTGGCGGCGAGCAACGAGCGCGTGCCGAGCACGGCGGCGCGGTAGCTCTTGCGCACCGCGCCGCGCGGCGCGCGGGTCTTGCCCATGGCCTGCGGCTCGGGGAACCGGCCCCACGCGTCGCCGCCCGCCTCCTCCTTCTCCGCCGGGGTTTCCGCCTTCTGCTCCCGTTCCGGCTCGGGCGTCCCGGTGAGGAAGTCGGAGTCCTGGGCGTCTGTGCTCACGTGCACGGCGGGCAGCAGGTGCTTGTTGCCGGCCGCGAGGCAGGCGTCGAGCAGGCTCTGGCCCACGTAGACCTCGTACTGCATGAACAGCTCGAAGAACTTCTCGACCTCGGGTCCCTCGAGGCCGCGGCTGATCCGGAGCGCCGAGATCTTGCGCTTGCCGAACTCCTGCAGCACCGAGTTCAGGAAGCGCACGTTGGTGGGGCGGATCGGGAGCCGGTAGCCGTTGAGGTACATGTCGGTGTCGAGGCGCGCCAGCACCAGCTCGTCCGTGTCCTCGAGCCCGGGCTTCAACATGGCGAGGAAGCCCTCGACCTGCTGGGCGAAGACCGAGTTCCCCACCTTGTAGGTGCGGCCGACCTTGAACATCGTGTTCAGCCGCTGGAGCAGCTTGACGCCCAGCTCGCGGAAGCGCTGGTCGAGCGGACGCTCGTCGGCGTCGCCGGGAGCGGGCGGGGGCGCGGGCGATTCGTGGTCGGGGTTCACAGGGTTCCTCGCGCGCTGAGCGCGTCCAGGCAGGTGGCGGACACGGTCTCGTTCTTGGAGCGCAGCCCGGCCTCGAGCACGGCGATCGCCTGCTCGCTGCCGATGCGGCGCAGGATGCGCGCGGCGCCGAGGCCGGCGAGCGAGGGCCGCGACAGCCAGCTCCCATGCAGCAGCAGGTGCTGGAGCGGCTCGATCAGGTCCTCCTCCGCGACCTCGAGCAGCGCGTTCAGGAGCGCGCGCTGGTTCACCTCGGTGAGCTCCGCGAAGTCCGCGGTCGCGACGCGGTCGAACAGCGCGCGGGTGACGCGCGGGTTCCGCTCGCGGGTGAGCATGTTGAGCACCGCCGCGAACAACTGCGAGTCCTTGGTCGGGAGCAGGCTCATCAGCACCGGCGTGCGCTCGGCGCGCGACACGCCGCCCAGCGCCTGCACCACGGCCCGCTTCACCCGCATGTCGGGATGGAGTGCCGCGCCCCGCAGCATGTCCACCACGCCCGGACCGCCGATCTGGCCGAGCACGAACACCACGTTGCGCACCACGTACCAGTGCGGGCTCTCGAGCTGCGGCGCGAGCTTGCGCGGATCGTCGCCGTAGATGTACGAGAGCGCGGTGCAGGCCGCGGCGCGCGCGCGCATGCGGACGCAGGAGGCGAGCACGTTGAACGCCAGCCCCTGCCCGCGCTCGCCGAGCGCCACGATCAGCTTGGTGAAGTGCGCGTGCTCCGCCGGCTCGGCCTCGTCCAGGCGCGCGACGATCTCGTCCTCGGGCAAGTCGGCCAGCGCTTCCTCCAGCTCCGGCGCCGCGCGCGACAGGTCGAGATCGAACTCCTGGAGCAGCGCGAGCGCCCGGATCGCGTCGTGCCACGCGCAAGTCCGGATCGAGTGGATGAGCCACGACACCACCGAGTGCGCGAGAGAGCGGCGCATGTCCTCCGACGGGTCGAGCGCCATCATCTGGCGCATCACGATCGCGGCGTCATCGCCCCAATCCCGATTGCGCTCCTCCTCCCATTCGGCGAGCATTCCGGCGCGCAGCGGCTCGATCACCGGCAGCAGGGCGCGATAGGCGTTGACCGCGGACGCGTGCACCTCGGGCAGCGGCCAGTCGTCGAAGGTGTCGCGGTGGAGGCCCTGCGATCCGCCGCCCTGGCCGATGTTGGCGCGGATTTCGGTGCCGGAAGGCGCCCACGCGAACGCGAGCCCCTTGTTGGCGCGTTCGCCCTTTTTCTTCGCCGCCTTGGCCGACAGGTAGATCGCCTGCTCGAGCGGCACCGACTCGATCTGGAAGTCGCGCAGGTTGGCCTGCCACAGCAGCGTCACCAGGTCGTCGCTGCCGGTTGCCGAAGCGCCCACGATGCGGAGCGCGTCGAACAGCACGTCCACCTCGCGCCGCGCCAGCCCCTTGCGCAGCGTCATGCTGCGGATCCCGTCGCGGTAGAACAGGTAGGGCAGCGCCTCCTCCGGGCTCCGCACCAGCGGGATGCCGAGATCCGGGTCGATCGGCGAGGGCCGCACCACCGGCTCCTTCTCGAGCAGGATCTCGTTCGAGGAGAAAAAGAAGCGCCACACCCCGAAGTACTCGAGCTGCTTGAGCAGATCGTCGGTGAGCTCCTCGCGCACCTGCCTCACGATGACGTTGTCGGGCAGGTAGAGACGCGAGGTCTTGAGGGCGTTCGCGAGCTTGCGAAGCCACTCGGCGGCGGCTTGACCTTGCGGCGAGAGATCCTTGAGATCACGGCGCCGCGGGCCCGACATTCCGGGAAGGATGCCCATCCGTTGAGATCCGTCCGTTGGTTGCCGCCGGATCCGAGCTCCGGCGCGTGCGTGAGCGACCGGCCCGGGCGGTCGTCCGGGCACGGTGCAACCCGGGGCTCTCAGCCCCTGGGCTCACCGGCGTTATCGGCCGGTCTGGCATGGAGATGAGCGGGGTCCTTCAGCCCGATCAGCTTTCGGACGATGCCTCTGGAGCGTTTGGCCAGCGTCGGGTTTGGCACAACACCTGCGGCCGCCCCGCGGCAAGCCATGCATCCCCGGGGGCATTCCCTTTGAAGCTCAAGCCTCTTCCGCTCGCCACGACTCAGACGACTGCGCTGCTCCTTCTCCTGGGCTTCGGCATGGCCCTGCGCTTGGGACGCCTGGGCCACGGGCTCCCAGATTTCCTCGAGGAGGCGATCCCGCTGCGCGTCGCGCTGAACATGAAGGACGTGGCCACCGGGAAGATCGATTGGAATCCCCACTACTTCAACTATCCGTCTCTCAGCATCTACCTGCATTTTCTCGTCCAACAAGGGGAATACCTCGTCGGTCTGCTCTTCCGCCAGTACCGCAACTATGCGGACTACATGCTGGCCTTCACGGTGGATCCGACCCCGATGGTTCTGGCGGCGCGGATGGTCGGGGTGCTGTGTGATGCGGCGGCTATCGTGGCGACCTTTCGATTCTGCGAGCGCTTCGGCACGGGGCCCGCCGTTGCCGGAGCATTCCTGGTCGCGTCGTCATCGGCCCTCATCGTGACGTCGAGCTCCATCTTTTCGGATTCACTCATGACCGCCCTGTGCGCCTGGGCGCTCGAGCGCATGCTCGTGTGGTTCGAAAGCGGCCGGCCACGCGACCTGATCGCCGCGGGCGCGCTCATCGGTCTTGCCGCCGGGGCGAAGTACCCGGCGGCGGTGCTGATCGTGCCGCTCGGCTTTCTCGCGCTGCGCCGGAACGGCCCGCGCGCAGGCCTGCGGAGCGCGTCGCTGGGATGCGGGCTCGCGGCCGCGGCGTTCCTGCTCACGACGCCCTTCGCGCTGCTCGACCCGGCGGCCTTCTGGCGGGACTTCTCGTTCGAGCGCCTTCACGCGGCGGGCGGCCATTTCGGCAGCCTGGGCCATGCGAGCCTCGGATTCCATCTGCGCAACTTGCTCGCGAACCTGGGTTGGCCGGGCCTTCTCCTCGTGGGGCTGTCGGTCGGGAGCGCCGTGCGACTGCCCCGAGTGCGCCCCTGCGCCATCGCGCTGTGGATCTCCGTGGCGGCCCTGGGCGTCCCGATCGCGATCGCGAGCATCGACGCCGAGCGCTACGTGATTCCCATCGTCGTCGTGGGTTCCATGCTGGCGGGCCTCGCCTGGCACGGCGCTTCGCTCGCTCTCCGGGAGCGATCGCCCGCCTGGCTCAGCAGCGGTCTCTTGGGCCTCGTCCTGCTGCCCGCCGCGTTCAGCGGCTATCGCGCGCTGAGCGCAGGAACCTTGGAAACCCAGGTCGAGGCGCGTCGTTGGTGTGAAAGCAACATGCCTCACGACGCGCTGATCGTTCAGGAAGGGTACGCAGGGCGGCTCCCCACGTATCTGCAGAAGCAGGAGCTGACGAAGCAGCCGATGTACGCGCTCGCGAGCGAGCGCGTGAGGAAGCGCGTGGATGCGATCCGCACCTACCATGTCGTGGTCATTCCATTGGGAGTGGCGGGGAGAGTCTCCGCACGAGTTCCCGTCCCGGGCCGGCACCCGATCGAGCTCACGCTGTTCGAGCATGCGAGCGACCTGAGCGCCGTGTTCTACAACACTGCGCTGCTGCGCGGCGTGAGCTACGTCATGACCAGCAGCGCAGTGCGTTCGCGCTATGAAGCCGACGCATTGCGATATCAAGCGGAGGCCGATTTATATCGCCAGCTGGACCAGACCGCCAGGGTGGTCGCGCGATTCCGGCCGGACGCGCACAGGATGGGCCCGGAGATCGTGGTGTACGAGCTCGCGGCAGAGGCGGAGAGGATGGATGTGGTGGACACGCTGTGGTGGACGAAGGCTCTGCCGGCGGACCACTGCGCCCGGGTGGCTCGTGCCCTGCGGGAAGCGGGCCCCTCCGCTGCAGCCGGTGACGATGCGGGCGGGGATGCAGGCGCCTGCCGGGCGATGCGGGAGGATCTCTTCAGAACGCGGGTCGAGCCCTTCACGCTCGGCCTCGCCAATGAGCTGGCCGTCCTGGACCGCAACGCAGCGGCTCAGGCGGTGGCTCGTGCGATTCTCGCCACGGATCCGTGGAGCGTCGATGCGTGCGCGATTGCCGCGGTCACGCTGGGTCGCATGGGGAGGTGGTCCGAAGCCCTGGCGGCAGTCCGACGGACGGTGGCGGCGCGAGGAGCCGCGGATCGGGAGCCGGTTCTGGACCTCCTCCGGGCTCGCGCCCTCGGCGGGATGGGCGAGGTCGATGAGGCACGGCGCGAGTTCGGAGCGATCGCGGCGAAGCTTCCGGCCGACGATCCCATCGGCCAGCAGGCTCGCGCGGAAGGGCGGCGGCTCCGACAATAGTTGCCGATGCCGCCCCTCCCTCTGTCGTCCAGTTCCGGAGGGCGGGCGTGCGGACCGCCCGGGGTCACTCCGGCGGTCGCTTCTTTCCGGATTCGGCCCCGGAGGGGCCCTCGTAGTGCTCGATGAGGCCCAGCAGCCTCGAATCGGTCGGGGCCAGCGCGCGCGCGCGGGCGAAAGCGGCCTTGGATCCGGTCTCGTCACCCCGTTCTGCGAGCAGTGCCGCGATCGCCCCCACGGTCTCGGCATCGCCGGGATCGAGCCGGGTCGCGGCCTCGAGCTCGCCCATGGCTTCTTCCATCCTGCCTTCGCGAATCAGCAGCATCCCCAGGTTCTTGTGAGGCAAAGCCAGCCTCGGATCCACCCGCGCCGCCCGCCGGAACGCATCCTCGGCGCGGGCCCGGTCGCCGAGCGCCCGGCAGGCCGCGCCGAGGTTGTTGAGCAGCGAGGCGTTCTCCGGCTCCGCTCGCACCGCGGCGTCGTATGCCGCAACCGCCGCACGCATGTTCCCGCGGCGCTCGTAGGCCTGAGCGAAGAGCCAGTAGTTCCGCCCCGCGAGCGGCCGCACCAGCGGGATCGCGGTGACGGCGACGGCGCAGAGCGCGGCCGTGAGGAGCGCCAGCGTTCCGCGCTGCGCGCGCTCCTCGCGCGCGCTCGCGATTCTCACGAGCGCTGCCGCTCCGCCACCGGCGGCGATCAGCAGCGGCACGAGCATCGGCGCCCGGTAGCGGTCCGCAACGGTGAAAGGCACGACGCTCAGCATCGCGGCTGCTGCGATCGCCGCGAGCAGCAGCGACTCGCGCCTCCGGTTCCGCCGGCGCACGGCGTCACCGACCCCGATCACGGCGAGCGGCAGCACCCAGGCGAATCCCACCGGCATCCACCTTAGCGCCGGGGCGCACTCGCGCATGAACGCGTAGTCCAGGTGATTCGGCATCTCGGCGGCGTTGAGCAGGAGACCGACCTTGTGAATCGTGATCGTGGCGGCCTCGCCGGGCCGCTCGCGGATGAACTGGAGCGCGCGCCCGGTCCAGTAGCGCGAGCTCTCCTGCGGCGTCACCGGGTGCCCGAGCTGGCGCGAGGCCATCGCGATGCTGGCTTCCTCGGGCTCTGTGTGCTGCGCCGCGAACTCGGGTGCATCGCGCTCCCACGGCTCCTCGAACGTGCCGGGTGCGCCTTCGTGGTAGCCGAGGCTGAGATTGATCCCGAACGACGTGGTGAGGAGCACCCATTGCCCCGATCCCGCGAGGTTGAGCGTCAGCGTGAGCGCGAGCGGGAGCGCGACGCCGCCGGCGAACGCCGCGAGCGCGCGAATGGCCCGGCGCCGGCCGACGTGGGCCGCGCACCAGGCGGCTGCGACCGGCGCGAGCACCAGCAGGTTGGCGCGCTCGACGGTGGCGAGGCCGAAGGCGAGGCCCGCGACGCCGAGGCGCGCCGCTTGCGCCTGCGCCCGCTCCGCGTCCCGCGCCCAGCCGATGCACGCGAGGATTCCCGCGGCCAGCGCGAGCTGGCCCCACACGACGCCGAGAATGTCCGCTTCGAAGAAGGCGAAAGGCCCGTAGAACGCGCCGAGGACTGCGGTCGCCAGGCCCGCCGCCCGGCCGTACAGAGCGCGGGCCTGGAACGCGAGCAGCGCGACCACCGCGATGCCGGCGATCAGCTGGATCACGCACACGCCGAACAGGCTGCCGTGAAGCACCGCTAGGGCAACGGCCAGGAAATAAGGGTAGAGAATGCTGCAGTAGTAGAGGGGATGAGACGGCAGGATCACGCCGCGGGCGATTTCGGCCGCGCGATTCAGGTGCGCCGCGCTGTCCCCCACCGGCGCGCCGAAGAACGGCAGAGCCGCGGTCTCCCGGAGATAGGCGAGCCGCAGCAGGAATCCGACGAGGAGAACGACGCCCAGGGCGATGATCTCCCGCCGCCCGGGCCATGTCCCCATGGCGGGGCGGGCGCCGGGTTCGCTCTTCTCCCCGGGTGCGGTCACGAGATCGGATGGATGCGACATGCCACTGGGTATCGGCCCCGATCACCCCGGGGTGAGCATGCGTTCCCGAACCACCCTGCGCCCAGTGCCTTGACTCGATCCGGCCCCTTCCGTAGGATGCGCCGTCCCTTCCACACCTCATCCGTCCTCATCCTCGAGGTTCCCTGAGCCATGCAGCGCACGTATCGCCCGCGCAACCGCCATCGCAAGAAGACCCACGGATTCCGGGCGCGAATGAAGACCAAGGGCGGCCGCAAGGTGCTCGCCGCCCGGCGAGCGCAGGGCCGCAAGCGCCTCACCGTCTCCACGAGCTAGCCGCGGCAGGCGGCGAACCTTGCGGCTGGAACTCCTCGCCGACGCCGCCGATCTGGGACACTGGGCGCGACCTGCCGTCGATGGCGCCCCGTCGGGCGGTTCCGACCCGTGGCGCCCGGATCGCCCGCGCGCACACAGCGGCCGGCGCACGTCCCCGTGCCTCGAGCCCATAGTCCCCGTCATGACCCCTCGCCATCCGGAACGCCTCGGAGCCGCGGACCGGCTGCGCAACTCCCGCGAGTTCGTCGCGGTCCAGACCGGCGGCACGCTGTTCCGCGGGCGCTGCGCGCTGCTGATCGTGCTGCCGCGCCCGGGCGAGCCGACGCGCGTGGGCTTCGTCGCGAGCAAGCGTGGCGTGGGCGGCGCGGTGCAGCGCAATCGCGCGCGCCGCAGGCTGCGCGAGATCGTGCGCCGGCGCTGGTCGCGGATCGCGGCAGATGGCTACTGGTTCGTCTTCATCGCGAGCCGGGCCGCGCTCGATGCCCCGCACGAGCGGATCGCCGGCGAGGTCGAGAGCCTGCTGGCCGCGGCCGGGCTGCTCACGCCTGTCGGAGAGGCTCACTAGCCGATGCGCGCCGTTCTGCTCCTCATGATCCGCGCCTACCAGCGGTTGATCTCGCCCGCGTTCCGCGGCCATTGCCGCTTCACGCCCTCGTGCTCCGAGTACGCGTATCAGGCGATCGAGCAGCACGGATGGAAGGGCATGTGGCTCGCCGCGCGCCGCCTGATGCGCTGCCACCCGCTCGGCTCGAGCGGCTACGACCCGGTGCGCTGATGCGGTCCTGGCGGGCGGTCGTGGAGACGGGACGCTGATGGATCGCAGGACCATCACGGCGATCGCGCTGTGCGTTCTCTTCCTGTTGTTCTACCCGCAGCTCATGCGCTGGGCAGGGCTGGGGCGCTACTTCGAGCCCCAGAAGCGCACCGCGATGGCGCCGGCCGATACGTCGCGCGCGCGCGGGGCCGCACCCGAAGCCTCGGCCCCGCCGTCCGCCGGAACCGGAACGAGCGCAGCAACGCCGCCGGCCGGAAACGCAGGCGCACCGGTCCCGGCGAGCATCGGATCGCCCGCCGCGGAGTCCAAGCCCGAGCGCC
>Ga0075424_100004385_pt1 | contig 13310 bp, 12 predicted proteins | sample SoiMethybrSBSTD3_FD_75301 | JGI IMG/M metagenome (GOLD analysis project Ga0075424, IMG submission 75301) | Bulk soil microbial communities from a Populus tree surrounding site in Tennessee, USA - Soil MetaG P. TD hybrid SBSTD3 | ecosystem: Environmental > Terrestrial > Soil > Tree plantation... | reverse complement strand
TCGGGCAAGATACCTCCACCGGCTTCTTTTCGCCGCGTTTCAGTATCCGGAGGCCTTGGTGCATATCGTAGTATGCACTCGCCTCCTTCCCGTAGATGTTCATCAGGTAGTATTCCGAGGCCGAAGCATAGCTCGCGTTCAACGTGGAAAGCGCGCCATTGTCGTGCTCGAAGATCATGCTGGCGACATCGGGATTGTCGCCCGGCAGCACCAGCTGCGCCGATCGTCCAGTTACCGCCTTGATCGGCCCCATAATGAACTCGAGCACGTCAGCATAATGGATGCCGATCTGCAGCATGACGCCCCCAGGCATGCCGGAGGACTGATAGCGCCAGGAGGTCAGGTCGAACTGTCCAAGCCGGTCGCGGCTGATATTGGCTTCCGCATTGACAATCTTGCCGAAAACGCCGGCATCGATCTGCTGGCGGACATAGCGGAAATGGCTTTCGCGCCGCCGCTGATAGCCCAGTCCAAGCACGACACCGGCTTTGCGGGCGCATTCCGAGATGGCAAAGCCCTCGGACACCGAATTGGCGATCGGCTTGTCGAGGAAAATATGCTTGCGCGCCTCGGCCGCCGCGCGCGTCGTCTCGAGGTGGACGTTATTGGGTGTGGTGTTGATGATCGCTTCGATGGTCGGATCGGCGAGGATAGCTTCATAGCTTGGGGAAGCCTGGCAGCCGTATTTCTCGGCGAATGCCTGCCGCTTGTCCTCCGATCGGGTGAAGCAGGACGCGATCTCGATCTTATCGGATCGCTTGATGGCGTCGGCCAGCACATCCGACCACCAACCCATGCCGATCGAGGCTACGCGAACTGGCCCATTGGCCATGGCTTTATCTCCATTCGTGCTCTTGTCGTACAACGTTTCTGTGTCAGCGCGTAGCGCCTAACGAATAGAAAGTGAGCCCGCGGCTATTTCCAACTCGCCCCGATCGCTTCCACCGCGGCCTGGGCGATGCGCTCGTCGGTTTGCCAGTCGGCGCCCGCAACTCCCACGCCACCGATGCATTCGCCATCGATGATCACCGGGCATCCGCCCTCCATGGCGGTCCAGCGCTCGGCGCCTGCGGCGAGCGCAAGCCCGAGTGCATGATTGGTGTCGAGGTCTTGCCCGACCGCCCCCTTGGCGGAGGTTGGCCGCTTGTTCGAGGCTGCGCATACGGCCTTGGTGGTCGCCGAATGGACAGTATGGAAACGTCCGCCTTCCATGCGCTCAAGCACGATCAAATGGCCACCGGCATCAGTCACCGCGATTGTGACCGCAGCGCCCGCCTGCTGTGCCGCTGTGATCGCGGCTGTCATCATCGTCTTGGCGCCTGCATGGGTCAGGCGCTTGCTATTGGCGATGTTCATGGAGTGCTCCCCGCACGAATGGCGGCAAGATAAACAATGCCGACTGCGGCGTCATCAAGGCTCAAACAGTCACAGTTGTTGTCGTCAGCCATCGACCAGCGTGGTGGCGAGCCGGCGCGCTTCGGAGACCAGTGCGGCGTTGAGGGGCGTCATCGGTTCGCGTGCCGGCACCACCAGCCCGATCGTGTGGACGGCCTCGGGCTCGATGATCGGGATGGCCCGAATGGTCGCGGTTAGCCCCAGCGTTTCGGCAAGCCGCGCCGGCATGACGCTCGCCCAGCGCCCGGTGCGAACATGCGCGAAAAGAACGATCATCGAGTTTGATTCAAGCGTCAGATTGGCCGCGCCGCCGGCGGAGCGAAGCAAGCCGTCGATGATGCGCCGGTTCTGCATGTCGGGGGTGAGCAGGCAGAGCGGCACCTGTGACACTTCCGCCCAGGTCACTCGCTGCCGGTTTCCGAGCGGGGCATCTGCTGCCGTGAGCAGCTGATAGCGCTCGTGATAAAGCGGCACCGCGGTCACTCGGCCAAGTGGCTCGTTGTCGACATAGGTTACGCCGGCGTCGATCTCGAGGTTATCCAGGAGCGCGAGGATCTCGATCGAGGTGCGTGACAGGATGGTGAAGCGCACGTCCGGATGACGGGCGCGGAACGGCGTGGTCAGCGAAGCCACCATCGCGAGCGTGGTGGGGATCGCGGCGATGCGCAGCTGTCCGGTCAGCCCATGCTTGAGCGCCCTGATCTCCTCGCGCATGGCGCGGGCGTCGCCTACGATGCGGCGGGCCCAGTCGAGTGTGCGCTCGCCCTCGGGCGTGAAGCCGATGAAGCGTGAGCCGCGCTGCACCAGGAGCACGCCGAGCGTCTCCTCGAGCTGCTTGATCCCGGCCGAGAGGGTCGGCTGCGTGACCCCGCAGGCGTCGGCGGCATGACCGAAATGCCGCTCGCGCGCCAGCGCCATCAAGTATTCCAGCTTATCGAGCATAACGGGGACGGGCCTAAGCTTCTGAAGAAGCTAGATAATACGAACGATAGAAAATTTCAATCGTGGGATAAGGACTAGGGGATTGTCTGGGGTGAGGTCTGTCCCAATGTGCGCCCTAGAGGCTTTCCAATGAATACCACAACGCTTACGGATCGCAGGACCAACGGCGCCAATGGTGCCCGCCGCCCGCGCCGCACCCCCAAGGGCCGCCAGGTCGATCCGCGCGCTCTTGAGGAGGTACGGGCGCTGCTCGGCGACCGCTCGCGCCGTCGCGATCTTCTCATCGAGCATCTGCACCTGGTCCAGGACCGCTACAGCCATCTTTCTGCTGCGCACTTGGCCGCGCTGGCGCAGGAGATGCGGCTCGCGCTCACCGAGGTCTACGAGGTCGCGACTTTCTACGCTCACTTCGATGTAGTGAAGGAGGGCGAGGTGCCGCCGCCTGCCATCACGGTGCGGGTGTGCGATTCACTGTCCTGCGCGATGGCGGGCGCCGAGAAACTCCTGCGCGAGCTGCCGGCCCGGCTCGGAGGTGGCGTGCGGGTCGTGCGCGCGCCTTGCATGGGAGCTTGTGACCGGGCGCCGGTCTGCGCGGTCGGCCATAGCCAGGTGATGCAGGCGACGTCCGATCAGGTGGCTGCGGCCGCTGCCAAGCACGCTCATCCGCACGCCTATCCGACACCGAAGGACATCGAGGGCTATCAGCGGGACGGTGGCTACGCGCTGCTGAAAGCCTGCCTCGCTGGCACGCGCACGCGCGACGATCTGATCAAGATCGTGAGTGATGCCGGGCTGCGCGGACTTGGCGGCGCCGGCTTTCCGACCGGCCGCAAATGGTCGCTGGTGCGCGCGGAACCTGCGCCGCGCATGTTCGCGGTCAATTGCGACGAGGGCGAGCCCGGCACTTTCAAGGATCGCTACTATCTCGAGCGCGATCCGCATCGTTTCATCGAGGGCATGCTGATCGCGGCCTGGGTGGTGGAAGCACCCGAGACCTATCTCTATGTCCGCGACGAATATCCGGAGGTGCGGCTCCTGTTGGTGCAGGAGATCGCCAAGGCCGAGCGGGCGGGGCTGTCGCCACACACGCGGCTGCATCTGCGCCGCGGCGCCGGCGCCTATATCTGCGGCGAAGAGTCCGCCATGATCGAATCGATCGAAGGCAAGCGCGGTCTGCCGCGGCATCGGCCGCCTTATGTGGCGCAGGTCGGCCTGTTCGGCCGTCCGACGCTCGAGCAGAATGTCGAGACGCTGTTCTGGGTGCGCGACATCGTTGAGAAGGGCGCCGCCTGGTTCACCTCGCATGGTCGGCGCGAGCGCAAGGGCTTCCGCAGCTTCTCGGTCTCCGGCCGCGTCAACAAGCCCGGCGTGGTGCTGGCGCCCGCAGGCGTCACCGCGCGCGAGCTGATCGATGAATATTGCGGCGGCATGCAACCCGGCCACGCGTTCAAGGGTTATCTTCCAGGCGGCGCTTCCGGCGGCATCCTGCCCGCCTCTATGGCCGATTTGCCGCTCGATTTCGGCACGCTTGAAAAGTACGGCTGCTTCGTCGGGTCGCACGCCGTGGTGATTTTGTCCGACCAGGACGACGTCAAAGCGGTCGCGCTCAACTTGATGAAATTCTTCGAGGACGAGAGCTGCGGCCAGTGCACGCCCTGTCGGGTCGGCACTGAGAAGGCTGCAAAGCTCATGGAACAGGGGCCGTGGAACGAGGCCTTGCTGACCGAGCTCTCGGGCCTGATGCGCGATGCCTCGATCTGCGGGCTTGGGCAGGCAGCGCCCAATCCGCTCCTATGCGTGCTGAAGTATTTCCCGGAGGAGTTGACGAAGCCGCTGGGGAGCTGGTCATGAATCTCGCCACACACTCCATCGTCGTCTCAGTGAACGCGAGAGCCCATGGTGGGCCACCGCGATCTTTAAGCAGCCTCAAGGGTGCATGTGAACGCGGCGGCGGCTCGGAGCAGCAGCCTTCCCTTTTGGCCGGTGGAACGTGTGGTCCATTCCGCATCAATCCCTTGCAAGTCGTCAAAAAGCTTACCCTTGTGGCTGCCGTCCGTGGTGAACGAGGCGGGGCCGCGCGGGTCAAATTCCCAAATCTCGATCTCGAGGGTCCGGGGATCGATGAGCATTCGAATGCCGATGTTCGTGACTCTGCCGGAAGCATCGTATCGCCCGCACCCGATCGCCTCGATGCGCTTCGAGTCATCCTGGCGCTTGGTCAGGTTGATCATGATCTGGACTTTCTGCCCGATCGAATCGCCATACCAGCGGAATTCGCCGGCAAAGATTTTCGGGAGCGTTGTTTCGACAGGGGAAGGCTCATTTGCCGCGACGCTACCGGCAAAGACCATCCACGCGGTCACGAATACGATCGCTCGCAAATTCTGGAGCACGATCCAAAGCCGCCTGCTCGATCTCACGATCTCCTCCCGCTGGCCAGTCGCGCGCGGGGCAGGATAGGCGGAAGAACGGTGAAACAATGACCACGACAAACGGTTCCGGCAAAGCCGCTACCTTCACCATCGACGATCGCGAGATCGACATCCGCGAGGGCGAGACCATCTTTCGCGCCGCACGTCGGCTCGGCATCAAGCTGCCGCATCTGTGCTACTCGCCCAAGCCCGGTTACCGCCCGGACGGCAACTGTCGCGTCTGCATGGTCGAGGTCGAAGGCGAGCGTGTGCTGGCCGCAAGCTGCATCCGCCAGCCGACACCCGGCATGAAGGTGAAGACGCAGACCGATCGCGCCAAGACCGCGCGCCGCATGGTGGCGGAGCTTCTGGTCGCCGATCAGCCGGCGCTCGAAATTGCGCACGATCCCGACTCCGAGCTCTGGAAGATCGCCAAGCGTCAGAACATCGAGGCCGGCCGCTTCCCGCGTGACGCACGGCCTGAGCCCGATCGCTCGCATCCCGCCATGGCGGTCAATCTCGACGCGTGCATTCATTGCAATCTCTGCGTCCGCGCCTGTCGCGAGGTGCAGGTCAATGACGTCATCGGCATGGCCGGCCGCGGCCATAACGCCAAGATCGTGTTCGACTTCGACGACCCCATGGGCAACTCGACCTGCGTCGCCTGCGGCGAATGTGTGCAGGCTTGTCCGACCGGCGCCCTGATGCCGGCGACGCTGGTCAACGAGCAGAACGTCCGCACCGAATTTCCGGATCGCGAAGTCAACAGCGTGTGCCCGTATTGCGGCGTCGGCTGCCAGCTCACCTATCACATCAAGGACGACAAGCTTCTCTACGTCAGTGGCCGCAACGGCCCGGCCAACCAGAACCGGCTCTGCGTCAAGGGCCGCTTCGGTTTCGACTACGTCAGCAATCCGCAGCGCCTGACCCAGCCGCTCATCCGCAAGGACGGCGTCGGCAAGGCCGCCGACGATCTGGTCGATCCGTCCAATCCGTGGACGCATTTCCGCGTGGCGACCTGGGAGGAGGCGCTCGACCGCGCTGCCAAGGGGCTGGTGAAAATCCGCGATCGCGACGGCGCGCGCGCGCTGGCCGGCTTCGGCTCGGCGAAAGGCTCCAACGAGGAAGCCTATCTGTTCCAGAAACTGGTGCGCACGGGCTTCGGCTCCAACAACGTCGATCACTGCACGCGGCTGTGCCACGCCTCCTCGGTGGCGGCGCTGCTCGAAGGGGTCGGCTCGGCGGCCGTGACCGCGACCTTCAACGAGTGCAAGAATTCCGACGTCATCATCGTCATCGGCGCCAATCCGACCGAAAACCATCCGGTCGCCGCCACCTTCTTCAAGCAGGCGGCCAAGCGCGGCGCCAAGCTTGTCGTGATGGACCCGCGTGGGCATGCGCTCAAGCGCCACGCCTGGCAGATGATGCAGTTCAAGAATGGCACTGACGTCGCGATGCTCAACGCCATGCTGAACGTCATTGTCAGCGAAAAGCTCTACGATCAGCAGTACGTTCAGACTTACACCGAGGATTTCGACAAGCTCGCCGAAAGCGTGAAGCCGTTCACGCCTGAGGAGATGTCCCCGATCTGCGGCATTGAGCCGGACGTGCTGCGCACGGTGGCGCGCACCTTTGCGCGCGCCGAGAGTGCGATCATCTTTTGGGGCATGGGCGTGTCGCAGCATACCCATGGCACCGACAACGCGCGTTGCCTGATCGCGCTGTCGCTGATCTGCGGTCAAATCGGCCGTCCTGGCACTGGGCTGCATCCGCTGCGCGGCCAGAACAACGTGCAGGGCGCGTCCGATGCCGGCCTGATCCCGATGTTCTTTCCCGACTACAAGTCGGTGGAGAATTCTGAAATCCGCGCCAAGTACGAGGCGGCGTGGGGCGTGACGCTCGATCCCAAGCGCGGCAAGACCGTGGTCGAGATCATGGATGCAGTTCATGCCGACGAGATCAAGGGCATGTACATCATGGGCGAGAATCCCGCGATGTCGGATCCCGATCTCAATCACGCGCGCGGCGCGCTGGCGCATCTCGAGCATCTGGTGGTGCAGGACATCTTCCTGACCGAGACCGCGTCCTATGCGGACGTCGTTTTGCCCGCGTCGGCCTGGCCGGAGAAGGACGGCACCGTCACCAACACTAATCGGCAAGTTCAGATGGGCCGTAAAGCGCTGCCGCTGCCGGGCGAGTCGCGGCAGGATTTGTGGATCATCCAGGATCTCGCGCAACGCATCGGCTGCAACTGGAACTACCAGCATGTCAGCGAGGTGTTCACCGAAATGGCGTCGCTGATGCCGGCGCTCGACAACATCTCGTGGGACCGCGTCGAACGCGAGGATCATGTCACCTATCCGGTCGATGGGCCGGATGTGCCGGGTCGCGACGTCGTGTTCGACAAGGGCTTCCCGCGGCCGAACAGCATGGCCAAGCTGGTGGCGACGAAATTCACGGCGCCGGACGAGGTGCCCGATGCCGAGTATTCGTTCGTCCTCACGACCGGACGCCAGCTTGAGCATTGGCACACCGGCGCGATGACGCGCCGCTCGTCAACGCTGGACGCGCTGGAACCGAGTGCAGTCGCGTCCGTTTCGCGCGGCACGCTCGCACAGCTCGGCGTCGAGGCCGGCGCAATGATTCGGGTTTCGACGCGCCGTGGCACGGTCGAGCTCGCGGCACGGCAGGACGACGGCGTGCCCGACGGCGTCGTGTTCATCCCGTTCGCCTTCGTGGAGGCGGCAGCCAACCTCCTCACCAATCCGGCGCTCGACCCGTTCGGGAAAATCCCCGAGTTCAAGTATTGCGCCGCCAAGGTGGAAAAGGTCGACGAGGCGACGCGCGTGGCGGCGGAGTAGTTTTACTGCGATCGTGGATTTGAATGAGCACCGCACGCCCGATCCTGCGCAATGCGGTGCTGGCCGCCGGCTTCGGTACGCCGGTACTTCTCCTGCACGGATCCGCCAGCTCCTCAGCGATGTGGACGCCGGTGATCCATGCACTCAAGGTGCGCTTTCGTCTGATTGCGCCTGATCTCATCGGCTATGGGCGCACCGATGCCTGGCCGGATGATTACAAGTTTCATCTGGAAGACGAGCTGCGGCTGATCGAGCCACTGATCGAGCACCTGCCCGGTGGTGCTCACGTCGTCGCCCATTCCTATGGTGGCGTCGTTGCGTTGGGGCTCGCACGCGCGGGGCGCGTCAATATCCGTTCGCTCACGCTGATCGAGCCGGTGGCGTTCCATATGGCGCGCAGCGACACGCAAGCCTGGGCCGAGGTTGAGCGGTTCAGCAGCGGTTTTGGGGAACGCATGGCGAAGAGCGAGGTCGACGCCGCGATGCGGCATTTCGTCGACTACTGGTCAACCGCTGGCACCTGGGAGGCGATGGACGAGGGCACGCGGGCCAATATGCGGCGCGCTGCACCCAAGATCATGCACGAATTTAACGCGGCCTCGGCCGATCAGGCCGTCGACGCCTTGCGTGACGTTGCATTTCCGGTTCGGCTCATTGCCGGCGACATGAGCCCGCTGCCGGTCCGGCGCATCGCCGCGCTGATCGCCGAACGACTGCCCAACGCGAGCCTTGAGGTGTTTGCCGGCGCCAATCACTTGTTGCCCTCGACGCACCACCGTGTGTTGAGTGAATGGTTGTTGAAGAAGCTTTCCTGATTCCGGTTGTAGGATGGGTTGAGCGCAGCGAAACCCATCACAGGACGTGCCCATGTCGGAGAGAGATGATGGGTTTCGCTGCGCTCAACCCATCCTACGCCTGCGGGACTTTTAGCCGTCACCCAATCTCGAGCAGGAGCTTCTGCAGGATGGCATTCTTGAAATTATCGAAGCCGATCGATTCGATGGTGACGTGCCCTTCACCGCCTACAACGTGGTTGCGATAGTAGACCTCGAGGCCTTCGGGCGGCTGCGGCGGAAAGATGTATTCCGGCGGCTTCACGATGATCGGCAGGCCATTGATCACCACGCCCTTCGCAACCAGCATGTCACGAACGGCCCGTAGACCGGCGATCCCCTGATTGTCGTCGCCGTCGCCGGAGACATCGATGACTTTCCGGCCGCCGGTGAACTCCTTGTCGAAGCGCGCGTCGCAGAACAGGAGCGCCTGGCTGATCAGCGTGTTGATCCCGACGCGCGGACGCTGCTCACTCCTCAGCCGCTCGCGGAACTGGTCCATCGATCGCGCATCGTGCACCCGCATCCAGGGAACCATGACGGCCTGCTCGCGCGACCATGCAATAAACGTGATCGCGAGCACGGGCGGATCGAGGTCGCTGATGACTTTCAGCACGCGCGGGTCGCCGAGCGCTTCGATATAGCCGTCCTGCTGGGTTCGGTAGCGCGCTGGGCTCACGCTGCCTGAGACGTCGGCGGCGAGGATGAGCTGCATCCCGACCTGCTCGGCGGCGTTCGCCGCCAATGGAGCGAGTGCGAACGCTGACATTGCTGTCAGGGCCTGGCGTCGAGTCAGCAGCGTCTTCATTAGCTTCTCCTGTGCGCCACCCCTGGCTTCAGTTCGCCACGCAAGCCGCCAGAATGCCCCAAGCGGTTCGCAAGACGTCATTCGCAACACAAGATTTCGTTATGACTGTACAGCAGCCGATGGGCGGCTGGCGAGGCACAGCCGACTAGAAACGGTGGAGGCTATGCAACACATTGGTATTGCGGGCTGATCCGGCCGCCGCCTCGTTCCGCGTCTGACTTTTGAATTCAATCCTGTCGGCGGTTCAGCGCCTACAGACCTGGCAGGCGCGGAGCGCCGCCATCGAAGCGCACGCCTTCCAGCGCCAGGAGCTTGGCCTTGGTCCGCGCTCCGCCGGGCGCCGAGAAGCCGCCGAGCTTCTGGCCGGCCGCCAGCACGCGGTGGCACGGGATGACGATAGGCACCGGATTGCGCCCCATCGCCTCGCCGACGTCGCGGGCGCCTTCCCATTGCGTGAGGCCGATCGTGCGGGCGAGCGCGCCGTAGGTCGTGGTCGTGCCCCAGGGGAGCGCTCGCATCGTCTCGTAGAGCTTGCGGCGGAACGGGTCGAGGCTAGAGAGATCGACCGGAACCGCGGAGAAGTCGATCCGCTCGCCATCAAGGTAGAGCGCAATGTCGGTGATCAATGTCGCGATCGACGGAGGGGGTGCTGCCGCGCCGCTGCTGCGGCACCTTGAAACCAGGCGTCGCTCGGTGGCGGCCCGATCGCGCTCGGGCAGCTGCACCGCGACCAGCCCGCGCGCGCTCCAGGCGACGCCGCAGGGTCCGATGGCGGTATCGAAGACGCAGTGGCTGATGATGGTTTTGTCGTTTTCCATACCGCAGCATGTAGGGTCGGAAGCGCCGCCGTCCACCCGAAAACTAAGCGTCCTTCTTGGCCTTGAAATAGGCTTCCACCGGCCCCTTGAGCTTGATCAGGAGGGGGTTGCCGTAGCGGTCCTTGGCCTTGCCGGCCGCCACCCGGATCCAGCCCTCGCTGATGCAATATTCCTCGACATTGGTCTTTTCGACGCCTTTGAAGCGGATACCCACATCACGCGCGAGCACGTCGGCGTCATAGTAGGGGCTGTTCGGATCGTTGGAGAGGCGGTCGGGTGGTGTGTCGGACATGGCCCATCACGTATCGGTTCGAGAGAGCGTACTCCGGATGGAGTAAATGTGAAGTCCGCCTCGGTTGTTCCGGGGGCGGGCCCTGCCTACCTTGACGGACAGCCAACAGTCAAAGAGCAAAACCCTATGAAGGCCACCTTGAGCGGCAAGACGATCGCCGAGAGCGACGACATCGTGGAGAACGACGGCTACATCTATTTCCCGCCGGACGCGGTGCGGATGGAATGGCTGGAGAAGGCACCCGTGACCGAGAAGGATCGCACCTGTCCGCATGGGGTCCAGTTCTATGACGTGGTGATCGACGGCGTGCGCCACGCTCGCAACGCCTGGGTCTATGAGAGGCCACGCCCCTCCAAGGCCGAAACCCAAGGCCGGGTCGGCTTCTGGCAGGACGTCGAAATCGGCTGAGCACGCCTGCTCCATCAATCGGCTGGCAAGCGACTGCAGCCACGCGAGCATCAATTGCCACGCGTGGCAAGTTTTGCTTTTGCGTGCTTGACTGAGTTGCAGAATTTTCGAATCACCGCCGAAGCGTCGCCGCGGCGCCAGATCAGATTCAACACCGCACGCAATTGCGGTGCACCTTTGATCCGACGGTAGGCAATGTCGCTCATGGCTACTCGTTGCATGGAAGCTGGCACGACGCACACTCCCAGTCCGGCCACAACGAGGTTCAGAGCCGATGATATGCGCGGGGCTTCCTGGCCAAGGCGGGGATTGAAGCCCGCGCTGAGGCATGCCGCCATTGTGGCCTCATAGAATGCCGGACCCTGCTGCCGCGCAAAGATGATGAAGGTTTCGTCCGCCAGGTCTTTCATCGAAAGCGGACCGCCGCTGCGAGCCAGGGAATGTCCGCTCGGCAAAGCCACGACCATCGGCTCGACCAGCAACCGCTTGATGACAAGACCCGTCGGGGCGGGGATGTCCGAGCGGAAGAAAGCAATATCAATCTGCTCGCTTTGCAGCCGCTCGATGAGCTCCGCCGTGAGGCATTCCTCAAGAGTGATGGATACCTGCGGAAACTCCTCGCGAAACGAGCGAATAATCAGCGGAACGATTGGATGGAACGGACTCGTCGGGGTAACGCCGACACAGAGGCGGCCCTGCTCGCCGCGCGCTGTTCGCCTGGTCGATTCGAATGAACGGTCGTAGTGCGCCAGGATGGCGCGCGCATTGTCCAGGAAAACACGACCGGCCTCGGTCAACTCAACTCCGCGAGGCTTGCGCAGGAAAAGCTGAGCACCCAGCTCGCGTTCGATCGATTTGATCTGACGACTGAGCGGCGGCTGTTGCATCCCGAGACGCTCGGCGGCTCGGGTGACATGTCCTTCCTCCGCAACGGCAACGAAGTGCCGGAAATGTCGAAGCTCCATTGCGATACCTTGGATGATATGAATTTTGCTCAATTGATATCATAGCCTACCTACCGCCATTGCGGTATGCCGCTTTTAGCGACATTCCTGCAAGTTAGAGGTGCCCCATGAAATTTTCGCGCCGACGGGTTTTGCAGCTCACAGCGACCGGCACCCTGGCGACGGCGTTGCCGGATATGGCGCCCGCGCAGAGCTACCCGGCCCATCCAGTACGCCTGATCGTTCCCTATGCGCCGGGTGGTCCGAACGACATCCTCGCACGCCTCGCCGCCCAGAAGCTCTCCGAGCGGCTCGGAAAACAATTCTACGTCGAGAACATTGCTGGCGCAGGCGGCAATCTTGGAATCGCGCAAGCCGCGAAGGCGCCGCCCGACGGGCATACGGTGATCGTCGTTCCTCCGAATATCGTCGTCAACCCGCTCCTGTATCCCTCGGTAGCCTACGATCCCTTCAAGGATTTCGAGCCCATCACGGCTGCTGTTGCGGCGACGATTGTGCTTGCGGTCCATCCATCGCTGCCGGTCACCACCGTCAAAGACCTCGTCGCTCTCGTCAAATTCAATCCACCAAAATTCAGCTTTGCCTCACCAGGCACCGCGACGCCGCCACATCTTGTCGGCGAGCAGTTCCGGTTGTCACTCGGCCTCGACCTCCCCCATGTGCCCTTCAACAGCGGTGGTCTGGCAATCAGCTCCGCGGTTGCCGGGCACACTCCGATCGTATTCTGCTCGCTTCCACCGGCTACGCCGCACATCAAGGACGGGACCTTGCGTGGACTCGCGGTGACAAGCAGAGTTCGCTCGCAAGCACTGCCGGGTGTCCCGACCATGGCCGAAGCCGGTTACCCCGGCATCGAGGGCGAAGGATGGTTCGCCTTCATTGTTCCCGCGGGTACTCCCAAGGAGATCACCGCGCTGCTCCATCGTGAAATCGTGCGGATCATTGCGCTGCCTGATATCAAGGAGCGCCTGGACGCGCTTGGTTTCGTGCCGATGGGGAATACGCCATCAGAATGTGCTGCCCTGTTCAAAGCCGAGAGCCTGAAATGGGCCGAGGTCATCCGAAATGCAGGGATCAAGGCGACTAACTGACCAAGGCCGGGCTGGGCGGAAGTGGGCGGCGACTGGCCGTTGGTCGGCTGGCGATCGCTTCAATTGGCCAACGCCAGCCTCGTACCGACCCGAGCTGCGGGTCTTCGCCGGCAGATGCACAGCACCGCCTGCTTGGTTCCGGGCAGATGATCGGCTGCCGGGAGCTTTTGCAGCCTGGCCTCGTTCATCAAGATCAGCCTTTTCTCGAGCGCGCTTCGACAGAGGCTGTTGACGCCGTCTGAAATTTCGGAATCCGACTTCATGAGACGCCGCAGAGCGTCGCAGTCAAGCGCCAAGTACCGAATGGGTCCGTTTGCAACGACAGTTGCAGTCGCAGGAGTGGCCCTCGCGAAACCAATCTCTCCGATCAGGCTGCCGGGTCCGCAGGTGCCGACGTGCTGGCCGTTGACCAGCACAGAGACGCTGCCCGATCGCAGAACAATCAAACGTTTGGCAAGCTCACCCTGGCGCATCAACTCGCTGCCA
>Ga0075424_100004383_pt1 | contig 13313 bp, 12 predicted proteins | sample SoiMethybrSBSTD3_FD_75301 | JGI IMG/M metagenome (GOLD analysis project Ga0075424, IMG submission 75301) | Bulk soil microbial communities from a Populus tree surrounding site in Tennessee, USA - Soil MetaG P. TD hybrid SBSTD3 | ecosystem: Environmental > Terrestrial > Soil > Tree plantation... | reverse complement strand
CGGACGTAGACCGGCGGGCCGTACTGCTCGAGCAGCCGCTCGACGATCTCGATCGCGCGATCGACGCCGGCGCAGAACGAGCGCGGCGCAGCGAGGAGGACACGGCCCCTCACGTCGCCACCGCCTGTTCGAGGGCGTGCAGCGCCTTCAGTGCGTCGCGCATCGAGCGAATCGCGGCGCCGCGGCGGGCGAAGACCCAGCGAAGGAGGCCGGCGACGTTCGTGCGGCCGTCGGCGTGCACCGTCGTGTCCACTCCCGCGACGGTGCTGCCCGCGTCGTCGGAGATCGCGCGGACGACGCCGGCGAGGCGGCCGCTGCGCGCGAGGACGCCGCTCTCCATGTCGACGGCGTCGGCACCGCTCTCCTCGCGCAGGCGCTCGCGCTCGGTCGCATCGTGGACGAGGACGTCGCCTCCGAGGACGACGCCGCCGCGCGCCCCGTGGACGCCAAGGCCCGGTCCCTCCCACAACGTCGCGCCGGTCTCGTCGACCACTCGCGTCGCGTCGAGGACGTCGCCGATTCGCAGCTCGCCGAGCGATCCGGCGAGCCCGAACGAGACGAGGCTCCCCTCGGGAACGCCGTTCGCGACGCAGACGCCCACGCGCACGGTGTTCAGGCCGAGGCGCTTCGCCACGCGCTCCTCCGCAGTCGTCGCCACGGCAAACGTCAGCCCGTCAGCGTCCACGCGAGACTCCGCACGGTCTCTTTCAGGCTGCTCGAGGCCTCGTACGCCGCCGACGGCTCGAACCCGCAGTGGATGCCGCAATGCTCGCAGCGCGGGTCGTTGCCGGGGCCGTAGGCCTCCCACTCCATCCCCTCGAGCAGCGCCTCGTACGTCGGGAAGATGCCGTCGGTCAGCAGGTAGCACGGGCCCTTCCAGCCGTACGGGTTGCGCGTGATCGAGCCCCACGGCGCGCAGGTGAGCTCGCGCTGGCCCGTGAGGAAGTCCTGGTAGATCGGCGAGGCGATCCAGCGGTAGCCGTGCTCCTTCGTCGCCGCGCGAATCGCCCGGAACTTCTCCTCGTGCTCGTCGCGCGTCATCGTCAGCGCCGGATCGATCTGGGAGTACTGGTAGCCGGGCGCGATCATCATCCCGTCGATGCCGACCTCGTCGGTGAGGTAGCGCATCATCTCGATCACGTCGCCGACCTCGGTCTCCTTGAAGATCGTCGTGTTCGTGGTGACCCGGAAGCCGGCGCCGCGCGCGGTCTTGATCGCGTCGATGGCGATGTCCCAGAGCCCCGGGTAATCGCAGACGTAGTCGTGGATCTCGCGCATCCCGTCGAGATGGATGACGAAGCTCAGGCGATTCGAGGGCTCGAACCAGTCGAGGCACTGCTCGAGCCGCAGCGCATTCGTGCAGAGCTCGATCGTCTTGCCGAGCTCGAGCACCTGCGGCACGACCTCGTCGATCCCCTTGTAGACGAGGGGCTCGCCGCCGCAGATCGAGACGACGGGAGCCGGGCACTGGACGGCCGCATCGACGCACTCCTCGACCGACAGCCGCGCGCGATTCGACTCGTACTCGCGGATCTTCCCGCAGCCGATGCAGGCGATGTTGCACGCGAGGGTCGGCTCGAGCATCAGCACGAGCGGATAACGCTCGCCCTTGCGCTGCTGCGCAGCGACGTACTTGCCGATCGAGACCGTCGATGCGAGGGGGAACTTCATCCAGCCAACCTTTCTCTCAGTCGTCCGAGTGCCAGTAGGGGAAATGTGAGGCGGTAGAGGTGATACCGAATCATGAAGTCGAGCGGGAATCCCGTGCCGGTGAAATGCTCCTCGTGCCAGTCTCCATCCGTGCGCTGCGCAGCGCAGAGATAGTCTGCCGCTCGGCGCGTGGCGGAATCTTCAGCGTTTCCTGCGGCCACGTAGGCAAGGAGCGCCCAGGCCGTCTGCGACGCCGTCGTGAACTCCGCCCGGCCACGCCACGCAGGATCGGCGTAGGAGCGGATGTCCTCGCCGAAGCCGCCGCTCTCCTGCTGGACGGAGTCGAGCCAGGCGACGGCGCGGCGCATGGAGGGATGGTCGTGCGGGATGCCGCAGGCCTCGAGCCCGGGTAGCGCAGCGCCGGTGCCGTAGATGTGGTTCACGCCCCAGCGGCCGTACCAGGAGCCGTCCTCCTCCTGCTCCGACAGCAGCCACTGGACGCCGCGCTCGGCTACATCGCGGTGAACGCCGAGCGTCCCGAGCGCTTCCAGCGAATGGGCGGTGACGTCGGCGGTGGGCTCGTCAGTCACCTTGCCGAAATCGCAGAACGGGATCTTGTACAGCCACCTCGCATCGTTGTCCACGTCGAACGAGCCCCAGCCTCCGCCCCGCGACTGCATTCCGACGAGCCAGTCGAGACCGCGCGCGATCGCGTCCTCCTCGCCGATACCCATGCCGTGGAGGGCGACCGCCAGGACAGCCGTGTCGTCGACGTCGGGGTAGTTGACGTTTTCGTACTCAAAGGCCCAGCCGCCGGGTGCGAGGTCCGGCCTGCGAATCGCCCAGTCGCCCTTGACGTGCACCTCCTGCGCGAGGAGGTACTCGCCGGCGCGGACGAGCTGCGGGTGGTCGTCGGACACACCACAGGCACGCAGCGCCAGCAGGGCGAGTCCGGTGTCCCAGACCGGCGATTGGCACGCCTCGGGTCGGAGCCGCTCGCCGTCGTCGACCATGAATCCCTGCCAGCCCTCGACCGCCTTACCGAGCACCGGGTCGTCGAGCCCGTTGCCGAGCGCGGCGAGGGCGATGATCCCCCACACCCACGGCGGCTGGATCCCGCCCCAGGAACCGTCCGCCTCCTGTCGCTCGCGGATCCACCGCTCGGCGACCGCGACCGCGCGGCGGCGGACTGCGTTCGGTCGCCGCGGTGACTTCGTCTGGCCCGGCCTCGCGCCGATCGCCGTCAGATCGACATCTGCCGGGCGCACGGGGCGCAGGGACTGCGCGACCGCGAGCGCGACGAACGTCTGCCGCGCCCAGCAGGAGAAGTCGTAGATGGAAAATGGCGATCCCGGCCGCAGGAGGACGAGCTCGGGCGGGATCGGTGCCATCCGCTGCCACGGCCACTGGCCGAGCAGCGCCATGAAGCACTTCGTGAACAGCCGGCTCTTGGGGATGCCGCCTGCGCGCTGGATGTACGCGAGCGCCTTAGGCCCAGGGTCGACGCCAGCGAGCCGGCACGCCACGTAGGCCTCGATCGAGGTGGAGAGATCCGGCGGCCCGTCGAACCAGATCGACCACGTCCCGTCGTCGCGCCTCCTCGCGAGGAGCTCGTTCGCGATCCGGCGGTCGAGCTCGGGCGTGCGGAGGTCGAGGTAGTGGTGCCAGAAGAGGTGCTGCGCCGTCATCGTCACGTTCGACTCGAGCTCGCCGACCCAGATCCCGTCCGGCCGCTGCAACTCGAGCAGGCGGCGGGTACCGCGGTCGATCGCCTGGTCCAGGCGCGTCAGTTCGGCGGTGGCAGTCATCGTCAAGCAGTAACTCTGGCGGAAGTGCTGCTCAAGATGTGCTGAGCCGCCCGGCGGCCGCTTCGGATCGCGCTCTCCATCGTCGCCGGCCAGCCGGTGTCCGTCCACGTGCCTGCGCGGGCGACGTTGGGGTGCGAGGTCTCGACTCCCGGTCGCCGAACGCCCGGACGTTGCGCGACCGTCGCGTAGGGCTCGCGGCTCACGCGCGACCAGAGCAGCTCGGCCTGGCCGAGCCGCTCGGTGAGCTGCCCGGCGATCCGCTCTACCAGCTCGCGACCGCGCACGTCGAGCAGCTCCGGCACGCCGCTCGAGACGACTGTGAGGTACTGCCCCCGCTCGGGCCGGCTGCCGGTGAGGGCGCCGCGATCGAAGACCCAGTGCGCATCCGAGCCGAGCAGCGCGGCGAGCGGCTGCTCGAGCAGCGCCCGGGCGAACCAGAGGTGGACGCTCACGATCGGCGAGTCCTCGAGCTCCGGTTCAGGCTCCCCGAGCAGGCGTGCGCTCTCGCGCGGAGGAACTGCGACGACGACCGCTTCGGCGTCGAGCTCGTCGAGCGACGCGACCCGCGCCTCGCTCTGCACCGTCGCGCCGGCGGCCTCGAGCGCAGCTCCGGCTGCGTCGCCGTGCATCTGCCCCAGCGGCCTCGTCGGGAGGATCAGGTCGCTGTTCGAGCGCGGGCCGAGCAGCGCCGTGCGGACCGTGAAGAGGCCCGCCTCGGCGTCGACCTCGTCGCACCGGAGGTTGAGCGCGGGCCGCACGAACACGTCCCAGAACCCGTTAATCGATCTGTCGGTTTCACCCAGTCGTCTGAGCAGCTGTCCGAAGGTCTCGTTCGGATGCGACTGCGCAGAGCGCAGTCGCAGTGTGGTGACCGGGAGTCGGAGCCGATCCCGCAGCGACAGGTGCCGGTACCTGAGAATTGCGGAAAGGCTCGGCTCGATCGATGCAACCGCACCCCCCTCGTCGAGCACGGGCAGCGCGAGCCGGGTCCGCAGGAACGAGCCGCCTTCGCCCACCCGCTCGAGGAAGCGCACGTACTCGGTGAAGCAACCGAGCGCGATGTGCTGTCCGTTGTCGGGTGGCGGCTGCGGATCGCCCTCGCGCTCCGGCAACGTCTGGACTGCGCCGCCGAGCGTCGGCCGCGCCTCGTACACCGTCACGGCATGACCCGCGTCAACGAGGTCGAGCGCCGCGGCGAGCCCCGCGAGCCCGCCGCCGATCACCGCGACCTTCACGGCAGCAGCCCTCGCGCCACGACGGCGAGCTTGCGCGGAGCCGAGAGCCGCGTCTTCTCGCCGAAGACCTCGAAGCCGCCCGCCTCGATCCGGTCGAGCGTCTCGCGATACAGGCCGGCGAAGGTGCCGACGCAGAGAGAGCTGCGGCGGTCGAGCGAGTCGAGGAGGCGCAGCCCCTCGGCGAGATACGCGCGCGCCCGCTCGGCCTCGAACGCCATCAGCTCTCGAAACTGCGGCGACGGCGCCAGCTCCTCGATTCCGAACGCGGTGAGCTCGTCCTGCGGGAGATAGACGCGGCCGAGCCGCCTGTCTTCGTCGACGTCGCGGATGATGTTGATCAGCTGGAGCGCGATCCCGAGCGTCATGGCGTGATCGGTGTCGTCGGAGCCGTAGATCGGAACGCACGCAAGCCCGACCGCGCCCGCAACCTTCTCGCAGTAGCCGCGCAGCTCGGCGAAGTCGGCGTAGGTGGACTGCTCGAGGTCCTGCAAGCCGCCGTCGATTAGCGCCTCGAGCGGCTCACGCGGGATGCCGAAGCGCTCCCGGGCATCGCACAGCGCCACGAACACCGGATCCGCCGGATCCTCGTCGAGCGCGGCGCGAAGCTCCTCGAGCCGGGCACGCTTTTCCTCCGGCGGCAGCTCGCCGTCGGCGACGTCGTCCACCGTGCGTGCGAAGGCGTAGATCGCGGCGATGGCATGCCGCTTCGCCCGCGGAAGCACCATGATCCCGTAGGCGAAGTTCTTCGCCTCGCGCCGCGTGATGCGGCCGACCTCTGCGTACGCCTCCTCGACGCTCATCGCACGAGGACGAGCGCGGCCTCGCGCGCGAGGCGGGCGCGCGACGGCCGCGGCCGGCCGCTGAAGATGTCCCAGCCGGCCGATTCGAGCGCGTCGAGCGCGGCCAGCCCACCGCGGGAGAAGAGCGCGACCGCCCGACCGAGCCGGCCGCCGATCCGCTCGCGCAGGACCTCGCCCGCGGCAAGAAGCTCAACAGCGCGCTGCGCCTCGAACCGCAGCAGCCCGCGCAGCTCCTCCGACGGCCGGTCGAGCGGCGGATCGCCGAAGGTGCGCCGGTCGTCCGCAGGCAGGTAGATACGCCCGAGCTCGAGGTCGCGCGGCACGTCCTGCAGGAAGTTCACGAGCTGGAGGCCAGTGCAGACCGAGTCGCTCGCCGCAACGAGCTCTGGCTCGTCCAGCTTGCGCAGGACGCCGAGCACGAGGCGCCCGCACGGATCGGCCGAGTGGACGCAGTAGTCCTTCAGGTCCGCCCACGTCTCGTACTCGCTCACCCGCTGGTCCATGCGATTCGCCTCGATCAGCCGCAAAAACGGCTCGCGTGGCAGCTCGAACTCGCGAATCGTCGGCTGCACGTTCCTCAAGACCGGCCACGCCGCCTCGCCCGCGAACGCAGCGTCGACCTCCCGCTCGAGCTCGTCGAGCGCCGCGAGCCGGTCGCCTTCGTAGGCGTCGCCGAGCTCGTCGACGAGCCGCGCGTAGCAGTAGAGAGCGCGGATGTGCGGGCGCAATGAGCGCGGGAAGAGAACCGAGCCGACGGGGAAGTTCTCGCCGGCGGCGCGGGCTGCGATCTCGGCGAGCTCCACTCGACCATTCTTGCTTGAATGGCGGCGCAGGCGGGGGGCCGCCGCGGACAAGTTGGGGGAGGAGGAGAAGATCTTGACCGACGCCGGAGCGTCCGCAGGACGCGAATCGGCAGTGAGCGGAGTCGACCGCCGCGACGGCGCGGTCGTTCTCTCGCTCGCGGGCGAGCTCGACCTCTACAACGCCGAGGAGGTGCGCGGCGCGGTGCTCGACGCCTGCGCCGGCGAGCCGAGGGTGCTCGTCGTCGATCTCGAGGAGGTCACCTTCATCGACTCGACGGCGCTGGGCGTGCTGATCGAGGCGCGCTCCCGAATGGCCGACCGCAGCGGCTTCCGCCTCGCCGCGCCCGGTCTCGAGACGCGCCGCGCCCTCGAGGTCTCGGGCCTCGACCGCCACTTCCTCGTCCACGACACGGTCGCGGAGGCGCTCGAAGCGGCTCGCTGACCCGAGTTATCGCCTCGACCGCCCTGACCCGCCTACCCATGGTGCGCGAACCACTGCTGCCGCCCGAGTCGCTCGAGCGCTACGCCGACGCGATCGTGCGTGCGTCCCTCGGCATCGAGAAGGGCGACACACTCGTCGTCCAGGGCCAGCCAGAGCATCGAGAGCTGCTCGTCGCCGTGGCCGGGTCGGCCTACCGCGCGGGCGCGCGCTTCGTCGACGTGGTCACCATCGACCCGCTCGTGATGCGCGCGCGGCTGCTGCACGGGAGCGACGACGCGCTCGGCGCGCTGTCGCCGTGGTCACGTCGGCAGCTGCGGGAGGCGTCAGGCGCGTACGGAGCCCTCGCCCACATAACCGGCGAGGGAGAGATCGGTTACCTCGACGACGTGCCACCCGCGCGGATCGCCACCGACTACTCGCGGCGGGCCAAGCAGCTGGGCTTCCTGCGCCGCGCGCAGCTGAACATGCAGTCGCGCTGGATCATCGCGGGCTGGCCGACCAACCACTGGGCCGGCCAGGTCTACCCGGACCTCGAGCCGCTGGAAGCGAAGCGGCGCCTCGCCGCCGACCTGCTGAGCTTTTGCCGCCTTGCAGACGGCGACGGGAAGGGAACCACCGGCTGGCGCGAGCACCTGCGCACGCTCAGCCGCCGCTCGGCGCGGCTGACGAAGCTCGGCCTCGCGCGCCTCGAGCTGCGCGGGCCGGGCACGGAGCTCGACCTCGGCTTCGTCGAAGGCACGCGCTGGCTCGGAGGCTTCGAGACACTCGCCGACGGTCGGAAGCTCGCCTCGAACATGCCGACCGAGGAGGTCTTCACGAGCCCGGACCCGCGCCAGACGACCGGGACGTTCCAGTGCACCTTCCCGCTCTCCTTCCGCGGCCGGCTGATCCACGGGCTCCGCGGGGAGTTCTCGAAAGGACGGCTCGTCCGGCTCGAAGCCGACTCCGACGACGACCGTGACTTCGTCGCAGACTTCATCGACACCGACCGGTTGGGGCGGCGGCTCGGAGAGGTTGCGCTCGTCGACGCCTCCTCGCGGATCGGCGAGACCGGCCGCATCTACTACAACACCCTGCTCGACGAGAACGCTGCGGCGCACATCGCATTCGGCAGCGGTTTCGGCGGCACGCGTTCGGAAACGCCCGCCCGCGGGTTGAACCACTCCACCATCCACCTCGACGTCATGATCGGCGGCCCGGAGCTCGAGGCGACCGGCTTCGATGCCCACGGTCGCCGGATCCCGCTGATCCACGAGGGAGTCTGGAAGATCTGATCGGGAAGGCAGCAGCGATTGCGGTGCTCGCCGCCGTCCTCGCGACCGCGGCGGCCTGCGGTGGCGGCGGGTCGAATCCTCAGACGACAACGCAGACGCCAACCGCAGAGCCGAAGTGCACGCTCTCGGCAAAGCAGCGCCGGGCGATCCAGCGGGCGAAGGGGATGATCGTCGAGATGCACCGCCTCGAACTACCGCTGAAGACGGTGCACGAGGTGGGTCCCCGAAAGCTCGAGCAGGAGCTGAACCGCTTCCTGCTCACGGTCGGGACCCTGCCTCCGGACGAGCGCGGGCTGCTCATCCGCAAGGCAAAGAGTGCGACCGCGCTCTGCCGGGACTGCTTCGACGCGCTCGAATCGGCGGAGCCCGCCCTCGCCACTCGCTTCGGTGGGCGGCCCTGCAAGTCGGGCTAACCGTCGACGAACAGGCCGTTCAAAGGCCCCCAGAGAGCCTCGCTGCGGCGGGAGACCTGGGGCAGCAGCGTCAGCTTGCCGTCGGCCCAGCCGTCGCGTTTCCGCCGCTCGAGCCGCTCCTCGGCGAGGGGCTTCCACAGGTCGTCGAACACACGTGCGGGGTCGCCGTCGATCTCCCCGCGCGGCCGCTCGAGGTGCTCCTCCCAGAGCCTCAGCCGAACCTCTCGCACTAGTGCCGGATCGCGGACGACGACATTGCACTCCGTATCGTTGAAGAGCGAGTGCTCGTTGAGGTTCGCCGAGCCGACCGTGAGCCAGGCGTCGTCGACAATCGCCGCCTTCGAGTGGACATAGACCGGGTTGCCACCGGGACCAGGCTGGTAGAGCGTGCAGGCGAGGAAGCGGGTGGTGTCGTCGCACTCTTTGTCGGCGTTGATCAGGACGCCGACCTGTCCGCGACTGTCGTCGGCGCCGTTGTTCGGCTCCGCCGGAAGCAGCGCGATCATCCGGAAGTCGTCGCACGGCGGCCGGCGTAGCTTCTCGGCGAGCACGAGGACGACCTCCGGCGACCAGAGGAACTGGCTCTCGAGGTACACGAGCCGCTCAGCCGCCCGCAGCGCGCGCAGGTAGCTCTCGAGGATCGACCACTCGCCGTCCCGCAAGGGCTCGTACAGCTTCGCAGGCACTGTCCGCACGAACTGAGCCTCGACCCCACCGTCGACCGGCGCCAGCCCGCCTGGCTCCGGCGGCCCGTCCGGGCCAATCGCATGCCAGCGAGTGTGGAAGTGCCGTGCGACGTCGGCGACGACCGGGCCCTCGAGCCGCAGCGCGGTGTCGTGCCAGCCGAGCCCGTCGCGGCGCGGGTGGTCGTTCGAGTCCAGCCGGTCACCGGCCAGGGCGGTCAGGTCGATCCCGCCCACGAACGCCGCCTGGTCGTCGACGACGACGAGCTTTTCGTGGTGGCAGTGGAACGGGCGTTCTCGCGCGTCGAGCGCCATCGAGATGCGCGTGCCGCCGGCGAGCTCCTCACACGCCTGCCGCACCTCGCCACGATCCGGATGGAACAAGGGCAGCGGCGCGCCCGCCCAGGCGAGAACGCGCACGTCGACTCGCTCTGCCGTCTCGGCGAGCAACTCTCGCAGCGTCGGTCCATCTTCTTCGAGTTGGAAGGACGCGTCGAAGTGCCAGCCGGCGAGGTGGACGTGCGAGCGTGCCGAGCGGATGGCGTCGGCGATCTGCGGCAGCGTCTCCTCCCCGTCCAGGAACGGCTCGACGCGACAGCCGGAGCGCGGCGAGCACGACGCCGTGCCGGCCCAACCGCCGTCAGATGGTGGATCGATCGCCGCTCCGCTGCCGTAGCGCCGCAGCCGTCGCGCGTGGTGGGCGCGGACGAGCCGCTCAATCGTCTCACCGACGAGATCGTCCAGCCGGTTCAGTGGATATGGAGCCACGGCACCGTCATGCCCGGCCCCGCGCTGAATGTCACCCCGTTGAGCCTACGGCGTCGAGTAGCCCGAGTAGCCGTACGTTCCGCTGCCGCTGATGATCGTGCCGGCACCGATGTACCCCGGGTCCGGGAAGTTCTCGACCGGCAGGCTCCCGACGGCCCCGCTCATGTAGGCGTGCCAGATCGCGGCGGGCAGCGTCCCCCCGGCGACCTCTCCGACACCCTCGACGTTGTAGAGCGAGATCTCGCCCTTCGGGTAGCCGACCCAGACACACGTCGCCAGCTGAGGCACGTAGCCGCAGAACCACGCGTCCTTGAAGTCCTCGGCGGTCCCGGTCTTGCCGGCCACCGGGCGAGCGCCGAGCGCGGCTGCGGTGCCGGTGCCATGCTGGACTACGCCCTGGAGGGCGTACGTCAGCCTGGCGGCAACGTCCGGCGTGAGGACGCGCGTCCCCTTGGTGCTCAGCCTGTCGAGCACCTTTCCGTTCGCCCCGCGGATGAACTCGAACGCCTGCGGATCGTGCTGGACGCCTCCGGAGGCGAACGTCGCGTATACGTCGGTCAGCTCGAGCGGCGTGAATCCGACCGAGCCGAGCGTGATCGCGCACGCTCGCCTGAAGTAGGGACCGTCCGCCTTCTCGGCGATCCCGAGGTGGTTCGCCATCGCCTGGACGTTCCTCACTCCCACGACGGAGATGAGCTGGGCGAAAATCGTGTTCACCGAGTATGCCGTCGCGCTGAGGAGGCTCATGGTGCCTGCCGTCTCGTCGGCGAAGTTGTGGACGTCCCACGGGCCGTTGTTCGTCGCGCACGCCGGGTCCGTGATCAAGAGCTCCGGCGGGCCATAGAACGACGAGGAGAGCGAGGCGCCGCGGCTCAGCGCCGTGGCGAGCGTGATCGGCTTGAAGGCGCTGCCAGTCGACCGGTGAGCCTGGGTCGCGAGGTTGAACTGCATCTTCTGCCCGCTTGGCAGGTAGTCGACCATCGCTTTCACGGCACCGGTCTTCGGGTCGATGGACACGATCGCCGCGGCAGGGTCGGTCGGGTGGTTCAGGACCGAGCTGACCGCGTGGAGCGCGAGTCCCTGCAGGCGCATGTTGAGCGTCGTCTTGACCTTGAGACCGCCGAGCTCCACCTGCCGGTGGCTCAACCGGGTTGGGAGTTGCTGCGTCGCCCAGCCGAAGAAGTTCGGCTGGTGCAGCTCCGTGTAGAGGTGACCGGGCCTGAGCTGGAGCTTCCTCCGCGTCGCCGACCGCAGCTTCGACTTGCTGATGTAGTGGTTCTTCCACATCGCGTGCAGCACCTCGTTCCGGCGGGACAGCGCCGCGTGCGGGTTCCTGAGCGGGTCGTACACCGACGGCGCCTGCGGCAGGCCGGCGAGCAGCGCCGCCTGGACGAGCGTCAGCTTCGAGGCGGGCTTGGAGAAGTACGTCCGCGCCGCCGCCTGCGCACCATACGCGTGCCTCCCGTAGAAGACCTCGTTGAGGTAGTCGGTCAGGATCTGCTTGCGCGTGTTCTGCTCGAAGAACTTCGTGGCGAGGCAGGCCTCCCTGACCTTGCGCGACAGCGTCCGTTGCGGGTTGCCGATGTAGAGATTGCGCACGAGCTCCTGCGTGATCGTCGACCCGCCCTGCACGATGTGGCCCTTGGAGAGGTTCTGATAGAGCGCGCGGAGGATGCCCTGATAGTCGAGAGCACCGTGCTGCCAGAAGCGCGCGTCCTCGATCGCCACCGTGGCCTCGGGCAGCGACGGCGAGATCTTCGAGAGCGGCAGCTTCTGCCGGTTCGTCGCCGACGGGACCACCCCGAGCCGCTGCATATTGTCGGTGTAGAGGAAGGAGTTCTCGCCGAGCGCGAGCGCGCGGAGGTCGGAGAGGTTGCACTGCGAGGTCAGGAGCTGCTGCCCGGTGAAGGCGACGGTGGCCAGCAGGAGCGCGACGAGCGAGGCGAGGAGCAGCACACCGAGGAGCAGGATGCTGCGGTGCTTGCGGTTCCGGCGGCGCAGCCGGCCGTGTCGCGCCAGGAGCATGCGCTCGAACTCGAGGTCCACGCGCGACGGCTGTCGCCGCTGCGGCCCTCTCCCGTTCCCGTTACGACCGTTGTTGCCTGCCACTCCCCGGACATTGTGCTGCAAACGGCGGTCTGAGAAACCGAACAGGCGCCGTGGCGTTTGGACGGCGGAGGCGTGGGCATCTTCCCGGCCGTGCACGACCTCGTCCACTCCACCGGATTCGTCGTCGCCCGAAATCTCGCGATCTTCTTCGCCGTCGTCTTGTGGCTCGGTCTCGCCTTCCGGGTGAACGGGGACGCCCGCCGCCGCATCCGCGACCCGATCCTCGTTTTCTTCGCCACGCTGCTCGGGCTCGCGGCGCCGTACATCTGCCCGGTCGTCTACCTCGTCTTCCGGCCCGCCGAGACCCTCGACGACGCGCGCTCGCGGCGCGTGGAGATGAGAGCCCTCGAACAGCAGCTCGCCCGCTCGCAACAAGCCTGCCCCGTCTGCCGGGCGTCGATCGAGCCCGATTACATCGCCTGTCCCGTCTGCGCGACGATGCTCCGTCAGCCATGCTTGCGATGCGCCGCTCGAGCCGCTCTGGCTGCTGTGCCCTTACTGCGCGTCCGCGATCGCGCCGTCACAGGTGGATCTCGACGCAGCGCTGACGGCGGAGGCGCAGAGGATCACGCTGGTTGACGACATCCCGCTCGTGCCCCAGCCCGAGACCCGCGCTGCCGACGCCTAGCCTCGCGCTCCGTCGAACCTCGGACCATCGTCTGTCACAATTCGGCGCAATGCAGCCGTCTTGGGCTCGGATCGTCATCGTCGCGGCAGCCGCTGCCGTAGCTGCCACGGCGACCGCGTACACGGCACGCGCGAGCGCCACTCAGGCGCCCGCCGGCGCGCAAGTCGTGGACAAGACCTACTCGTGCCGCGTATGGCGTCAGCATCCCTTCTACTTCGGGACACAGGTTCGGCTCCCAGCCACGGCTTCCGGGGGAGCGGAGCCCGGGCTCGCGAGCGTGACGACGGCTAACGACCACGCCTTTCAGGTCGTGTTCAAGGATGTGAAGAACAGCCTGAAGGTCGACAAGTCGGTCTGCCGTGCGTCTTCACGCCGCGTCGCGCTCAAGCCGGCCGGGCTTGCCCTCTTTCAGACGGTGACGACCCACTTCGTGGGGCACCTCAATGGCAACTGTCCGACACGTGTCCAACGCGTGCTCGTCCACTTCCGGATCACGATGAGCGCCGGCACGCCGCAGCGGGCACTGTTCGCCGTCCGCAAGGGCGATGCGAGAGGTCGGCCGCTCGCCTTTTTCAAGTGGAGCCCGGACAAGATCACGGGCTACCTGGCCAATAGCTGCACCACGTACTGAAGAAGCCGACGCGGGGACTCGAACCCCGGACCCCATCATTACGAGTGATGTGCTCTACCAGCTGAGCTA